>Ga0187892_10001487_pt1 | contig 53358 bp, 37 predicted proteins | sample MA1701073metaG_FD_139345 | JGI IMG/M metagenome (GOLD analysis project Ga0187892, IMG submission 139345) | Bio-ooze microbial communities from a basaltic lava cave in the Kipuka Kanohina Cave System on the Island of Hawaii, USA - MA170107-3 metaG ...
AGGGGGAGGCACAACCCTCCACCGGGTGGCAGCTCCACCGCCCTTCCGCTGGTCGGGCCTATCTCGCGCCCGGGAGGTTACGCTTTGCCCTTGACACCAGGGGGCCTTCTCATGGAAGCCACGGTCAGCGCTTCTTGCTGGCCGTGGGCTCTTCGTCACCAACTGCCCACGACCACCGCAAACTGCGCGGTGATCGTGGCTGCCAATACTGTGGGATGTTAAGGGCACCGGCCTGCCAACTAGACACCGGACAGCGTGTTAGAAGTCAAACCGCAGCGAAAACTGAATGATTCTTGGTTCGTTCGGCTGCTGGCTCAAGTCCTGGAGACCCAGGCTGGTGCTGAAACCCGACTGACCCGGACCAACATCAAGGGGATGGTTGAATACATTGAAGAAGTCAGCCGTAAATCTCGCGTTGACGCTCTCCTTGATTCTGAAGTTCTTGAACAAAGAGAAATCTGTGTTCCAAGCTCCCGGGCCCTGGTAAAACGCCCTCGCGTTGGGATTAACGATATTTCCCACCCCCGTGAGCCGAGTCGTCCCATTTGCCAGAACCAATGGCAGTCGATTGCTGAAATCTGATCCGAGTGGCCGGAGCACGCGTTGGGAGCGATTGTCCGGAGTAGGGCTAAAATCTCCCCTGAACCAGATCCGCTGGGGTTTCCCCTGAAACGTGATAATCGTGCGCTGATCCGGACTAAGCGTCGGATCTCCTTGCAGGAAGCGCGAACTATCGACGCTACCCCACAGTCCACCCCTCCACTCACCGATGGTTGCAACTTGCCAGCCACCCAAAACATGGTTTAATGCTCCGGATAAATCTGTACCCCACATCTTGCCGTTTCCGAAGGGCAAGTCAAAAATACCATTGTATCGGACGCGATGCGCCGGGACATTGGTTGAGTTGTAATAGAGAAGGCGCAGCCTATCGTCGTAGCTGAGACTCGGCTCCCCAAACAGGTTTATGCTCTCCGGAATGGCCCCTTCCCCGTTCGTAGAGTTGATATTTCCCCCGCCGCTGGTAAAGCCGCCAGAGTCTGAGGTCGTGAGCGAGCGAGTAAACGTGTAGAACACCTGAAAAGCCATCCCATGCGAATATTTTCGTTCCAGCTCGACCTGAGCAGAGTTTGTATTCGAATAACCAGTGCGCGTCGTGGTTCCACCGAAATCCCAGTTAGGGTTCACTCGCATCAGGTCGCGGTTTCCCGGCGGCGCCTGTTTGGTCCGGGCCACATAGCTATACTCCACCTGTGAGTTGAGGAGCAATTTTTGTTCTAGGTCCCTCCCATGGTCGCCGATGTAACTGAGACGCAAGGCTGTGTTCGGCAATACTTCCCTTTCCAATGTCAAGTGCCAGGACTGGGCTCGACCGTCCTTCCACCCCCGTGGGTCCTGGGCTCGGAAGCCCAGTGCGCCAGGAGCGACCGACCCGGTTGCTAAATCAATGGCCGCAGTGCCGACAGAGACTTCGGGTCCAGGACGGTTTTTCAACGCATAGAGCGGGTCAGTGCCCGTAGGGTTAGTGAAGTTTCTGACGTAACGCAAGTTCAGCGGTGGGTTTGTCCTGGAGCCCTGCAGGATCTGCGACAGAGGCATCGTCCAAAAGTACTCCCCATAGCCACCGCGCAGAACCGTTTTGTCTGTCAGCCGGAATGCGGCGCCCAAGCGAGGACCGAAATTGTTGTTATCTGCAGCGTAAAGATTTGACGGAAGGCCGGCCGCGTCGGCCGTCCTCCAAGTCAAGCCCCGCCTCTTATAAGCGTCGAGCACGCCGCCAGGAATTCCTGGCATATCTTCGATACGAACATTCTTGGGTGTAATGACCTCGAAGGTGCTGGCATATTTATCGATGTCCACGTTCACTAACCGATTGTACTTTTCTTGATAAGGTCGCCAGTTGTCCCACCGCACGCCCAGATCGAGAGTCAACCGCGGACTGACCTTCCAGTTGTCGTGAACATAGAGACCAAGCTCCTGCTGCTCGAAGTAGTAGTAGCCCCGGTTATAATTGTTTCGGATCACCGAGAAAAGTCCCAGTGCCATGTCGGCCGTGCCCGCTCCAGTGAATGGCAACCTGTCATCATTCACAGGATCGTACAAAGCGGTCCAGTTCGGATTGAAGTCGTGCGAGCCCTGGGCCTGCTGTAACTCACGGATGTTGTCGTATTCAAAGCGGACCTTGCCGCCAAATTTTAGAGAGTGTTTTCCCTTAATCCAAGTCAAGTTATCTTCGGCCACATGCGACGTGAGCTTCTGGTCGCCCCGATTGTCTCCATCCCAGTCAAAATAGACGTCGTTATCCGGATCGTCGCCAGAGTAAAAAGTCGGCCATCCAGTGGCTCCGAATGGGTTCGGAAATCCCAACTCATTCGGCCAGTTTGTGTCGTCGGCCCGTGTCCCCTGCTGGTGGCTGGACCGGTGGCTGGAGGCCACAATCTCATTCAGAAAGGTGGGGGAAAAAATGTGGTTGTACTGGATTGCGGTTGTGTTGATTTTGGTTTTCGATTGTCGACTGCCAAACGCATCTGCCAGACCATCCACCGGGTTCCCATAGACTCCTCCCAAAGTGCCGGCTAAACGGTAGCTGCGGGTGTATCTTACGGACAGGTTATCCCTGTCTGAAAACTTGTGATCCACCTTGCCCGTATAACTGTCCTGATCGCCTTTGATTGGATAGAATCGCTCAATGTTCGGCCCCTGAAACGGGTTGGTGCTGTTGGTAGGCTTAGCCGTTAGGGTTCGTAATTTCTTATAGAATGGCGAAATCCGGTTCTCGGGAATGCGGTTATTTGGAAATGGCTGCCGAACTCCGTTGGCGTCGGTCGTCAACGGATCATAGATCGTCCACTTATTGCCATTGATATCTACCAGACCGCTGAAATCGCCGCTCCAAATGGCGTCTGTAGGCACACGCTGGTAGGAAGTGCCATTAAATGAAGTCTGCCTCTGTTTGTTGGCTTCATAAGCCCCAAAGAAGAAGGTCTTATCTCTCTTGATTGGCCCGCCGCCAGAAGCGCCGTATTCGTTACGGATCAGTTTTGCCGATGTAGCTCCGTCCTGACGCTGCCTGGCCCTCATTCCGCCTGCGTTGTTACGGTGAGTTTCAAAGACACTTCCGTGAAACTCGTTCGTTCCGCTGCGCGTGACCAATGTGACCGTTGCCGGCCGGGAATATTGGGCGCTTGACCCGATGGTTTCAATACGGAATTCTTGAATCGTGTCCAATCCGGGGCGCAGGCGTGCAATCCCTCCGCCGAAGCGGTCAACTACTGAAGCGCCATCCTGAGTGATCTCGAGCGACCCCACCTTCAGCCCGTTCACTCTGGCATTGCCTCCGCCCTCGACGCCTGGAGTCAAATTGAAAAGGTTCGCGACATCGCGCCCATTCAGAGGCAATTGGCGAATGCGTTGATAGTCTTTGACGTCAGATACTTCGGCACTTTCAGTCGTGATCGCTGGCGCAGTGCTGACAACGTCGATAATCGTCTCGACACTGCCCAGTTCCAACCCAACGTCGACAACGGCTCTCTGGCCGACTTGCAGCTCAACTTTGCTCGCCCACTTTTTGAACCCTGTGAGCTCAACGTTCAAAGTATACAGGCCCCGCGGCACACCTCCGAGGTAGTAAATCCCCACCTCGTTGGTTAGGGTCTTATGGGCAACATTTGTTAGCAGATTAGTTGCGGTGACGGACGCGCCGGGCACGACGGCCTGGTTGGCATCGCGGACCACGCCGCGAATGACGCCGCTGCCCGTTTGCGCCAACGCATGGGTCGCGGCCAGCAGAAACGTGATCAGGCTGAACAGACAAACAATCGCTATCGTCACCTTGATTCTTGGCACAGCTGCTTGCTTACTCATCGCTAGCTCCCTCTCTGTATTGGAAACTGTGAAGGTCACCGTAAAGTCGATTGATGAGCTACTTGGCGGCGACGCTGGATACTTGAAACTCAATTGAAGTGACGGCGGGGTGCCTCAACCACATCTCGGAGCTACCAGATTTGTCTGGTCGCGCGCGCCTCAAATGCACAGGAACATAAGTTGAGGGAAGACTAATCAACACGAGGTTTCTTGTCAAACAAAAAAAACTTGACACTCCAAAGGCCCCAGCGCTAAATGTCCCGGCAGCCTAAATTGTCTTGAGCCGCTTGCAAGCCGCTTCCGCATGAAAGTTCCAGATCGATCACTGCTGATTCCCAGACTGGTTCTTCTGTTTTTTTTCCTTTGCCGGAATCTCACAGGCGAAGCACCGCAAGGGTTGGAAACGGGTCCGCTCTCTCTTGAACGGCTCAACGCGGCAGCTCACCAAGCAGGATTTCGCGTAGTAGATTTGAGAACCGATATCCCAGCGGCGATCAAACCCCACGTCTCATTCTTTGCACCTGCTTTCGACGATGAGATTTTAGATACGCTGCGCCGCAAATATCCTCTGGGCGAGGTCATCGCACCCGGTCGCGACGAGTGGTCGAGTCAGCTGCTTCTTAAGGAGTGGGTTCACAAGGCGATTCCGGGCGGAACGCCCAAGATTAGCTATAACAACGCCCTCGAGATTCTGCAGCACGCAGCCGGCGGCGAAGGTTTCTGGTGCACGCACTACACGATCGCCTATGCGGAGTGTGCCGCTGCCCTCGGCTGGCAATCCCGCAAGATCGGTGTCGATCGCAAGCACGGCCCGGAGGGCATGGGTAGCAGCCATCACGGCGTCGCCGAAGTCTGGTCGAATCAGTTTCGGAAGTGGGTGGTGATCGACGCGCAAAGCAACTTGCACTTCGAGAAGGCTGGAATCCCGCTTTCTGCCTGGGAGATTCGCGCCGAATGGCTCAAGGATGGCGGCAAATCGGTCGACCACGTCGTTGGAGTGCCGCCCCGAGCGGCCAGGAAGAACCCAGCGATCGTCTGGTGGGACCACCAGGAGGATGAGACGTCAGTGTATTTCTGGGTCTACTTGGAGAATCATCTCCTTGCCAAAAGCAAGTCAAGTGAGCCATTCCAGCTTATTCTTCCCCAGGACAACGCGAACAGCGGCCTGATCTGGTACCAGAATGGAGAACCTGAAACTAAAGGCAGTGAACTCCATCAAGGCTATTTGCGGAATCAGTTTGTCACCACTCCGCGCATCGAGGACGTCTATTGGACGGTTGGGGTCGTGGAAGCGAATATCGTGGGCGTGTCAGGGCAGGCCATCCAGCTCAGCCTGGACAGTTATTGCCCGAATCGTGTCGGCTACGAAGTCTCAACCGACGGTATTCGGTGGGAACGGGTCGCTGACGAAAAGCCGGTCCAATGGCCACTGAGGCAGAATTGGAACTCCCTGCGGGTGCGCACGCTGAGCCGAGGGAATGTTACCGGGCCAGTCACTTCACTCCTGGTTTTGCTGGAGGGAACGAGAGCGAAATGACGCCCGCATCATGAACGTGAACGCTGCCAAAAGTGGCCTCACGCCACTGCACTCCAAAACCTTCCGGAGAGACGCAATGAAACGGTTGTGTTGGGTTGCCGTACTGGCCCTGAGTCCTGCCACGGGTATCGCGGCAGACTCATCATTGCCAGGTGCCTACTTTCGATTGCTGGAAGCTGGCGCAAAGCAAGTGGAACAGTATCTTGATTCGCATCCAAACGCAGACCTCAAAACCTTGGAAGCTGAAGGCAAATGGCGCCACTTCCCCTACTCCATTCTTGCGCCTGCGGTCCTTTATGGGAAGCAGCACCAAGACAACCCGCGGCATCGCGATCCTAAGATGTTGGCCTTAGCCCTCCGGATCGGAGACTTGTTGGCTTCCGAACATGAGAAAGGCCAGTACGAGCCCCGCGGTGACAGCGATTGGGATACCGGGTTGTGGCTGGAGGCATATCGTCTGCTTGAGACTGACTTGGGGGAAGAGCGCCGGAAAAGATGGGAGGGCGTCATAGACGAGAATGTAGCTTTGCTCGTTTCAGATGCGACTGAGAGACTCGATTTCCCCTGGTATAACTCACCCTACATCGGAACTTCACCGAACCACTATGCCCTCTGGGCTTCCCTTCTCCACCTGTCGGGGCTGACCTTCAAAAAACCCGAGTGGGAAGAGTTGGGGCGAAAAGTACTGCGGCGCTATGCTCTGGTCGAACAAACCCGAGACGGTTACTGGGGAGAGCACAGCCGGTCAGGTCCCACCACTGGCTATAACCACCTCACGTTCACGGCGCTCGCCAGCTACTGGGAAAACAGCAAAGACCCTGATGTGCTGCCGGCGCTGCGGCGTGCCACCGAGTTCCACATGAACTACACCTATCCAGATGGCACTCCGGTCGAAGTGATCAATGATCGCAACCGGCACTGGGACGTGAATGCCTGGGGCCACTTCGGCTTTTCCAATTTTCCCGACGGACGGCGCCTGGCAGAATTTCTGACGGGCTTTTTCCCGCCGGAGAAGCTCAGTATGGGTTCGCTAGGCCGATTAGCTCAGGATGCACTCCACTACCATGAAGGTCCCACCGAGCCCATCCCGCAAGATCGGCCGAGTTACTCGCACCAAATGAGCATTCCGGCAGGCATCCGCAAGGCCGGCTCGTGGACGTTGTGTCTGTCAGGTCTGATCGACACGCAAGCTGTTAACAGCCGCTTTTACTTGGACCGCCAGGGCAACCTGAGTGTCTTCCACGAAAAGACCGGTCTCATCATCACAGGCGCCAACTCCAAACGCCAGCCAGAATTGGCCACCTTCTCCGAGAAGCTGCTTGGCCAGGTCGTTCACATGCCGCTCAGCAGCCGGCTGCAAATGAATAGCACGCAGGACCGACTGTCGCTGGCGTACAACACCTTCTTTAGCGACCTGTATGTGCCGGCCCCTGTTGGCAACGAACTCCGGCTGCGCTTTCTGATCTCGGGTCGAGGAACGCCTTCTGAAGCCGCTCTGCTGACCTTGCAGCTTTGTCTCAAAGAAGGGGAAATATTAGAGACAGCCGCTGGAAAAGCAGTCGCTCTCGGGGCGGACCGGATCGACCTGCCACCCAGCGAGCTTGGCGCGTGGATTCGCCATCACGGCTGGACGCTGAAAGTCGCTGATGGTGCCCGCCTGGTCTGGCCAGTGTATCCGCACAACCCCTATGCGGATGCACCGGAGAGCCGTTTGGAATATGCGGTGGGCGCGCTCTCCGTACCTTTAGTCCTGAAGGCACAGAAGGGTCATTACGTTCGACCGAACGAGCTGGAGATCCCCTTTACGCTGACAGTGCCATGAATTACAGTGAGTCGTGAGAGTAGCGCAAACCTGCGATTGGTGCAGGTCTGCGGCTCTAAACGTGGCACGGTACGATAATCTAGGTCCCAAGCCGCAGACCCGCCAAAAACGTGGGTCAGCGCTACAGCTCTTTCGCCCTTTGTTTGACCCTTTCGCCTCTTTCCTATGATCTCTTCTCGACGTGAGTTTCTCCATCGTCTGGCTGCACTACCACTACTCCCTCTGCGTCAAAGTGAACCGCAGCTCATCCTGTTCAGCGGAAACATCTTGACCATGGATGCGGCACATCGCCGTGCCCAAGCTGTCGCTATCGTGGACGGCCGTTTTCTGGCAGTGGGTTCTAATGACGAAATGAATGCTCTGAAGACATCGGCAGCCAAGAAGGTCGACCTCTCTGGCCGTACCGTTGTCCCGGGCTTCATCGACGCGCACTCGCATCCCTGTTACGCAGGTCTTCGACACCTGCGTCAGATTGACTGCGATTTGCGTTCCATTCGAGACATTCAGTCTGCAATCCGTCAGCGGGCGGCTCAGACACCGCAGGGCCAGTGGGTGATCGGCTTTAAGTATGACGATACCAAGACCCAGGAAGGCCGTCCTCTCACTCGCCAGGATCTGGATTCCGCGAGCCCGAACCATCCCGTGCGGATCGAGCACCGCGGAGGGCATACGTCGTACGTGAACTCGGCGGCTCTCAATCTGGCTGGAATCTCTGAAGAGTCGGTGGATCCAGCAGGAGGGCGCTTCGACCGAGACGCCGGCACTGCCAAGCTCAACGGACGGATCAGCGAAAATGCGAACGACATTTTTGAGAAGTTAATTCCTTCAGACTACAGCAGGGACGATTATCGCCAGGCTGTGAAGCTCATCTCCTCCATGATGGCGCGCGCAGGAGTCACGTCAGTCCATGATGCGCAGGGGACTTCCGAAGATCTGCGTGCTTACCAGGATGCCCATGAAGCAGGCGACTTGTCAGTTCGAATCTATTGCTTCATTAACTATCCGCATTTTGACCGGATGCTTGCCGCAGGGGTGCGTACCGGTTTAGGGAACGAATGGGTGCGAGTGGGGGCCATCAAGTTTACCTGCGATGGCTCGATCTCCGAGCGCACGGCCAGACTCTCTGAATCTTATGTGGGACGACCCAACGACCACGGGATTCTGGTGATGGAGGAGCCGGAGCTCTACGAGCGCGCTCGCAAAGCGCACCAGGCGGGCTGGCAGATTGGCGTGCATGCAAACGGAGATGTCGCCATAGACCTGACGTTGCGAGTCTACGAACGCTTGCAGCGCGAGCTGCCTCGAAGGGATCCCCGCTTTCGGCTGGAACACTGCACCGTTGTGAACGATTCCCTGGTTGCGCGCATTCGCGCCCTAGCGGCCATACCCAACCCGTTCTCGACCTACGTTTACTACCACGGTGAGAAAATGCGGGAGTATGGAGCGGAAAGACTCCACCACATGTTTGCGGTGCGCAGCTTTCTCGACGCAGGAATCCGCGTGACTCAGACGTCAGACTACCCGCCAGGCCCCTTCGAGCCGATGATGGCCCTGCGCTCAATGGTCACTCGCATCGATAGCAAGGGAAACAGTTGGGGTGCGCGGCAGCGCGTTTCTGTGGAAGAAGCGTTGCGGGTGGGAACGATCAACGGCGCCTACGCTTCCTTTGAGGAGCAGCTCAAGGGTTCCATCGAGCCCGGGAAGTTGGCCGATCTGGTAGTTCTAGGACGTGACCCGTTGCGTGAAGAGCCTCTCGCACTCATCGATATCCCCGTGGAACGAACGATGGTAGGCGGGCGATGGGTATATGAGGCCTAATGATGCGTACTGAGTTCTGTCCCCCGCTTTCGCTCTGACCCTTGCCTTATTGTTTTGGCAGGAGTTCAGAGTAGGATTTCGATATTAGTTCTGCTGTACGGTTCCCAAGGTGGAAACGATGCTCGCTGGCAGTTGATTGAAACGCTTGTTTCGCAAGGAAGTAGGTTTGCGAGGCTTTCTGTCTTGGGACAATGTGACTCATTGAGTCGGCCGGATTCACTACCCACACTTCCCTGGGGGCCAAGGCGGCGACCAGATCGGGCAGATCGAAGAGGCGCAACGCAGACGGGACAACGTTCTCAAAAACCTGGCGGTGAATGCGGCGTTCTGTGATGGCACGGTAAGACAGCAGCATCTCCTCCAGCACAACCTTTCTGATCCGGTCATCCAGGGTCGCTGCGTACAGCAGAGGCACGGCCCCGTTTCCTTTCCCGAAGCCATAGATTCTTGATGAATCGACTTCTGTTCTCGACTGCAGCAGATCAACGCCACACGAGATATCGAGCGCACGCATCCCGGCCAAAGGCTTTCCGACCACTAGTGCCGTCATAGCGCTGTCATAGTCTCCAAAGAACGGTCGCACATCGTGAGCCTGCTGGCTTTCCAGAACTTCGGTTTCTCCTGCGCCACGAACATCTATGGCCAATGCGACCATGCCGGCTTTGACGAACTGTTCCAGATCCTGACCCGGAGCTGCTTCGGCAGCCTTCCCTCGCCCATTCACATAAACCACAGCGGGCTTCGGTGTTCCCGGAGCATCAGGAATGAACAACAGTGCAGGGATCAGGATGCCTGACTCACTCTCGTACGTTAGTTTCTCGATGCGATAGCCTGGGCGAGCCGTCACTCCGAACGTCCGCAGCGGCAAGGCCTGCCTGCTCTGCTCGTGCGGCGGTTTCAAACCGAGTGCTTGGCGAACTTTCTGCTGTGTTGAGCCTTGAAAGTCGCGAAGCTCCGCCTGGCTTGTGAGGCTGGGCAGTTTCCTACCCAGCGCCTCCACTCGTTTCTGGTTCAAAGTGAGAACTGACTCTCCGCCAAGTGAAGTTGCGACCTGCCCGGTTGGAGTGCATCGCAGTTCCGCTTCACTGGCCAGTTCGATCTCTTCTTCCTGTACGTCCTCCTCGACTCCCTTCAGCCAGCGTCCAAACCAGCGATACGCAGCCAGTCGCAGGCGTTTGGAGTAATCATGACCTGCGTCGGCTTCGACCTTTGCCAGCTTCTCACGAGCGCCGAGGGCTCCGTACACCGCCCGAGCTTCCTCAAAAGTTTCCCGCGTCGCGCTGATAGAGAAGAAATCCCGGATTGCAGACAGAATCAAATAAGGCTTCGGCGCAAAGGCGTAAATAAAATCACCATGGTCCAGCCCATCCTGCAGACTTGGAATTAAGATCTGCTCGGCATCTTGCTGGCCGATCGTCTCCAACAACCCTCGCCAGGAGGTGATCCAGCAGGAGGGCGCAGCGACTTGAATGCGGTCGTCGAGAGCAGCGAGAAATGCCGTCATGTTCCCGCCCCCGGAATTTCCGGTACAGGCCACACGCCTGGGATCCACTTCCGGACGCGAAAGCAGATAGTCCAGCCCGCGCATGCCGTCCCAAACGGAATAGCGGGCCACGTTGTCGCCGATGAGCATGCACTGAATGCCCAGAATGGTGTGCTCGGTGTTGTTGCGGAAAACCTTCGATTCTCCCCAATCGGAGTCGTAAAGCTGGACGCGCTCCCCTTGTCCAATCGGGTCATAAGTCAAAATGACGTAACCGTGGCTGGCCAGCGTCCCGAGCATCAGCTGCCATGTGGGTCGAGCTTTCGTGTCGAACTCGTGCCCCAGCGGGAACAGGATGGCCGGATAGGGCTGGCTGCCCTTTTTCGGAAGGTAGAGGTGAGCCGTAACGTAGAAACGAGGCAGGCTCTCGAAGATGAGTTTTTCAATCTGATAGTTCTCCCGCTCGATCACGCCAACCTTGCGCACGTTCAGCGGACTTCTCTCCGGCAGTCCTCCAAGGGCTGCCAGGATGCGTTCCCGGACATATTTCTTTCTCGCCTCAAGGGCTTCGGCACTAGTAAGAGCGGCTATTTTGGGGCGCCGCTGTTCCAGGCAAGCCTGAGCCAGTCGATAAACATGTTCCGGCAGCATTTGCCGGATCGTGCGGAATTCTTCCAGACCTGAAAGGAAATCAAGCTCGTCTTGCCCCTGCAACATCCCTGGCGCAAACAAAGACAGCAGGAGAATCCGTAGCACAATTCCCCTGCCCCAAGGAAATATCACTCCTGCAGCAACACCAGTCGCGCAGACACCTGACACCTGACACCGAACACCCGGCACCTGTCACCTCATCCATTCCTGATACGTCCTCGAAAATGAAGCGCCGGGACGGCGCTCGACTATCTGTAATCGCCCGGCGTCGCCAGAAAGTCGAAAAGCCTTCCCGGCGCTTGCGTATTGCGCTCGCACTGCATCAGCTTCCATCCGCTGTCCCAGAGGATTTGCAGCATCGACAATCCAGACGGGCCGCGGAGAAATGGCAGCCACCAAATCTGGGAGGTCAAATGATTTCAGCACTGCGACAATTACATCCTCAAAAACCTGGCGATGAATTCGCTGGGCGGTGACCGCATGGTAAGACACCAACATTCCCTCCAGAGCCAGCCGCTGGATGCGGCTATCGACAACGGCCGCGTACAAGGTTGGCACCGCGCCTTTGTCCTTCCCGAACGCGAAGACTCTCTGTGAGTCGACGTCGCTCCGGCTGACCAGCAGATCGATGCCTCTCCGCACATCCAGCGCCCGCATTCCAACGAGTGGCCTGCCCGCAAGGAGCCCGGTCATCGCACTGTCGTAATCCCCGAAATAGCGTGAAAAATCGCCGTTGTCCCCGGCAACTCGGGTCTCTCCCATGCCGCGGAGATCGACCGACAGCACGACAAAGCCGGACTGGACCAACTGCTCTACATCGCCTTCGGCACCTGCGCCGGCAGCCTTTCCACGACCATGAACATAGATCACGGCTGGCTTTCGGGCACCACTGGATTCAGGGACGAACAACAGAGCGGGCACCTTGATTCCCGGTTCACTCTCGTAAATCAGCTTTTCGATTCGGTAGCCCGAACGGGCTAAGGCCCCGAATGAACTGACAGCCGGGGCTCTCCGGTCAGAGGTCGAACTGCTCAGGGCAGCAACGCGCTCAACTTCTGTTCGGATTGCGTTTCGATAAGCGTCGAGTTCTGACGCGCTAGACCATTCTGGAGGCCGCCTACGGAGTCGATCCACGCGCTTTTGGTTCAGTGAGAACACCGTCTCACCACCCAGGGAGGTTGCGACCTGTCCGGTCTGGGTGCACCAAAGGTCCGATTCTGACGCGACTTCAACCTCTTTCTCAGGCTCCAGGTCCTCTGCACCTTTCAACCAGCGACCAAACCAGCGATAGGCCGCAAGGCGGCGGGGCTTGCTGTAACCGTGGCCATCGTCCGTCTCTACCATCTGGAGTTGATCCTCAATTCCCATCACGTTGTAGACACGCTTTGCCTCAGCAAATGTTTCACGGGCACCCGTGATGGAAAAGAAGTCGCGCATCGCAGAGAGCATCAGGAAAGGCTTGGGGCCGAACGCATAGATGAAGTCAGGATGGTCGAGGCCATTCTGGAGCCAGAACGGAACACACTGCTCGGCATCCTGCGGTCCAATGGTCTCCAGCAATCGGCGCCAGGAAGTTAAATAGCAGGATGGCGCAGCGACCTTAATTCGATCGTCAAGCGCGGAAAGATAAGACGTGTGCGTTCCGCCACCCGAGTTGCCGGTACAACCGATACGGGCGGAGTCTACTTCGGGGCGTGAAAGCAGATAGTCCAGTGCCCGCAGACCGTCCCAGATGGTGTAACGTGCCAGGGTGTCGCCAATCAACAGACACTGGATGCCCAGCACCGTATGCTCTGTCGTGGAGTGCACGAGCTTCGATTCGCCAGAATCCTCGTCGTAGAGCTGGACCCGTTCGCCCTGGCCTAGCGTGTCCCAAGCCAGGGCGACATAGCCCCTTCTAGCCAAGGAGACCAGCACCTGCTGCCAGGCGCTGTGAGCTTTGGCGCCTTCTTCATGGCCTAGGGGAAACAGAATGCCCGGAAACGGTCGCTTGCCGTTTCGAGGCAAATAGAGATTCGCTGTGACGTAGAAACGTGGCTGGCTTTCGAAGATGACTTTCTCGATTCGATAGTCCGGTTGCTCCATCACGGCGACCGTACGAGCATTCAATGGCGTCCGTTCTGGAAAGCCGCCTAAAGCCTGAGTCATTCGCGCTCGGATATTCGTTTGGCGGACAGCAATCTGGTTTTTGTTCGAGAGCTCCTTGATCTGTCGTGCCCGTTCGTCGAGCAGCACGTCAGCCAGGCGACGCATATGCTGGAAGGTCATGCTGCGAATCTGGCGAAAATCCTCGAGGGAGGAAAGAAACTCCAGCCCATCGCGCCCCTGGCTCATCGCCGGCTGGGCAATCGCGCAGAGACACAAGGCAAGAGCTGCGATCGTCTTCGCTTTCATGGGCATCTTTAATTGGGGGGCATGAGGCTTGGTGCAGCGATGCGACCCAGCCTGTCGAGCCCCAGGTCTCAAGCGTCAAGTCTCACAAGATACTTGTCTTCGTCAAGCAACCGACCTTATACTCTAGCGGCATTGACACGTCAAAAGAAAATGCCCTTATTAGCAAACCCGCGACTTGGGTGTGCCAGCGTTTCCTCAGCCTCAGAATGACCACTGACGCCCGACTGTCGAACCACGAAACGCGTGAAGAAGATTAACCTCAAAGACTTTCAGACAGCCAATCACCGTGTGCTTCGGGACATCAATGAGGTGATTGTCTTGAACGTGATCCGCGAGCGCCAGCCGATTCCCCGCGTGGGGATTGCCGAGGCCACAGGCCTTGAGGAAGGGACCATCTCGCGCATCATCCAGCGTTTTCTGCGACAGGGTCTGGTTTACGAGTCGGGCGTCGGCGCTTCGACCCCGGCCGGCGGGCGCAAGCCGCGCTTCGTCCACTTGAACCCTACCCGCACCTGTGCCATTGGCGTTGACATTGGCCCGATTCAAACCCTGCTGGCACTCAGCGATTTGAATGGCCATCTGCAGAGCCTCAAGCGGATTCCCCATGGCCGCAATCCCGAGCAGTTCTTGACCACAGTGGCCGACGAAATCTTGACTCTCACCAGGGAAGCAAGTCGCTACAGCGAGCTAGGAGGAGTGGGTGTCAGCCTCGTGGGCTTGGTCGATATCGAAACGGGAACGGTTCGGGAAGGCCAGAATCTCGGGTGGGGCAATTCCGTCGAGGTCGGAAGCGTTCTCAGATCCAGAATCGGCTCGAAGGTCCCGCTATACTTCGACAACGGCGCCCGCTTGTCAGCTCTTGGCGAAATCTGGTTTGGCACCACACACCTTTCCGGATTTCGGGACATCGTGTTCGTGGAGATTGACGAGGGCATCGGCACGGGCGTCATCCTCAACGGGCAGCTCTATCACGGCTTTCGCAACGGCGCCGGTGAGTTCGGACACGTCTGTGTCGACTCTTCGGGACCGAAGTGCTCCTGCGGAAGTTATGGCTGCCTTGAAGTGTTTGCCTCAGACCCCGTGACCGTTGAGCGTTTCTTGAAGAGCACACGGGCAAGCCGTTCCAGTCGATCTACAGTAGATATCGAGCATGTTGTGGCCAAAGCCCTTGACGGCCAGCCAGAAGCCGTCGCGGCAGTAAAGGAAACCGCCCGTTATTTGGGCCTTGGACTGGCGCCGATTATCTACGGCATCAACCCCGAGGCCATCGTTATTGGCGGAAAGATTACCGCCGCCTGGCCCCTGCTTGAGAAGGATATGCTCGATTCTTGCAGTAAGCGGGTCTCCAGACTGCTCCTCGAACCCACAAAGATCTTCCCATCCGCGCTGCACGTTCGTCCTTCCCTCATGGGCGCCATCGCCCTTGTGCTCGCACAGAATTTCGCAGCTCCAAAAACCGTCTAGCAGGGCCGCCCGCCTGGCCATGCGCTTGCGCTGCGACTTGAGTCTGCCACTCTGAAGCCTCAGTTTCCGTTGCCCAAAGAATAGGAATCAAGGCCGTCGAGGCTTTGAACTATTTCGACTGGATCCTCGTGTGAGGGTCAATCCTCGATTCGAATCCAACCGAAGCGGTCTGGGATATGGAAGTTTCGTCTGAGCGTGGGGCTCCACGCCAGAAACGATCGCTGGCTGTCGTCACCGAACCCGTCGCACCGATAGAAGTTGATCCTCCATTCCATGCCCGGCTCAATCCGACTGACACCCATTGAAGCTGCAGGAAGCCCCATTTCACAAAACCAGATCTTCGCGGCTTCATCGATAGCAGTTGCATGACTGAATCCTGAGTCCCAGCTCGCATCAAGGGCGATGGTTTCCCGATTGTCAACCACAAGGTCAATCCACTGATTATTGGGCGCCACCTCAAACTCCCAGTATCGGTGCGGGTTTTCGGGAAAGGGATTGACAAACACTTCCACAACATCCCGATTCCAGAGCTGCCAGCGCTCCTTGCGAGGGTCCTCGTCCCGGTAGAGGTTGAGGGCAGAATAGCGACACCAGAATGCCACGTAGAAGAGACTAGGGCTCCATTGGACGCCCACTTGCGTCAGAGATTCAGCACTGGGAGTCTCGGTGGTTACAGTGTCGACTAAGGAAAGTCGAGGAATTTCCCGCCAGGCTGGGCTCGAAGCCTTTCCTTCTGGGACCAGCTCTTCTGAGGTGCGCCGGGCGATAGTACGAAAGGGAGCTGGACTGGCTGGCATGACTGTTAGTGACGCTGTGGTCCCTTGGCGGCTCGCATCGCGATGGGAAACGGTAGACTACAGCTTCAGATCTCCCAGGTTGCGTCTGAAGCCGCGGGTCAGAAAGAGCAGATAGAAAAATCCAAGCACCATCCAGGCAGCTCCCAGCTGCATCGAGAACTTCGAGAGATTCAGCCAGATGTAAAAGCAGATGACAAAGCCCAGTGCTGGAAAAATGAGGTTCAACAAAACAAAGGCTCCGCCTCTATGACCCTGCCGGAAGAAGTGATGGCGAATTACAGAGAGATTCACCGCCATAAATCCAACGAATGCTCCAAAATTAATGACCTCGGCGGCCTCGCCGAAATTAAGAAACATCGCGCCTAGAAGATGAACCGTCCCCATGAGCAGCACACTGTAGATGGGAGTGCCCAGCTGTGGGTGGATGTAGCCGAAGATGCGCTGGGGAAGCAAGCGGTCGCGCCCCATTCCACAGAGCAATCGCGACGCACTGGCTTGACCCGTAATGGAACTGCCCAGCCCCGAAACGATGAGTGCTAATGAAACAAAGTAAAAGAGCCATTCACCCCCGACACGCCGGCTTATGTCCATGAAGGCAGTCTCGACCTGAACGAAGCTCTTGTAGTCTGGCCAGACCCGTTGCGCCAGATACGTCTGAATAATGAATAGGCCGCCGCAGATAAAGCAAACCAGCACAGTGGCGCGAGCGATATCTCGACTCCCGCGTTTGGCATCCTCTGCAAGCGTGGTGATGCCGTCGAAACCGAGAAACGAAAGTACTGCGATGGAAGCGGCTCCCATCAGGGGGCTGAAGGCAAAAGCTTCAGGATTGTAAAACGGTCTCACAGACCAGATTTGTCCCAGGCCAACATCACGCGTCAATCCCAGCAAGGCGGCGATCACGAACCAAATCAGGGATGCGATCATGATGACGTTCAACAGCAGATTGGCCCGTGCCGTCATTTCAATTCCGCGCAAGTTCGTAGCTGTTATCGCGGTGGCGGTCACAATCACCCAGACAGCATAGGGCACTCCGGGTAGCAGCTTGTTCCCCATCAAGCCCACATAAATGATGCTGAGGAGCGGGATGAGAATGTAATCGAGAATCATGCCCCAGCCCGCGAAGTACCCAATGTTTGGGTGCAGCGCTTTAGAAGCAAACGTGTAGGTCGAACCGGGCTCCGGATAAGCCTGAGCCATCCGGCCATAACTCATCGCCGTGAAGCTCATCGCAACCATCGCAATCAGATAAACCAGCGGAACGTGCCCGTGCGATTTTTCACTGACGAGTCCGAACAGCGCATAAGGTGCCGTGGGGCTGACCAGCGCAATGCCGAACAAAACAAGGTCCCAAAGCGAAAGGACGCGCTTGAAACTACCGCCTGTCGCGGGAGGCGTAACGAAGGTTTCTGAGGAGGAAGCTGAAGGGGTTTGGATGGACATTCAAGCGAGTTTAATCCAATCGAACTTCCTCACAAGCGGCAGGCACACGGGTTGCTCTGAATGTTGCGGCAGGGGTCATTTCTTCAAATGAATCCTGAAGAATTTTTCCAAGGCTTCGAACGCCTCAAGCGTGAAGCTGTGCTCGCCGGGAGGACGATGGGCAACCAGAGCGTCCGGCTTTTTGGCCTGAGCATAAGCGGGTTGAGCTACCTCGAGAAAACGCTCTACTCCCTCTTTAGGCATGCCAATGTCCTCGGTCGGCGCCCAGAGCATTAGAGGACGGGGGGCCATGGCTGCTGCGAAATTGCCTTGATCTCCCACAGTGAGCATGTTGGGAATCCACCAGTAAAAGCCGTGATAGCTTCGCCGACCAGTCCTAAGGAAGACATCAACGGAACCGACGCCGCCGCAGATAGGGGCCGCCGCCGCAATCCGATCATCCACCAGCCAAGTATAGAAGGTTGTGATGCCGCCAAACGACATGCCGGTCATTCCGATCTTTTGTGGATCGACATCTTTCCGGTGCTGAAGGTAAGTGACTCCCTGCCGGATTTCCTGAACGATGGCTCCCATAAGGGTGTGGCCTCGGACCAGGAGATCCTTGGCTTGGTCATTGGTGTCGGGTGTACGAATATCAAGTCCGCGCTGCGTCAACGTCAAAGTCAGGTAGCCGCGTCGGGATAGTTCCCGAGCCCAACCCAACAGGCGCTTGTGTGGCGTGGTGTCTCCGGGGCGCGCCCAGTCGCCAACTCCGAAGGCTGGCGCCACCTCTGATTCCCGACTGCCACTACTGCCATGAAGGCAAACAATCGCAGGCAACGACGCCTGGGTAACAGCCGGACGAATCACGTAGGCAATCACACGCTCGCCATCTAGCGATTCCCACTGAACGTCTTCAATAGTCAAACCCTCTTCTTCCCGAGTGCTCTTGACGGTCACCGAGACCGCAGGCGACTCCAGCGGGATCTTGAGAAGCGCCGCAAAGGAACTCATCGCTTCGGAACGAGTCGAAAGCGACTTCGGGCCAGCTCCACCGATCTCACTGGCTACACCAAGGAGCACAAGAGGAATTATGAAGCCTGCCAGGTGCGCGTTTCGTTTGAGAAGCATGGTTGTCTGCCCTGAAACTCTCCGGGATGGAATCCACTCCCCGCCTCCTCGCGGCGGCACTGGCTTCACTGCAGGTTTTGTGTACCGCGACCCTTCTGCGGTTGTTCAGTGTCCTGTGAAGCCAGCGCGGATTCGGAGCTAGAACTCCCTGAGCTGGAACCGAAGTTACACTTTTTCTGGTACCACGAACGGGTAGCGGTACTCGCGGGTTAAGAAACCATTTGCCTCCGCATCTCCAAGGAAACACTCGTTGGAAGAGTCAAACACCACTTGCCTTCCGGTACGATAGGCAATATTGCTCAGGTGACACATGGCCGCCGAAAGATGACCCTCAAGAATGTCGGCCTTGAGAATCTCGCGCTTGTTGGCTCGAACGGCTTCGACGAAGTTCCAGAAATGAGCGCCATCTTCGGTAGCGGTAACGTCAGCAGCGTGTTCATCACCCTTATCACTGCGTTGCTCACCGGGTTCATTCTTTCGGCCAAAGTAAGTTTTCCATTGGCTGTCGCCCAGGTGCATCCAGCCTTCCGAGCCATAGATGAGCATACCCATGCGAATGCCATCCTCGCCATTGGTGTAGAGGCCTCGCACTTCCAATTGAACCCTGGTCCCGTCGGCATATTCCATCATCGACATCTGATTGTTAGGAGTCTCCTGATCGCAATCGAAGACGTCATACCCACCCATGCTCTGAATGCGTCTGGGATGTTCGTACTTCTGCAGGGCCCAGCGGGCCATGTCGGTATAGTGGGGGCCATTGTTGCCGGTTTCTCCATTGCCGGTAGCCCAAAACCAGTGCCAGTTGTAGTGGAACCGATTCTCATTGAAGGGCTGCCAGGGGGAGGGGCCGACCCAAAGGTCGTAGTGCACGCCGGCGGGTACTGCGCTGTTCCCCTTGCGGCCTAGACTCTCGCGCGGGCGGAAGACGACGCACTTCACCATATAGATCTTTCCCAGCTTGCCCGCGTGCAGGAAGTCCATGGCAGACTGAACCAGCGGACTGGTGCGGTTCTGGGTACCGGTTTGAACTATGCGGTCGTATTTTCGTGAAGCCTCTACGAGTTTGCGTCCCTCGGAAATGTTGTAGGACACGGGTTTCTCGACATAAACGTGCTTGCCGGCCTGGCAGGCCCAAATGCCCGCCAGAGCATGCCAGTGGTTTGGCGCTGCAATGGTTATGGCATCAATTTCCTTGTTATCGAGCACACGACGGATATCAGTCTCCGCTTTGGGTCTCTTTCCGCAGATCTTTTCGACATTTGCCACGGCCTTGGCAAATAAGCTCTCGTCGATGTCGCAGAGAGCGGCTACGTTCACGTTGGGAAGTTTGGCAAGTGTTGAGGCGTGGGCTGCACCACGGGAACGAATGCCCATGACGGCCACTTGAATGGTATCGTTCGGACTGCTCCTGAATGGACTGGCCTTCAGCAACAGCGGCGCACTGCCGAGAAGAGCTGCTGTCTTAGCACCAGTTTTGCGGACAAATTCACGGCGAGACAAAAGGGACATGACGATTCCTCCTTAAGACAGATCTTTGCAGATGACAACTCGAAGCCTGACGATCATTCAACCACACCGCACCACTGACAAACAAAGACGAGCAGGGTTTTGGCCGCTTCGATCACGGAATCAATCTCCAGGTACTCGTCTGCTGCGTGGGTATTGCCGCCTCTGGCCCCCCAAAGCACTGCCGGAATGCCAAAGCCCTGCTGGAACATATAGAGATCGCAGGGGCCTTCGATGCCGACAATGGGTGGTTCCTTTCTCAGCACACGAAGTGCGCACTCGTTTAGTTCACGGATCAAAGGCTCTGACTTCAGAATCGCAGAACCTGGCAACCAACGTATCGGAAACTCGACCTTGGGCAGCTCTGGAAAGAGTCCCTTGGCTCCCCGGGTCACTGCATTCAGCCAACTGCAGAACTCGAGGTCAACGGCTTGCTGCCTCTCACCCGGCATGAGCTGCCAGTACATTTCAATCTGGCACTGCTCGGGGACAGTCGTGGGCTCTGATGTTCCCCATGGCCCCGTGGAAATCCGGGTAATCGAGACAGGTACTGGATCCACATGGTGCCTGTAAAATTCATGGACCCGGGCCTGGTTCCGGCGTTTCTCCGCGAAGATATCCACTTGGCTGAGAAAATGCTGGAGCTGCGGAATGACACCGGCTGGGAACTTTCCTTCAGTGAGCACGCCGCCGGAAGCTTTGAGAGTTATGTGAGCAATGCGGCCGCCTCGTTGTGCGGGGCAGATTCGAAGAAAGCTCGGCTCGGAAATAACCGCGGCATCTGCGTTGAAGCCTCGCAGCCTGCCTGCCAGCGTTCCGTTGACACCCCCAAACTCCTCATCGACCACCGTTTCGAAGACCAGGTCGCCCGCGAGGCGAATGCCCAGAGTCTCAAGGGCTTCCACAACAAACAAGTTTGTGGCGACGCCCCCTTTCATATCATTTGAGCCGCGACCGTACAGCCGATTGCCATCGATCTCGCCGCCGAACGGGTCTCGCGTCCACGGCTGGGTGCCTTTGGGAACCGTGTCAATATGGCCCGATAACACAAGCGAACGTCCTTTGCCGGCTCCCTGTTTTCTGGCGCCCAGGTTCGGACGTCCGCGATAGTCCCTGCCCGGCCAGAACAGCAAATGTTCCTTGAGACCGGGTACTTCATCAAGAGAATACACCTCGGGGCTCCAGCCCCAGTGGCGCAGAACACTTGCAACATATTCCTGACAGCGGCCCTCTTCACCAATGGGGGCCATGTTCTGTGAAGGGATTCGAACCAACTCCTGGACAAGATCCAGCAGACGATCGTTGTGTGCGTCAACGAACGAACCAAGCTTGTCGTAGAGTTTGGCTGACAGAGCCATGCAAAATTACTCTCGGTCTCGAGTATCTAGGATCAAATCAAGACACTCGCGCGTTCCTTAGCCTCCGCTGGCAAGGGCAGTTCTGAATCGAATAACCTTGTTCGCAGCCGATGGCGTCTACCTCTCACTCTGAGGGTTCAATGGTCTGCCAAGGCCTGCTGGCCGGCTTGGGAAGCGCTCCCCAGCGATGATCGTCTCCACAACCTGAAACTGGCTGTCCAGAATCACGCAGTCGGCGTCCTTCCCCGCTTCGAGACTGCCCTTGTGTTCCTCGATCTTTAGAAGCCGAGCCGGATTGGCGGTCGCCATAGCCAGCGCCTCGCACCGAGGCAGTCCCATCAGGTTCAGAGCGTTCCTTACCATCACATCCATGGTGACCACACTGCTCGCAAAGCTGCTGTGGTCCAGCATGAGTGCCTCGCCGTTTTTCACTTCCGTCTTTTGCCCATGCCGCGGGCCGAATGTGTAGAAGCCGTCCGGCATTCCGGCGCCACGCATCGCGTCCGTGACGAGACACACTTGATTCGAGCCCTTCGCCCGCACTGTCAGCCGCAGCAATTCCGCCGGCAGATGACGGCCGTCGGCGATTAATTCCGTCGTCATCTCGTCCCGCTCCAAAACTGCTTCCACGCATCCACCCTCCCGATGAGGCGGTTGATGCCGTGAGACGGTAGACATGGCGCAGTACATGTGCGTCGCATGTGTCATTCCCTCGTCGACAGCCGTCATGATCTGGCTGTAGGTAGAATCTGTGTGCCCACCGGAGATGCCGATTCCGCGCTGCGCCCAATCTTTGATGAGTTCCATCGCCCCCGGAATCTCTGGTGCGATAGTGATGTGCCGGATATCCTTTTGAAACTCCAGCAACTGCTCCCATTCCGCCTTCTCAGGATTCCGGACGAATTCCCCAAGGTGACATCCCCGGCGAATCATCGAGAGATAGGGGCCTTCGATGTGGGCGCCCAGAACCTGAGCCCCCGCTACGGGATGCTTCCGAACCTCACGAACTGTCTGTAGCGCTGCGCGGATTTCATGCAGCGGAGCTGTTGCCGTGGTGGCAAGCAGCGCCGTCGTCCCGCCTGTGGCATGATATCGGCACACCTTCTCAAAGTCCTCTCGCGTCGCATCCATGAAATCACTGCCAGCGCCCCCGTGAATGTGAATGTCAATGAAACCCGGCGCAATGTATTTCCCCGAGATATTGATGTTCTCGTCCGCATGCGACCCCTGGTATCTATGGCGCGATCCGACAAAGGCGATTCGCTTCCCCTCGAGCACTACAACAGAATCCGGAATCTCCTCAAACGGAGTGATCGCCGTGCCGCCAACAAAAGCGAGTGGGGTGGAATTCATGTCAAATAGAACCGGCCGATCCTCTCTCCCGGTGATGCTGCATTACTTCTCAGGGGCCGGATTCTGGAGTCCCTGGATCACAATCTCCAAAAACTCCCGTGCCCTTCGTGCCAGTGCGTCTACTCCTTCGGGACTTCTCGGCCTGGCCACAGCGGGAGCAGAAATGTTCTCGCATGCCAGGGGTATGGTCAGACCTGTAAATGCCACAGGCTCGAGAAGGCGATAGTGATCAATCTCGCCCAGGCCCGGCCCGCAGTCTTCATCCCTGGGAAAGTTGCGATGATCTTTGATGCAAAAGCTTCGAATCTCAGAAACGCAGGTGCGAATGTCCGGAATGGGATCGACGTCGAGGTAGTCCATGACATTGCCCGCGTCGTAATTCATCCAGATCCCGGCATCGGCAACCTCACGAACGATTTTTGCGCAAGCCTCTCCAGTGCCAGTCTCTCCACCATGTTGTTTGATGACGATTGTCACTCCCGCTGACCGGGCCAGCGGGCCCAAGATCTTCAGGTTTTTCACCCAGGCATCTCTTTTGCCGCCTTCGGTGTGGCCAAAAGTGAGCACTTGAGGAATACCTGCCGCGGCCGCTTGTTCGATGCGCCTCTTATGGGCATCGAGCCCGTCTGCTGCTTCCACGTAGACCGTTGAAAACATCAACACGGGAGTCAGTCCCACGTCGCGGCAGCGGACGGCCAGGCTCTTTGCTTGAGAAGGATTGGCATTCACATCGAGAAGCGGAACCTGCCGGTTCGGCTCCTCCTGGTGGCGCGTTCCCCACGCCACATACTTAAAGCCACTCTTCGCAATTCCTTCCAGCGCCCGCTGGAGCGGAAACTGCGAGTATGGCAAAGTCATGCAGGCGATTTGAAAGTTCGTTGGCTTCCTGGCTTGGGGATTGAAGGCCCCCAAAGTGGCCGTCTTCCCTGCTCCAGCCGCGGTTGCGACTAACACAGGCAGGCTCTTCACAAAGTGCCGCCGGTTTGAGCAGAACTCTGACCTCACAGTATCCTCCTCAGGTTGTTTCTGGCCTCGGTGCTTCGGTTGCGTTTCACTGTCTCTTGAATACCAACTTCCCCGAAACATAGGTTTCTAACACTTGAGTCTTGCGGATGTCGTCCACTGGGCAAGAGAGAATGTTCGTATCGAGAACGATCAAGTCGGCCAACTTCCCTGCCTCAAGCGAGCCCGTTTCCCTCTCCTGAAATAAGAGGTAGGCATTGTTGCGTGTATAAAACCGTACAGCCTGCTCGCGGGTGAGGGCTTCTTCGGGATGCAGGATACCGTCGTACCCTTTCGCTTTACGAGTCACTGTGACCCACATGGCGAGAAATGGATTGTACGGATTCACTGATCGAAGGGATCCGATCTTTTGCATGTGGTCCGATCCACCTCCCGCGATTCCACCGGCTTGGAAAATGCTCCGCAGCGGCTGAAAGAAGCGCAGTCGCTCATACCCGAAATGCCCAGCCAGGGTGCGGGTATCCAGATAGAGCCAGGCAGGCTGGATGTCCACAGCCACGCCGATCTTCGCCATCCGTGTCACCGCCTCCTGGCTCATGAAGTTGGAGTGCGTTATGCAAGGACGGTTCTGTCGAATCGGCCTGGTCCTGTTGAGCTCCTCGTAAACATCGAGCAGCGTGTGAACTGCACCATCGCCTACGGAGTGAGCAGTAAACTGAAGGCCCGATTCCAAAGTGGTCTTCACAATCGGCAGAAGACGCTCGCGAGGAACCTGGAGGACACCACGGTATTGGGGGTCAGTGATCGAATAGAGCTTGCTGACGCCCCAAGGCTCTCGCATATACGCGCTGCCCGTGAGCATGCCGCCGTCGAGGTAGGTCTTAATTCCAATGATCTTCAACCACTCGCTGCCCTTGACCAGCGGATCTCTGGCTACCTTGCGAATACTATCCTGGATCTCCTCGATCGGACCGATCGTTTCGATGTGCTGTGACACCGACACGCGCAGCTTCAACTTCGCATCCTTTTGCAGCTCCCGGTACCGCTGAAGTTCCTCCTCGCTGGCGTCGCGGTCGCCGATGCTGGTGAGGCCAGTGGCCAGATAGTCGTCGAACAGTTCCAGCAGCCGCTGCTTGCGCTCCTCGCTGTCAGGCTCACGCCCGCTCGGGCGGCTCTTCACGAACCGGGTGCAGCTTCGGAGGATGCCTGTTGGTTCTCCGCTACCCGGATCCTTTTCGATGTAGCCCGGACCCCCATCCGTAACCTTGAAGTTCCGAGCCATGCCACTGAGTTTGAGTGCCAGGGAATTCAGGGAAGCGTCCGGCCCTGTGGAAAACACTACAGGGTGTTTCGGCGCCACGCGATCCAGTTCGGCCTTCGTGGGATACCGCTGCTCGCGCAGCCGCGTAATGAACACCTGCCGCAGCTGAATCCATTCTCCCTCCTTGACGACGGCCGCGCGACCTCTGATGTACTCCAGCACATCCTGGATTGTTTCCATTTCAGGAATGGGATGATCGAATTCTGTCAGACACGCATCACCGGGATGAACGTGGGAATCCATCAATCCTGGCAGCACCAATTTCCCGCCGAGATCGACCGTTCGCGTTGGCGAACCCTTCAGTTCCAAGACATCCGTGTTTTTTCCAGTCCTCAGGATCCGCCCGTCTTTGATGGCGATAGCCTCGGCGATGGAGAACTTGTCATCCACGGTAACAATCTTGCCGTGGTGCAGGATCACTTCGGCCTGCTGCGCCCGCACCGGGCAGGTCAGCAGCAACAAGTAGACGATAGAGACGAGATGCCTGGAGGTCATGAAGTTTCGCTCGTGTTCGCGCAACATCACGGTTGCGTTGACAAACGACGGATCGGTTTCTCCGCAACCGTACCTGGTCACGATGACACGCGCAGGACGCCAGGTTCAGCCCTGCGCCGTTCTGGCAAAGTGAAAAGTTGGCGCAGCCGAGGCTGGGCGGGACCGATGCGCGGCTACGTCACCTTGGTCACACCAGGGATTGCAACGGGAGGAGTCGGCAAGTGTCCCCATTCATACTTCTCGGGACTTAAGTCCTCTTTAGAATTCATCGCCTGATCCCAGGTGACGAGCTGTCCCGTGTAGGTGGCCATCCGGCCCATGATGGCCAGGAGTGAGCTTTTGGCCATATACTCGCCATTATTGATGGGCTTGCCGCTGCGAACGCTGGCAAACAATTCATCGTGTTCAGTCTGGTAGAAGTTGTCGGGTTTCTTCTCGCGAAACATCCATGAGGTATCACCAGCGATCTCCAGACGGCTTTCCGAAACCTCGGCTACACCTTTTGTTCCCAGCACACGACTGCTCATCTCGTTATAGCAACCCGGCTGCTGCCGGCAATTGCTGAAAATCTTCGCGCCATTGGCGTACTCGTAGACCACGGAATGATGATCGTAGATGTGGCCGTACTCCGGCCCTGTTCGTACCTGACGCCCCCCCATGCCGACGGCCTTCACAGGATATTCGTTCTTCATCAGCCAGGCGCACACGTCCAGATAGTGCACGTGCTGCTCGACATTGAAGTCTCCCGACAGCCAAGTGAAGTAATACCAGTTACGCATCTGCCATTCCATATCGCTCCATTCGGGCTGACGAGGCTTCACCCAGATGCCTCCCCGATAGTCGGTCGCCTGGAGGGCCCGGATTTCTCCAAGGGCGCCGTCGTGGATGCGCTGCACGGTCTCACGGAACCCAGTGGAATAGCGCAAGCAAAGCCCTGACACGATCGAGAGGTTTTTCTTCTTCGCCTCCTCGCAAATTGCCAGGACAGAACGCACTCCCGGAGCGTCTACGGCCACAGGCTTTTCAGCAAAGACATGCTTTCCAGCATCCACGGCGGCCTGCAGGTGAAGAGGCCGGAAATGAGGCGGCGCGGCCATGAGCACGACGTCGACACCACTGTCGATCAGTTTCTGGTAGGCGTCGAATCCGACGAAGCAGCGATCGGCTAAGACATCCACCTTATGGCCTAGCTTTTGATCCGCCTTCAGCCGCTCGAGGCTGCTCTTCAGCCGGTCTTCAAACGCATCGGCCATGGCCACTAGCTTCACGTTCTTGTCGGCAGCCAGTGCTTGAGAGGCAGCTCCAGTTCCTCGCCCGCCACAGCCTATCAACCCTACTCGCAACACGTCGCTACCGGCAGGATGGAAACCCCACCCCGGCTTGAACGCTAGCGCACTCGCTGCGGATGCCGCAGCCGAGGACTTCAGAAACCTGCGGCGTGAGGGTGTCTCCATCCTTGATTCGGGTGTCTTGCTCATGCTCGTCATCTCCTTAGCTAAATAGCCGTCTCTGCCTCAACCGGGGCGCTTCGCTTGGCGGTTCAGGCCTTCACTGGCCACAACTCGAATTTGCGGAAGTGAATCTCGAATCCCTCGGACTCCAGCAGAATCTTGCCAGCTGAAGGATACACATCGTAGCACTCGTTCACAGTAATCCCATTGACCACCACAGTGATACGCTTCCCCGCGCAAATACACTCCACCCGCGTCCATTGCCCCAAAGGATTCTCCACATCCTCTTTGCCACGGGTATCGATGAGCTCTTCGAAGTCAGGGTCATGCTTGGACCACCAGAATTGCTTACCCGAATAGGTTGTGGGTCTGCCTCCCCGTTTCCATCGTGTGCGACCATCCCGCGCCACGACGGTGTCGCTGGTCAAAGTCACCGGTGTGATCTTGCCTTTTTCGTCTGCGCCCCGAATGACTATAAAATCTCCCACGCACCCCTGAGCAACCTGGCATTCAATGGACGACATCCACGGACTGCGGTTTCCGTCCGCTCCCACAGCATGCATAAGAATTCCCGAGTTTCTTACGGTTTTGCTTCCGTAGGTCTTTTCGCCCCAGCGGTATTCAACCACTAGGTGATAGTCGCGATACGCCTGTTTTGTGGCCAGATAACCATCCACTTCGCCAGAAATCCGGATCATGCCATCCCGCACCGTGAAGACCCTCTTCGGATCCTGGTAGTGTGTATCCTTCAGCCAGCCGTACAGTCCGGAGAGATCCTTTCCATTGAACAGGAGCACTCCCTGGCGTCCCGGGACAACGGGCGACTGATCAGTCTCCCAGGCCGCGGCGCTAATCGCCGGGTTGAGGACGGTCATGGCCATACCAGCCACCGAAGTCTGGACAAAGTTGCGACGCGACAGAAGAGGTAACATTTGAGCTTGCGTTATTCAGTTATTTTCCAAATACAAGTAACAATCAGTCATAACCTACCGCAAGTGGGAGAGGTGAATCAAGGTTCAGGTTTCAAGGGAAGTACTCTCCGCAGCGACCACCGAAGCCCTGCCCCCCTTCTCCTCACGAACAACCCAGGGCCGCCAGTCAGAAAATCCCTTTAGACTTTTCTGAAAGAACTCGCTATTTTCCTCGCAACACACGAGTAACGAAAGGAGCAATTTCTCATGAGCGACTTGAATGTTGGCGTGGTCGGATTGGGCTGGGTTGCCGGCGCGCACATCGAGACATTCAAATCTGTGCAAGGCGCGAAAGTCGCTGCGGTCTGTTCACGACGCGACCTTGAGGCGGCTGATCTTGAAAAACAGTATGGCACTCCCTTGAAGCCCTATCGCAGCCTAGAAGCGATGCTGGCGGACCCCGAAATCCATATCGTCGACATCTGCACGCCGCACCCGCTGCACGCACAGCAAGCCATTGCCGCCGCCAAAGCGGGAAAACACCTCATTATCGAGAAGCCGATTTGCCTGAGTTATGCCGAAGCGCTGGCTATCCGCGATGCCATCCGCCAGGCTGGCGTCTCCGCCTGTGTCTGCTTTGAAGCCCGATTCAGCCAGCACTTCAGTTTGATTCACTCGGTCGTAACTGAAGGACTGCTGGGCGAGCTGCACTATGGCGAGGTGGATTACTTTCACGGTATTGGTCCCTGGTATAAACAGTACGCATGGAACATCAAGAAGGATTTTGGCGGCAGCAGCCTGCTGACGGCGGGATGTCATGCACTAGACGGGCTGCTGATGTTCATGAACGCCGAAGTCGAAGAGGTTTCCAGCTACGCTACCCAGTCGAAGAACGCCGCTTTTCAGCCCTATGAGTACAAGACTTCAACTGTGACGATCCTGAAGTTCAAGGGAGGCCAGGCCGGCAAAGTGGCGTCCGTTGTCGATTGCCTGCAACCCTACTACTTCCACATTCACCTCGTGGGCAGCCTGGGCAGCCTGCTCGACAACCGGATTTACAGCGAGAAGATCAAGGGAATGCGGAAGGAACGCTGGAGCACTCTGGAAACCGCGCTGGTCGATTCAGGAGATGTAAAGGATCATCCCTACCAACCCCAATTCCAGGCGTTCGTCGACAGTGTCGGCAAGAAGGAACCCATGCCGCTAACCAGTTTCGAAACCGCCTTTGAAAGTCATCGAGTGGTGTTCGCGGCCGATCTCTCAGCCAAGGAGGGCCGGCCCATCAAGATGACGGAGCTGCCCAAGTAGAGTCGTTGCGCTGGTCAGGCTGACGAGCCGATGCGCATGCGGTAGAAGGAGCGCCAAACGAAGACGAGTGAAACGGCCAGAAAACAGGAACCCAGCAGCGGCGCAATTCCGGGGCCATGTTGGCTAGTGAGCAGCACTCCGAGTTCAACGGCCAGCAACCCGAAGAGCGTCGTGAACTTGATGACGGGGTTCATGGCTACTGAAGATGTGTCTTTGAAAGGATCTCCCACAGTGTCACCGATCACAGTGGCAGCGTGCAGCTCTGTTCCCTTCTGTTTGAGATCCACTTCCACAATCTTCTTGGCATTGTCCCAGGCTCCGCCGGCATTGGCCATGAAGATAGCCTGAAACAGACCAAACAGAGCGATGGAGACCAGGTAGCCAATGAAAAAGTAAGGATCCAGAAAAGCGAAGCCCAGGGTTCCGAAGAACACGGTCAGAAAGATGTTGAACATCCCCTTCTGGGCGTACTGGGTGCAAATCTCCACGACACGTTTGCTATCTGCAACCGAGGCGCGCGTCGCTCCCTCTAACTTAATATTGGCTTTAATAAACTCGACAGCTCGGTAGGCCCCGGTCGTGACTGCTTGGGTCGACGCACCGGTAAACCAGTAGATCATCGCGCCGCCACAAATCTGGCCCAGGAAAAACAGCGGGTTGAGTATGCTCAGCTTATCCAGGTTCTGGGTAAGTCCGTGGGTCAGCAGCACCACAATCGAGAAAATCATTGTCGTCGCGCCCACTACGGCCGTTCCGATCAACACCGGTTTCGCCGTCGCCTTGAAGGTATTCCCGGCGCCGTCGTTCTCCTCCAATAACTCCTTGGCTCTGACAAAGTCCGGCCTGACGCCGTGATTCCGCTGGATCTCTTCGTGAATTCCCGGAATGCTTTCAATCACCGACAACTCGAACACGGACTGGGCGTTGTCGGTCACAGGTCCGTAGGAATCTACTGCGATGGTTACCGGCCCCATGCCGAGAAACCCAAAAGCGACAAGGCCAAATGCAAACACGGCTGGCGCCAGCATCAGAGCGCCGAACCCCTGCTGGCTGACACCAAACGCCACGGCCATGAGGGCAACCATAGCCATCCCAAGCCAATACGCACTGAAGTTTCCGGCAACAAAGCCTGAAAGAATGGTCAGTGATGCCCCGCCCTCTCGGGAGGAACTGACGACTTCCGAGACATGGCTGGATTCGGTTGAGGTGAAGATCTTGACCAGCTCCGGAATGACAGCTCCCGCCAAAGTTCCACAGGATATGACCGTCGACAGTTTCCACCACAATGTGCCGTCGCCCAACCCAGGAATCAAGAGATACGACGCAACGTAGGTCGACGCCACCGAGACGCAGGAAGTCAGCCAGACGAGCGATGTCAGAGGCGCTTCGAAATTCATAGTCGGCCGGCCAGCATACCGCGCGCGCGCGAGTGCGCCGTTCAGCAAATATGAAAGCCCTGACGCAACGATCATCATCACACGCATCATGAATAGCCACACGAGCAGCTGGATCTGCACACTCGGATTGCTCACAGCCAGGAGCACGAAAGAAATCAACGCAACACCGGTGACGCCGTAGGTTTCGAATCCATCAGCCGTCGGACCCACCGAGTCGCCCGCATTGTCGCCAGTGCAATCGGCAATCACTCCAGGATTCCGGGCATCGTCTTCCTTGATTTTGAACACAATCTTCATGAGATCGGAGCCAATGTCGGCAATCTTGGTGAAAATGCCACCGGCGATTCTCAGCGCGGCCGCTCCTAGTGACTCACCGATCGCGAACCCGATAAAGCACGCACCAGCGTATGCGCCTGGAATAAACAAAAAGATGCAGAGCATGAGAAACAACTCGACGGAGATCAGCAGCATGCCGATGCCCATGCCAGCCTTCAGAGGAATGGCGTGACAAGGAAACGCTCTACCCTCCAAGCTGGCGAAAGCCGTCCGGGAGTTGGCAAACGTGTTGATGCGAATGCCAAACCAAGCCACCCCGAAACTGCCAGCAATCCCAATAAGGCTGAACAGCAGAATGATCAGGACCCGTCCGAGCGGCATTCCTTGGAGCACTCGGTAATAGATGAAAATGATGACGCCGATGAAGGCCTCCAGAATGAGCAGCAACTTGCCCTGCGTAACCAGGTATGTCTTGCAGGTCTCATAAATCAGTTCGGAGACTTCCCCCATCGATCGGTGAACTGGAAGTTTCTTGACCTGGAGATAAATCACCAGACCGAACAGCAGTCCGAATACACAAATCAGGAGTCCCGCCGAGAGAAGCGCCGTGCCGCTCATTCCCATCATCTCGGCTTGGCTGACATCGGGAAGAACCAGGCTTGCTTCTCCTCCACCTCGGTGGGTTTCAGACTGGGCCGCCAGCAAAGGCGAAGTCACAAAGAGAACAATCCCGAAAATAACGACACAGCTCCAAAAGAGCCGCCCCCAGAAGGTTTTCATTTGCTCAAAGCTCCCTGTGCGATTTGAGAATTCGTGCAAGATCATCAGGATCCAACTGAGCCGACTAGTTCACTGAGCGGCTTCACCTGCCCAAAACCCGCAAGAGGGTAAATTATCAGAACGATTAAATCAATCTTCCAGGTTCGGAATGTATCCTTTCGGAAGGCGCAATCGCCGGCGGCAAGCGCCGTATCGGGCCATTTCTAGACGACGTAAACTCTCTTATGTCACGGGTTGATTGGCGTTAGGAAGAGCGAGATGGGTGAGGCTAGCCAAAAGCTGAAAGCATTCATCCCACGTGAATGCGTGGGCGCTGCAGCGGGTTCGCAATATTCTTCCGAAGCACCTCGCGTGTGACGGGCGCTGTGTCTCCTTCGCCCAAAGCAAGATACTTCAGCACATAAGCAATGGGATTCCCTTCTGTCCAGCCGAAATAGGCATGCGGCAGCGTCCCCGAAGTGTCTCTCAGGTGCAACAATAGGGCAGCGATGGCGTTCGGGATCGCGGGGCTCTTACATCGAAGAATGCTGTGTCGCCCAACTTTGACGCCCCGCACAATCAAGTCATCCCTAAAGTCCGAAGCATCGCCTTGAGAGACCTCCAGAAAGATCACTGGCTCACCTTTGTCGAGGCTGTGGTCTTCACGCGCCTGCATTTCCTTCTTGTCATATTCTTCAGGGGTTCGCTTGTCTGGACGGTGCGCAATGATGCGGATACCTTCCTCTTTGATCTCGTCGATCATCGCCTGGGCACTTAAGGTGAGCTTGACGCCCTGGATTCGCAGTTCTGTGGAACGAATCACGCGGGAGAGCAGCGAAGTCAAGATAATCGCCCCGATGAAAAAGGAAGCGATTTTGATGCCTTCGGGCCGTTCGAAAATATTCAGAATCGTGGTGTAGGCAAAGACAAGTGCCATCGGCAGGAAAACCCACCGCCGCGAACTCTGCCATGCGGCGATAGTCACAGCGACGGCAGCTGAGGACATCAAGAACAGTACGCCGGTAGCATAGGCTCCACCCTGAGCGTGCACGTCGGCATCAAACACAACAGTCACAGCAAACGTGATGGCCACAAATACCAGGACTAGCGGACGCCGCGCCTTGGCCCAGTCAGGTGCCATTCCGTAAGGCGGCAGATAGCGTGGCACCAGGTTCAGCAGCCCAGCCATGGCGGAGGCTCCGGCAAACCAAAGGATGCAGATCGTCGCGATGTCATACAGTGTGCCGAACCCGTGGCCCAGATACCGATGCGCAAGGTAGGCGAGCGCCCGATCGCTGGCCTCGCCGCCTTTGGCAAGAGCCTCAGACGGAATTAACACTGTCGTGACGACACTGCTCCCGATGAGAGCGACACTCATGATCAACGCCGCCGTGAGCAGCAATTTCTTGGTATTGCGAATTCTGCCCGCAGGGTGCTCCTCAGTGTCACCAGGTTCACCCTTCACATGGGGCATGACTGCCACTCCGGTTTCAAACCCGGACAATCCGAGAGCCAGCTTTGGAAACAGGATCAACGCAACTCCCAAAATCATCCAGTGGTTGGGATGAAAATTCCACAGGGCTGCTTTCCAATTCACCCAGGCCTCTGGATGGGTGAAGACCTGATAGAAGCCAACTCCGAGCAGAATTGCATTCAGCAGCAGGTATGTGCCCACAAAGAGCACCGCGAGCCAGATAGCCTCTTGAAACCCCTTCAAAAAAATCACTCCCAACATCGCAAGCAGGATCAGCGTGACTCCGAGTGGATGGTTGAACGTCGCCGGGACGAAGGGGTTCTGAATAATGTGTGCTGCGGCATCAGCCGCCGACAGAGTGATGGTGATGACAAAGTCCGTGAGCGCAAAGCCGAGCAAAACAAGGATGAATACCTTCCCGCGCCAACGGGGCAGTAATTCTTCAAGCATGACGATGCTGCCTTGGCCATGCGGACTCTGCTGAGCAACCTGCCGGTAGATCGGCAACGCCACAAACAGAGTCACGAGCACGAGGATCAACGTCGCGATGGGTGAAAGAACACCAGCAGCCAGAAATGCAATGCCTGGCTGGTAACCCAAGGTTGAGAAGTAGTCGACGCCAGTCAGACACATCACACGCCACCAGGCGTCAGTGTGAGGTGCGGTCGCCTTATGCTGGATAGAATAGCCCTCGGCTTCGAGGAACCATTTGCTGAAACCGTCGGCCTTGTCTGTCATCACCGGAAGTGAAGGATTCGACGACGATGAAGGCTCGGTCTCGGGAGGCGGTTCGGCGGGCATGAAGCCGCATTATACGGTAAGTGGGGCATTTGTGTGTGAGGCCAACTTCGAAGCTGGGCAGCGGTTCCAGGTGGAGTCCGCTGCCCGGTGTGAACAGAAGGAGCTCAGGCTTCCTCATAATGGTAGCCCACTTCGCCGTGATCCGCGAAGTCGAGGCCCTGGATTTCCTCGTCGAGGGCGGGACGGAGGCCAACCGTGACCTTGACGACAAACGCCAGGATGAGCGTCCCGCCGATCGCCAGCGTCATGGTTAAACCAATGGCTTTGAGTTGTTCCAGCCACAGCGTGTTCCCCACGATGTCTTTGAGGTTCGTATTGAGGTTGGAATTCACCTCGGCAGTCGCCAGGATCCCAGTCAGCAGAGCACCGAGAGTGCCGCCCACACCGTGGACGCCGAAGGTGTCGAGGGCGTCGTCGTACTTCAGCCAATTCTTCAGCTTGGTGCACGCCACATACGGAACCGCTCCGGCCAGCACACCGATGAGGATGGCGCCACTCGCGTTCACGAAGCCTGTGGCGGGAGTGATGACGACCAGTCCGGCGACTGCTCCGGAACAAAAGCCTAACACGGTCGGCTTGCCTCGGAAGATCCACTCCAGGAGGGGCCACACGGAGGCAGCCACGGCGGTGGACAGCGTGGTAGTCATGAAGGCATTAGCCGCGATGCCGTCGGCGGCCACGGCACTGCCGGCGTTGAAGCCGTACCAGCCAACCCACAGCATGCCAGTGCCCACCATGGTGAGGACCAAGCTATGCGGAGCGAACATTTGCTCGCCGAATCCCCTGCGCTTGCCCAGGATGAGACACAGCACCAAAGCGGACCAACCAGAGGACATATGAACCACCGTGCCGCCGGCAAAGTCGATCGCTTTTATTTTGGCAGCGGCATTCCAAACACCATTCATCAGGCCGTCGACGCCCCAGACCATGTGAGCCAGGGGGAAGTACACCAGCAGCATCCAACCCAAAATGAACAGCATGATGGCGCTGTACTTCATCCGCTCTGCAATGGCGCCTACGATGAGGGCGGGTGTAATGATTGCGAACATCAGCTGATACATCGCGAAAACACTCTGGGAAACCCAGGCGGCGTAGTTGGTATTGGGAGCAGCGCCGACGCCTTTGAAGAAGGCAAAGTTCAGGCTGCCCAGCACGGGCGAACCGGCATCGAAAGCAAAGCTGTATCCGAAGGCCCACCACAGGATCGTGACTAATCCGGCTGTACCCAGGCACTGGGCCAAGACTGACAGAACGTTCTTGGTCCGCACCAGACCGCCGTAAAACAGGGCGAGGCCCGGCAATGTCATGAAAAGCACCAAGGCGGCGCAAATCATCATGAAAGCATTGTGGCCGGGCCCAGGGACATTTGCCAATGCTTTGGGGGCCGTGTTGTTGATGTAGGCCTCCAAGTCGGCAATCCGGTTTAGCAAGGCCTCGTCCGCCTTAGGTGCGGGCGGGGCCGAGGCGTCGGCTGCCGGAAGCGGAGCGCCTGCGTCACCGGCAGCCGCGCTCTGAGCCACGAGCGGCGCCGACAAAGCTAGAACAGCCAGAAGTACCAGAGGCCCCGCCCAGGATCTCCGCATGCATGTCTTCTTCATGGTGCAATGTCTCCTTAATAACATTTTGATTTTCGTGCTCAGTGAGTCCGTTAGTCGTTTTGCGGTTCCTCATCCAATCAAACCAGCGGTCACTCGATATTCGGTATCAGTCACTGTTCTAAGGGGCCGGCGCAGCGCCAATTTCAGAGGTGGCAAACTCGATGAAGTTTTGGAAAGCAGTACTCTAGGGGAAGCTAATCACCCAAGTCAAGCCAGTGCTCAAAGGAAGTTCGAATGCAGCCCCTGGAAGTCTCTCATCGGAATCTATCAAAACGGCCCGGCTGCACTTCGTACGGTGGCAATTTCGGCCCTTGACGCGGTTCGACAGGGTAGTCCGCGGCACCGCCAGGCTAATACCTGAACTGTCAAACGCACACCCCGCGGGTCCTGTCGAGGCAGGGTCTGCAGACACGGTTGGATCTAGACTCGCGAAGGATTCTGAGGAAGGACAGCGGAGGAAAGAATTGGCCGGCAGTAGTGCAATCACCGGGCCGGCCCTGGACGTAGAGGCTCGAATCATCTCCCTCGCGGCGGAAACCTAATCAGCCGCGAGGGAGAAGTTGAGAACAAGACAACAACAAACGGACTACCTGCCAGTTTCCTTGGCTACCGAAAGACTGCCGATCGGCTGTGCGGGCGACATCATATGCGCAACTCCGGGCATGGTCGTACTCCCAGTGATGACAAAGTCGGGGTACGCCCTGTTGCCGTGTTCGCCGACATCCAAACCCTCGATCTCTTCTTCGGCCGAGACTCGAATGCCCATGGTTACTTTGAGCAAGTACCAAAAGACGATGCTGGCGGTGAAGGTGAAGAGGCCAACCCAGAAAACACCCTTCAGCTGAACCAGGAACTGTTGGCCACGAGTCAATCCCGTAGCCAGGGCAGCAATATCGGTAGAGACTTGATTGTCGTAGAACAACCCAAGCGCCAGAGTTCCCCAGATCCCATTGACCAGGTGAACACTGAGAGCACCGACCGGATCGTCGAGCTTGAGCCGGTCAAACATCAGAACAGCGAGCACAACCAGAACTCCAGCGATCAGACCGATGATTGCCCCTGAACCAATGCCGACGAACGCGCAGGGAGCGGTAATCGCCACCAAACCGGCCAGACAGCCATTCAGGATCATCGACAGGTCCGGTTTCTTCAACAGAACCCAGGCCGCTACCAAAGCGCCCAAAGCGCCGGTCGCAGCAGCTATATTGGTGTTCACCAGAACGTGAGCGATTGCGACACCGTTGCCTGCTGACATGGTAGACCCTGGGTTAAATCCAAACCAACCTAACCACAAAATCAAAACGCCCAGCGCAGCGGAAGTCATGCTGTGACCCGGGATGGCATTGATCTTTCCGTTTTTGCCGTATTTGCCCAAACGGGAACCTAAGACAATAACACCCGCCAATGCTGCCCAACCTCCGACGGAGTGCACCACACTTGAGCCGGCGAAATCACGGAAGTTGTTGGAGCCGAGGAATCCGCCGCCCCAAATCCAATGGCCCGTGACGGGATACAGGACCGCAACCAGCAAGAAACTGAAGATGAGAAAGGCCGCGAACTTGATGCGCTCGGCAACCGCTCCAGAAACAATCGTGGCCGCTGTTCCGGCAAATACCAGTTGGAAGAAAAACTTGGCCCAGAGAGGAACCGGAGTCCAGTTGATCGCACTATACACACCTTCATACTTGATCGTCGAAAACGGATTCGCTGCGGCGTAGGCTTCTCCTAAAGCCGGTGAATTGTCGGCCCCGGACGCGAACCACAACCCACTGAGTCCGACGAAGCCACTCCCGTCACCAAACATCAATCCCCAACCGATCACCCAAAACGAGATTGTGGAGGCTGCAAACACGACAAAGTTCTTGGCAAGAATGTTGGTGCAGTTCTTCGCCTGGCAGAGTCCGCTCTCGACCAAGGCGAACCCAGCATTCATCCAGAACACAAGCATGGCCGTCACCAGGACCCAGACCGTGTCGATCCCGATCCGCAAGGCACTGCTGTTATCCATCATGGCTTTCATTGGGTCTGCAGGCGCTGCATTCTGTGCAAACATCGGCCGTGTGACCATGAACGCCATCAGCACCATAAAGAAAGCCGCCCATCCTAAGCGGGTTGATTCCTTCTGCAGGCTCTTCATAGTTGTCTTTTGTCTCCTTAGTCAAAAATGTGTGCTCTGCTTCGGACAGAGGCACGGGTTAAAACGAGATCCAAGCAGATCCGCTCAGCTTGCACGACGTTCGGCTGGTCCCAGCCAACCGGCCCCACTTCACTGAATTCTTGCTCGCTCAGACAGCCTGGGCACCACTCTCACCGGTACGAATTCGGATCACTTCCTCAACGGCAAATACAAAAATCTTCCCGTCACCGAATTTGCCCGTCTTCGCCGACTTGCTGATGGCTTCGATTGCCTGCTGCAGCATTTCGTTAGGGATGATCACCTCGATCTTGACCTTTGGCAAAAAATCCACGGTGTATTCGCTGCCTCGATAATGCTCCGTATGCCCTTTCTGCCGACCCACTCCCCGCACTTCCGACACTGTCATTCCGAGCACGCCCAAAGCCTCTAGGGCGCCCTTCACTTCCTCCAGCTTGTGCGGCCTCACAATGCATTCCAGCTTTTTCATGATTGGCTGCTCTCCTTGTTGATTTGAGGACCCCTGAACCTAGTGCCACTCTTGCCTGCCCTCGATCGGCCATCAGCGACGCCGATCATCCTGGGGGCGGTTATTCCCTTCTGAAATCAGAACCCCATTACATCTGCCCGCAACCGGGTCTCGACCTCCTGGATCTGTACGCCATTGGTCAATTTTTCCCCATTGGTCTTGCGGACATAAAAGACGTCGAAAGCGTTCGACTTTTCGGTTGCCAGCTTGGCAAACACAATGTTGAGATTGAAGTCAGCCAGCGTTCTCGCAATCTGGTACCCGAGGCCAATCCGGTCGTTTGCCTGGACCTCAATGACTGTGGCGGTTGGAGAGGCACCATTGTCGATGCGAACTCGGGGTGGGAAGGACATGTGAGCACCCCCAGCAGATCGCTGTGGTCTGGAATGGCTCTTCTGATACTCCTCAATATCGACCTGGCCCGAAATCACCCTCTTCAGCAGCTTCTCAACCCGGGGATAGTCTTCACGCTGAAGCCGATGACTGCCACCGAGGTTGCCGACCTGGAAAACGTCGAAAACAATGCCGTCGGCGCGCGTGTTCAGCTGGGCGCTGAGAATGTTCAGATTGAATGTCGACAAGCCCCCAGCGATCTGCACAAACAAGCCGGGACGATCACGGGTCACAAGAATCAAATCGCTGTACCCCTGTTCAGGATGATCCACCCATTCGAAAACGACCTCCGCTCCTTCCAGCCTTCTCGAGAGCCGCAGCTGCTCAACGATCTGGGAGACCGGCGTGTAGAGCAAATAGGACTCGGGCAGACGCTCGAAGTGGCTTTCCAGGGTATCTGGGGTCATTTCGCCCTTCATAGCTTCAAAAACCCGCTTCCGGATCTCGTTGGCGTCCAGGTGACTTGCAGCTGAAACCGATTCGGCAAACATCAGCCGGTCATAGGCCCTGTGATAAAGCTCCCAAAGCAGGTAGTCCTTCCAGTCAGTCCAGACGCCGGGCGCGACGGCCTGTGCGTCCGCATAAGTCAGCAGCAAGAGCATGTTGAGCAAGTCGAGTCGATCGATCACTCTGACGAACTCATCGATCGTGTGCGCGTCATCCAGATTGCGTCGCTGCGACACATGCCCCATGAGTAAATGGTGGCGGACGAGGATTTGAATCTTCTGGGCTTCGTCAGGATCAAATCCGAGGCGGTCGAGCGCTTTTGCCACGAGCGCGGCACCTCGTGCCGAATGGCCGCCGCCCAGCCCTTTGCCGATGTCGTGCATCAACATCGCAAAGTACAGCGACGAAGAGTCGTGGATTTCGTTGAAGATCTTCTGGTAGGGAGCATGCCGAAGCTGTTTCTGAGCAGCAATCTCGTCCAGCACATCCAGAGCCCGCAGCGTGTGTTCGTCCGTGGTGTACTTATGGTACTGGTCGTGTTGAACCATGCAGGTCAACCTTCCAAACTCCGGAAGCACACGGCCCAGAAAGCCCAGCTCGTGCATCCGCCGAATAGCGGGCGCCACTTCTCCTTTTCGCCTGAGAATCGCGCGGAAGCCAGAACCGATGGAAGGCGTCGCGAAAGACGCCTGAGAGAATCGAGACAAGTTCTGGCGCAACGGATTGCTGGCTGCCTTCTGCAGAGCGGATTGTCCTGCGGGCTCGTAGCGGAACATGCTCATCCACTGCTCGGGATCAGCCGGGACCACAGCTAGCACGCGTTTAGCTTCAGCCCCTCGCGGCTTCACGGGCACCAGGCGCACGAGTCTGGAACTCAGCCACTTCGATTTGGGACGAGCGCTGCGCCCGAGCGGCATCATCAAGACCTCAAGCACTTGGGTGACGCGCCGGACCTGCAGGTAGTAATGGCGCAGGAAAGCTTCAGCGTCCTTCTGTGAACCCGTTTGCCGGAAGTCAAAGTTCTTCACGACAGCAGACAGAACGCCATGGGACAGCACATCCATGCGCCGGCCACTCAAGAAATGCAGTTCGTTTCTTAGTCGCTGCAGGAACTCGTAGGCATTTTGGGTTCGCTTCCACTCAGACAGCGCCACAGCATGCTTCTGGAGGACGTCTTCCACGCTCTGTCCGGGAAAGAACGACTTGACGATCCAGCCAATCGCGTGGAAATCACGCAGCCCGCCTTTGGCCTCCTTGACGTCAGGCTCCTGAATAAACGCGGTGCCGCCCCGGCCGGCGTGGCGCTCTTCGATGCTACGAAATACCTTCTCCTCGAGAGCCTTTCGGCTTCGTGCCACGGTCCGGGCAAGTCTCTCTCGAAACAGATCGAAGATCTCTCTATCGCCCTGCAGCAGGCGCGCGTCCAGCATGGAATTCATCGACACGAGGTCGGTGGTTGCCATCTGCGCACACTCCCTGATGCTCCTCACGCTATGGCCCACCTGAAGGCCCATATCCCACAGCAGGCACAACATGGACTGAATCAAGGCGGTCCGCTCCGGAGTCCGGCTTTTGATCAGGAACATCAGATCCACGTCGGAGAAAGGAGCCAATTCGCCCCGGCCGTATCCCCCGATAGCGACTACCGCCAAGCCAGGCAGACCAACTTCCGGAGAGCCCTCAGACCAGAGCTGCTCAATGAGAAAGTCCATCAGGCGGCTTCGGTGCCGAACCACCTCTTGGCCTCCAAGCCCAGCTCTATGCCTCATCTTCAGGCGCTGCATCTCCGTCCGGTGCAAGCGACGCCCGTAGTCCAGCAGCGTCTCCGCTTTGTGTCGGGCGGCCGGCAAAAACTCTGGCTCCCGACGCAGAGTAGGAAGCCGGATTGGCGGTATCTCTTTTCTCACAGCAGCTAAACTCAGTTCCATTCGAATGGGCGCACTGTCGTAGCCTGAATTAGGACCAACCAAAGTCGAAAGGCGAGCCACAGACCTCTTCATGAGGCCTGCGGCTTCGGCGGCTACTCTTTTCCAAATCCAAACGCGTAGACCAGTCCAACCAGAAACACGTTCTGCCGGTTGGTCATCTCGTCCAGGCCCTTCTTGAAAATGCTCTGATTCGAGAAATCGTAGCGATACTCCAGCTTTGTGCTGAAATTGGATTTGATTCGGTACTCGTTGGTCAGGGTAAACGTTTTGAGGTCCTGACGGTATCCGGTGGCGAAGCCGCTGTTGTCGTAGAGATACTCAAAACGAGGCGCCAGCGCCACTCTTCCGTTTGAGGAACTGAAGCGAACGGAACTGGCAATGCCTCTCCAGCTCTGGTTGGGGTCGGAAGAGATCAACGGCTTGTTCGTACCGACGTCATAGTTGAATCTCAGTGCCACATTCTGGTTGACGGTGGCATTGATCACGCCGTCATAGAGATGCCGCCAGCCTGTGTTGACGACACCGTTCTCAGGTCCACCCAGGTAGTTCTGGATAATCTGAAACTTGGAACTCGGCGTCAGAGTCAATGAGAAGCCAACACTCTTGCCGGTGTTTTGATCAAACGAGTTGTTCCACCCATTCACGAGGTAGAAGCCCAGGCCTACCTTGTCTGACGCCGCGTAGGTCATGCGCAACCCATTGTGATAGTAAGGTTGAGCGTAGGAGAAGATGACGCCCTGCTGGTAACTCCAGTTGTCGATGGTGTCGAACACTTCAGCGCCGATGAAGGTGGTGAACTTACCGATGTCGAACGTCAACCCATTTCCCACTGGAGCCGTATAGCTCAGATAGGCGTTCAGGATATTTCTCTGGATCGAATCGGTGGAACGACCTTCGACGGGAAGCTCGAACGGAACGTTGAACGAGTCGGCCAGAGGTCCGTAAACTAGATCGAGGCGATAACCCAACGTGCCCGGGCCGCTGGTGGCCTTGTTGAAGCTCAACTTGGCGGCGTTGAACTGAAAGCTGTTGTGATTGAAGTTTGTGCCTCGGAAACCGATCGATTGGTCCGCCGGCCGGTTCGCGTTGTAGCCGTAATAGGAATCGACATACCCCGAGACTTGGGTAGTCCTGAAGAAGTTAAGGCTGGGCGCCGCTTCTTCCTGCTGCTTCTTCACTTCGGCAACTTCCTTCCTCAGTTCAGGCAGGCTGGGTTCCGCTGCGGCCGGGGTGCCCGTTGGGGCAGCCGACTTGCCGGATTTTGCCTCCAGTTCGGCAACCCGCCCTTCGAGCTTCTTGATGGTCTCGAGTAACTGCTCTGTGGTGACCGACTGAGCCAGAAGCCCTTGCGGCACAACCAAACTCCAGCTCAGCAGGCCAGCCGCCAGTCGTTTTACTGTTGCTGCTTTCATTCAAACCTCCCATTCTGAAGTTGTGAGAACCGGAACGAATCGCCGGCGCTCGAAATGGAATTCACAGGGTCCAGAAATTCCGGCACGGCCAAAAAAAAAACGCCCACTGGCGCGAGAACTTCCTCAGCCAATGGACGTCTCTGTCCGAAACCCGGCATCAGCCCGGGTCTTGCAATCTGCTTACGTAGTGCTCGTTCGATACAGCTTTGTACCAAACTTGCTGCACAGTCTAGTCAGAATCGAAGGCCGGTCAAGTTTATTTATTTTATGCTGATCATAAGACATTCTTATTCAGAAATGCATGCACCTCCACGCAATTCCGCGGATCCCGGCAAGCGCTGGAGCATTTTGAAGACGCCTGAAACTCGAGACTCCGCTCGAATTCTGAAACCCATCAAGACTCTGAACAAATGGGTCACACGACTCCCCAACCGCTGCAGAAAAGAAGCTTTAACAACGTTTTTTACTTGTGCTATGGTACGCCGCATCGATTCATGCGTGAGCCTGGAGCTTACCTGCGTCATTCTTGCTTTAGGCAGAGTTCGCGTCAGCGATGGAGGACTGTCTCATGACAATTAGTTTGAAGGTGAACGGGGTCCGGCAAGAGTCAGAAGTCGAGCCACGCCTGCTTCTAGTGCATTATTTGCGAGAGGTGCTGAATCTCACCGGAACGCATATTGGCTGCGAGACCACATTGTGTGGGGCCTGTACGGTGCTCATGGATGGCGCGGCAGTCAAGGCCTGCACGGTGCTGGCCGTCCAGGCCGATGGGACCGAGATCACGACCATTGAAGGGCTGAGCCAGGATGGCAAGCTGCACCCGGTCCAGGAAGGCTTTTGGGAAGAGCATGGCCTGCAGTGCGGCTTTTGCACTCCAGGCATGATCCTGGCCGGCGCCCAACTGCTGCAGCGCGATCCTCATCCATCGGTTGATGCCATCCGCCACGGCATTGAAGGAAACCTTTGCCGCTGCACGGGCTATCAACACATTGTGCAAGCGATTCAGTACGCAGCGAAGAAGTGACTATTGAGGGCGGACTCTTGCGAGACGCGAGGAGTTGACTATGGCCAAATATGTTGGGACCCGCACCAAGCGCAAAGAAGACCCGCGCCTGATTCGCGGCATGTCGAGCTACGTGGACGACATTAAGTTGAACGGCATGTTACACGCGGTGATCGTCCGCAGTCCTCATGCCCACGCTCGCGTCAAGAGCATCGACACTTCCGCCGCCCTGAAGTTGCCAGGCGTTGTGGCAGTTTTCACGGGCAAAGACGTGGAGGCCGTCGGCAGCGTTCCCTGCGCTGCTCAGATCCCCGACTTGAAGGTCCCGAAGCATCCCGTTCTGGCGAAGGACAAAGTTCGCTACGTAGGCGAATCCGTTGCCGCGGTGGTAGCTCAAGATAGATACATCGCTGCCGATGCTGCTGCTCTTGTTGAAGTCGACTATGAACCACTCCCCGCAGTGGTCGATCCGCTAGAGGCCCTCGAGCCCGGATCTACCGTGATTCATGAGGAATGCAAGGATAACATCGCCTTCGTCACCAAAGCTTCCGGCGGTGATGTGGAGAAGGCGTTCAGCGAAGCCGAAGTCCCGATCATCAAGCAGCGAATGATCAACCAGCGGCTCATCCCGATGGCCATGGAGACTCGCGGCGTCGTTGCCCAATACCAACCTGGCGACAACCTGCTTACCCTGTGGTCCTCGTCACAGATTCCACACCTGCTGCGCACGCTGGCCGCAGGCATGGTGGGACTGCCTGAGAATCGAGTGCGCGTCATCGTACCTGAGGTGGGTGGTGGCTTCGGCAGCAAGCTCAACGTTTACCGCGAAGAGGGATTGGTGAGCTATCTGGCGATGAAGCTAGGCAAGCCAGTAAAGTGGATTGAAGGAAGGCGTGAGAACTTCCTGACTACGATTCACGGCCGCGACCAGGTAGACGACGTGGAAATTGCGGTGAAGAAGGACGGTACGATTCTTGGCCTGAAGCTGCGCGTCGTGGCCGATCTGGGTGCTTACCACCAGTTGTTGACGCCATTGATCCCTGGACTCACCGGCGCCATGATCGCCGGCTGCTACCGTTTCCCCAGCGTCTCCATCGAAACCTATGGAATCTTCACAAACAAGATGGCCACAGACGCCTACCGTGGGGCCGGGCGGCCTGAAGCCACCTATCTGATCGAGCGCATCATGGACTTGGTGGCAGCTGAACTGAAGCTCGATCCGGTGGATGTTCGGCAAAAGAACTTTGTGGCCAAAGAGTCGTTCCCCTACTCGACACCGACAGGACTGGTCTACGACAGCGCCAACTACCAGGCCTGCTTCCAGAAAGCCCTCGACATGGTGAAGTACAAGGAGCTGCGTGAGGAGCAGAAGAAATTACGCGCTCAGGGGAAGTATCTAGGCATCGGTATCTCCACCTACGTGGAGATCTGCGCCATGGGACCGTCTTCAGGCATGCCTGCGGGAGGTTGGGAGAGTGCCACTGTCCGCGTGGAACCCACCGGCAACGTCACGGTTCTTACCGGCTCTTCGCCCCACGGCCAGGGGCAGGAAACCACGTTTGCTCAAATCGCGGCTGATGAGCTGGGCATCCGCCTTGAGGATGTCATCGTCCTGCACGGCGACACGTCCATCGTTCCCTACGGCATCGGGACCTTCGGCAGCCGAGCCACGGCGGTCGGCGGAACTGCGGTTTACATGGCGTTGCAGAAAATCAAGGAGAAAGCCGGAAGACTTGCAGCGCACCTGCTCAAGACCGATTCGCCAGAGTTCACATTTGAAGATGGAATGGTGAAGAGCAAGCAGGACTCCGCAAAGGCTCTGAGCTTCTTCGATCTCGTTCAATCGGCTTTTCACGCCAAATCCATTCCGGCCGGTTTCGAGCCGGGCCTGGAAGGGTCGGCTTTCTTCGAGCCATCTAATTACACCTTCCCGTTTGGAGCTCACATTGCCGTGGTGGAAGTAGACCCAGAGACTGGTGAGATTGAGTTCAAGCGCTACGTTGGCGTGGATGACTGCGGAAAGATCATCAATCCCTTGACGGTTCACGGCCAGGTGCATGGAGGCATTGCGCAGGGCCTCGGTCAGGCGCTGCTCGAAGAAGCAGTGTACGATGAGTCGGGCCAGCTAATCACCGGCACTCTGATGGACTATGCCATTCCCAAGTCAACTGATTTGCCTTGGTTCGAGTTGGATCGAACCGAGACCCCATCGCCGGTCAATCCGCTTGGCGTCAAAGGCGTGGGCGAAGCCGGCACGATTGGCTCGACGCCTGCCATCGTGAATGCTGTCGTCGACGCTCTTGCGCCTTTCGGAGTCCGTCACATCGATATGCCGCTGAAAACGGAAAAAATCTGGCAGGCGGCACGAGGAAAGTAATTTCAGGGGCAAGCATCAAGCGCGGTTTTGCGCCCCATTTCACGAAGTTTAGTCCGAGGAGAAGAGCTTATGATTCCCAGCAGCTTTGAATATTTCGCTCCCAAGACGGTCCAGGAAGCTCTGGGGCTGCTTGCGAAGTATCCAGACGACGCCAAAGTGCTCGCTGGCGGCCACAGCCTGATTCCTCAAATGAAGCTGCGCCTGGCAGCACCCGGAGTCCTGGTCGACATTGGGCGCATCTCGGGCCTCTCCTACATCAGAGAGGATGCCGGTAAGCTCTCGATTGGAGCGACAACAACTCACCATGCACTTGAGTCCTCTGCCTTGGTAAAGAAAAAATGCGCCCTGCTTTCAGAGACGGCCGCCGAGATTGGCGACGTCCAGGTCAGAAACCGCGGCACCATCGGCGGCAGCCTGGCCCATGCGGATCCGGCTGCTGACTGGCCTGCGGCTATTCTGGCACTCGAAGCAGAACTGAAGTTAACAGGCCCGTCGGGAGAACGCAGACTGAAGGCTGAGGACTTTTTCGTAGACATGCTCGCCACTGCTTTAAGTCCGAATGAATTGCTCACCGAAATCGGAGTTCCCGCGCTGCCGCAGCGGACCGGCTGTGCCTATCTGAAGATGCGCCAGAAGGCCTCTGGCTTTGCCATCGTGGGAGTAGCAGTGCGAGTCACTGTCGATTCCAACCAGGTTTGCCAGCAGATCGGCATCGGAATCACCGGCGTTGCCTCCAAAGCCTACCGGCCCAGATCGGTGGAGAATGCATTGAAAGGACAAAAACTCGATCGAGCACTGATCGCCAGCTCTGCTAGCAAGGCAGCCCAAGGTGTGGACGCCCTGGCAGACCTCCATGCCTCAGCAGAGTACCGCGTCCACCTCGCTGGCGTTTATACTCGAAGGGCCATAGAGACCGCCTTGGCGAGAGTGAAGTAGCTCTCGGTATTCCTGCCCGGAACAAATGGCTGGTTGAGGTTCGCTCAAATCTCAAGTGCAGAGTAGAAAGACACCTCCCGTCGCCCCCGCGCAATGACTTGGCGGCGTTCTCAAGACAACTCCAAAAGACCTGTTCTCACCACGCCATCCCTGCTTCCTAAGGAGACTTCCTCTTGAAGATTGACGGGTCATATTCGATGCCGTTCCCTGCTGAGCAGGTTTGGCAATGCCTGACGGACGCACAGAAGATAGGCAAATGCCTGCCTGGGTGCGAAACGATGGAATCCATTGGCACAGACCTCTACGAGGCCACGCTCAAAATGGGAATTGGCGCAATCAAAGGAACATTCAGCAGCCACATTCGGATGGAAATTCTCGACCCAGGGCAGCGATACAAGCTATCGGTGGAGGGAAAGGGCGCCATTGGATTCTTGAAAGGTGAAGGAGTCATTTCCCTGGATCACTTCGCCCAACCTACCCGGGTTGAGTACCAGGGTGATGTTCAGATTGGCGGCCTGATCGCGAGCGTAGGACAGAGAATGATTCAAGGGTTTGCCAAACAGACCATCTCGCAGTTCTTTGCTGCCATCGTCAAGGAGATGGAGGCTGACTCGCGGCGCCAAGTGGGCTGAAAACGCATGGCTCAAGAAGTGCAGGTCGCGTCCTCGCCCGCTTGCAAGGACCAGGATGGAGCCGCCGCCGGCTGAGCATGCTCCAAACAAACGCTTTCAAAGGAGGAATCAGATGAAACGCTTTGTTCTTTGCAATGGCTTTGCATTGCCCTTGGCGTTGCTGCTCTGCTGGCTGGCAACGGCCCACGCAGCGCCGAAAGGCCTGGACATCTACTTCATCGATGTCGAAGGAGGAGCTGCGACGTTGATCGTTACGCAGCAAGGAGAATCGTTGCTGATGGACTGCGGCTGGAAGCGCGACGACCAGCGTGATGCCAAGCGCATCCATGAGGTTGCTAGCCGCCTAGCCGGACTCAAGAAGATCGACTACTACGTAACCAGCCACTTTCACACGGATCATTTTGGCTCCATCAGCCAGCTTGTTGAACTGATTCCCATCAGCAAGTTCTACGACCACGCGCTGATGCAGGAGGGGCAAGAATACGACCAGAAGCTCTACCCGGAATACATGAAAGTGGCCGAAGGAAAACGGCAGATTCTCAAGGCAGGCGACAACATTCCGTTGAAGTCAGGCAAGACGCCGCTCAAAGTGATTTGCGTAGCTTCTGACGGCAAAGGCATTACCGCTCCTGTCGGCGTTGGAGCCGGCCCGAATCCGCTTTGCAGTGGCGCTGCCATGAAGGCAGAAGACAAGTCAGACAATGCCAAAAGCATTGGCTTGCTTGTGTCCTTTGGCAATTTCGAATTCCTCAACATGGGAGATCTTACCTGGAACATCGAACATCAGGTTGTCTGCCCAGATAATGTTCTTGGCAAGGTAGACCTGTACATGGCGACTCACCACGGCATGAACACCAGCAATAACCCGGTCCTTGTTAAGGCCATTCAACCCACCGTTAGCATCATGTGCAATGGAGCCCGCAAGGCGGGCTCCCCGGAAAGCGTGGCCCTGTTGAAGAGCCTGCCCAGTCTTAAGGCAGCTTATCAACTGCACCGCAACGTACAGACCAGCGAAGCTGAGAATACGGATAGAGCCCTGATTGCCAACTGGGACGAGAACTGCCAGGGACAATTCATCAAGGCTTCAGTCACGCCAAACGGAAAGCTGTTCGCGATAACAATTGGCGAGAAGGGAAAGACAAGGAAGTTTGAAAGCCAATAGCTCGAAGCGGCCATTGGCTTCTCCGGGACGAATCTGCGCAGTGGCGCCCCCCAAAGCAAAAAACCTGGGGTGACTCCAGGTCGCCCCAGGTGGCCAGATTCAAGACTGTCCCAAGATTACTGAACTTTCATGTAGATGATCAGGAAGGTAAACAGCGCCAGCGATTCAATAAACGCCAGGCCTAACAGCAGCGCAAACCGAATTGCCGGGGCGGCGCCTGGATTACGGGCAAACCCTTCGCAAGCCGCCGCAATGGCTTTGCTCTGGGAGAATCCGCACACCCCGGAAGCAAAAGCCATCGCAAACCCTGCCGTGATAACCACCCATTGATGGGACCCACCTCCACCAGCGGCCGCGTCCTGTGCGAACACAGGCGAAGCCACCAGCAAGGCAACTAGAGCGACGAACACAAAAGCGGAAAATCGTTTCACGATTTTCCCTCCTTTCAGTAAAATTCAGCCCGCACCCCGGGGCGCGAAACTGTTATGAACTGCCTCCTGGAGGTGGTTATCGAGAACCCCTCGTGCATCCCGATCTCACACAGGAAGCAAACTTAGATGGCGAGTGACCGGTAACGAGTCCGCTGGCCTTCGCGGCCCTTCCAACACGTGACTGCGTTTAATGCTCTTCGGCGACCGCGCCGCCGACGTACACCATCGTCAAAATGACAAAGATAAAAGCCTGAATAAAACTCGTGAACAATCCAAGCACCATGATGGGCAAAGGCAACAACAGAGGAATCAGTGAAAAGAACACGCCGACAATCAAGTGCTCGCCAAAAATGTTGGCAAAAAGACGGACGGTCAGTGAAAACGGCCGGGCCAAGTGGCTGATGATTTCAACGGGGACCATCAGCAGTGCCAGCCACCAAACCGGACCGGCAAAATGCTTCAGATAACGGAAGATCCCCATCTTCCTGAAACCGAGGTAGTTGTAGTACAAAAACACGGTCAGGGCGCAGCCAGCCGTGACATTGATGTTGCCCGTCGGTGACGCCAGTACGGGAACCTGACCAGCAAGGTTCATCAGTAAGACAAAAACTCCAATCGTCCCGATCATCGGAAGATACTTCTTTCCGCCGTGGCCGATATTCTCTTCCAACTGCTGGTTGAGAAACTCCACGATGAGTTCCAGCGTTTGCTGGATCTTGCCAGGGTTCTCCATCGAAAACGACCGTTTGAGCAGCGGAAAAACGACGCAGCAAAAGCCAAAAACTACCAGAGCAAAAGCGACATGTTCGGGAATCACCTTCGGGCCTGGTTCAAAGGTTGCGCCGAACATCCCGTAGACAGCTGTGGCAACGGACGTTTTGAGGGGAAGGAGCAGCGGCCCGAGGATTTGGTCAATCTTGTCCGCAATCCAGTAGCTACCGTGTTCCATGCTTCCGGTCCTCAAGCAGCGTATTGAAGAGTTGAATTGCCGCCTCTGTGAAGAGGGCGGCAATAGGGAGAAAAAGCCCGCAGGCTGCGGCTTTCACATCGAAAAAACGAAAGCGGAATATAACATAGAGGAAAATCCCCATCAAGGCATACCTGAGCAGATACTTGAAGATAACTCGCCGCTGAGATCGCTTCGCGGCCATGCTATCGCCACCCTGCAGAGTAGCCACAAGCTGGTCCAAGCCCGCCTTCATCCAAGCGAAGTTCCAATGGGAAACCAGCGCACCTGCCAGGAAGCTCAAAGCAAATGGAGGAGAAAAGATAAGGCCGCCAAAAGCGACCGTGGCGCCGAGAATGGCTGTGATGACGGCAATCCGCCTCTCAAAGTGCAGGTAGTAGGCATCGTCACCGGTCCGATCGGCTGGCTGGAGGCTCACTGTCACCGTTGTCGCTGAACTCCTTCGCAATCCTAAAGACATTAATGAATCCGGCGGCGATGCCAAACAGGATACCTCCAAGCTTAAAGCCATTGGTCCCCGCCCAGCCGTCAATCCAGTACCCAATACCGTAGCCGATGCCGACACAGGCGGGAAACATCACTCCAACCGAGAGCAGGTCACCCAGGTTCTTGGTCTTTCGAGCAGGCATATTTGTGCTGAATTCGTTGCCAGCTTTGGTTTAGGATAACGCCTATTCCTGGACAGAAACTTGTGGCAATGATTCATCCCATCGCCATCTGCTGCTTTGTCAAACCCTCGATGCCATGTCCAGGCAAAACACCAGGAGGATTCGCATGCACTTAAAGGTATTTCGCAGCCTGCCAGTTCTGCTCATCCTGCTGCTGGGCTCAAGCTGTTCTGAGTCGCCCAAATCGCCCGCCCCGACCGAGTCCACTGCTGGAAAGTCCGCTGAACCCGCACCGGCTCCTGTCGTCTATGACCTGAGCAAGGAAGATATTACCAAGATCCCTGACATCACAAGCCGAAACATCAGCGTCGAAGGTATCAAGCTGGGGGACAGGACGCGGGATGTGGACAAATTGCTAGGCAATCCCATCAAGACCGAAACGCTGCCCCGCCACTACCGCAGCGCTTATCGCAATCACGGTATTTACCTGGAGTTCGACAAGTTCACGGGCAAGGTGACCACCATTTACGTCAACACAAATTACTACAAGCAGGCCAAAGGTGGCTTGTCAGATTTGCTGGCTCACGGAAAGCTGGACTTGCTGAAGAAAAGCTTCGGGGAAAACCCTGTGGAGTCGAAGCCGGAAGCCAACACGACGCTGTGGGCCTATCCTGAGAAAGGCATCCAGTTCGTGCACATCAAGCAGGATGAGACGGCAAGTTTCACGCTGAAGCTGGTGCAGCCGGAAGGCTGACCCAATGGCTCCTGGCCACTCGGTACCAATGCTCCCAATGGCTGGTGCCTCCAACCGCCATCGCTCGCGACACTCGCCCCAAGTTTTACCCCATGAGATGAATGCCGACTGGCAGCGCCCTACTTCAGCGCCTGTTGAACCGGGCGAGCGAAGAACCCTGGCTGCACCTTCTCGACAATCTGGTTCACCGGCTTTTCAATGATCCGGAAAAACGGCTTTGGATAAATACCGATCCAGAAGGCCATGATGACCAGGGGAATCAGCGTCGCAAATTCCCTGGCGTTTAAGTCTTTCAAGTTCTCGTTCTTCGGATTCGTAATCGGGCCAAACATCATCCGCTGGTAAAGCCACAGCATGTAGGCCGCGCCTAAGACGATGCCGGCGCATCCCCAAACGCCCCAGCTGATGTGGCGCTGAAACGCTCCAGCCAAAATTGTGAACTCGCCAATGAAGCCGTTCAGCAGCGGCAAGCCAATCGACGACATCGTGATGATCAGAAAAATCGTCGCAAAGCTCGGCATCACGTGCGAGAGGCCGCCGTACTCGGAAATCTCCCGGGTGTGCCGCCGTTCGTAGATGATCCCCACGATCAAGAAGAGCGCGCCCGTCGAAATGCCGTGATTGATCTGCTGGATAATGCTCCCATTAATGCCGTTCGGATTCAGCGCAAACAGCCCCAGCATGCAAAAGCCGAGGTGGCTCACGGAGGAATAAGCCACCAGTTTCTTGGCGTCCTTCTGCATCATCGCCACCAGCGCGCCGTAGATAATCCCGACAATCGAGAGAAATACCATCAGGTGGAGCAGCCCAAATTGATGATCGATCAACCCCAGCGTGACATAGGAGAGATTCATCGAAGCCGTGTCTTTGACCGCGTCCGGAAACATGGGAAGGCTGAAACGCACAAATCCGTACGTTCCCATCTTCAGCAGAACACCCGCGAGGATGACCGAACCCGCCGTCGGCGCCTCAACGTGAGCGTCGGGCAGCCAGGTGTGAAACGGAAACATCGGGACCTTGATGGCAAACCCGAAGAAGAAGGCCAAAAACAGCCAGAACTGGTACTCCCACGGCAGCGCCAGCTTCTGCAGCTCGGGAATGCTAAACGTGAGAACTCCGGTAACTTTGAAGTTGTAAAAATAAAGCGACAGGATACCAAGCAGCATCAGCAATGAGCCCAGCAATGTGTAGAGAAAGAACTTGATGGCTGCGTAAAGCTTTTTTGGTCCACCCCAAACCCCGATGAGAAAGTACATCGGCACCAACATGACTTCCCAGAAAACATAAAAGAGGAAGAAATCCATCGCCATGAACACGCCCAACATGCCGGTCTGCAGCAACAACATGAAGATGTAGTATTCCTTCACCCGCTCTTCAATCGCTGTCCAGGACGAAAGAATCGCCAGGAAGCCCAGACCCGTGGTGAGGACAATCAGCAACAGGCTGATGCCATCGATTCCGAACTGGTATTCCACACCGATTGACGGAATCCAGGAATGGCGCTCCACAAACTGCATTCCCTCAGCGTTCACATCGAATCGCGTCAGCAGTGGCAGGGACACCACAAAACCCAGCGCCCCGATCACGTTGGCGAACCAACGGATGAAGTTCTTGTGGTCTTTGTTGACAAAGAACAGCAGGATGGCGCCCACCAACGGGGTATAAGCCACCACAGACAAGAGATGGTTTTCGAACATGTGTAAACGCTCCCTGATAAAATCAACAGCAAAGGCGCCACGAATGCAGAGCACTACCTCAGTCCAATGAGTCCAGGCTCTGCCTGACCGTCAGGCTCAACAGCCGATTTCACCTCGACCGGCTCCTTCGCATTGTTGCGACCGATCAACGCTCCAATCCTCGCGGTTCAGCTTTTCTATCGCATGAAAAAATAGCTGACGATCAGCAAGATTCCCGCCAGGGTAAACGCCGCATAGTTCTGAATGATGCCCGTCTGCAGCCGGCGCAGCGGGTAGCTCATGTAGTAGATCAGGTCGGAACGGCGCACGGCGAAATCAACGACCCAGTGGTCAAAGAACCCCGAGACGGACGCGGTCATGCGCGTTAACCAGGCGGAGCCATTGACGCCACCATCAATGACACCCAGATCGAAGCGACCCAAAAGGGTTCCAAGTCCCTTGACGCGGTTCACGACCAGCACATCGTAGATCTCATCCACCCAGTACTTGTTCAGCAGCGTCGTGTACACTCCCCGGAAGCGGTTCATCAGCTTCTCCGGCAGCGCCGGGTTCACCAAATAAAACTGCCGCGCCAGCAACAGCCCCACCAGCGCGATC
>Ga0187892_10001488_pt1 | contig 53337 bp, 52 predicted proteins | sample MA1701073metaG_FD_139345 | JGI IMG/M metagenome (GOLD analysis project Ga0187892, IMG submission 139345) | Bio-ooze microbial communities from a basaltic lava cave in the Kipuka Kanohina Cave System on the Island of Hawaii, USA - MA170107-3 metaG ...
CGCGGGATCTTCCAGACCCAGACTCGGAGGCCTCATGGCGACACTCCCGAACAACGGACCTGCCGGCAGTGTAACCGAGACCGGGAACGTTTGTAACATTCGCTAGTGCGTTTGTATTAGATGGTGAACGCGATCGTCAACGTGCCCGCGCAGGCGAGGCGCGGCGAGATCATCGAGATCAAGACGCTCGCCCGGCACGCGATGGAAACGGGCTTTCGACGGACCCAGCTCGGCGAGCTGATTCCGCGCGACATCATCACGCAGTTCGTGTGCACCTACAACGGCGCGGAGATCTTCCGCGCCGAGCTCCATCCCGCGATCGCGGCGAACCCGCTGCTCACGTTCACGACGGTGGCCACCGAGAGCGGCACCATCGCGTTCAAGTGGACCGGAGACAACGGCTACTCGGCGACCGCGACGGCCGCGATCACCGTCGCTTGAGCGTCGCGGCCGCGGCGCGGCTGGCGGCCGTCGTCTGCATCCTGGCGAGTCCCGCGGCCGGCGCCGAGATCGCGCTCGCCGAGCGCCGCTCCGGATACGAGTTCATGGGCCGCGAGACGCGTGCGATGCAGGACGACGACGCGGTCAACCCGGGCATGCTGTGGGTCCTCGACGGCGAGGCGCTCTGGAATCGCCGGGCCGGCGCGGCCGCGCGCGCCTGCGCCGACTGCCACGGCGACGCGCGGACCAGCATGCAGGGCGTCGCGGCGCGCTATCCCGCCTTCGACGCGACGCGCGGGCGACCGATCAATCTCGAGCAGCGCATCAACGCCTGCCGCACCGACCGGCAGCAGGCGAGCGCGCTCGCGTTCGAGGGCGCGGAGCTGCTCGCGCTCGCCGCGCACGTCGCCCGGCAGTCGCGCGGGCTGCCCATCGAACCGGCGATCGACGAGCGGACGAAGCCGTTTGTGGAGGCCGGCCGCGCGACGTTCTTCCGGCGCCAGGGTCAGCTCAATCTCGCCTGCGCCCAGTGCCACGACGACCGCTGGGGCGCCAAGCTCGCCGGCAACACCATTCCGCAGGCGCATCCGACCGGCTACCCGCTGTACCGCCTGGAGTGGCAGAGCCTCGGCTCCCTGCAGCGGCGGCTGCGCAACTGCTTCATCGGCATCCGCGCGGAACCCCACGCCTACGGGGCGCCCGAGTTCGTCGACCTCGAGCTCTACCTGATGTGGCGCGCGCGCGGGATGAAGGTCGAGTCGCCGGCGGTCCGGCCTTAGGCGTCGGGCGAGGCCGAAAAGACGAGCCCCCGCCGCGGCGGGGGCTCCACTTTCCGGGTCCCGGCTCGCGCCGGGATCGCGCTCACCCGAGCGCGGCTGCGACGGCCCGCTTCGCCATCACCGTGACGAGGTGCGCGCGGTACTCCGCCGACGCGTGGATGTCGGAGTTCAGGCCCTTGTCGGGAACCTTGACGTTCGCCACTGATTCGGGGGCGAACTTCGAGCCGAGCGCTTTTTCCATCTCCGGCACGCGGAACACCTTCGGGCCGGCGCCGGTGACCGCGACGCGCACGCCGCCGCCGGTCTCGGCGACGAACACGCCCACGATCGCATAGCGCGAAGCCGGGTTCTTGAACTTCATGTACGCCGCGCGCTTCGCCACCGGGAACTCGACCGCGGTGATGATCTCGCCCGCCGCGAGCGCGGTCTCGAACATCCCCTTGAAGAAGTCGTCGGCCGCGATCTTGCGCTTGTTGGTGTGCACGGTCGCGCCCAGGCCGACCAGCGCCGCCGGGTAGTCGGCCGCCGGGTCGTTGTTCGCCACCGACCCGCCGATGGTGCCCATGTTGCGCACCATGCGATCGCCGATCCCGCCGGCAAGCTGCGCGAGCGCGGGGATCGCTTTCTTCACGTCCGCGGAGCCCGCGACCTCGGCGTGGCGCGTCATCGCCCCGATCGTCACTGAGTTCCCGCTCGCCTTGATGCCCTTGAGCTCGGGGATCTCGCCGAGATCGACGAGCTGTCCCGGGTTCGCGAGGCGCAGCTTCATCGACGCAACGAGCGTCTGGCCGCCGGCGAGCAGCTTCGCGTCCTTGTTCTTCCCGAGCGCCGCAGCGGCGTCCGCGATCGACTTGACCTTCTGGTAGTTGAATGCGTACATCGTCGTCTCCTTAGGCCGCCTTCTTGGTCTTGTTCTGCTGGATCGCGCGCCACACGTTCTGCGGGGTCGCCGGCATCGGCAGGTCCTTCACGCCCAGCGCGTCGGTGATCGCGTTCATGAGCGCGGCGGGCGAGCCGATCGTGCCCGCCTCGCCGCAGCCCTTCACGCCGAGCGGGTTGTGCGTGCACGGCGTCTCCTTCATGCCGATCCGGAACGACGGCACGTCGTCGGCCCGCGGCACGGTGTAGTCGAGGAGCGACCCGGTCAGCAGCTGTCCGGTGGACTTGTCGTAGCGACAGCCCTCGGTGAGCGCCTGCCCGATGCCCTGCGCGAGCCCGCCGTGCACCTGCCCCTCGACGATCATCGGGTTGATGACCTTGCCGAAGTCGTCGACGGCGGTCCAGCGATCGATCCGCACCTGGCCGGTGTCCGGGTCGACCTCGACCTCGCACACGTAGCTCCCGGCCGGGAAGGTGAAGTTCGACGGGTCGTAGAACGCGTTCTCGTTGAGTCCCGGCTCGAGCTTGTCGTGCGGGAAGTTGTGCGGCACGTAGGCGGTGAGCGCGATTTCGGCGAACGCCTTCTTCTTGTCGGTGCCGGCGACCTGGAAGAACCCGTCCTTGAACTCGACGTCGGACTCGGCGGTCTCCATCAGGTGCGCCGCGATCTTCTTGCCCTTGGCGACAACCTTGTCGATCGCCTTCATGATCGCCGTGCCGCCGACCGCGATCGAGCGCGAACCGTAGGTGCCCATGCCGAACAGGATCTTCGCGGTGTCGCCGTGGACGATGTCGACGTCCTCGAGCGGAATGCCAAAGCGCGACGCGACGACCTGCGCGAACGTGGTCTCGTGGCCCTGGCCGTGGGCGTGCGAACCGGTGAACACCGTCACCTTGCCGGTCGGATGCACCCGGATCTCGCCCGCCTCGAACAGGCCCGCCCGCGCCCCGAGGCTGCCCGCGACCGCCGAGGGCGCGATCCCGCACGCCTCGATGTAGCAGGAATAGCCGATGCCGCGGAGCTTGCCCTTCGCCTCCGACTCCTTCTTGCGCCCGGCGTAGCCGGCGACCTCGCCGAGCTTCAGCGCCTCGCTCAGCGTCGCGTCGTAGTTGCCGGTGTCGTACTGCAGGGCGACCGGCGTCTGGTAGGGAAACTGCTTGATGAAGTTCCGCCGGCGGATCTCGGCCGGGTCGAGCTTCATTTCGCGCGCCGCGGTCTCGACCAGGCGCTCGACGACGTAGGTCGCTTCGGGGCGCCCGGCGCCGCGGTAGGCATCCACCGGCGTCGTGTTGGTGAACACCGCGGTCACCTGGCAGTAGATCAGCGGCGTCGTGTACTGGCCGGCGAGGAGCGTCGCGTACAGGATCGTCGGAATGCACGAGGCGAAGGTCGAGAGATACGCGCCCATGTTCGCCGTCGTGTGCACGCGCATGGCGAGGAACTTGCCGTCCTTGTCCAGCGCGAGCTCGGCCTTGGTCAGGTGGTCGCGGCCGTGCGCGTCGGTCACGAACGACTCGCTGCGCTCGGCGGTCCACTTCACCGGCCGGTTGATCTGCTTGGAGGCCCAGGTGACGACCACGTCCTCGGCGTAGAGGTAGATCTTCGAGCCGAAGCCGCCGCCGACGTCGGGCGCGACCACCCGCACCTTGTGCTCGGGCAGCCCGAGCACGAACGCCGTCATCAGCAGCCGCTCGACGTGCGGGTTCTGGTTGGCGACGTACAGCGTGTAGCCGTCGTCGGCGCGGCTGTAGCTCGCGGTCGCCGCGCGCGGCTCGATCGCGTTCGGGACGAGCCGGTTGTTGACGAACTCGAGGGTCGTGACGTGCGCGGCGCCGGCGAACGCCTTGTCGACCGCGGCCTTGTCGCCGAGGGCCCAGACGTAGCAGGTATTGTCCGGGGCGATGTCGTGCAGCACCGGTCCGCCGGACTTGCGCGCGTCGGCGACGTCGACGACCGCCGGCAGCACCTCGTAGTCGACCTCGACCTGCTCGGCGGCGTCCTTCGCCTGGCCGAGCGACTCGGCGAGCACGATCGCGACCGGGTCGCCGACGTGCCGCACCTTGCCCTGCGCGAGCACCGGGTGCGGCGGCTCCTTCATCGGCTGGCCGTTGACGTCGGTGATGAGCCAGCCGCACGGCAGCCCGTTGATCGCCTTCGTGTCCTCGCCGGTGAAGACCGCGACCACGCCCGGCGCCTTCAGCGCCTTGTCCTTGCGGACCGACTTGATCTTCGCGTGCGCGTGCGGCGAGCGCACGAAGTAGGCGTGGGTCTGGCCCGGCAGCTGGACGTCGTCGGTGAACTGGCCCGCGCCGGTGATGAAGCGATAGTCCTCGCGGCGCTTGACCGCTTGACCGATGTAGTTGGTGGCCATGGCGTCCTCCTCACAGCTTCGCCGCGGCCGCTTTGATGGCCTTGACGATGTTGTGGTAGCCGGTGCAGCGACAGAGGTTGCCGTCGAGCTCGGCGCGGATCGTCTCCTCGGACGGGTTCGGATGGGTCTTCACGAGGTCGATCGCGCTCATGATCATCCCCGGCGTGCAGAACCCGCACTGCAGGCCGTGGTGCTCGCGGAACGCCTCCTGCATCGGGTGGAGCGTCCCGTCGGGCTTGGCGATGCCTTCGATGGTGACGAGCTGGCCGCCCTCGGCCTGCATCGCGAGCAGGTTGCAGCTCTTCACCGCGCGCCCGTTCAGGTGGATGGTGCAGGCGCCGCACTGGGCGGTGTCGCAGCCGACGTGGGTGCCGGTGAGCCGCAGGTTGTTGCGGATGAACTCGACGAGGAGCGTGCGCTCCTCGACCTCGGCCGTGGCGGGCTTGCCGTTCACGGTCATGGAAACCCGGACTGTCATGGAGCCTCCTTTGTACCGGTGGAGCTGTTGATGTTGTTCAGAGGCGGAAAACCGCCCCGAAAGCGAAGGGCAACGCTGGGCGGCGAGATTCCTCCTCTCGATGCGTCGTATCGGGATGCGGCGGGTAAGGGAACGGGCCCGCAGATGGCGAATGAATGCTAGCCCATGGCCCCTACCGAAGCAACCGCGGCCGGGCTTGCGGAACCGCGCGGCCGCCGCCACATCCTGACGGAGGGCCGACCCCGCGTGACGCCGCGGGACGTCGCGCTTAGAATTCGTGCATTGCAACCAGGCAGGGGTATCCAATGGACAGCGTCGACCTCGAGGTCCTCCGCAGCGCCGAAGGCTGGCGGAAGCGCGGGCACCGCGTCACGCTCGGCACGATCGTCAGGACCTGGGGCTCGGCGCCCCGGCCGGTCGGGGCGCTGGTTGCCATCCGCGACGACGGGCAGGTGGCGGGCTCGGTCTCGGGCGGGTGCGTCGAGGACGACCTGATCGAGAAGGTCAGGGCGAAGGCGGTCGCCGCGGACAAGCCCCAGCTCATGACCTACGGGGTCACCAACGAGGACGCGACGCGCTGGGGGCTGCCCTGCGGCGGCACGCTGCAAGTCGTGCTCGAGCCGGTGAACGAGCAGAGCGGGCTCGGCAAGCTGCTCGAAGTCGTCTCCAAGCAGCAGCTCATCAAGCGCCGCCTCGAGATGGACAGCGGGAGGGTCACGGTCGAGTCGGGACGCTGGAGCGATGCGCTCGAGTTCGACGGCAAGGTCCTCACCACGGTGCACGGGCCGCGCTGGCGCCTGGTGCTGATCGGCGCCGGTCAGCTCACCCACTACCTCGCGGAGATGGCGAAGATGCTCGACTACCACGTCGCGGTGGTCGATCCGCGCGAGGAGTACGCGGGCGGCTGGGACGTGGCGGGAATCGCGCTCGACCGCGGCATGCCGGACGACGTCATCCGCGAGCTGAACCTCGATGGCCACAGCGCGGTCATCGCGCTCACGCACGATCCGAAGCTCGACGACATGGCGCTGCTCGAGGCGCTCAAGTCGGCGGCGTTCTACGTGGGCGCGATCGGCTCGAAGAAGAACAACGACGCGCGCCGGGAGCGCCTGAAAGAGTTCGACCTGTCGGATGCCGAGATCGCGCGGCTGCGGGGGCCGGTGGGCCTGTACATCGGCTCGAAGACGCCGCCCGAGATCGCGGTGGCGATCCTCGCCGAGATGACCGCGGTGCGCCACGGCATTGCCGAGCCCTCCTGGGCGGCGAAAGAGCAGAGCCGCTTCGATCCGTCCGCCTGCGAAGTGGCGGCCGCGAAGGCTTGAGAATCGTCGGGATCCTCCTCGCGGCGGGTTCGGCCACTCGCTTCGGTTCCGACAAGCTGTTGCATCCGCTGCCGCACGGCGTGCCGATCGCGGTGCAGGCCGCGCGCCGGCTGAAAAACGTGCTCGGCAGGATTGTGGCCGCGGTGCGCCCGAACGCGCCCGAGCTCTCGGTACTGCTGCGAGCGGAAGGCTGCGAGGTCGTCGTCTGCGAGAACGCGAGCGAGGGCATGGGTGCGAGCCTGGCGTGCGCGGTGCGCGCGGCGGGACCAGGGGACGGCTACCTGGTCGCGCTCGCCGACATGCCGTTCATCCGCCCGGAGACGATCCGGCGCGTCGCCGAGCGGTTGGAGGCGGGCGCGTCGATCGTCGCCCCGGTCTGGCGCGGGCAGCGCGGACACCCCGTCGGATTCGCGGCCCGGTTCCGCGAGCCGCTCGAGCGGCTCGTCGGCGACGCGGGTGCGCGCGAAGTGCTCGGCGCGGAGCAGGGGTCGCTGGAGCTCGTCGAGTGCGACGACCCCGGCGTCGTGCGCGACGTGGACACCCGGGCGGATCTCGATGGCTGAAGGCGGCCGGCGGCCGGCCGACGCTCCCCGCTGTGGTCGCGCCGACGCTGGCGCTGGGAGCCAGCGGAGCAGGCGCGCGCTAAACTCCGCAACGTCCCGCTTCCTCCCGTCCCTGATGCGATCAGTGCGTCGCCTCGTCCCGTCGCTCGCGCTCTGCGCCGCGACCGCGGCGTCCGGCGCGCTGCCGCCGGCGGTCGACGGACAGCCGCTGCCGACGCTCGCGCCGATGCTCGCGCAGGTCACGCCGGCGGTGGTCAACATCGCGGTCCTGACGCGCACCGTGGAGGCGAATCCGCTGGCGCGCGATCCGTTCTTCCGCTGGTGGTTCAATCTGCCCGAGCAGCGGCAGCGCGAGGAGCGCGCCGCCGGCTCGGGCGTCATCATCGACGCGGCGCGCGGGCTCGTGATCACCAATCACCACGTGATCAAGGACGCCCAGGAGATCGTCGTCGTCCTCAAGGACCGGCGCCTCTTCAAGGCGCAGCTGGTCGGTTCCGACCCCGGCACCGACGTCGCGCTGCTCCGGATCCCCGCCGAGCGGCTGAGCGCGATCCGGATGGCCGACTCCGACGCGGTCAACGTGGGCGACTTCGTCGTGGCGATCGGCAACCCGTTCGGCATCGGCCAGACCGTGACCTCCGGCATCGTGAGCGCGGTCGGGCGCGGCGGGCTGACGATGGAGGGCTACGAGGAGTTCATCCAGACCGACGCGTCGATCAACCCCGGGAACTCGGGCGGCGCGCTCGTCAATCTCCGCGGCGAGCTGGTCGGCATCAACACCGCGATCATCGGTCCGACCGGCGGCAACGTCGGCATCGGGTTCGCGATCCCGGTAAACATGGCCCGCGCCGTGATCGACCAGATCCTGCGCTTCGGCGAGGTCCGCCGGGGACGCCTGGGCGTGACCACCCAGGACCTCACCCCCGAGCTCGCGAAGACCCTCGGGGTGACCCTGACCGAAGGCGCCGTCGTCGCCGGGGTCGAGAAGGGCTCGGCGGCCGAGCGGGCCGGCCTGCGGCCCAAGGACGTCGTGATCGCGCTCGGCGACCGTCCGATCCGCGCCTCGAGCGAGCTGCGCAATCGCATCGGCCTGGTCCCGGTCGGCGACGAGGTCGAGATGACCGTGCTGCGCGGCGGGCGCCAGGTCAAGATCCGGGCGCGCATCGGCGAGATGTTCCAGGCCTTGAGCCTCTCCGGCGAGTCGGTGCCGCAGCTCGCCGGCCTCAAGGTGGCGGACGTCCAGCCCGGGATGCCGGGATATGGCCAGCTCGAGGGCGTCGTGGTCACGGGCAGCGACGGCGGGAGCGCGGCGTTCAAGAACGGGCTGCGAGTCGGCGACGTGATCTACGGCGTCAACCAGTGGCGCGTGCGCTCGGTCAAGCAGTTCATCGAGGCCTTGCGCACGGGCGAGCAGCCGCTGCGGCTCGCGCTCCTGCGCGGCGAGTACCGCATCACGCTCATCGTGCGCTGAGAGCCGCGTGGCCGATCCGGATCTGCCTCCGCCGGCCGAGCTCATGCAGCTCGCGACCGGCTACTTCGCGGCGCGGGCGGTCCACGCCGCCGCGGCTCTCGGCCTCGCCGACCTTCTCGACGGCCACGCGCGCTCGGCCGATGAGCTCGCGCGCGCGACCGGCACGCATGCGCCGTCGCTCTACCGGCTCCTGCGGGCGCTGGCGGCGGCGGGGGTCCTCGCGCACACTGCCGAGGATCGCTTCGCGCTGACCGCCGTCGGCGCCACCCTCCGCACGCGCGCGCCGGACTCGACCCGCCCGGGGGTGCTGATGTTCCACGAGCCGATGTTCTGGCGGTCGTGGGAGGCGCTCGCCTACAGCGTGCGCACCGGCCGGCCGGCGCTCGACCACGTGTTCGGGAAGCCGGTGTTCGAATATCTGGCGGCGACGCCCGACGCCGCGGCGGCGTACGACGGCGGGATGACGGGGCTGAACAAGGTCCTCATCCCCACCATCGTGCAGGCGGGCGATTTCACCCGCTTCGCGTCGATCGTCGACGTGGCCGGCGGCCACGGGTCTCTCCTCGCCGCGATCCTCGAGGCGGTCCCGGGGGCGCGCGGCATCCTGGTCGATCTCGCGCACGTCACCGACGTCGCGCGCCGAAACCTGGCCGACCGCGGCCTCGCCGAGCGCGCCGAGGTCGTGACGGGCAACATGTTCGAGGCGGTGCCGCCGGGCGGCGACGCCTACGTGCTCAAGTGGATCCTCCACGACTGGGACGACGCCGCGTGCGCCGCGATCCTCGGCAACGTCCGGGCCGCGATCCGGCCCGGCGGACGCCTGCTCATCGGCGAGCGCGTGCTGCCCGAGCGCGCGGCAGCGTCGGTCGCGATGCGCGCGATGTTCATGGCCGATCTGCTGATGATGATCCACCTCACCGGGCGCGAGCGCACCGAGCGCGAGTTCCGGACGCTGCTGGAGGCCGCCGGTTTCCGGCTGGAGCGGATCGTCCCGACCGGAACGCAGCTGTCGATCATCGAGGCCGTGCCGCGATAGCGGACGGCGCGCAGCGCCGCGCTTTGCTACCCGTCCGCGCGCTGCAAGAATTCCACGACGGCCTTGCCGAGCGCCTTGCACGCCTCGGTTTCGGTCATGGCCGAGTAGGGCACCGGCGGCAACGGGATGATCACGAGGACCGGGACGACGAAGCCGGCTCTCCCGTAGGAGGATGCGGTCAGCGCGCCGGATTGGCGAGCTTCCCTGAGGTCCAGGATCTCGGCGGTGACCGAAGAGATCCGGTCCCACTCTCCTCCGACGCCCCAAACGCCGCCGCTGCTAGCGGCGAACACCGGCTTGGCGTTCGCGGTCTCGGTCGCGACCCTCACGAGGAGCACATAGCGGAGCTTGAGCGCCGCGATCCGGCGCCGAAACTCGGCGCTCTGCGCGAGCGGCAGCAGCGCCGCGATGCTGCGCGGCGCGTCCTCGAACCTCGACCCCGGGAACGCGGCGCGCCGCAGCTCGTCGGTCGGAATGACCGTCAAGTCGGACCGCTCGGCCAGCATCGCCGCCGCCAGACAGCGTTCGAAATCCTTTTCCGTCGCCTCGGCGAGGAACGCATCCGGACACTCCTTGCCGGCGTGCGCTTCGCAGTCGGTCGGGCGGCCCAGAATCACCGCGACCGAGTCCCCGGGCTCGATCCCGGTGGTCGCGGCTCGGTCCACGGAGACCGAGGTCGTTGCGCAGCCCGCCAGGCCGGCAACGACGGCCAGGAGACCGACCGCGGACTTTCCTCCACCCATGTCCTGGCTCCCCCGAAAACCCGGCGCAGGTCCACCGACCGCCTCGTTATGCGCCCGCGTGGAGCCCGCGTCGATTACCGATGGCTTACATGTGGCTTACTCGGGCGCGGCGTCCGAGCGCGCCACCTGCCAGGCGGGGCGGCGGCAGTGATCCTTGCGGCCCGCGGCCCCGCTCCGCATAATGCGCCGTTCGCATGTATCCGCCGTCCGGCCTCGCCGCGGCGGCCCTTCCCGCCCAGCGGGTTCGCTCGGCTTGATGCATGCGCTCATGGAATGCGCATGGCGCGCGAGCTGCCGGGACTGGACCTGCTCAAAGGCTTCGAGGCCGCCGCCCGGCATCTCTCGTTCACCAAGGCGGGTGGCGAGCTCTTCCTCACGCAGTCGGCGATCAGCCGCCAGGTCCAGGCGCTCGAGGAGCAGCTCGGCGTGAAGCTCTTCCAGCGGCGCACGCGGTCGCTGCTGCTCACCGACGAGGGCCAGCGCTACTACAAGGCGGTGCGCGCGGCGCTCGACGATCTGCGGGCCGCCACCGCGGCGGTGCGGAAGGACGCCGGCGCCGCGATCCTCACCGTGAGCACGACGGTGACCTTCGCCTCGCTGTGGCTCGTGCCGCACCTCGCCGGGTTCCAGGCGGCGCACCCGCGCCTGCAGGTGCGGCTGGTGGCCGAGAACCGGCTCCAGGATCTCGACCGCGAAGGCATCGACATCGCCGTCCGCTACTGCCCGCCGGCGATGGCGGGCCGCGGGGCCACGAAGCTCTTCGGCGAGCGCGTGCTGCCGGTGGCGAGCCCGAAGGTCGCCGAGCGCGCGCGGCTCGAGCGACCCGAGGATCTCGCGCGCGCGGTGCTGCTCGAGTACGACGGCGTGCCGCACACCGTGTGGCTCACGTGGCCGGTGTGGTTCGAGACGATGAAGGTGCCGATGCCCGTCCCCGTCGGCACGCTGCGCTTCACCCAGTACCACCAGGTCATCCAGGCGGCGGTCGCGGGACAGGGCGTCGCGCTCGGGCGGGTGCCGCTGGTCGACGAGCTGCTCCGCGAAAAGCAGCTGGTCGCGCCGTTCGGGCGCACGCGCACGACGGCGGCGGAGTCCCGCGCGTACTACGTCGTGGTCAACTCGCGCGCGGCCGGGCGGCCCGAGGCCGCGGCGTTCGTCGGCTGGCTGCAGTCGGTGGTGCAGGCCGAGCGGGCGCGCCGATGACCAGGGGCGCCGAGCTCGCCGCGCGCTGGGACGCGGTGACGCGCGCGTACCGCAGCGACGAGGCGGAGGCGGTCGCCGGGCTCCGGGCGCGGATCGCGCTCGACGCCCCGCGCCGCGCGCGCATCGCCGCCCGCGCGCTGCAGCTCGCGCGCGAGGTTCGCCGCCGCGCCGGCGAATCGTTCGGCGCCGAGGCGTTCCTGCAGCGGTTCGGGCTCTCGACGCCCGAGGGCATCGTCCTCATGTGCCTCGCCGAGGCGCTGCTGCGCATCCCCGACGACGAGACGGCCGACGCGCTCATCCGCGACAAGCTTTCCGGCACCCAATGGGGCGGGTCGGCGACCGAGGAGGGCGGGTTCCTCATGAACGCCGCCACCTGGGGGCTCATGCTGACCGGAACGCTCAGCGCGTGGCGCGAGGATGCGGGCGGGGACCCGGCGACCATCGTGCGGCGACTGGTCGCGCGCGCTGGGGAGCCGTTCGTGCGCGGCGCGATCCGCCAGGCGATGAAGATCATGGCCGAGCAGTTCATCGTCGGCGAGACGATCGCGAGCGCGGTCGAGCGCGCGGGACCGCGCGAGGCGCTCGGTTATCGCTTCTCCTACGACATGCTCGGCGAGGCGGCGCGCACGGCCGCCGACGCCGAGCGCTACTTCACCGCGTACGCGGCGGCGATCGACGCCGTCGCGCGGGCCGCCGGCCCGGCCGCGACGGTCGAGGCGCGCCCGGGCGTCTCGATCAAGCTTTCCGCCCTGCATCCGCGCTACGAGGTCGCGCAGGCGCGGCGCGTCTTCGGCGAGCTCGCGCCGCGGCTCGAGGCGCTCGCCGGGCAGGCGGCCCAGTCCGGCATCCCGGTCACGATCGACGCCGAGGAGTCCGAGCGGCTCGAGCTGTCGCTCGAGCTCTTCGAGCGGCTCGCGCGCTTGCCCGGGCTCGCCGGCTGGAACGGCCTGGGACTCGCCGTGCAGGCGTACCAGAAGCGCGCGCTCTACGTTTGCGACTGGCTGGTCGCGCTCGCCGAGGACACCGGCCGCCGGCTCATGGTGCGGCTCGTCAAGGGCGCCTACTGGGACACCGAGATCAAGGCGGCGCAGGTGCTCGGGCTGGACGACTACCCCGTCTTCACCCGGAAAGCCGCGACCGACGCGTCGTACATCGCCTGCGCCCAGGCGCTCTTCGGCGCCGGCGAGCGGATCTATCCCCAGTTCGCCACGCACAACAGCCATTCGGTCGCCGTCGTGCTCGAGTGCGCGCTCGCGCGGCGCGACTTCGAGTTCCAGAAGCTGCAGGGCATGGGCGACGCCCTCTACGACGCGCTGCTGCCCGAGGTGGGGGTCCCGTGCCGCGTCTATGCGCCGGTCGGCGGGCACCGCGATCTGCTCGCCTACCTGGTGCGCCGGCTGCTCGAGAACGGCGCGAACAGCTCCTTCGTGCACCAGGTCGGCGACCCCGCCGTCCCGCTCGCGCGCCTGGTGGCCGACCCGCTCGATGCATTGCCCGAGCCCTTTGCGCCCCACCCGCGGGTGCCGCAGCCGCGGCGCATGCTGACCGACCGGCTGAACTCGCGCGGCGTCGATCTCTCCGACCGGGCGGTGCTCGCGCGGCTCACGCGGCGCATCGCCGTCGACCGGTCGGCCGCGAGCGCCGGCAGCGGGGAGGGGATGCGCGAGATCACCGAGCCGGCGGACCGCAGACGCAGCGTCGGGGCGGTCCGCGAGGCGAGCGAGCGCGAGGTCGACGCCGCGGTGCGCGAGGCGGCCGCGGCGTGGCGGGCGTGGGACGCGACGCCCGCCGGCGAGCGCGCGCGGGCGCTGGAGCGCGCGGCTGAGCTCCTCGAGGAGCGGACCGACGAGCTCGTGTCGCTCTGCGTCCGCGAGGCGGGAAAGACGCTCCCCGACGCGGTCGCGGAGGTGCGCGAGGCCGCCGACTTCTGCCGGTACTACGCGGTGCGCGGCCGCGCCGAGTTCGGTGCGCCGCTGCCGTTGCCCGGGCCGACCGGGGAGGCGAACCGGCTCGAGCTCGCCGGCCGCGGCGTGTTCGCCTGCATCAGCCCGTGGAACTTCCCGCTCGCGATCTTCACCGGCCAGGTCAGCGCGGCGCTGATGGCGGGCAACGCCGTCGTCGCGAAGCCCGCCGAGCAGACGCCGCTCATCGCGCAGGCCGCGGTGGCGCTCCTGCACGAGGCGGGGGTCCCGCGCGCCGCGCTGCAGCTCGTCGCCGGCACCGGCGAGGCGGCGGGCGCGCCGCTTGTGCGCCATCGGCTGGTCGCGGGGGTCGCGTTCACCGGCGCGTACGAGACCGCGCGCGCGATCAACCGCGCGCTCGCCGAGCGCGACGGGCCGATCGTGCCGCTCGTCGCGGAGACCGGCGGGCAGAACGCGATGGTGGTCGACTCCTCGGCGTTGCCCGAGCAGGTGGTCGCCGATACGCTCGCCTCGGCGTTCCAGACGGCCGGGCAGCGCTGCTCCGCGATGCGGCTCCTGATCGTGCAGGAGGACGCCGGCCCGCGCCTGCTGGAGATGCTCGCCGGAGCGCTCGCCGAGCTGCGGGTGGGCGACCCGGCCGAACCGGAGACCGACGTCGGGCCGGTGATCGACGACGAGGCGAAGCGGATGCTCGAGGCGCACGTCGCGCGGCTGCGCGCGGATGGCCGCCTCATCGCGGAAGCGCGGCTGCCCGAGGGGGCGGCGCGCGGCAGCTTCGTCGCGCCGATCGCGTTCGAGATCCCGCTCGCCGCGCTGCCGCAGCGCGAAGTGTTCGGCCCCGTGCTGCACGTGATCCGCTACCGGGCCGACGCGCTCGAGGAGACGCTGGACGCGCTGGCTGCGACCGGCTACGGCCTCACGCTCGGCATCCACAGCCGGATCGAGCGGTTCGTCGAGCGCGTGCGAAGCCGGGTGCGGGTCGGCAACACCTACGTCAACCGCAACATGATCGGCGCGGTGGTCGGCGTCCAGCCCTTCGGCGGCGAGGGGCTGTCGGGCACCGGGCCGAAGGCCGGCGGCCCGCACTATCTCCAGCGCTTCGCGATCGAGCGCACGCTGACGGTGAACACCGCCGCCGGCGGCGGCAATGCCGCGCTGCTCGCTCAGGCCGAATGAGTCGGGGATGAAGGGCCGCCCGCCGATCCGCTACCGCATCCAGCCGAAGCGCCCGGAGGCGCACCTCTTCGAGGTGAGCTGCAAGGTCGCCGATCCCGATCCCGCGGGGCAGCGCTTCGCGCTGCCCGCCTGGATCCCGGGCAGCTACCTGATTCGCGATTTCGCGCGGCACATCGTCGCGATCCACGCCGCGTCGCGCGGCGCGCCGGTCGCCCTCGCCAAGACCGACAAGCACACCTGGCGGGCGGCGCCTTGTCGCGGGCCGCTCAGCGTGACCGCCGAGATCTACGCCTGGGACCTCTCGGTCCGGGGCGCGCACCTCGACACGACGCACGCCTTCTTCAACGGTCCGAGCGTTTTCCTGCGGGTCCTCGGCAAGGAGGAGCGCGCGTGCGAGGTCGAGATCGTGCCGCCGCCCGGACGGCGCTACGCGGCGTGGCGGGTCGCGACCGCCATGCCCCGGCGCGACGCCCGCGCCCTCGGCTTCGGGACCTACGGCGCCGCGGACTACGACGAGCTGATCGACCATCCCGTCGAGATGGGCAGGTTCACGCATGCCGCGTTCACGGCGGGCGGCGTGCCGCACGAGCTGGCGATCACCGGGCGTCACGACGCGGACACCGATCGCCTCGCGCGCGATCTCAAGCGCCTGTGCGAGTGGCAGATCCGCCTCTTCGGCGGCCCCGCGCCGATGGATCGCTATGTGTTCCTGGTCACCGCGGTCGGGGAGGGCTATGGCGGGCTCGAGCACCGCGCTTCGACCGCGCTCGTCTGCAGCCGCGACGAGCTTCCGCGCCCCGGCGTGAAAGAGGCGAGCGAGAGCTACCGGACCCTTCTCGGCCTCGCGAGCCACGAGTACTTCCACGCCTGGAACGTGAAGCGGATCAAGCCGGCCGCCTTCACCCCCTACGACCTCGACCGCGAGAGCTACACCGCGCTCCTGTGGGCGTTCGAGGGCATCACGTCGTACTACGACGATCTCGCGCTCGTGCGCTGCGGCCTGCTCCGTCCCGAGGACTACCTGGAAACGCTGGGCCGGTCGATCACCCAGCTCCTGCGGACTCCCGCGCGGCGCCGGCAGACCGTCGCCGAGTCGAGCTGGGACGCCTGGATCAAGTACTACCGGCAGGACGAGAACGCGCCCAACGCGATCGTCAGCTACTACGGCAAGGGCAGCCTCGTCGCGCTGTGCCTCGACCTGCACCTGCGCAGCCGCACCGCCGGGCGCAAATCGCTCGACGACGTGATGCGCGCGCTCTGGCGCCGCTACGGCCGGAGCGGGCTCGGGGTCCCGGAGGACGGCGTCGAGCGCACCGCGGAGGAGGCGAGCGGGCTCAAGCTCCGGCCGCTGTTCGACAAGTGGCTCCGGTCGACCGACGAGCTGCCGCTCGAGACGATGCTCGCGACGGCGGGCATCGCGCTCGAGCTGCGGCCGGCGGAGGGGCCGGGCGACCGCGGGGGGAAACCGGCCACGAAGGGCGCCGCGGCGCTCGCGGAGCGGGTGAGCCTCGGCGCGCGGACCGCGGCCGACGGGACGGACGTGAAGCTCACGCACGTTCTCGACGGCGGCGCGGCGCAGCGCGCGGCGCTGGCCGCCGGCGACGTGATCGCCGCGATCGACGGGATCCGCGTCACGCCGAAGACGCTGGAGGCGCGACTCGCGCGGCTGCGCCCGGGCGACCGGGTCCGGGCGCACGTGTTCCGGCGCGACGAGCTGCACGTGGTCGAGATCGCGTTCGCCGCGCCGCCGGCCGATACCTGCGTGCTGCGGTTCGACCGGCGCGCGGCGGCGCGGGCGCTCAAGTTGCGGCGCGGCTGGCTGGGGCGCTGAGCGGCCTCAGCTCCCGGAGAGCTTCACGATCGCGAGCGAGAGGTTGTCGCCCTTGCCGTTCGCGCGGGCGCGCGCCGAGGCGATCAGCATCTCGGCCGCCTTGCGGGGCGGCAGCGACGCGAGCGCCTTGCCGATCTCCGCGTCGGTGAAGTAGTCCCACAGGCCGTCGGTGCACAGCAGGAAGGTGTCGCCGGGGGCGAGCGGCGCCGACCCGGCGAAGCTCGGGTTCGGCGGCTCGGAGTGGCCGAGCGCCTGCAGCAGCAGGTTGCGGTTGGGGTGCTTGTGACGGTCTTCCTCCCGCCACTGGCCCTCCGCGATCTGCTGCTCCACGTAGGAGTGGTCCTTGGTGCGGCTCTGCAGGTTCGGCCCGCGGAAGTGGTAGAGCCGGCTGTCCCCCACCCAACCCCAGTCGACCCGGTCGGGCTGGAGCAGCATCGCGACGAACGTGCTGTGCGGCTCCTCCTCCGTGAGCACCCGGTTGAGGCGGATCACGGTGTGGGCCTCGACGACCATCTCGCGCAGCAGCTGCTCCGGAGTCTCGTCCTTCGGCGAGAAATGCTCGAACAGGTTGGCGGAGGTGCCGATCACCTGGTCGGCCGCGGCGGCGCCGCCTTTGTAGCCGCCGGCGCCGTCGGCCACGATCACGAGCGCGGTCCCGCGCAGCCGCTTGCTCGGGATGATCGCGACCCGGTCCTGCTGTTCCGCCCGGTCGCCGATGTGCTGGCCGGTGGTCGCGTCGAGGGAGACGGGCATCGTCGGTCGGGATTTCCGCGTCGCGGTCACATACACTAGCGGAACCGCGCGGACCGCGCTCTGGCGCGTGCGAGGCGGGCGGCATTTTTCACGTCCGATGACGAGCTTCCTGCTCCTGCGCCACGGCGAGACGGTCTGGAACCGCGCGGGTCGCCTGCAGGGCTGGCAGGACAGCCCGCTCTCCGAGGCCGGCGCGGCGCAGGCCGCGGCGCTCGCCCTGCGGCTCGCCGCCGAGCCGATCGATCTCCTCGTCACGAGCGACCTCGGCCGGACCCGGGACACGGCGGCGCCGATCGCCGCCCGCCTCGGGCTCGCCGTCGTCCCGGACCCGGGGCTGCGCGAGCGCTGCTACGGCGCGCTGGAGGGCCTCACCTGGGCCGAGATCGAGCGCGCGCATCCCGCGGCGTATGCCCGCCTCCTCGCGCGCGACGCCGACTACGTCGTCCCCGGCGGCGAGAGCGCCAACCAGTTCCGCGACCGCGTCGTGGCGGCGCTCGAGCGGCTTGCGCGCGCGCACGCGGGAGCGTCGATCGCGGTGGTCACCCATGGTGGCGTGCTCGGCGTGGTCTATCGCCGGGCGAGGGACATCCCGCTCGAGCTGCCGCGCACCTTCGCGATCCCGAACGGCGCGGTCAACCGCGTCCGCATCGGGCGCCGGCGCTGGTCGATCGAGGCCTGGGCCGAGACCGACCATCTGCCCGACGGGGCACTCGACGACGAGTGAGCGCGCGCGGGGCTTGACAGCGGCGGCGCGTCCCGGCGATACTAAACCTTATGGTTAACTATTTGCCGGCCCGGCTCGACACCGTGTTCGCGGCGCTCGCCGATGCGACGCGCCGCGCGGTCGTCGAGCGCCTGGCGGCGGGACGCGCGCCGGTCGGCGAGCTCGCCCGCGGGGCGCCGATGTCGCTGCCGGGGTTCATGAAGCACCTGGCGATTCTCGAGCGCGCCGGGCTGCTCGCGCGCCGCAAGGAAGGCCGGGTCGTCGAGTGCGCGCTCGCGCCGCGCGCGCTCAAGGAGGCGTCCGACTGGCTCGACCGGTACCGCCGGTTCTGGGAGGAACGCCTCGACGCGCTCGAACGCTATCTCGATCAGCAGGAGGACCGACCATGGGTGGAACGGACATCAAAGCCAAGCCGGCGCTCGCGCTCGAGCGCAACCTCAAGGCCGCGCCCGACGCGGTCTGGCGGGCGTGGACCACGCCGGAGGCGATGAAGCGCTGGTTCGCGCCGAGCGACGAGTTCTCGGTGCCGATCGTCGAGGCCGACGTCCGCGTCGGCGGCCGCTACCGGATCGTGATGCGCGCCCCCGACGGCGAGAGCCACGACGTGAGCGGGGTCTACCGCGAAGTGGTGCCGAACCGGAAGCTCGTCTTCACGTGGGCCTGGCGCTCGACGCCGGAGCGCGAATCGCTGGTCACCGTGTCGCTCCAACCGGCCGGCTCGGGCACCGAGCTCACGCTCACCCACGAGCAGTTCTTCGACGAGGAGGCCCGCGACAAGCATCAGCACGGCTGGATCGGGTGCCTCGGCCGCCTCGAGAAGTCGTTCGCCTGAGGAGCGGGAAGCCATGGAACCCAGCACCGTCGTCTCGCGCGCGGAGTGGCTCGCCGCGCGCAAGCGCTTTCTCGCCAAGGAGAAGGAGTTCACGCGGCTGCGCGACGAGCTGAGCCGCGAGCGCCGCGCGCTGCCGCGGGTCAAGGTGGAGAAGGCGTACGCCTTCGACGCGCCCGGCGGGCGCGAGACGCTCGCCGACCTCTTCGACGGGCGCAGCCAGCTCATCGTCTATCACTTCATGTTCGGTCCGGACTGGACCGAGGGATGCAAGAGCTGCTCGTTCTGGGCGGACAACTTCAACGACATCATCGTCCATCTGAATCACCGGGACGCCACGCTGATCGCCGTGTCGCGGGCGCCGCTCGCGAAGCTCGAGGCTTTCCGGCGCCGGATGGGCTGGAGCTTCAAGTGGGTCTCCTCGCTCGGCAACGACTTCAACCGCGACTACCACGTGTCGTTCACGCCGGAGGAGATGGCGCGGGGCGAGGTCTTCTACAACTACGGGATGCAGAAGTTCCCGAGCGACGAGGCGCCGGGGATCAGCGTGTTCTACAAGGACGGGCGCGGCGACGTGTACCACACCTACTCCTGCTACTCCCGGGGTCTCGACATGCTGAACGGCGCATACCACTACCTCGACCTGCTGCCCAAGGGGCGCGACGAGGCGAACGAGCCCTACACGATGGCGTGGCTGCGCCATCGCGACCGCTACGAGGACCGACGCGCTTAGGGCCGCAGCATTCGGAGCGCAGCGCGCTCGGCTACAAGGAGACGCAAATGGACGTGCAACGCAATCCGGTGAGCTGGTTCGAGATCCCAGTGAGCGACCTCGAGAAGGCGCGGCGCTTTTATCAGGTCGTGTTCGGGCTCGAGCTGAGCGTGCAACAGATGGGACCTTCGAAGATGGCGTGGTTTCCGATGAAGCAGGGCGGCGCCGGCGCGGCCGGCACCCTGATGAGCTCGCCGGGCTACACGCCGTCGCACGCCGGCACGCTGGTGTACTTCGAGGTCGACGACATCGAGGCGGCGCTGGCGAAGATCGGCGCGAACGGCGGCCGCACGCTCATGCCGAAGACGAGCATCGGCGAATACGGGTTCATCGCCCATTTCCAGGATTGCGAAGGAAACCGCGTCGCCGTCCATTCGGTGCGCTGAGGCGGGCGGCGGGGCGGCGTAGAATCGCCGCACGATGAACCGCCGCGATCGTTCGCTCCCGGTCGACTACGCCGACATCGAAGCCGCCGCCGGGCGGCTTGCCGGCCACGCGCATCGCACCCCGGTGCTGACCTCGCGCAGCGTGAACGCGCGGGTCGGCGCCGAGGTGCTCTTCAAGTGCGAGAACTTCCAGCGCATCGGCGCGTTCAAGTTCCGCGGCGCGTACAACGCGCTCGCGCAGCTCACCGCGGACGAGCGGCGCCGCGGCGTCCTCACGTACTCCTCCGGCAACCATGCCCAGGCGGTCGCGCTGGCCGGCCGGCTTCTCGGCATCCGCACCGTCATCGTCATGCCGGAGGACGCGCCGCCGGTGAAGCTCGCCGCGACCCGCGGGTACGGCGCCGAGGTCGTCACCTATGACCCGCGGCAGACGACGCGCGAGGCGCTCGGCGCGCGGATCGCCGCCGAGCGGGGGCTGACGGTCGTTCCGCCGTACGACCACGCGCAGGTGGTCGCGGGGCAGGGCACGGCGGCGAAGGAGCTGCTCGAGGACGAGGGTCCGCTCGACTGGCTGTTCGTGCCCTGCGGCGGCGGCGGGCTGCTGTCGGGCTCGGCGATCGCCGCCGCCCGGCTCGCCCCGGGATGCAGGGTGCTCGGCGTCGAGCCGGAGGCGGGCGACGATGCGACGCGCTCGTTCCGCACCCGAACGCTGCAGACCGTCCACAACCCCGACACGATCGCCGACGGCGCGCGCACGCCCTCGCTCGGGGCGATCACGTTCCCGCTCGTCCTCGCGTACGTGCACGACATGATGACCGTGAGCGACCGCGAGCTCGTGGAGGCGATGCGCTGTCTGTGGGAGCGGATGAAGATCGTCGTCGAGCCGACCGGCGCGCTCGGCGCCGCCGGGCTCTTCAAGCGCGGCGACGCCGGCCTGCGCGGTCAGCGGATCGGCGTGATCGTTTCGGGAGGGAACGTCGACCCGACGGCGGTCGGCCGTTTGCTCGGCTGACCGCGGGTCTCGGGCGGTGGGCGGGGCGGCCGGGCCGCCGCGCGCGGCTACTGGAGCGCTTCCTCCTCGGTCGGGCGCTTGGCCGGTCCGCTCAGCCAGGTGGGCAGATCGAGAAAGCGCTGCGGTGCCGGCAGCTCCGACGAGCAGCCCTTGCGGCGCAGCTGGCCGGGCCAGCCCGCGCGGATCACGACTTCGTCGTCGTGATCGTCGGCTTGCAGCTCCTGGACGTCGATGCCGGAGAGGTCGGTGTCAGCCATGTTGTCGCTCCTTGTTCGGCGGGACCGTCTTGGCTCGGAGCAAGGGCGATGCCAGTCGGACCGGACGAGGGCGTATTCCTCCACGCGCCGGGCGTGCGTCGCGCCGAGCGCGTGAATTCCTCCACGCCGTGGCCGGGGCGGCGGGACATTCCGGTGCGGCGATGGCGCGCCGCCGCTGTCGCCATTGGCGCAAATCCGACGGTGGCCGGTCAGCCCGGCCCGCGCCGGCGCCAGATCTGCCACCGCTCGCGGCCGGCGAAGACCGGGATCGAATCGGCGACGGGCGCATCCTCGACGCGCTCGAAGGCTGGCGCGAGCAGCGACTCGAGCTCCCCGCCGCGGAGGCCGAACGGCGGTCCGCTCGGGGCGTCGCTCCAGAAGAAGAATCCGGCGAGACGCCCGCCCGGCTGCAGCACCTCGGCGACCCGGGCGGCCCAGCGCGGCCAGTGCGCGCGCGGCAGCGCGCACAGGAACGCGCGCTCGTAGACGAGATCGAACGGCACGCCGAAGTCGAACGCGAAGAAATCGCCGCGCACGAGCATCCGGTCGCGCTCGCCGAGGACCCGGCGCGCGGCGTCGATCGCGGCGGCGCTGAAGTCGATCGCGACGACCGCGTGCCCGGCTTCGGCGAAGGCGCGGGCCTCGTAGGCGCTGCCGCAGCCGGGAATGAGCACGCGGCGGCCCGCCGGCTCGCGCGCGAGGAATTCGCGCACCGCGGCCGGAACGCCGCCCGCGTCCCACGGCGTGAACCGCTCGCGGAAGCGCACGTCCCAGAACTCCGGTCCGGCCGGGTCGAGCTTCGGCCCGCGCCGCAGGCGCTCGCCCGCGTCGTCGCTCGCGCTCATCCCTTGACGCAGACGATCTGCTTGAGCGTGTGCAGCACCTCGACGAGGTCGGACTGGTTCGCCATGACCTCGTCGATGTCCTTGTACGCACCGGGGATCTCGTCGATCACGCCCTTGTCCTTGCGGCAGACGACGCCCGCGGTCTGCGCTTCGAGATCCTGACGCGAGAACCTGCGCTTCGCCTCGTTGCGGCTCATGCGCCGCCCGGCGCCGTGCGCGCAGGACTGGAAGCTCTCGGCGGCACCGCGCCCGCGCACGATGTAGCTCCGCGCGCCCATGCTGCCCGGAATGATCCCGAGGTCGCCCGCGCCGGCGCGGATCGCGCCCTTGCGCGTGACCCAGACCCGCTCGCCGTAGTGCGTCTCGCGCTCGACGTAGTTGTGGTGGCAGTTCACCGCCTCGGCGGTGACCTCGAACCGCGGCACGTGGCGGGCGAGGGCGGCCAGCACGAGCGCCATCATCTCGGCGCGGTTCGCGCGCGCGTAATCCTGCGCCCAGCCGACCGCCTCGACGTAGTCGTCGAAGTGCTGCGCGCCCTCGGTGAAGTAGGCGAGGTCGCGATCCGGCAGCCGGAGCTCGTGACGCTCGGCGTCGCGGCGCGCGAGCTCGATGAAGTAGGTGCCGATCGCGTTGCCGATCCCCCGGCTGCCGGAGTGCAGCATCGCCCACGCCTGCCCGGCCTCGTCGAGGCAAAGCTCGATGAAGTGGTTGCCGCCGCCGAGCGTCCCCAGCTGCCGCACCCAGTCCGCCCGCTTGCCGACGCGCTTCGCGATCGCGGGATGCTTCTCGAGGATGCGCGCGAGCCCGTGCCGGAACGGCTTGGCGGCGGGCGCGCGGGCGTCGCGCTCGTCGTGCTGGTTGAACCCGACCGGGACGTCGCGGGAGATCTGGTCGAAGACCCGCTTCAGGCCGCGCTCGTCCAGGTCGTTGGCGGTGAGCGACAGGCGCGTCGCGATCATTCCGCAGCCGATGTCGACCCCGACGGCCGCCGGGATGATCGCCCCCTTCGTCGGGATCACCGAGCCGACCGTCGCGCCGATCCCGAGGTGCACGTCGGGCATCGCGGCGACGTGATGGTGCACGATGGGCAGCCGCGAGATGTTCACGAGCTGCTGCCGCGCGTCGCCCTCGACGTCGTCGGTCCAGATCCGGACCGGCACGCGGCCGTCCTCTATGCTGTCGCGGATCGGCATCCGAAAGCCTCGCGCCGTGACGTTATCACCCGTGCGCTCAGTGCGGTGCAGCATGATAGACTAGCCGGCGTTTCCCGAGCCCCCGGGCCCACGCGCTGACCCGCCGACGCTGCGCCGACATGTTCTCGAACGAGCCCCTCGCGAAGATCGACCCGGAGCTGTGGCAGGCGGTGCGGAGCGAGATCGTCCGCCAGGAAGACCACATCGAGCTGATCGCCTCGGAGAACTACGCCAGCCCGGCGGTGCTCGCAGCGCAGGGCTCGGTGCTCACGAACAAGTACGCCGAGGGCTACCCGGGGAAGCGCTACTACGGGGGCTGCGAGTACGTCGACATCGCCGAGGCGCTCGCGATCGAGCGCGCGAAGAAGCTCTTCCACGCCGACTACGCCAACGTCCAGCCGCACTCCGGCTCGCAGGCGAACCAGGCCGTGTACCACGCGGTCCTGAAGCCGGGGGACGTGATCCTCGGGATGTCGCTCGCGCACGGCGGGCACCTCACGCACGGCTCGACGGTCAACTTCTCGGGGCGGCTCTACCAGGCCTTCTACTACGGCCTCGACGAGCGCGAAGAGATCGACTACGAGCAGGTCGAGCACCTCGCGAAGGGCCACAAGCCGAAGCTCATCGTCGCCGGGGCGTCGGCATACTCGCTCACCATCGACTGGAAGCGCTTCCGCAAGATCGCGGACGGCGTCGGCGCCTATTTCATGGCCGACATCGCGCATCCCGCCGGGCTGATCGCCGCGGGCCTCTATCCGAGCCCGATCGGCATCGCCGACTTCGTGACGAGCACCACGCACAAGACGCTCCGCGGGCCGCGCGGCGGGCTGATCCTCGCCGCCAAGGAGCACGAGAAGCGGCTGAACGCCGCCGTGTTCCCGCAGCTCCAGGGTGGTCCGCTCATGCACGTCATCGCCGCCAAGGCGGTCGCGCTCAAAGAGGCGACGACCAAGGAATTCAAGCTCTACCAGGAAGAGGTGCTGAACAACGCGCGGGTCGTGGCGAAGGTGCTCGCGGAGCGGGAGCTGCGCATCGTGTCCGGGCGCACCGACTGCCATCTCTGCCTCGTCGACCTGCGGGCGAAGGGCATCACCGGCAAGCAGGCCGAGGACGTGCTCGAGCGCGCGCACATCACGGTCAACAAGAACGCGATCCCGAACGACCCGCAGAAGCCGTTCGTCACCAGCGGCATCCGGGTCGGCACGCCGGCGATGACGACGCGCGGCTTCGAGGAGATCGAGGCCGAGCAGGTAGCGAACCTCGTCGCCGACGTCCTCGACGCGCCGCGCGACGAGGCGACCGTCGCGCGCGTGCGCGAGCAGGTGCGCGCGCTCTGCCGCCGGTTTCCCGTCTACCCGGACGCGGCGCACATGGGCGTCCCGATCGAGCAAGCGGCCTGACGGCCGATGAAGTGCCCCTACTGCAAAGCCGACGACACCGCGGTCATCGACACGCGGATGTCAGAGGACGGCGAGAGCGTGCGCCGGCGCCGCGAGTGCGAGCGCTGCGCGAAGCGCTTCACGACCTACGAGCGGGTCGAGCTCGCGATGCCGACGGTGGTGAAGACGAGCGGCTACCGGACCGCCTACGACCGCGAGAAGATCCGCACCGGCTTCATGCGCGCGCTGCACAAGCGGCCGGTGCCCACGCAGTACGTCGACGCGGCGATCGACCGCATCGAGCAGAAGATCCTCGCGCGCGGCGGGCGCGAGATCGCCTCGCGCACCGTCGGCGAGATGGTGATGGCCGAGCTGAAGAAGATGGATCACGTCGCCTACATCCGCTTCGCCTCGGTCTACGAGGACTTCCAGCGCGTCGACGAGTTCCGCGAGAAGGTGCTCGAGCTGAAGCGCCCGGGCCGGAGAGTGCGCCGCGCCGCGGCGCAGAAATAGCGCCGCCGGCGCGCGGCGCGCGAGCGACGCGGGTCGCCGCATGTTCACCCCCGCCGACCGAGAGTTCATGGCGCGGGCGCTCGGCCTCGCCGAGCGCGGGCTGTTCACCACCACTCCGAACCCGCGCGTCGGCTGCGTGATGGTGCGGGACGGCGAGGTCGTCGGCGAGGGCTTCCACGAGCGCGCCGGCGAGCCGCACGCGGAGGCGCGCGCGCTCGCCGCGGCCGGCCGGCGCGCCGCGGGCGCGACCGTCTACGTGACCCTCGAGCCGTGCAGCCACCACGGTCGGACGCCGCCGTGCGCGGACGCGTTGATCGCCGCGAGGGTGCGGCGCGTCGTCGCCGCGATGCGCGATCCGAACCCGAAGGTCGCGGGCGAGGGTTTCGCCCGCCTGCGCTCGGCCGGCGTCGAGGTCGCGTCGGGGCTCCTCGAGGACGAGGCGCGCGAGCTGAACGTCGGGTTCGTGTCGCGGCTCGCGCGCGCGCGGCCGTGGATCAGGCTGAAGGTGGCCGCGACGCTCGACGGGCGGACCGCGGCGGCGAACCGGCAGAGCCAGTGGATCACCGGCGAGGCGTCGCGGCGCGACGGCCATCGGTGGCGCGCGCGCGCCTGCGCCGTGCTGACCGGGATCGGCACCGTCAAGGACGACGATCCGCGCCTCACGGTGCGCGAGGTGGCGACGACGCGCCAGCCGCTGAAGGTGCTCGTCGATTCCCGGCTGGAGCTGCCGCTCGATGCCCGCATCCTCGAAGGTGGCAACCTGCTGGTTGCGGCGGGCGTGGCGGACCGGGGGCGGATCGCCGCGCTGCGCGCGAAGGGGGCCGAGGTCGTGGTGCTCCCGAACGCCGCGGGGAAGGTGGAGCTCGCCGAGCTGATGCGGGAGCTCGCGCGCCGCGAGCTGAACGAAATCCACGTCGAGGCCGGCGTGAAGCTCAACGGCTCGCTCGTCGCCGCGGGCGTCGTCGACGAGCTGCTGATCTACCTCGCGCCCGGCCTGCTCGGCGACGGCGGCAGCGGGATGTTCAACCTGCCGTCGATCCAGCGGCTCGACCAGCGGCTGGATCTGCGCCTGCTGGACGTCGAGCGGCTGGGCGACGACGTGCGCATCCGCGCGCGGTTCGCGCGCGCGGCTTCCTGAGGCTCACGCCGCGCGCCTCAGCTCGCGCTCGAGGTCGCCGAGCACGCGCCGCGTCTCGGCGACGGCGAACTCGATGTCCGCGCGCGCGACGACGAGCGGCGGCGCGAAGCGCACCACGGTCTCGTGCGTGTCCTTGGAGAGGATGCCGCGCGCGAGCAGGCGGTCGACGACCTGGCGCGCGGTCGCGAGCTGCGGGTCGATCTCGAGCCCGATCAGCAGGCCGCGCCCGCGGACCTCGCGGATGAGCGAGCTCTTGATCGCGGCGAGGCCCGCGAGCAGGTGCGCGCCGAGCATGGCGGCACGCTCGGCGAGGCGTTCCTCCACGATGACGTTGAGCGCTTCGAGGCCCACGGCCGCGGCCAGCGGATTTCCGCCGAACGTGCTGCCGTGGTCGCCGGGACGCAGGACGGCCATGACGTCCTCGCGCGCGAGAAACGCCGACACCGGCATCACCCCGCCGCCGAGCGCCTTGCCGAGCACGAGCCCGTCGGGCTGGACGCCCTCGTGCTCGCACGCGAGCAGGCGGCCGGTGCGGCCGAGCCCGGTCTGCACCTCGTCGGCGATGAAGAGCACGCCGTGCTCGCGGCAGATCCGCGCGCACTCCGCGAGATAGCCGGGCGGCGGAACGACGATCCCGCGCTCGCCCTGGATCGGCTCGACCAGGAATGCGGCGGTCTGCGGCGTGATCGCCTGCTCGAGGGCGCGCGCGTCGCCGAACGGGACCAGGTTGAACCCGGGCGGGAACGGCCCGAACCCGTCGCGGTACTGCGGCTCGGAGGACATCCCGACGATCGCGATCGACCGGCCGTGGAAGTTGCCTTCGCAGGCGATGATCTCGGCGCGGCCGTCCGGCACGCCCTTCGCCTTGTACGCCCACTTGCGCGCGACCTTGAGCGCGGCCTCGACCGCCTCGAGTCCGGTGTTTGCCGGCAGCGCGCGGTCCATGCCGGTGAGCCGGCACAGCCGCTCGAGGAACAGCGGGAGGCGATCGCTGTGGTAGGCGCGCGAGGTGATGGCGAGCCTGCGCGCCTGCTCGGTCAGCGCGCGGACGATGCGCGGATGCGCGTGGCCGAGGCTCGCCGCCGAGTACGCCGACATCATGTCGAGGTAGCGGCGCCCGGCCTGGTCCCAGAGGTGCGCGCCCTCGCCGCGCACGAGGACCACCGGCAGCGGCTCGTAGTTCGTCGCGCCGTAGCGGCGCTCGAGCTCGATCATCGATCGCGTCGCCTCGCCGCCGAGCATCGCGGCGGCGAGCTCCTCGATCAGCCGGGCGGTCACGCCGCCGCTGTCGCGATGCGGCTCGTACTCGACGATCTCGACGGCGACCGGCGCGGCCGCCCGCGCGAGATCCGCGAGCGCGGCGACCAGGTCGGCCGCGCGCAACCCCTCGGCCACCGGCGTGGTCACGCCCGGCGCATCCTGCGGGTCGATCGCGTCGAGGTCGAGCGTGATGCCGTAGGCCGCGGTGCCGTCCTGCACCCGGTCGAGCGCTTCCCGCAGCACGACGCCGAGGCCGCGCCGCTCGATCTCCTGCGCGCCATACACCCGCACGCCGAGCGCGGCGAGCAGGGCCGCCTCTTCCGGCTCGAAACTGCGCACGCCCACGACGCACACGTGCGCGGGGGAGAGCACGGCGTCCGCCTGCAGCAGCGCGTCGTTGCCCTGCCCGAGGAGCGCGGCGAGCGGCATGCCATGGAGCCGGCCGGTGTGGCTCGTCTGTGGCGTGTGCGCGTCCAGGTGCGCGTCGATCCAGACGAGCCCGAGCGGGGCGGCGAGCCCGGTCGCAACGCCGCGCCACGTGCCCATGGCGCAGCTGTGGTCGCCGCCGAGGACCAGCGGCACGGCGCCGGAGCGGACCACGCGGCTGACCGACCGGGCGAGGCGGTCGCACAGCCGCCCGATCACCTGGGCGGGGGGCTCACCGGGCGCCTGGTCCGGGAAAAGGGTCTCCGCCCATGCGATCTGCAAGCCGCGCGCAGCGAGGTGCGCGTCGAGACCGGCGAGGCGCAGCCGCGCTGGCCCGTCGCCGCAGCTCGGCTGGCCGGCGCCGAGCCCGCTCGCCGCGCCGACGATCTGGACCGGCCGGCGGGGGCTGCGGACGCCCTCGGCCTCCGGCCGAGCGCTGGGGAAATCACGCGTGTTCATGCACACTTAGAGTGCAAACACCGTACCTGCGTTCGGCCCGGGGGAGGCAAAGGTCACGAAACCGGACGACGCGCGGCGCCCGAGGCCTCCCGGGACGATTTCCCCCCTGCTGCGGCGCGAGCAGCGCTTCCACAGGCGCTCCGCGTGCGACGCTGCCCGTCACTCGAGTGACGTGCTGCGGCCCGGGGCGTGGGACTAAACTCGGGGGCGCGGGTGCCGGGTGGCAGCTCGGATGGCTCGCCCGGGCCCCTCCGGGCCGAGGACCGCCTCGGTCCGGATGCCGATCGATCGAAAAGGAGGGTCCATGTCACGCATGCACTGGCAAGATTGGGCGAGCCTGATCCTTGGCCTGTGGCTGATCGCGGCGCCGTGGGTCGTCGGCTTCTCGGGCAACGAGGCCGCGACCTGGAACGGCGTGCTGCTCGGCGTCGCCGTGATCGTGCTCACGCTCGTCGACGTCTACCGCCCCGACCCGTGGCCGGAGCGCGTGAGCCTGCTGATCGGTCTGTGGGTGGCGATCTCGCCGATGGTGCTCGGCTTCACCGGCGACAAGGCGGCCGCGACGAGCACGGCGATCACCGGTGTGCTCATCGTGCTGCTCGAGGCCTGGGCGGCGTGGATGGAGCGCAAGCCGCGCGCCGCCGCCTGACCGGTTCGCCGGTCTCACCAGGGGCCGCGTTCGCGGCCCCTTTTTCGTGCCCGCGCTCCGGCGGTGTATCTTCCCGAGATGTTCACCGGCATCGTCAGCGCGGTCGGTCGCATCGAGCGGATCCAACCGCGCGACCGGGGCCTGCGCCTGGTGATCGCGGCCGGATCGCTCGACCTCGCCGACGTGGGGGTCGGCGACTCGATCGCGGTCAACGGCTGCTGCCTGACGGTCGTCGCGCGCTCGGGCGCGCGGTTCGAGGCCGACGTCTCGCAGGAGACGCTCGACTGCACGACCGGCCTCGCCGCGCCGGGCGAGGTCAACCTCGAAAAGGCGCTCCGGCTCGCGGATCGCCTCGGCGGACACCTGCTCACCGGGCACGTCGACGGGGTCGGCGAGGTCACGGCGTTCGAGCCCGCCGGCGAAGGCTATCGACTGGTGATGCGCGCCCCGGTCGCGCTTGCGAAGTACGTCGCGCGGAAGGGCTCGATCGCGGTGCAGGGCGTGAGCCTGACGGTCAACCGCGTCGACGGGGCCGAGTTCGAGGTCAACCTGATCCCCCACACCCTCGCGGTCACCACGCTGAAGGCGCTCGCGCCCGGGGCGCGCGCCAACCTCGAGGTCGATCTGATCGCCCGCTACGTCGAGCGGATGCTGGGTGGGCCGTCGTCTGCCTAGGCGGGCAGGTGCGCGATCCCGGGCGTCACTCCGCGGTGAGCCACTCCGGCTTCGGACCCAGCAACGCGGCGGCGTCGGTATAGAGCCAGTAGCAGAACCGGATCCGATCCTTGCAGTGGCGGATCTTCTGCTCAAGCGTCTGTCGCTCCCGGGCGGTCGCCGGGTGGGCCCGCGCCGCGAGCATCTTCGGGACGGCCTTCATCAGCACCCTGACGTCATCGATCTGCGTCCGCTTGAGCTCCTTGAACATCGCGATGGTCGCTTTACCATTCGAGCGCGGCGGCGTCTTCGGCTTCGGTTTCTTCATGACATCATCATCGCTGCTGGAACGGCGTGAGTGTGACCGCGCGCCCGGGCTCGTGCTGTGACGTTGTGCCGTTGATCGCGCCGCTTCCGGCCCGCCTCCGGGACTTCATCACCCGCGCCGCCGGGAACGTCGGCGGAATGACAGTCGGCGCGCGGCGCGCGAACGCGTGTCGACGGCCCGACGCGGCGCAGGAGTTCGAGGCGCCGGCGTCTTGATTCCCGCACCCCTCCGCGCCGCGCGCCGCGCGCGGCTCCCGCAGCCCGAGTTCGATCCCGCCCTTCCCATCAGCGCGAAGCGTGGCGAGATCGCGCGCGCCATCGGGTCACATCAAGTCGTCATCGTCTGCGGCGAGACGGGATCCGGCAAGACGACGCAGCTCCCGAAGATCTGCCTCGAGCTCGGCCGCGGCGTCGCCGGGCTCATCGGGCATACCCAGCCCCGCCGCATCGCCGCCCGCGCCACCGCTGCGCGGATCGCGCACGAGCTCAAGACCGAGCTCGGTCAGGCGGTCGGGTTCAAGATCCGCTTCACCGACCGCACCAGCCCGTCGAGCTACCTCAAACTGATGACCGACGGCATCCTGCTCGCGGAGACGCAGGGCGATCCGGAGCTCAGGCAGTACGACACGCTGATCATCGACGAGGCGCACGAGCGCAGCCTGAACATCGACTTCCTGCTCGGCTACGTGCGCGGTCTGCTGCCGCGCCGGCCGGACCTCAGGCTCGTGGTCACCTCCGCGACGCTCGACGCCGAGCGTTTCGCGCGGCATTTCGGCGACGCGCCCGTGATCGAGGTGTCCGGCCGGCTCTATCCGGTCGAGGTGCGCTACCGCCCGCCGGCGCGCGACAAGGACGACGAGGTCGATCTCGACGAGGCGATCGTCGATGCGGTGGACGAGTGCGCCCGCGCGGGGCCCGGCGACGTCCTGGTGTTCCTGCCGGGCGAGCGCGAGATCCGCGAGGCGGCGGAGGCGCTCCGGAAGCACCACCCGCCGGACACCGAGATCCTGCCGCTCTACGCGCGGCTGTCGGCGCCGGAGCAGGAGCGCGTATTCAGGCCGCATGGGGGCCGGCGGATCGTGCTCGCGACGAACGTCGCGGAAACGTCGCTCACGGTGCCCGGCATCCGGTACGTCGTCGACCCCGGCCTCGCGCGGGTCAAGCGCTACAGCTATCGCAACAAGGTCGAGCAGCTGCAGGTCGAGCGCATTTCGCAGGCCGCGGCGAAGCAGCGCGCCGGCCGCTGCGGGCGCGTGGCCGCGGGCGTGTGCATCCGGCTGTACGACGAGGAAGATCACGCGCGGCGGCCGGCATTCACCGAGCCGGAGATCCTGCGCTCGTCGCTCGCCGCGGTGATCCTGCGCATGAAGTCGCTCGGGCTGGGCGCGGTCGAGGCGTTCCCGTTCATCGACCCGCCCGCGGCGCGCGCGATCGCCGACGGCTACGCGGCGCTTCAGGAGCTCGGCGCGGTTGACGAGCAGCACGCGCTCACCGAGCACGGCCGCCAGCTCGCCAAGCTCCCCGTGGACCCGCGCATCGGCCGCATGGTCCTGGCGGCGAGGGCGGAGGGCAGCCTACCCGAGGTGCTCGTGATCGCCGCGGCGCTCGCGGTGCAGGACCCGCGCGAGCGACCGCTCGACCGCGCGCCGGCCGCCGACGCGGCGCATAAGAAGTTCGCGGACGAGAAGTCCGACTTCCTCTCCTACCTGAAGCTGTGGAAATTCTTCGACGAGGGGCTGCACCACGAGTCGAACCGGAAGCTGCAGCGGGCGTGCCGCGAGCACTTCCTGTCCTTCAACCGCATGCGCGAGTGGCGGGACATCCATTCGCAGCTCAAGGAGCTCGTGGGCGAGCTCGGCTGGAAGGCCGGCGAGCCGCGGCCGGACGCCGGCCAGTACGCGCGAGTCCATCGGGCGCTGCTGACGGGCCTGCTCGGGAACATCGGCTTGAAGACCGAGGAGGCGCCCGCCGGCGAGAGCAGGGGATTCGCCGCCGCCCCCTATCTCGGCGCGCGCGGCATCAAGTTCTGGATCCATCCGGGATCGGCGCTCGTCAAGAAGGCGCCGCGCTGGATCGTCGCGGCCGAGCTGACCGAGACGACGCGCCTGTTCGCGCGCTGTGTCGCCGGGATCGACCCCGCGTGGCTCGAACGGATCGGCGCCCATCTCCTCCGGCGCTCGCACGGCGAGCCGCACTGGGAAAAGAACCGGGCGGAGGTAGTCGCGCTGGAGCGCGGGACCCTCTACGGGCTGCCGGTGTACGCGAATCGTCGCGTCGCGTACGGGCCGATCGACCCGGTTGCGGCGCGGGAGCTCTTCATCCGCCAGGCGCTCGTCGCGGGCGACTGGGAGACGCGGGCGCCGTTCTTCCTCCACAACCGACGGCTCGTCCGCGAGATCGAGACGCTCGAGCACAAGTCGCGCCGGCCCGACGTGCTGGTCGACGACGAGCTGATCTACGCGTTCTATGCGGCCCTCGTCCCGGAGGCCGTCCACAACGGCGCGGCATTCGAGGCCTGGCGCGGCGAGGCCGAGCGGCGGAACCCGAAGCTGCTCTTCCTCAAGCGCGAGGATCTGATGCGGCACGAGGCCGCCGGGATCACGACCGAGCTTTTTCCCCACCAGCTGGAGATGGCCGGGAGGACGTTCGCGCTCGAGTACCTGCACGACCCGGGCGGCCCGCGGGATGGCGTGACCATGACCGTGCCGCTCATCGCCCTCAACCAGGTGAGCGCCGCACGGTGCGAGTGGCTCGTCCCGGGGCTGCTGAAGGACAAGGTGCAGCGGCTTGCGAAATCGCTACCGCAGAAGGTCCGTCACCGGCTCGGGCCGCTGCCCGAGTTCGCGGCCGAGTTCGCCGCCGCAACCCCGCCGCGCGACACGCCGCTCGCCGAGGCGCTCGCGCGCTACGCGCGGGACAGCCGGAACGTCGGCGTCGCCCTCGACGGCTTCCGGCCGGAGACGCTTCCGGCGCATCTCCTCATGAATTTCCGCGTCGTGGACGAGCACGGCCGCCAGCTCGCGCTGGGACGCAACCTCGCGCAGCTCCGCGCCGAGCTCGGCGACCGCGCCGGCGAGCAGTTCGCGACCGTCGCCGGCGCGGGCGCCGCGCTGAGCGGCCTCACCGACTGGTCCTTCGGCGAGCTCGGGGAGATGATGGAGATCGCCCGCGGCGCGCAGACCCTGATCGGTTACCCGGCGCTGGTGGACCGCGGCGCCACCGTCGACCTCGACGTCCTCGACTCGCCGGAGAAGGCCCGCGCGGTGCATCGAGCGGGACTGCGGCGGCTCTTCATGCTGCGTCTCAAGGAACAGGCGAAATACGTCGAGAAGAGCCTGCCGGGCTTGCCGGCGCTGACGCTCCAGTTCGCGGCGCTCGGAGATGCCGGCGAGCTGCAGAGCCAGCTCGTCGCGGCGGCGTTCGATCGGACGTGCCTCGTCGACCCGCTGCCGAAGACCCGCGCGGCCTTCGTACAGCGGGCCGACGAGGCGCGCAGCCGGGTCGCGCTGATCGCCCAGGAGCTCGCGCGCCTCGTGGGGGCGATTCTCGGCGAGCACCAGGCGCTCGCCAAGAAGCTGCAGGCGGCGAAGGCGTTCCCCGAGGCGGTGCGCGACGTCGAAGCGCAGCTGGCGCGCCTGCTCCCGAAGGACTTCGTCGTGGCGACGCCCTGGGAGCGGCTGCAGCGCTTTCCCGTCTACCTCAAGGCGGCCGGGCTGCGCCTCGAGAAGCTGCGCGCCGATCCGGCGCGCGACCGGCGCGCCGCGGCCGAGCTCGCGCCGCTCGAGGCGCAGTGGCTGCGGGAGGACGCGCGCCAGCGCAAGACCGGCAGCGCGGATCCGGCGCTCGAGCAGTTCCGGTGGCTGCTCGAGGAGCTGCGCGTGCAGCTCTTCGCGCAGGAGCTGAAAGTCCCGGTGCCGGTGTCGGCGAAGCGGCTCGCGAAGCTGTGGCAGACTCTCGGCCGATCATGACCGGGATCACCACCGCGCTCGCGCGCGCCTTCGCGAGCCTCGCCCATCCGCGGATGCTGTTCCTGATGATCTGGCCGATCGCGCTGGCGCTCGCCGTGTGGACCGTCCTCGCGATCCTCTTCGGCGCCCAGACGGTGGCCTGGCTGCAGGGTTACCTCAACGATTCGGCGGTGGCGGCGTGGGCATCGAAGTGGTTCCCGTTCGACGTCATCGCCGCGGTGCTTTCGTGGATCGCGCTGCTTGTGCTGTTCGTGCCGCTCGTGCTGGTGACGGCGACGTTGATCATCGGCGTCGTGGCGATGCCGACCATGGTGAATCACGTGTCGGCCACCCACTACGCGGCGCTCGAGCGCCGCCGGGGCGGGACGTTCGCCGGCAGCGTCTGGAACGCCGGGGTCGCGCTGGTGGTGTTCCTGGTCTTCAGCCTGCTGCTGCTCCCGCTCTGGTTCGTGCCGCTGTTCTGGCCGGTACTGCCGGTGCTGCTGTTCGCCTACTTCAACCAGCGGGTGTTCCGATACGACGCGGTCGCCGAGCACGCGAGCGCCGACGAGATGCGCGAGCTCTTCCGGCGCTACGGCAAGGCGCTGTACCTGCTCGGCATCGTGCTGTCGCTTCTCGCGCACATCCCGGTCATCGGATTCTTCATTCCGGTGATCGCCGGCTTGGCGTTCATCCATTACTGCCTCGAGCGGCTCGCGGAGCTGCGCCGCTCGCCGATCGTGGTCGCGCGGTGACATGGGATTCGGCGCGGCCATCATCGGCGACGAGATCCTGCGCGGCAAGCGCGCGGACAAGCACTTCACGAAGCTGATCGGCATCCTCGCGGCGCGCGGGCTCAGGCTCGACTGGGTGGAGTACCTGGGCGACGATCCGGAGCGGATCAGCGCGACGCTCGCGCGAACGTTCGCGGGCGCCGATGTGGTGCTTTCGTCCGGCGGCATCGGCGGGACGCCGGACGACCGCCGCTGATGCAGGACGCCGAGTCCCGGTTTCGGAAGCTCAAGGTGTTCAGCCTGCCGCACATGGGCGAGGACGGCGCGCGCCGCCACATCGAGCTCGGGGTGCGCGGCGACCCGGCGGAGTTCGCGCAGGCGATCGAGGCGCTGATGCAGGGCGTCGCGGCGACCGGCGCGACCTTCGGCCCGGTCCCGCGCGGTTGAAGGGCGGGGGAGGGCTAAAGGGCGGGGGACTTACAAGGGGGCGGGAGCCCCCTTGTTCCAGCATGGGGGATATACAAGAGAGTCTCCCCTTGTTCGTACGAGGGCCCCTTGGGGGTTTTTTCTTTGCCGGCAAGCCGGCAAAGAAAAAACCCCCGGAGGTCCGGGGGTTTCGCAGGGGGGAACGCTGCCTTAGGCGGCTTTCTTCTTTTCCTTGCCGACCGCGGCGGTGGCCGCGGCGATGTTGGCCTCGGCGATCTCGGTGGCCTGCTTCGCGACCTTCGTGAAGCTGTCGTAGGCCGAGTTCGCGGCGGCGAGCGCGGACTTGACGGCCGCGACCGCGACGTCCGAACCGGCCGGAGCGTTCTTCGCGAACTTGTCGAGCGCGCTCACGAAGCTCTTGTTGATCTCGCCGGCGTGGCCTTCGAAGAAGCGGGTCAGCTCGGCCTGCTGCTGGGTGGCGAGCTCGTACACGCTGCGCGAGTAGGCGATCGCCTTCTCGAGGTTCGGCTGGGCCGCGGCGACGTTGATGTTGACGTACTCTTGCACGTCCTTGGCGTTCAGCAGCGCCTTGGCGTGGTTCATGCTGTCCTCGAACGCGCTCTTGGTCGCGTTGAAGTGCAGCGCCGCCAGCTTCTCGTAGGCGGCGAAGTTGGCGTTCGCCAGCGACAGCAGGGACTCGACGCCCAGCTTGCCGTTGGCCGCGATTTGCTCGGGGGTCACGTACATTGACTAGCTCTCCTCTATCGGTAATCGGGTATCGCTTGATTCGCAGTGCATATTGCACTGCACAATACTAATTCTACAGGAAAATCAGTCTCTGTCAAGAGAAATTACTGCGTCGCAGCAGATTTGCGGCGTCGCACAAAAACCGGTGTCGAATCAAGGGCTTGAGGGATGAGCGCCGCATCGCGCGACACGCTGCCGCCGCAGCTCCTCGGGCTCCTCGTCGCGCTGACGCTCGCCTGGGGCTTCAACTGGCCCATGATCAAGCTGGCGCTCGACGGCATGGCGCCGATGCACTTCCGCACCCTGTGCCTGGTCTCGGGCGCCGTCGTCCTGTTCGCGCTGGCCGCGGCGGGCGGCGTCGAGTGGCGGGTGCCGCGCGCCGATTGGGGGCGGCTCGTCCTGATCTCGCTCGTCAACTTGACCGCCTGGAACATCTTCTCCGTGTACGGGGTCGGGATGATGGCCTCCGGGCGCGCGTCGATCCTCGGCTACACGATGCCGATATGGGGTGTCCTGCTCTCGACCTGGGTGCTCGGAGAGCGCTTCACCCCGCGCCGCGCGCTGGGGGTCGCCTTCGGCATGGCCGGGGTCGTGCTGCTGATCGCCGCCGAGTTCCGGGCGCTCGAGCAGGCGCCGCTCGGCGCGCTCCTCATGATCTGCGCCGCGATCTCCTGGGCGGTCGCGATGGTCCTCATCCGGAAGTGGGCGAGCCGGATGCCGACGACGAGCTTCACCGCGTGGCAGATGGTGATCGGCGTCCTGCCGATCCTGGCGATCGCGCTCGTCGTCGAAGAAGGCAGCTTCAACGCGCTCGCCCTCGCGCCGGGGCCGCTCGGCGGCGTCCTCTACAACATGACCGTCGCGTTCGGGTTCTGCTATTGGGCGTGGATGAAGATCGCGCAGAACGCGCCGGTGGGCGTCTCCAGCCTCGCCTCGCTCATGGTCCCGGTGGTCGGCGTCTTCAGCGGCGCGCTGGTCCTCGGCGAGACCCCGCGCTGGACCGACTACGCGGCGCTCGCGCTCGTCGTCGGCTCGCTCGCGACGGTGCTCGTCCCGCCGCGGGCCGCCGCGGTGCCGGCGAAGGCCTGACCGTCTGGCGGTGGAGCCCGGCGTGGTCGGTTGGATCGTCATCGGCGCCGCGATCGTGCTCGGTGTCCCGGCGGCGATGTACTTGCTGCAGGACAGCCTCCTCTTCCTCCCGCAGCCTGGCATCAGCGCGCCCCCCGCCGCGCAGGCCGGACGTGCGGTCGAGGCCCTGACGTTCGAAGCGACCGATGGCGTGCGGCTGCGCGGTTGGCTGGTGCAGCCATCGGCGTCGGCCGGACCGGCGCCGCTCGTCGTCTACTACGGGGGCAATGCGGAGGAAGTGTCCTGGCAGGCGACCGAGCCGTGGCCGGCCGGCTGGGCGCTCGGCCTCGTGAACTACCGCGGCTACGGTGCGAGCGAGGGCAAGCCATCCGAGCGCGACCTGTGTGCGGACGCGCTCACGGTGCTCGACGCTCTCGCGCGCCGCCCGGACGTGGACGCGGCGCGGATCGTGCTCGCCGGACGCAGCCTCGGGGCCGGCGTCGCGAGCTACGTCGCGGCGCATCGGCCGATCGCCGGCGTGGTGCTGATCTCACCCTACGACAGCATGGTCGAAGTGGGGCGGCGCCACTACCCGTGGCTCCCGGTCGGGTTGCTGCTCAAGCATCCGTTCGACGCGCATTCGCTCGCGCCGACGATCCGCGCGCCGTTGCTTGCGATCGCCGGCGGGCGCGATTCGATCATTCCGCCGGTGCATTCGCGCCGGTTGTTCGACGCCTGGGGTGGCCCGAAGCGCTGGGTCGAGCTGCCCGGCGCCGACCACAATGACATCGGCACCTGGCCTGCTTTCTGGCCGTCGATCGATGCGTTCCTGCGCGAGCGGCAGGGACGGGCGCCCTAGCGCGGTCTTCCCTCACCCCCAACCCCTCATTCCGGCCAGGCGCGCTGCAGCGCGTCTGGCGCTCGCCGGCTCGAACGTGCGCAGGCACGTTCTTCGAAACCCCGGCTCGCCCACTAACGCGGGCGAGGGGCGCGTTGTGTCGCGTCGGCGCGACCCACGGCTCGCCTGGCAAGGCGAGCCGGTTCGCGCGGCGCCGAACCCGAGCAGTCGGGTTCGCCGGAACCCCGCGCTCACCCACTCGGTTCGGGCACCGCGATCGCGCGCAGCGCGGGGATGCGTGCGCGACTCCAGTGCGCGGCCGCCCATTCCAACACCGCGCGGATGGAGGCGCGTTCGAGGTCGGCGGGCGGCGCCTGTCCCAGGAACCGCAGCGCGGCTGCGACCGCCGCCGCCGGCGGCCGGTCGTCGACCGAGGCGGCGCGCGTCTGCTTGGAGAGCTTCTCGCCGCGGGCGTTGATCGCGACCGGCAGGTGCAGATAGCGGGGCGTCGGCCGGTGGAGCAGCCGCTGCAGAAAGATCTGCCGCGGCGTGGAGTCGAGGAGGTCGGCACCGCGGACGACGTCGGTCACGCCCTGCGCCGCGTCGTCCACGACCACGGCGAGCTGATACGCGCACGGGCCGTCGGCGCGCACGACGATGAAGTCGCCGACGTCGCGCACGAGATCCTGGTGGACGCCGCCTTGCAGGCCGTCCTCGAAGCCGACGGTCGCCGCGTCCACGCGGACGCGCGTCGCGCGGGCGGCGCGCCCGGGCGGCAGGCCACCGCGGCAGGTGCCGGGATACGCACGGCTGCCGTCGGGGGCGGCGATCGCCGAGTCGGAGATCTCCTTGCGCGTGCAGCCGCACGCGAACAGCGCGCCCTTGCGCTGCAGCTCGTCCACCGCCGCGCGGTACGCGTCGGCGCGCGCGCTCTGATACACCACGGGCCCGTCCCACTCGAGGCCGAGCGCCTCGAGGGTGCGCAGGATCGCGGCGGCGGCGCCGGGGACCTCGCGCGGCGGATCCAGGTCCTCCATGCGCACGAGCCACTCACCGCCGCCGGAGCGCGCGTCGGCCCAACTGCCGACGGCCGCCACGAGCGAGCCGAAGTGCAGCGGGCCGGTCGGCGAAGGCGCGAAGCGGCCGCGATAGGGGCGCGGCGCGGTTGCGGGATCGATCATGCGGCGTCCAGACTGCCTTACACTACCAAACACTCGAGCGGACGACGACGGGAGAGGACACGCGCATGCGGTCGAGAATCGTGCGAGTTGTCGTGGTGATCGCGGCGCTGCTCGCGGTCGCCGTGCTCGCCGCCGGTTGGGGCGGCTTGTTCGCCGGAACCCGGCCGGCCGATCTCGGCGTCCGCGACGGCCGGCTCGCGCCGTGCCCGCCGACCCCGAACTGCGTCGCGAGCCAGGTCGAGCCCGAAGACGTCGAGCACTACATCGCGCCGCTCGCGTTCCGGACCGACGCCCCCGCCGCCTGGGCCACGCTCGTCGAGGCGGTGCGCGGCTCCCGGGGCGCGGCGATCGTCACCGAGCGGCCCGACTACCTGTACGCCGAGTTCTCGAGCCGCGTGCTGGGGTTCGTGGACGACGTCGAGTTCCAATTCGACGCCGGCGCGCGGCGCGTCCACGTGCGCTCGGCGTCGCGGCTCGGCGGCAGCGATCTGGGCGTGAACCGCGCGCGCATCGAGGCGATTCGCGCGCGGCTCAAGGCCGCGGAGGTCTAGCGCACGAGTGCCGGCTGTTATACTGCCGGCGCGTGGCCACCGTCGAGCTGACCCAGGAGAACTTCGAGCGCGTCGTCGCCGATCACGAGCTCGTCGTCGTCGACTTCTGGGCTGCGTGGTGCGCGCCGTGTCGGGCGTTCGCGCCGACTTACGAGGCGGCCTCCGAGCGGCACCCCGACATCGTGTTCGGGAAGGTGGACACCGAGGCCGAGCGCGAGCTCGCCGCCGCGTTCCACGTCCGCTCCATTCCCACGCTGATGGTGTTTCGCGAGAAGGTCATCCTCTACGCCGAGGCCGGCGCGCTGCCCCCGGCGGCGCTGGAAGAGGTGATCGCCAAGACTCGGCTCGTCGACATGGCCGAAGTGCACCGGGAGATCGCGGCGCGCGCGGCCGGCGCGGAGCCCTGAGCGACAGCCCAGCCGGCGCGGGCCGGAGGGGCGATCGTTTCGCCGCCTACCGCCCGGGGCGTGCCTATACTGCGCCCCTCCACCGCCATGGACGCGGGCAACGCCGCCAAGTTCGCCTACTCGCTGCCCGACGCGATCCGGGGCGGGCGGGTGGCCGCCCTCTACCGCCAGGCGGTCCCGGGCTTCCTCGTCACGCTCGCGGTGGCGGTCGTGTGCACCGCGGTCCTGTGGCGCGCCGTCGACCGCGCTCCGCTCGTCGCGTGGTGCCTCGCGGTGCTCGCGATCACGGCCGGCCGCTATCTGCTCGTCCGCCGCTATCACGCCACGGAGCGGCCGCCGGAACAGGCGCGGGCGTGGGAGAACGCCTTTGCCGCGGGCGCCGCGGCGATGGGCGTCGCGTGGGGCGTGCTCGCCGCGCTGATCAATCCCGCGAGCTACACGCTGCAGGTCTTCGTTGCCTTCACGATCGGCGGCATGGCGATCGGCGGCATGGGGGTGCTGTCGGCGAGCCGGCCGGCGTTCCTCTGGTTCGCGGTTCCGATGCTCGGGGCGCAGATCGCCGAGTTCCTGTTCCTGGGCGGCGACCTCTATCCGGCGATGGGGCTGCTCGGCGTGGTCTTCCTCGCCGCGGTGGTGCGCGTGTACGAGAACCTGCACCGGACGGTCGTGCAGAGCATCGAGCACGGCCTCGTCAACCAGCGGCTGCTCGCCGAGCAACGGGGGCTCTTCAACGCCGCCATCGTCGGCATCGTCTTCCTGCGCGATCGCCACGTGGTCGACTGTAACGTGCAGTTCGAGCGCATCGTGGGCTGGGCGCGGAGCGAGCTGCTCGGTGCCTCGAGCCGGACGTGGTTCCCCGACGAGGCGAGCTGGACGCGCGTGCTCGCCGAAGGCGAGGCCCGGGCGCGCGCCGGCCATCCCTACCGGATCGAGCTCGAGCTGCAGCGCAAGGACGGCAGCCGGATCTGGTGCGAGACGTCGTGGCAGGCCATCGTTCCCGGACGCCCGGAGCTCGGCACCGTCGCCGTCTGCGCCGACATCGCCGAGCGCAAGCGCACCGAGGCGGCGCTGCGCGAGAGCGAGGAGCGGCTCGAGCTCGCGATCCAGGCCTCGCAGAGCGGCCTGTGGGACTGGAGCCTCGTGAGCAACGAGTGGCACGTCTCCGACCGGTTCCGGGAGATCCTGGGCCTGCGCGAGGACGTCGACCCGGCGCGGCTGTTCCACCTCGCCGACCGGCTGCATCCCGACGACCGCGGGCGCGTGCTGGCGGCGGTCGACGCGGCGGTCAACGCCGGCGCGCCGTTCGATCAGGAGGCGCGGCTGCGACGCGCCGACGGCAGCTACGTGTGGGTGCACGGCAAGGGTCACGCGGTGCGCGACGCGCGGGGGCCGGCGGTCCGCTTCGTCGGCTCGATCACCGACGTGTCCGACCAGAAGCGCGTCGAGGAGCGCCTGCGCGAGAGCGAGGGCCACTTTCGCCACCTCGTGGAGACCGCGAACGACCTGGTGTGGGCGGTCGACCGGGAGGGCCGCTGGACCTACCTGTCGCCGCGCGCCACCCGGCAGATCTTCGGCTGCGAGCCCGAGGACATGCTGTGGGAGCGCTTCGTCGAGTCGCAGCCCGAGGGCGAGCGCGAGCGCACGGCCGCGATGCTCGCGCGCGTCCTCGCGGACGGGACCGCCTCGCAGTTCGAGACGGTCCACCTCGACCGCAAGGGCGGCGAGGTCATCCTGAGCCTCAACGCGACCCCGCTGCGGAGCGCCGGCGGCGCGATCGTCGGGGTGACGGGGACGGCGACCGACATCACCGAGCTCAAGCGCAAGGAATCGGAGCTCTCGGCCGCGCTCGCCGAGCAGCAGCTGCTGTTCGACTCGGTGTCCGAGGGCATCGTGCTGCTGCGGAACGGCACGGTGCACAAATGCAACGTGAAATTCGCCGCCATGCTCGGCTACGAGCCGGCCGAGCTCGTCGGCCAGCCGTCGCTCGTCTGGTACGCGGACCCCTCGGAGTGGGAGCACGTCGGGCGCACCGCTCGCGTCACGCTGGCCCAGGGACGCGACTACGGCGGCGAGCTGCTCGTCAAGCGCAAGGACGGGACGCAGTTCTGGTGCGACGTGCGCGGGCGCGCGCTCGACCCGCAGCGCGTCGACGAGGGCGCGATCTTCGTGTTCATCGACATCTCGGCGCGCAAGGAGCGCGAGCAGCGCATCCAGCACCTCGCCGACCACGACGCGCTCACCGGGCTGCTCAACCGTCGCCTCCTCGAGGACCGCCTACAGCAGTCGATCAACCTCGCGCGGCGCAACGACTCGATGGTGGCGGTGATGCTGATCGACCTCGACGGGTTCAAGGCGGTGAACGACCAGTATGGCCACCTGATGGGCGACTACGTCCTGCGCACCGTCGCGAAGCGCCTCAAGGACTGCGTGCGCGAGTCGGACACCGTCGCCCGGCTCGGCGGCGACGAGTTCGTGGTACTGCTCTCGGGGCAGCGTTCGGCGCAGGACTCGAGCGTCGTCGCGGAGAAGATCCTGGGCGCCCTGACCGACCCGGTCGCCGCCGGCGGACGCCGGTTCGACATCGGGGCATCGATCGGCATCAGCATCTTCCCGCGCGACGGGGCGAGCCCGGAGCAACTGCTGAAGCACGCGGACGCGGCGATGTACCGGGTGAAGGAGGCGGGCAAAAACCGGTTCCAGTTCTACTCGTCCTAGTCCGGCGCGGCGCTTGAGTCCGCGGCGCTCCGCCCTTATCTGTTGCATTCCAGGGATGCCGTCCGCCGGGAGACCGCCTTGCTCGAGCTCAGGAAAGCGTCCGAACGCGGCCTCGCCGACCATGGCTGGCTGCGCTCGTTCCACAGCTTCTCGTTCGCCGACTACCACGACCCGCGCCACATGGGATTCGGGCCGCTGCGGGTCATCAACGAGGACCGGGTGCAGCCGGGCATGGGATTCGGCACGCACGGCCACCGCGACATGGAGATCATCAGCTACGTGCTCGAGGGAGCCCTCGAGCACCGCGACTCGATGGGGCACGGGTCGGTGATCCGGCCCGGCGACGTCCAGCGCATGAGCGCGGGCCGGGGCGTGCGGCACAGCGAGTTCAACCCTTCGCCCCAGGAACGCGCGCACTTCCTCCAGATCTGGATCGAGCCGAACGTGGTCGGCATCCCGCCGAGTTACGAGGAGAAGCGCTTCCCGCCGGAGTCGAAGCGCGGCAAGCTGCGCCTGGTCGCCTCTCCGGACGGCCGCGACGGGTCGGTCACCATCCAGCAGGACGCTTTCGTGTATGCGACGATGCTCGACGGCAGCGAGCGGGTGACGCACGCGGTCGCGTCGGACCGCAGGATCTACGTCCACGTCGCCCGCGGGGGCCTGGTCGCGAACGGCCGGCCGCTCGCGGCCGGCGACGCGCTGAAGGCGACCGGCGTCGCCGAGATCGTGCTCGAGAGGGGCGAGGGCGCCGAAGCGCTGCTGTTCGATTTGCCGTGAGCCGACCCGGACCGCCGGGCGGGGGGAGGCGTAGTGATCACGAACCTGCAGCACGCCGTTGCGCTGGTCGCGCGGATTGCTCTGGCGGCGGTCTTCATCTACGAGGGTGTCCACAAGCTCACCAGCCTCGACGCCACCGCCGCTTACATGACGCGCGGCGGGCTGCCGATGGTGCCGGTGCTGCTCGCGCTCAGCATTCTCGTCGAGCTGGGCGGCGGCCTCGCGATCGCGCTCGGCTGGAAGGCCCGCTGGGCGGCGGTGGCGATCGCGGCCTTCATCGTGCCGGTCACGCTCGTGTTCCACGTCCCGTTCGTGACCGACGCGCAGGTCGGCGCGGGACAGACGATGCACTCCCTGAAGAATCTCTCGATCTTCGGCGGCATGCTGCTGCTCGCCGCGTTCGGGCCGGGACGCTACAGCCTCGACCGGCGGGCATGACCGGAGCTCGGGCGCGACGCGCGCGCGTCGCGTGGCCGGCCGGGCTGGTCCGGCTCGTGCGCACATGAACGAAGTGCGGACGAGCCGGCTCGATCCGGCGCTGGACGTCGGGCGCGATCACGCGCTGGGCGGCGCGCGCCCGGACATCACGCTCCTCGAGTTCGGCAGCTACACCTGCCCCTACTGCCACGCGGCGCATGCCGTGATGGCCGACCTGCGCGATCGCTTCGGCGAGCGGCTCCGCTACGCCTTCCGTCACCGGCCGACCACCGGCGATCCCGACGCGCTTCGCGCCGCCGCGCTGGCGGAGTACGCGCACGCGACGACCGGGCGGTTCTGGGAGGCTCACGACGCGCTGATGAGACGCGGCCCGAGCTTCGTCCCGGCCGACTTCGCGGCGGTTGCCGACGACCTCGGCTTGCCCCCGCGCACCGCGGCCAGCGAAGAGGCCTGGCGGCAGGCCGAGCTGAAGGTGCGCGAGGACATCGACAGCGCGCAGCGCAGCGGCGTCCGCTTCACGCCGACTTTCTTCATCAACAACCGGCGCTACGACGGCGCGTGGGACGAAAGCAGCCTCGCCGACGCCATGCTCGGATCGCTCGGGCATCGCGTCCAAGCCGCCGCCCTGGATTTCGCGCGCTGGGCGCCCTCGACGGGCGTGCTGCTGCTGTTGATGCTGGTCCTCGCCATGGGGCTCGCCAACTCGCCACTCGGTCCGGCGGTCGAGGCGGCGTGGAACCTGCCGGTCGGCCTGCGCGCCGGCGACGGCGCGTTCACCTTGGGTCTGCGCGAGTGGATCAACGAGGGGCTGCTGACGGTCTTTTTCCTGGTGGTCGGCCTCGAGATCAAGCGCGAGTTCACCGTCGGCCGCCTGGCCACGCGGCGAGCGGCGGCGCTACCCGTGGCCGCCGCGATCGGCGGCATGCTCGTGCCCGCGCTGATCTATCTGGCTGTCGCGCCCGCTGGGCCGCTCGCGCGCGGCTGGGCCATCCCCACGACGACCGACACCGCCTTCGCCGTGGCCCTGATCGCGCTGCTCGGGGCGCGAGTGCCGATCGAGCTTAGGGTCTTCCTGACCGCGGCCGTCATCGTCGACGATCTCGTCGCCATCGCGATCGTCGCGGTGTTCTACTCGGGCGAGCTTCACCTGGGCCCAGCGATCGCGGCGGTCGCCGTGGCCGTTCTGCTCGCCGGCCTCAATCGCTGGGGCGTCTACCGCGCGCTGCCCTACGGGCTCCTCGGGATCGTGCTGTGGGCGTGCCTGCACGAGGCGGGATTGCACGCCACCCTCGCCGGCGTCGTCCTCGCCGTCGTGACGCCGACGCGGCCGCCGGCCAACCTGCGGGCGCTGCTGGCGCAGGCCGAAACGGTGCTCCACGCCGAGATGCGGTACTCCGGCGAGGCGGTGCTGCGCCACGGGCCCTCCGAGCCGACCCTGCGCACCCTGGATGCGATCCATGACCGCATCGAATCCCCCGCCGACAAGCTGCTGCGCTCGGTCGAGCCATGGTCGAGCTACTTCGTGCTGCCCGTGTTCGCGCTCGCCAACGCCGGCCTCGCCTGGTCGACGGCGGTCTTCGCCGGCCACGAGCGGCTGATGCTGGCGATCGTCCTGGGATTGGTCGGGGGGAAGTCGGTCGGGATCCTCGTCGCCGCCGCGGCTGCGGTCCGGCTGGGTTTCGCCATCAAGCCCACCGCCTACTCGTGGCGGCAGCTCGCCGGTGCCGGCGCGCTCGCCGGCATCGGTTTCACGATGTCGCTCTTCATCGCTGCGCAGGCGTTTCCGAGCGCGGCCGATTTCGCCGCCGCCAAGCTCGCGGTGTTCCTGGCATCTTCGATCGCGGCGGGCCTCGGCGCCGCGCTGCTGTGGAAGCCCGGAGCGCGGCAGGCGTCCGCCGGCGGGCCGCGCGACGATCGCCGCAGCGTCGACGGCGTCGGAGCCGGGGCGTGAGCGCCGAGCGCGCGGGTAGAATCGCCGCCGGGGTACAGCGATGAGATCGCGCGCGCGCGGGACGTCGGTGGTTCGCGGCTCGACTGGCTGGGGCGCGCTCGCGGCGGCCGCGCTGGCGACGGTACTCGCCCTTGACGCGGTCGCGGCGCGAGTCGTCGAGACCGAGTTCACCGCGGGGCTCCTGTGGCGCGTCTCCAAGCCCGGTGCGAAGGACAGCTTCGTCTTCGGCACGATCCATCTTCCCGACCGCCGCGTCAACGCGATCCCGCCAGCGGTGGAAGGCGCGCTCGCCCAGTCGGGAACGCTGGCGCTGGAGCTCGTCCCGGGGACGGTCGCCGATGCGCGCGTGTTCGACCTCGAGCTGCTCGATGACGGACGCACCCTCGAGTCGCTGATCGGCCGCGAGGCTTTCGTCCAGGTCCGCGCGGCGCTCGCGGCGCAGGCAATCCCCGACCGGGTCATCGCCCACCTGAAGCCCTGGGCGGCGCTCGTGAAGCTCGGTCGGGCGCCCGCGCCGGAGGGAGAGCCGAGCCTCGACCAGCGCCTGCTCGCCGCGGCCCGCGCGCGGCGCATGCAGCTCGCCCCGCTCGAGCTGCCGGACGAGCAGATCGCGGCGTTCGACGCCGTTCCCGTCGACTCGCAGGTGGCGTTGCTCAAGCACGCCCTCGCGCATCGCGCCGTGCTGGACGCGGCGATCGAACCGACGATCGACGCGTGGCTGCGCCGCGATCTCGCCGGGCTCGCCCGGGTCGGCGAGCGCATGGGCGAGCAGTTTCCCGACATGGGCCGTCATTACCGCGCGCTCACCACGCACATCATCCACGACCGGACGGTCGTGATGCACCATCGACTGGTGCTCCCGCTGCGCGCGGGCCGCGTGTTCGTCGCGGTGGGCGCGATGCATCTCCACGGGCCCAAGGGGCTGCTCGCGATGCTGCGGAGCGACGGCTATCGCGTCACGAGGATCTGGTGAGCGTCGTCGTTCTGATCTCGGGCCGCGGCAGCAACCTGGGCGCGCTGGTCGACGCCGGCGTGCCGGTGGTCGCGGTGATCAGCAACCGCGCGGACGCGGGCGGCGTCGAGTTCGCGCGGGCGCGGCGCATCCCGACCGCGGTCGTCGCGCATACCGCTTATCCCTCGCGCGAGGCGTTCGACGACGCGCTCGCCGCCGAGATCGAGCGCCATCGGCCGAAGCTGGTCGCGCTCGCCGGCTTCATGCGGGTGCTCACCCCGGCGTTCACGACGCGCTACCGCGGGCGCCTCCTGAACATCCACCCGTCGCTGCTGCCCGCGTTCCCCGGGCTCCACACCCACGCGCGGGCGCTCGCCGCCGGGGTGAAGGTCCACGGCTGCACCGTCCACTTCGTCACGGCGGACCTCGACCACGGGCCGATCGTGATCCAGGCGGCGGTGCCGGTGCGGGAGGGCGACGACGCGGAGCGCCTCGCCGCGCGCGTGCTCGCGCAGGAGCATCGGATCTATCCCCGCGCGGTCCGCTGGTTCCTCGAGGAGAAGCTCCGGGTCGAGGACGGGGCGGTGCGAGTGCGGGAGCCGGACGCACGTCAGTGGCTCTTCGCCGACGAGTGAGCCGGGCCGGGCGCGCCGCGTCGGGCCGCGCGCCGCGCTGATGCGCATCACGCCGGGGCTCGTCGAGGCGCTCGCCGCCGCGGCGCGGGAAGTGCTGCGGCTCGAGCGCCCGGCCGATGCGGTGCTCGCGTCGTTCTTCCGCGCCCATCCGCAGCTCGGTCGGCTCGACCGCGGGTTCGTGTCAGAGACTGTCTACGCGCTGCTGCGCCGCAAGCGGCTCGTCGAGTTCGCAGTCGCCGAGACCGGCCTCGCGCAGCCCGACGCGCGCGCGCTCGCCCTTGCCGCCGCGGTCCGCGTGCGAGGCCTCAACCTGCGCGAGCTCGCCGGCGCGCTGCGCTTCGGCGAAGCGGAGTGGCTCGAAGCAGTGAAGGGCGCGGCGCGCGGCGCGCTCCCGTTCGGCGTGGAAAGCGACCTTCCCGATTGGCTCATCGCTCGCCTCGCGCCGGCGTTCGGCGAGGCGGAGCTTCGGCGGCTGGCGGGCGCGCTGAATCAGCCGGCGCCGCTCGACCTGCGCGTCAACGTGCACAAGGCGGAGCGCGAGCGGGTGGCCGCCGAGCTCGCGGCCGACGGGATCGCGGCGACGCCGACGCCGTACTCGCCGGTCGGGCTCAGGCTCAAGGACAAGCCCGCGCTCAACCGGCATCCGCTCTTCACTTCGGGGGCGATCGAGGTCCAGGACGAGGGCAGCCAGCTCGTCTGCCACCTGCTCGCGCCGCGCCGCGGCGAGATGGTGGTCGACTTCTGCGCCGGCGCCGGCGGCAAGTCGCTCGCGCTCGGCGCCCTGATGCGCTCGACCGGGCGCGTGTACGCGTTCGACGTTTCCGCGAAGCGTCTGGCGCAGCTCCGGCCGCGGCTCGCGCGATCCGGACTGTCGAACCTCCACCCGCACCAGATCGCGAGCGAGCGCGACCTGCGGGTGAAGCGCCTCGTCGGCAAGATCGACCGGGTCCTCGTGGACGCGCCGTGCACCGGGATCGGGACGCTGCGCCGGAATCCGGACCTGAAGTGGCGCCAGAGCGAGGCGGCGCTCGCCGAGCTGGCGTCGAAGCAGGCGGCGATCCTCAACGCTGCCGCGGGCCTGGTGAAGCCCGGCGGTCGGTTGCTGTACGTGACGTGCAGCATCTTGCACGCAGAGAACGATGCGATCATGGAGGACTTCCTCGCGCGCCATCCGGAGTTCACGCCGGTGGCGGCCCGATCCGCGCTCGCGGCGGGTCGGATCGCGCTGCCGCCGAGCGAGCCAGACGATGCGCCGCTGCGGCTGCGCCCCGACGTGCACGGCACCGACGCGTTTTTCTGCGCGTTGCTGGAGCGGGCGGGCTGATGCGACCCGTACGGGTTTCACGAAGCGAAACGGTCACATTTCCGCCGCCGGCCCGCGGCTGAGCCCGGGCGGGGGAGAATTGCGGAGTCGCGCGGGCCGGTTTTCCCGTAGAATGCGCGGCTGCTTCAGGCCTCGGTCGAAGAACGGCCGAACAAAGAACGATAGGAGCGAGACCGCTCAATGACTGCCACTGCCGCCGACTTCCTGTTCTCCGGCGTTTTCGACCTGCCCTGGTGGGGGTTGGCGATCGTCGCCGCCGCGCTGACCCACGTCACGATCGCGGCGGTCACGATCTATCTCCATCGCTGCCAGGCGCACCGCGCGCTCGACCTGCATCCGCTGGCGGCGCACCTCTTCCGCCTGTGGCTGTGGCTCACCACCGGCATGGTCACGAAAGAGTGGGCGGCGGTCCACCGCAAGCACCACGCCCGCTGCGAGAGCCCGGACGACCCGCATAGCCCGCAGCAGGTCGGGATCAACCGCGTCCTCTGGGGTGGCGTGTTCCTCTACGCCAAGGAGTCGCGCAACCGCGACACGCTCGAGCGCTACGGGCACGGCACGCCCGACGACTGGATCGAGCGCAACCTCTATTCGAGATTCACGCTCACCGGCGTCACGCTCATGGGTCTCGCCAACGTCGCGCTCTTCGGCATCGTTCCGGGGGTGCTCGTCTTCGTCGTCCAGATGGTCTGGATCCCGTTCTGGGCGGCCGGCGTGATCAACGGCGTCGGCCACTTCTGGGGTTATCGCAGCTGGGACACGCCGGATGCGAGCCGGAACATCGTCCCCTTCGGGATCCTGATCGGCGGCGAGGAGCTGCACAACAACCACCACGCGTACGCGTCGGCGGCGAAGCTGTCGAACAAGTGGTACGAGCTCGACGTCGGCTGGCTCTACATCCGGGTCCTTGAGGCGCTCGGCCTGGCGCAGGTCAAGAAGCTGCCGCCCAAGCCGCGGCTCGCCGCCGCCAAGGCGGTCGTCGACTTCGAGACCCTGCAGGCCGTCATCGCCAACCGCTACGACGTGCTCGCGAAGTACGCGAAGTCGCTCAAGAAGACCTACGTCGAGGAGCTCGGGAAGCTGAAGCGCTTCGCGCCCCAGGACGTGGCGCCGCTGCGCCGGATCCGGCGTTGGCTCGCGCGCGACGAGCGGCGGCTCGCGGAACCGGAGCGCGCGAAGCTCGCGCAGGTCCTCGCGAAGTCCAAGCCGCTGGAGACCGCGTACGCGATGCGCCGCGAGCTGGCGGCCGTGTGGGAGCGCTCCTCGGCGTCGCGCGCCGACCTCGTCAAGCATCTCCAGGACTGGTGCCGACGCGCCGAGGAGAGCGGGATCGCGCCGCTGCGCGAGTTCTCGATCCGGCTGCGGTCCTACGCCTAACCCGCCGGCGCAAACAAAAAGGCCCGCGAACCGCGGGCCTTTTTTGTTGGTGGCGCGCCGTTACTTCAGCTTCACTTCCTTGTAGACGACGTGCTTGCGCGCCTTCGGATCGTATTTCTTGATCTCGATCTTGTCGGGGGTGGTGCGCTTGTTCTTGGTGGTGGTGTAGAAATGGCCGGTCCCGGCCGTCGATTCGAGCTTGATCTTCTCGCGCATGCTGGGCTCCCGGTCAGATCTCGCCGCGGCGGCGCAGGTCCTTGAGCACGGCCTCGATGCCCTTCTTGTCGATCACGCGGAGCCCGGCGTTCGAGACGCGCAGGCTCACCCAGCGCTTCTCCGATTCGACCCAGAAGCGGCGGTACTGCAGGTTCGGCAGGAAGCGCCGCTTGGTCTTGTTGTTGGCGTGCGACACGTAGTGCCCGGTCTGGGGTTTCTTGCCGGTGATTTGGCAGACTCGCGCCATTGCGCCGGTCTCCGACTCGCGAAAGCGGCCGATTGTACGCGAGCGCCGCTCCGCCGGCAAGCCGCCGCTACAGGAGCCCGCGCTCCGCGAACGACGTCGCCGCCCCACGGCCGACGATGAAGTGATCGAGCACCTTCACGTCGACGAGCGCGAGCGCACGTTGGAGCGTCTCGGTGAGGATCTGATCGGCCTGGCTCGGCTCGGCGAGGCCGGAGGGATGGTTGTGGGCGAAGATGGCCGCCGCGGCGTTGTGGCGCAGCGCGCATTTCACGACTTCGCGCGGGTAGACGCTGGTCTGGGTGAGCGTGCCCTGGAACAGCTCCTCGGTGGCGATCACGCGGTGCTGCGCATCGAGCATCACCGCCACGAACACCTCGCGGTCGCGGCCCCCGAGCGCCACGCGCAGGTAGGCGGCGAGGTGGTCGCGCACCGCTGCCGGCGAGCCGAGGCCCTCGCGCGCGACGACCCGTTCGCGCAACGCGCGGTTCGCGAGCTCGAGCGCCGCCTTCAGCTGCGCGCTCTTGGCGGGACCGACGCCGGGGGTCTCGGCGAGCGCGCCGGCGCCGGCGGCGAAGAGCGCGTTGAGCGAGCCGAACCGCGCGATGAGATCGCGCCCGAGGTCCACGGCGCTCCGACCCTTGCCGCCGACGCGGAGGAAGATCGCCAGCAGCTCGGCATCCGACAGGCTGTGAGGGCCCCGCTCGAGGAGCTTCTCCCGGGGCCGCTCGCCGCGCGGCCAGTCTGCGATGCCCATGCCCGCCTCCCGGACCCTGGGGCGAGTTCGCGTAGAATCGCCCGAGCCTCTTAACGTGCCCCGAGCGCGGGGCGTTGACGATGAAACTGATGGACAAGCGGATCCTGCTCGGGATCACCGGCGGAATCGCGGCGTACAAGGCGGCGGGTCTGTGCCGGATGTTCATCAAGGCCGGCGCCGACGTCCAGGTGGTGATGACGGAAGCGGCCTGCCGCCTGGTGACGCCGGTGACGATGCAGGCGCTGTCGGGGAAGCCGGTGTTCACCGACATGTGGGATGGCCGGGTCGCCGACAACATGGGGCACATCGAGCTGTCGCGCGACCGGGAGATCATCGTCGTCGCGCCGGCGACGGCGGACTTCATGGCCAAGCTCGCTAACGGGCTGGCCGACGATCTGCTCGCGACGCTGTGCCTCGCACGCGAATGCCCGCTCGCGCTGGCCCCGGCGATGAACCGGCAGATGTGGGAGAACCCCGCCACCCAGCGCAACATCGACCGGCTTCGCGCCGACGGCATCACGCTGCTCGGTCCGGCGGCCGGCGACCAGGCCTGCCGGGAGGTCGGGATGGGCCGGATGGTGGAACCCGAGGAGATCTACGCGGAGGTCGTCGCGGCGCTCGGGCCCAAGCCGCTCGCCGGCAAGCGCGTGCTCGTCACCGCGGGTCCGACGTTCGAGCCGATCGACACCGTGCGCGGCATCACGAACCTCAGCTCCGGCAAGATGGGCTTCGCGGTGGCGCAAGCGGCCGCCGAGGCGGGCGCGAGCGTCACGCTCGTGTCCGGCCCCGTCACACTGCCCACGCCGCCCGGCGTGGAGCGGCGGGATGTCCAGACCGCGCGCGAGATGCACGACGCGGTGCTGGAGCGCGCCAAAGGCGCCGACGTCTTCATCGGGGTGGCGGCAGTAGCGGACTATCACGTCGTGAATCGTAAGGGCCACAAGCTCAAGAAGACCGAAGGGCCGCCGACGATCGAGCTCGCCGAGAATCCCGACATCCTGGGCGCGGTGGCGGCGCTGGAGAGGCGGCCGTTCTGCGTCGGTTTCGCCGCCGAGACCGAGAACCTGCGCGAGCACGCGCAGGCGAAGCGCAAGCGCAAGCGCATCCCGCTGCTCGCGGCCAACCTCGCCCAGGAAGCCTTCGGGCGCGACGACAACGAGCTCACGTTGTTCGACGACCGGGGCGAGAAGGTGCTGCCGCGGGCGCCGAAGATCGTGCTCGCCCGGCAGCTGATGGCGCATATCGCGCAGATGCTCCCGCGCTGACGTGCACCGCATCGACGTCCGCATCCTCGATCGCCGCCTCCACGATGCGCTCCCGCAGTACGCGACGGCGGGCGCCGCGGGGCTCGACCTGAGGGCGTGCATCGACGCGCCGCTCGTCCTGAACCCGGGAGACTCGGCCCTGGTGCCGAGCGGGCTGGCGATCCATCTCGCCGACCGGGGGCTCGCCGCGCTCGTCCTGCCGCGCTCCGGGCTAGGCCACAAGCACGGGATCGTCCTCGGCAATCTCGTGGGGCTGATCGACTCCGACTACCAGGGCCAGATCATGGTCTCGACCTGGAACCGCTCGCGCGAGCTGTACACGCTGCAGCCGCTGGAACGGATCGCGCAGCTCGTGATCGTGCCGGTGCTTCAGGTCGCGCTGAACATCGTCGACGCGTTCGACGAGAGCGAGCGCGGCGCCGGCGGCTTCGGCAGCACCGGGAGCGCCTAGCCGCAAGCCGTCCGACGCCAAAAACCGAGGGCGACCGAAGCCGCCCTCGATGAAATCCGCGGTGCCCAGCGATCGCCGCTAAGTCAGCGTGTCCGCCCAGATGTTCTTGGCCCAGGCATCTGCGTACTGCTTCTCGAGCTCGCTCCGCTGGCTCGAGACGCCGCCGGAGCCGGCAACGGGCTCAAGGGCCTTCTTCTCCGGGATCCAGCGGTGCACGGAGTCGACGTGCATCGCCTCGCGATCGGACACGTAGCTGTAGCAGGTGTTGTTGATGGTCGGCGCGGGATTCAGCGGCTGGCCCGTCATCAGCGCGACGATCGCCGAGGCGGCGATCTTGCCGTGGTTGTTGGCCATGCTGGCCGACTTCGGCATCGCGGCCGCCGACAGCGTGGCGTCGCCGAGCACGTGGATCCCCGGCACCGCGACCGACTCGCACGTCTGCCAGTTCACGCCGCACCAGCGGTTGTTCGCGGTGATGAGCTTCGCCTGGACCGCGATGTCCCCGGCGCGGTGCGGAGGCACGACGTTCAGCACGTCGGCCTTGAAG
>Ga0187892_10001489_pt1 | contig 53318 bp, 35 predicted proteins | sample MA1701073metaG_FD_139345 | JGI IMG/M metagenome (GOLD analysis project Ga0187892, IMG submission 139345) | Bio-ooze microbial communities from a basaltic lava cave in the Kipuka Kanohina Cave System on the Island of Hawaii, USA - MA170107-3 metaG ...
AACGCTTCGGCCCAGGGATTACTCCTTGCGCCGCATGACTCGGGGCCAGTCTGGCTTGCTAGGCCTTGGCTGTAGTGGACTTTCACCTCCAACATATCGACAGTTATCCGACGCTTTCGGGCGCGAGCCCCAGGTTAGCAGAGAAAATGTCGCTAGCCCGTGAAACGGGCGATAGCGCATTCGATCTAAGCACATCGCACAAAATGCTTATAGTCAATCGCCTGAGAAACCAACGCGCTGCCGCTCGCGTTCGCGGGCTTGGGAATTCGCTTCACGCTACCTGGGGCTCACGCCCCAGGCTTTATGCTGTCGCCTGCTATCGCATGCTGATTGAGTGGTCCAATTGATCTGATCGGCCATGAGAGTTGAGCGGGGGCGCGCTTAGTGTCGCTGCGCGACACTAGCTTGCCCCCTTCCCAACACAAGCTTGCGAAACTTGAGCTCCCCCTTCCCAACACAAGCTTATGAAACTTGAACTGCCCCCTTCCTGACACAAGCTTTTGTAGATTGAAATGTCTCCGCCTGCCCTTCCTGACTGCGGGTTTAATCATAGCCCCTGCTGAGGTGCAGATTGTCTGAGCTGAACATATTCTCAAAGCTCTTCAAGTTCGGGTTTGATTTTTCACTTGAAGACTGTTCAGAAAATCGGCGAGTAGGTTGAGGCTCACTCTGAGGCGGTAGTTGGCGGTGGAACGGATGTCGTCAATGGGCGTGATCTCGCGGGCAATTTCGGTCTGGCCGCGCTCCAGAAGTTGCGTGATTGGCTGTCCGCGCAGAACATTTTCGGTCTTCTCACAGCGAATCGGGATCGGCGCTACGCTTCCCAAAGCGATGCGAACATCTTTCAAGCGATCGGCTTCGACGCTGGCGATCGCCGCGAAACAGACTTTTGAAATGGCCTGCGCCTTACGGGTGCCGACTTTGCGATAGTAATGTTTAGTGATCCTCGTTCCCCTAGGCAGACGAATGCGAGAGAGGAGCTCGTCAGGCCTGATCTGCATTTGTTTGTAACCGGTGTGAAACTGGCTATAGGGAACCCACCGACTACCCCTACTTGAGAGCAGCTCCAACTCAGCGTCGTAAACCAACAACGCAGGCGGCGAATCCGCCGCCGGAGACGCATTTACGATATTGCCGCCGAGTGTCCCACGATTCTGAATTGCCAGGCCACCGGTCTCGCTGGCCGCCTGACAGAGCATCGGGAACTCAGCGCGCAAAACTGGATCAGACTGAATCTGAGTGTAAGTCGTCATAGCGCCAAGGCTGATGTGAGTGTCAGTGACCTCGACTCCAGACAGCTCTTTCAGGCTCCAGATATTGACGTACTTCTTGTGTGGCAGCTTGCCGGCTTCAAGCAGAACCATGAGATCCGTGCCGCCTGCAAATGGTCTCCACTCGCCGGGTTCGCGGGCCAGCAGGTCAAGCGTCTCGGCAAGACTTGAAGGCGTTACCCAATCATACTGTGGAACATAAGCTCTCATTCACTTTTTTGTTTTTTGCGACCCACGCTTCGGAGGCGTTTGCGAAGAACGATCGCGTCGTTCCGAATTGTCTTTCCTGTTTTAGCGTAGCTTTACCTAGTGACAGACCTAGACGACGCAACTGAGAAGTTCGTTTGAGCCGCGACGTTACTGCCTGGGCGGACATGTCAACTTTCGTCATCCGACCCTCCTTCTGACAGGGCCTTTATGTCGTCCAGATCCTGCCCGCTACGCCTTAGTTCTTTTAAGGCAATTAAGCCTTTTCTTGAGACCACTGAAAGCGTGCCGCCTTCCCAATCTGCCTGGACACGATTGTCCCAAACTACGCGAATCTCCGACGTAACCAGAAGAAGATCAAGCGATAACAATTCACCGTCTGTCCGGTCAATTTTCGAGACCCGACGAATCTCAATAACGCCATTAGCAAAACTCAGGTCCTTGCCGCGAATGTTATAACCAAGTGATCCTGCAATCGAAATCACCTGATCCAGCGATTCCGGCAAGACCATTAGGTCGATATCAATTGTCGACCGAGGCCGAGCGTGAATACTCATGGCCAAGCCGCCACACAACGCATACTCAACGTCGTGGTGATTCAAAAGACTAACAAGCTGCCGCAGTTCATCAAAAAGGTCGAGCATGCGTGAGTTACTTCTTGCTGGCTTGAACAACCGCCTCAAAAATTTTCATATAGCCAGTGCAGCGACAGAGATTGCCGGCCAGCCCATTCCGAATGTCGGCTTCGGTCGGATTTGGATTACGTCCAAGAAGATCGACAGCGGCCATTACCATCCCGGGTGTGCAAATGCCACATTGAGCGCCGCCGTATTCAATGAACGCCTGTTGCACTGCATGAAGCTGGTCGCCGCCGGCAATCCCTTCGATGGTGGTAATGCTCGCGCCTTCCACCTGCGCGACGGGAACCAGACAACTGTTGACGATCACGCCATTGATGAAGACCGTGCACGCGCCGCATTCACCTTCACCGCAGCCTTCTTTTGTGCCGGTGAGCTGTAACTGCTGCCGTAAGACGTCGAGAAGGCGCTCCATCGGATGGGCGGTGACAGCCACGCTCTTGTCGTTCACGGAAAAACGTATCGGAGTTTTTTTGTTGGGTGATTCCATTTTAGGAACGCTCAACTCTTTGGAGTGCGCTGACCTGTCAGCGCTTTGCTCGTACGCGACCTGTCGCGGCTACTTCGCACACATTCTAGCGAAACAACGGCGTCAAGCCGCCTCGGACCAAAGCGGCGACAAGGCGTCGCACTCCAAAAGTTGCGCAGTTTGCTTTTAACTTGTCGCTGACGTTGCGCATCGACAAACTAAAGTGTGTCGGACACCAACCCATCCATCAGAGCTTCCGGCATCAATGGCACGTGGTTGAAACTCACGCCCGTCGCGTTTTCAATCGCGTTCAGGATCGCCGGGGCCGCACCATCCATCGGCAGTTCACCAATTCCCTTCGCACCCGCCGGCCCGAAGGCATACGGGTTCTCTTCAAAGTAGACACGAATCGGAGGAATGTCTGCCGGAGTAGGAATGATGTAGTTGGTCATCTGATTGTTGGCCATCCTCCCGTTCTGCCAGACCACATTCTCAAACAACGTGAAACCGATCGCCTGCGCCACTCCGCCTTCGATCTGACCCGCGGCGAGCACAGGGTTTATCACTTTGCCAACTTCCTGGATGGCCACGAAGTCCTGCACGCGCGCCTCATAGGTCAACATATCAACTGAAACTTCCGCTACGTAGACGGCCCACGCGTAAGCGCCGTAGGCGTCGCCCTGGTATTTCTCGTCATCCCAATTGACGTTGGGTGGTGGTTGATACTTGCTGAAGGATTTCAGCGGACCATGATCTTTGATGTATTCCGCGCAAGCTCTTTGGAAATCTGCTTGAGAGTAACCTTCTCGCAAGTGACCACTGCCGATCAACGTCTGCCGCAGGCCGAGGACCGCCGATTCCACGAGCTTCCCTACAATCATGCACGTCCGCGATGCGACCGTTGGCCCACTGTTGGGGACGTGGCCCGTATCCGGCTGGATTACCTCGAAGAGATCGTAACTGAGGCCGAGGGCATCGGAGGCAATCTGGGAAAAGATCGTATTTGTTCCCTGTCCAATTTCCGTGCTGGCAGCGAGAATTTGTATGCAACCTTTGGGCGTCGCCTCTGCTCCTACCACCGATTGCAAGTAGACCTCACCTGAACCCGTGAACCCCGCGCCGTGCATGAATGAAGCGAACCCAATGCCTCTTTTGACAGGTGATGATGGATTCTCCGCAGCGAATCTCAATCGCTTGGCGTGATAACTCGAAAGTTCGAAAGCTCGGTCAAGCAGCTGGTGCATGTCCACTTTCTCGCGAATCACCTGACTGGTCGCGGTCGTCTGACCTTTCTGAATAAAGTTTCGGCGGCGAAACTCGTCAGGAGTGAGCCCGATAGCCTCAGCAACCTTATCCATTTGGCGCTCGAGCGCGAAGATACTTTGCGGTGCTCCGAACCCTCGAAATGCTCCATGCGGCGGAACATTAGTCGCGACGGCCGAACTGCGTATGCGAACGTTGGAGCAATGGTAAGGACCGGCGGCATGAATCGTTCCGCGCGAGAGTACCACCGGCGAAAGCGTGCAATAGGCGCCACCGTCGATGACGAAATCGATTTCCATTGCCAACAGTTTTCCCCCTTTATCGACGGCTGTGCGGTGCCTGGTGCGAGACGGGTGCCGTTTGGTCGTGGCGACCATGTCTTCAGCGCGGTCGTAAATAATCTTCACCGGTTTGCCCGACTTCCGCGCCAGGAGTGCGGCATGACCGGCGATCATTGAAGGGTATTCTTCCTTGCCGCCAAATCCTCCGCCGGTCTCGGTTTGAATGACACGAATCTTCTCTTCCGGCAATCCGAAGAGTTTTACCAACGCCTTGTGGACATAGTAGGGACACTGCATGGATCCCCAGACGGTCACACCATCGCTCTCGTTAGCGACCGCAATCACGCCGTTGTTCTCGATGTACAGCTGCTCCTGAGCACCGGTGTAATACTCGCCTTCGACAACTTTGTGTGCGTTAGACCAGACCACGTCTACATTTCCTTTTTCGACCAGGAACCGCTTGAAAACATTGTCCTGGCCCCAAATGATCTCCTTCTGGTCGACGGAATCTTCCAGAGAAAAGACCGCCGGTAGTTCCTCAACCTCGATGCGAACGTTTTGCCGGGCTGCTTCCAGCAAATACTTGTCTGGGTGAGCGAGCAGCACGACGGGTTCTTCCGCATGATTAATGAACTGGTCGGCGAGGTATGGCTGGTCATTGAGGATCAACGCCACATGATTTTCGGCGGGAATGTCTGGCGGAGTGACGATAGTGAACTCAGCCCAGGGAATATCGCCTTCGAAGGAAATGTCCTTGATGCGACCGCGCGGCACAGAGCTGCGCACAGTGGCGCCATGGATCATTCCAGGGAAACTCAGATCGTCGATATAGAGCGCCTGGCCGGTGACTTTCTTCCGCCCCTCCTTGCGAGGGATAGATTTGCCGATGAGTTTTGTCTGTTCAGTGCTCATGAATTAAAGAGTTTCCCGCAAAGGCGCCAAGGCGCAAAGTTATTGCCTCTCTTCATGCGCCTTTGATCCTTTGCGTCTTTGCGGGAAAGTTTTTCTGCCGAAGCGATGCGAGTCTATGACAGAGGCAAAGCGCACCGCAAGAATTGGAAGAGTGATGAGGAACTAAAATCTAGCCGCGGATGAACGCGGATAAGCGGGGATCTGAGAAGAACTAATAGGAATTCGCAGGTCGGGAGAATTACCAGGAGCAAGCTTCATAAGCTTTCGCTGGGTAGGGCCGGTTCAAGTTTCAGAAGCTTGTTTTGGGAAGGGAGAGTTCCAAAAGCTTGTGTTGGGAAGGGGGCAAGCGAAGCGCGCCCCGCTCAAGATCCGGCAGAATCCAAGTTTGAGATTACTAGCAAGCTTTATGACTCTAAGTTGAATGAAACGAGAGTCAGCGGGGGCGCGCTCAGTGTCGCTGCGCGACGCTTCGCTTGCCCCCTTCCCAACACGAGCTTATGAAACTTGAACTGCCCTTCCCAACACGAGCTTATGAAACTAGGCCTTCCAATCCGCGTCGAAATCTCTCGACATAATTGCGATAACTCTCAACTTCACTTCTCGCCCGATCCTCGGACCATCCCAAATACTCCTGCGCAATCTTTGCTGCCGCAATATCCGCTCCAATCCCCATAGTCGAATTCAATCCCACCATCGTCCGCCGAAGCAAACAGTCAGCCAGCGTTCGAGCCAACTCGTGCTTGAATGCATAGACTACTTCAGCCGCGATTGCGCCGGTCTCACTGTCGAACACTGACGCCAGTGAAGCATCCTCTCGAATCAGCGTGAGGATCGAACCTGAACGAGCACCGTAGATTCTCAACAGTCTTTCACGTGTGGAGGGCGACAACTGTTGGTCGATGTGGCGTTGATCAGGGCGCCTGTCCGCAGTTACGCGGCCTGATAGCGCTTCTTCTGCGGTTCGACAATCAGGTGGATTTCGGCCGAGTTTTCGAAAGATCAGGTCGACTGTTGCTTCCGAGAGGCTTCGATAGATGGTCAGCTTGCCTCCAACGATCGAAATGAGGTTTTTGAATCGTGGATGCGATTGAATGAAATGTCGTCTGGTGATGCTCGGCGCATCTTCCTCGCGGGTGAAAGGCAATGGGCGAACGCCTGAGTAAGTGAAGAGGATCGATTCGCTAATGAGATTCGCTCCGGGAATTACTCGATTCGCCTCGCGCAGAAGATAGTCGATCTCGACCTCAGTGATCTCAAGCCTGTCGAGATCGCCGGCAAAGCGTATGTCCGTGGTTCCGATCAGATATTTTCCGTCCCAGGGAATGATGAAGAACGGACGTCCGTCTGATTCGGCTTCAACATATAGCGCGGTCTCAGGAGCCCCCGCGAATGGAGCCACAATCAGGTGACTGCCTTTCGTGCCGCCGATCAAATGCTGAGAAGTCTCTTCGGATGTGGATAGAACCTGGTCGACCCATGGTCCCGCAGCGTTGACAACCAATCGGCCGCGAACGCTGAAGCTTCGGCCTTCGAGCATGTCGCGGCATTCTGTTTCTTCGACAACACCGTCAATGACCTTCAGCTTCTCCACTTTCGCATGCGTCACAACCGCAGCGCCGTGTCTCTCGGCACTGAGCGCGTTCTCCACGACCAGACGCTCTGGAAACTCAACCTGAGCATCGAAGTAAACCGCGGCGCCTCGAAGCCCCTCAGGATTAAGGGCCGGCGCTTCATGCAAGACCCGCGAACGAGAAAGCATGTGATGCCGCGGAAGCGTTTTCTTCCAGCTGAGGAGATCGTAAGCGATCATCCCGGCTCGAATTGTCAGTGGTCCGCGCTGGTTGCCGGCATAGATTGGAATCAGCATCGGGAGGGGTTTGACGAGGTGAGGCGCGATATGCAGCAGCGTTTCTCGTTCCCGCAAACTTTCACGAACCAGCCGCAGCTCGCCGTGCTCGAGATAACGCAGCCCACCGTGAATCAAACGTGTCGACCAGCTCGAGGTCGCGCCCCCAAGATCGCCTTTGTCCAGCAAGAGCACGCTCAAGCCGCGCATCGCCGCGTCGCGGGCAATGCCGGCGCCATTGATTCCCGCACCGATTACGATGACATCAAAACTGGTTTCCGAAATCTCTCGCGTACCGCTTATCATTCCGTTTATGACAATGCTGAAGATGGTGCTGGTGCTGCTGGTGGCGGCCAACACTCTTGTTTCCTCGGTCGGATTCGGGATGATACAAGACCAGAATCCGTTGGGCGACTTTGCCAATCGTCCCGCGCCGCCGGTTTCAGATGACGCTCGACGACGAATGGAGTCGCAACTCGACGAGGCCCGCAAGCGTTTTGACGGCAACCCGAACGATGCTGACGCAGCTATTTGGCTGGGCCGACGGCTCGCTTACCCTGGGCGCTTTAGTGAAGCAATTGAAGTCTACACAAAGGGCATTGAAAGATTCCCGAAAGATGCGCGTTTTTATCGTCACCGGGGTCACCGTTACATCACTCTGCGGAAATTCGATCTGGCGGTCAACGACTTCGAGAAAGCCGCAAGATTGACGAAGGGAAAACCAGACGAAGTCGAGCCCGACGGCCAACCCAATGCGCGCAACATCCCCACCAGCACGCTTCAGTTCAATATTTGGTACCACCTGGGGCTGGCCCAATATCTAAAGGGACAGAACAAACAAGCTCTCAAGAGTTATCGCGAGTGTCTCAAGGTCTCAAACACTCCTGACCGGCTGGTAGCCACGAGCCATTGGCTCTACATGACGCTACGGAGACTAAATCGGGTAAGTGAGGCCAACAAAGTGCTCGAGGCGATTCGCGAAGGGATGGATGTCATCGAAAACGGCAGTTACTATCGTTTGTTGCTGATGTACAAGGGCCTCGTTACTCCTGCTGATCTACTGAAGGAGACATTGAAACTCGAAGGCTCGGCGTCGTCGCACAGCACGCTTTACGGGATCGGCAACTGGTATCTCTACAACGGCCGGGCGGCGGAGGCGAACGAGGTTTTTCGACCTATGCTAGCGAGCGATCAGTGGACCAGCTTCGGATTCATCGCGGCTGAGGTTGATATGAAGAGAGTTGCCAGACGTGGCTCGTTGTAGCGCGGCAGCGTGAAAGCTGAGCATTGCAGTTCAAGTTTCATAAGCTTGTGTTGGGAAGGGGGCAGTTCAAGTTTCACAAGCTTGTGTTGGGAAGGGGGCAAGCTAGAGTCGCGCAGCGACACCGAGCGCGCCCCCGCTCAACTTTCATATCAATTCAACTTAGAGTCGATAAGTTGCCATTAGACTCAAACTAGGATTCTGACGGATCTTGAGCGGGGGCGCGCTCCGTGTCGCTGCCGCGACACTTCGCTTGCCCCCTTCCCAACACAAGCTTAGGTAACTTGAGTGTCGCTCTTGATCACGGCTTCGACGCATACGTATTAGTATCGCCCTCGCACCATCTCGCATATGAAATCGGCTCTACTATCAGCCGCTAGTACTGAGGAAGACTCAAGTATTCCTCAAAGATTTCTCAAAGCAGTCGGGCAACAAAGGATAACCGCCAAATAAATCATCCCCGGAGGCCTCTTTGGTTTGCATGACTCACCGGAACCCAAGTTCGCCATTTTTCACCTCTCATCGGGCACACACCTTGCTCATGGCTCAGGCATCCGATTAAGCCCATGCCAACGGATTCGAAGTCGGACCGCCAGCGGAGCTTAATCCCGCGCCAGCGCGACTAACAGCACTCTCCGTGCGCGCCGACGGTTCAGATTAGAAAAGACAGATAAGGAGCGTAGCCATGCGTTCTGCCCGACCCTTCTACACCACCATTCTTTCTCTCTTACTCGCTTTCTTTGCTCACAACGCTTCCGTGCGCGCCTCTGACGACGAAGGCGAAGATTATGACGTCAAAGCGCGAGTGGTTCGCATTAGCATGATCACAGGCGAGATTAGCCTGAAAAGAAACGGCAATACCGACTGGGAGCGAGCCCGCATCAACTTCCCGCTCGTCGAGGGCGATACCGTGTCAACTGACCGTGAGTCTCGGCTCGAGATTCAGATCGATGCGAGAAACTTTGTCCGGCTCGGGGCGAGTTCCATCCTGCGGATTGTCACACTGCGAGACGAAGGCGTGGCGCTTAGCGTGGTTGAAGGTACGGCATCGATCCGTTTGGCGAAATTTGATCGTGATGATGAGTACTTCGAAGTTGACGCTCCGAAGGTTACTTTGGCCGCCGAGAAGAAAGGCCTTTACCGAATCGACGTATCCCGCGAAGGCCGAGTTCGCCTGACCGCGAAAGACGGGGGCCGCGCGCGCATCTACTCCGAAAATTCGGGATTTGCCCTTCGTGAGGGCCGAACAGCAGAGCTTGTATTCGTTGGCACCGAGGGCGGCGACTGGGAATTCTCAGCCGCCGCTCCGTTCGATCCGCTCGACAGCTGGGTTGACCAACGCGAACGCTATCTCGCACAACGACTGCGCTACGACACGCAGTACTACGACAACTACGTTTGGGGCGCAGAAGATCTGGATTCGTATGGTGGTTGGGTCTACGCGGCTGACTACGGATGGATCTGGCGGCCGCACGCTTCAGCTATCAGCACTTACCGTGACTGGGCGCCCTATCGTTATGGACACTGGACCTGGTGCCCACCGTATGGTTGGACCTGGGTTGGTTTTGAACCGTGGGGCTGGGCGCCGTATCACTACGGGCGCTGGGTCTACTACAACAACTACTGGGCCTGGTGTCCGCGCAGTTATTACCATCACCGTCGAAGCTGGTGGCGTCCTGCGCTAGTCGCTTTTCGTATCGTATTTGGTAGTTACGGCCATCACAATAACATCTACTGGTATCCACTCTCTTACCATCATCGCGATCCGCGCTCGCGGCATTACGGTGGTGGCGGCGGATCTCCCGATCGCTTGAGGCCTCTCCGGGCTGAGGAGCTCGCCAATCTGCGCCGCGTAAATCCAGCGCATTTGCGGGCAGTGACATCCGTGTCCGCCACGGATTTCGGCAGAGACAATGCGCGGTTGCAGGCAGCCGATACCGTGTTGGCGCGACGAGTGATGAACGCTGAGCCGCTTCGTGGTGACCTTCCCGTTCGCCCGGCGAACACAGTCGGCAGCGGCGTCAGAACCGACGAAGGTGGACGGCTGACCACATCCCGGCCTGCTCGAGTCAATCCTTCGGTGGAATTGCCGGTTCGATCGACAGGAGCCGCGGAGCGCATTCCGGGCGTGTCACTCGACAACGAACTTCGTCGCTCCAGAATATTCAACGGGCGCGATCCGGTTCCCGCGTCACCGACCGAGAACAGTGGCGTAACAACCACTGAATCGCGACCGACTGGCGCAGTTGCTCGTCCTGCTCGGCCGGCAACCCGGCCCGAAGGAAGCAGCGGGGATGAGCGTGACCGAAATCTAGATCGGCGCCCGGATCGAGAAGAGCGCCCTGCGCGACCAGCTCGTACTATCCCGCAGGCTGACCGTCCGGCAGCACCTGAAACCAACGACCAAACACCGGCGCGTCAAACACCTACAGTCGCGCCCGTTAGGCCGGCGAGGACAGAAAGCGAAACACCCACAGATCGTCCCGCCCGCCCGGAAAGGACTGACCGCCCGCCCGAACGAATAGATCGTCCGGCGCGTCCGGAAAGAACCGACCCACCAATCGAACGGGATCGGTCTGACAGGCCAACGCGGAGCGAGAGAACAGAAACTCCTGCACCACGGCCCGATCCACCCGCGCAGCGTCACGAACCACCACCGCAACGGTCTGAGCCGCCGCCGCGCCAGGATCCTCCCCCACGAAATGACCCGCCGCCGCGGAACGATCCGCCACCGCGGAACGACCCACCGCCGCGGAGTGATCCTCCGCCTTCGCGAAGCGATCCATCTCCGTCACGAAGCGATCCGCCGCCTCGGAGTGATCCGCCACCGTCACGTTCGGAGCCCGCTCAGCGGCCGGATCCGCCGTCGCGGCCGGAGACATCGCGACCAGAACGTGAGCGTCCGCGTTGAACGCGTCCACAAAACTGAAATCTCCCCGGGTCGAAACAGATCCGATGACAGGGGAAGACCATGCGGTTAATTAGGTTATCCATCTACTTCTTAGCGCTCGTGTTTGCGCTGATGGTCAGTGCTTTATTTCTGGCCGCGGTCAGCAACGCCCAGACGCTCGGTCACCAATTCAAACCAAACACCCGGCGTGCCTTAGCCGCGCGTCAGGAAAGAACCTCGCAACCGCGACGCAAAGGCGCGTATGTTCCAGCCCGAACTGCAGAACTGACTCAGCGACAGCGCGACAGTTTCAATGGCCAAACGTCGCCCTCGAAAGCAGCGCGGGTTTCGTTGGATCCATTAAGATCTCCGGTTGCCAATTCGGTTACCCCCGGGACACCGTTGAACCGACTTCTGCACACGTCTCAACTGAGCCTGACTTCTTCCGATGGAACCCTGGAGCAGTTCGCAGATGCAAACGGCAACTTGATTGCCGACGAGCGCACCACGTTCGACTCAGCCGGCGGTGCTTTTGACGTCGCTGTAGGCCACTCGGGAGCACGGTACGAGGTCTTTTCCGGTACGCTCGGCAATGATCTGATTGGCGTTTTGGTTGTTGCGCTCGACACTAACGGCGACTATCGCCGGGATAGCTCGACCAGTTTCAACCTTCGAACAGCTTTCAGTCTTCCTTCAGCCGCGGCAGTAGTGACGGGGCGGTCAGGTGCGGGTCGGGAGTTTGTGGTCGTTTCGTCGAGCGGCTTTTTCAACTCTTCCGACCCCGGAGATCCCAACAACGAACCTTCACCCGGAATCGTTCTGCTCGTTCGCGATCCAAACACGGGAGGGTTTGACGACTCGCGGTCAGTAGAGCTGGTCCGCGTTGGCGACAATCGTCTTTTCAATGCCAACGGAATGGCCTTGCTCCCCAACAACGATTTGCTGGTTGCGGATTTTCAGTCAAATGAGCTGCGGATTATTCGCGACACCAATGGCGACCGTATGCCCGATACGCTCGACGCGACGCCTTACTATTCCTACCGCTTTTCAGACGACGCACCGCTCGACATCGCAGCGAATTCAATGGGCGTTGTTTTTTCGCATTCCGCCGGCAACGACACTCTGATGCTGGCTCTTTATGACGACGACGCAGATGGATTCGCGGATCGAGATGAAGTGGTCGTAGAAGGTCTTTCGATCGACAACAATCTCTTTTTCCATGGACTGACAGTAACGAGCCTGGGCAGTGTTTATGTGATCGAAGATGCCAGCGGTCCCGAAGACGGCTCCGGGGGCAACGGAGGCACGCCGCGAATCGATGCGTTTCCTGATCCGTTTCTGGATGGATTCCTAACCGACGGTCAGGTCTTCGTCGAAGCCGACAATTCGTCCAATCTCGCTCTTTCCGGACTATCGTTTGGCCTGCCTCAGCCCAATCCGATCGACCGTCCGAACTTCTTTGTGCACCGCCATTATCTTGATTTTCTCAATCGCGAGCCTGACTCAGCCGGTCTGGCGTTCTGGACCGATCAGATCGTTGCCTGCGGCACAGACGCGCAGTGCATCGAGGTCAAACGAATCAACGTGTCGGCGGCATTCTTCCTGTCGATTGAGTTTCAGGGAACCGGATACTTCGTTTACCGGATGTACAAGGCTGCCTACGACGACATGCCGGGCACGCCGGTACCTCTGAGACGAAGTGAATTCTTGCCCGACGCTTTGCAGGTCGGTCAAGGGCTGATTGTGGGGCAGCCAGGTTGGGAAGCGCGGCTTAGAAGCAACAAACAAGCGTTCGCTGCAGAGTTTGTGGGAAGGTCGCGCTTCACAACTGCTTTTCCCACGACGCTCACGCCGACGCTGTTCATCGATACCCTGGATCAGAACGCCGGCGGCGTATTGTCGTCGTCAGAACGAAGCCAACTTATCGCCGATCTGACTTCTGGTGCGAAGACTCGCGCGCAGGTGTTGGAGGCGTTAGCAGACGACCCTGACCTGGTACGCAACGAAACCAACAAGGCGTTTGTGCTGATGCAATACTTCGGATACTTGCGACGCGATCCCACCAGCGGGCCTGACACCAACTTTGATGGCTACAATTTCTGGCTGAACAAACTCAACCAGTTCAACGGGAATTTCGTGTCTGCGGAAATGGTGAAGGCGTTTCTGGTTTCTATTGAGTACCGGCGGCGTTTTGGAGAATGAGCTCGACTTCGTAAGCTTGTTGTTGTGAAGGAGAAGCTCAAGGCTCATAAGCTTGTGTTGGGAAGGGGGCAAGCTCAAGTTACCTAAGCTTGTGTCGGGAAGGGGGCAAGCGAAGCGCGCCCCCGCTCAAGATCCGTCAGAATCCTAGTTTGAGCCTATTAGCAGCTTATCGACTCTAAGTTGAATTGAGATGAAAGTTGAGCGGGGGCGCGCTCCGTGTCGCTGCGCGACACTAGCTTGCCCCCTTCCCAACACAAGCTTAGGCAACTTGAACTGCCCCCTTCCCAACACAAGCTAATGAATCTTGAGTGATAAATCGCTCACGATTCAAGAATTGGGATCCACTTCAAGCCGTGGCAGAACGCGCTGCTGGCCGTCAGTCTCGGAAACAGTCTCACCAGTTCGCTCCGCGCCCATCTTCTGGTAAAAGCCTTCGGCATTAGGGTCAGACGAAATCTCGACCACTGAAACATTCTCACCCGCCGCTGTCTGCATGGCGTGTATGAAGAGTTCTTTACCAACACCCTCGCCGATGTGTGCCGGCGAGACCCACATATGTTCCAGTTCGGCCTTCTTCTTCTTCAGAGTCAAGGCATAGAAACCCAGAAGCTTCTGGTCTCGCTCTGCGACGTAAACTTCATTGTGACTGATGAAATCGGAAGAGATCGTGAGGTCTGACTGCCAATGCTGAATCCAATGCTCCGGGTAACCCCAGTGGCGCTTGGCGTCGTGGGCAATCTGCGTTAGCGAGACCGCTTCCTCAGGTGCGGCTGGTCTTATCAGCAAAGTTATCGTCCAATCAAGTTTTAGTTGGGACGCTGCCAGACGGAGCCATCTTCGTAAAGGATGCGCACGATGACTAGCTGCTCCGTGAACCTCTCCCGTTCTTTCTTCTCGAGCGCATAGACGCTGATCGTCTGTGTCGGTGCTGTTGGGATTAAAAAAGAGAGTTCCTTACTCTTACCTGGAGCGATCTTTTCCACTCCGGTGAATTCACGCCGGCCCAGCTCCTGTCCGGTGGCGGCGTCAAAGAAGACGTAGTCACAGTCAATTTCCTTCATCGTCTTCTTCCCAGTGTTGATGACAGAGATTTTGTAGAGAAATCGATAGCGAGCCGGGCCCTGGTTGCGGGCCTTCTGGATGATGGCTGCATCGGTTTGTGCTTCCCGCCTGATTCGGTCGACGTCAGCCCCGCCGCCTCGCTTCGCGTCGTCGATGCGCTTCTCATTCCGAGCACGAGCGCGCATCTCATCAAAGTTTTCGATTGGCCCGCCGAAGGGGTCACGTTGCCAACCGATGCGTTCCTTCGACCAATTGAATTTGATGATGGAGAGGTCTGGTGCCTCCTGCGGGGAAGTCGGTGATTGGGCTTCTGCCGGCAGTGATGCGGATGTAACTAGCAGCGCTATTGCCAGAGTTTTCAACATAAATCCTCCGATGGATGTCTCAGAGCTTACGCTGGCGTTGTGAAGCTATCGCTACAATACTACGCCAAAGGCCGGAGTTGAAAGATCGTCATTGGCTTCGGCAAGTGGGGGAGGGTTGAACTCGATGAAAGCGGGGGCTGAAAGAAGAAGTCTCCTTCCAGCCCCGCTTAGGAACAGTGCCGGCTCTAGGCCCGGCTTCTAATCATGTCCGTGGGTTAGAAGACATACCGTAAACCCACAATAATGCGTCGGCTGCCTCCATTCGTCCCCCACTGGTTCAGGAAGTCGGATGAGTTAACTGCGGCGGTCGGGATACCGAAATCCCTTGAGTTTGTGAAATTGAAGAAGTCGGCCCTGATTTGAAATCTCTGGCTTTCGCCGATATTTGTGTTTTTCAGGATTCCGAAATCTATGTTGTTGATCCCGTCCGAGCGCAGCGTGTTTCGACCAACATTACCGACACGCTGGGCCGCCGTCACCTGCGAGAAGAAACAGGCTGCGCCCACACTTGTGTTATGGGGACAAGTGAGACCGGCCCCTGCCTGACGAATCTGCTCTACAGTCATCTGGCCAAGCGGGAGAGTTGTGTTTAAGTTTGGGCGGATGGCGTTGCCTACAAGAGCGGAGATACTTGCTAGTGCGCCTGCCGGGTCAGCGCCGTTAAGCGGCGTGAATGGCGAACCGCTCTGGAACGAGAAGGACGAGTTTACTTGCCACCCCCCGAGGACATGACCTACCGCGCCCTTCTGATCGCGGAAGTAGGGCAACTCGTAAACAAAGTTGCCGGAAAACCGGTGTGGCCGATCATAGCTCGAACGCGCCCTATCAGCCGATCGGTTGTAGGAGTTCTGGGCAACGGCAATTTCGCCCGAGGACACGTTAAAGATCTCAGACATGGTATCGATGAAAGAACTCCAGGTGTAATGCACACCAGCGCTGAAACCACGACTCAAACGTTTCTCCAGACTAGTCTGCATCGAGTGATAAATCGACATACCGGAATTGGTGCGTAGCCGCGTCGGTCCCTGGTTTGGAATGCTGCGGCAGAAATTATTGGCTGCACTCGCCCCAGTACAACCAACGACCGTTGGGTTAGCGTCAACCGACTCGAATAACCCCGTTCCCTTCGTGCCAACATAACCAACCCGCAATACCAGATCGCGGGTGAACTCGCGCTGCACTTCGAGGCTTAAGGCATCGTAAGCGGGCGCATGGAATTCATTGTCAACGATCGTACGGTTGACTGTGTTGGGGCTAAATGGAGGACTTTGTAGAGCGGTAAAAGCATTCTGGATTACGGAAACGTTTTGCCCAGCCAGATTCGGGCGCGGAACTGTCGGGAAAGAAGAAACAGCCGCCACGAACGGGAATGAACTCCAGATGTTCAGGGCGATGTTGGTGAATACGTAATCGTTGGTGCGAGCGTAGCCGCCGCGCAGCACCAATTTGTCGCCGCCCGTTAGCCAACCTAAGATGCCACCACTCTCTGTACGCGGATTCCAGTTAAACCCGACGCGAGGCTGAAAATTGTTATTGTCGCGGCCCGGAATTGGGCCCACCACAAAGCGTGGGTCATTGTTGGCCGCAGCTACGACGGCTTTGTTGAAGTCAACCAGATCCCCAATCGGCTGTCCAGGGTTTTCATAACGCAATCCGAGGGTCAGTGAGAAATTGGGTCGAATCTTCCACTCGTCCTGCGCAAAGAAAAAGAAATCGTGCCAGTCGAGGTGCAAGATTCGCGCGGTGCCGGGCAAATCTTTGTTGATATTGGCCCTGGTAGCGAAGTCTTTTACATAAAAGTCGAGGGTGGCATACTCCAGTAATCCTCGAGTTGTCGGCTTGAACAGCTGGTGCAACTGATTGCGACGGATGTCGGCGCCAAACTTCCAGGCATGGTTGCCGGTCGTGTACGAGATAGTGTCCTGCAGCTGATAGGTGTTTCTGACGGTCGCCTGCGGCAGATTGACACCGAGTCCAATAGCTGTGCGCGATGGAGCAGCGTTGAACTGTCTCAAGCCGAGTTCAACGATTTCAATAGAAGGTATATCCTCGGCGCTTGGCGTGAGCGCTGAGGTCTCCGAGGCAAGACGCACGAACGCGCCGCGCGCCTCATTCACCAGCTTCGGAGTCAGCACGCTCGTCATCGCAAGGTTGATTCCCTGCGTGCGGGCCACAATCTGAGAGGAGAAACCCGCTGGTGTAATCTGGGACCCTGACCCACCCGCGGTTCCGGAGTCTTGATAGAGGTAACGCCCATTAAAGCTGTGCTTTTCCGTCAGCCGGTGGTCAATGCGGATCGAGGTCTGCCAATCGTTAAAAGCGGACGGTTGCGAGCCGGTCAACGCGCCGAGTGGTACGGTGAATATCTGCCCGTTGCGCTCGAATCTTGCCGTCGCGGCAATGGGCGTTTGCGCTGCTGGTAAAAACCTTAATAGCGCCTGCACGTGCGGGAGGTTGCCGGCTTGCGCCTGGATGATTTGGCGACCGGCTTCCGTGGGCGCGCCGTTGAGCGTAGTGCCGACTCCCAGCTGTCGATCCCACCAGCGCTGCAGCGAGAAAAAGAAGAACGTTTTGTCCTTCAGAATTCGGCCACCAATTGTGCCGCCAGCCTGGTTCTCAATTCGGAATGGCGCACCCCGTCTGGAGGGATCGACGGCGTTCGGGTTGCAAAAGCCGCCGGCCTTGTTGGTGTTGCTGCAAGCATTCAACGCGTTGTCATTGTGAAACCAGAACATGGATCCGTGATAGTCGTTCGTTCCCGACTTGGTGATGGCCAGCATAGAGGCAATGCAAACACTCGCAGATCAGCTCGTTGATAATCTTGAAGCGTTTGTTCGAGGCGAGCCAAAGAACATCGTGGTCTAGCGAGGCAACTCAAAGGTGCCAGCTCAAGGTTCATAAGCTCGTGTTGGGAAGGGGGCAAGTCAAGTTGCCTAAGCTTGTGTTGGGAAGGGGGCAGTTCAAGCTTCAAGCTGGTGTTGGGAAGGGGGCAAGCTAGTGTCGCGCAGCGACACGGAGCGCGCCCCCGCTCAACTTTCATATCAATTCAACTTAGAGTCGATAAAGCTTGCTAGTAGACTCAAACTTGGATTCTGCCGGATCTTGAGCGGGGGCGCGCTCAGTGTCGCTGCGCGACACTAGCTTGCCCCCTTCCCAACACAAGCTTTTGGAACTTGAACTGTCCCTTCCCAGCACAAGCTTATGAAACTTGAACTGCCCCTTCCTGACACAAGCTTTTGTTACTTGAGTAACTCCGCCCCGCCTCATGCCAGGAACCACCCAAAAACAAAGAGCCGCCAAATGCGGCTCACGTGATCGGGTTTGCTCGCGCGTCGAAACGCGTCGACAGCCACTAGGTGGTCGAAGCTGCTTCGCTCGCCTGAGTTGGTTCGTCGTGATGTTCAGTGGTGTAGAGGCGAAGAATATCCTGCCCCTGGCGAGATCTTGGATCGATAGTTCGCATGTGCTTGCGCCCCTGCATTTCCCAGATCGCGGTGACAACTCCATCCTTCTCGACGGCGTGGTAGGAAATCTCTTCCGCCGGCTCTGTCGGCGCCTGAGTCTCGCCCGCCGCTTCCGGCGCGGCGGTGGGCGCAGTTTCGTTCTCTGCCATTAATCCTTAACTCCTCTTCGCGAATTGTCTTTTGGTTTACCGAATTGTGGCACACGGTCGCGGCGCAAGTCTACCCAATACCGCCACCTAGGCACGGAGCGACAGTGCCAGCTCGACAGCACGCCCGGGCGCGACCACTCCCCAGCCCTGTCGTTCCACCTCAATTCCTGAAACTCGTTCGGCAGTGTCGATCACAATCCGTTTCACCTGCTGGGGTGTGAGATTGGGATTAGCTTCGAGCATGCAGGCAATAGTGGACGCGACAATCGGCGCGGCGAACGACGTCCCATCGACATACTTGTAATGCTGGTTAATCACGTTTCCTTCGTGAAGCTTGATCGTGATCAGTTGTCTCAAGAGCGGCACCGGCAAATCCCTGGCCTCATCCAGATCTTTGTCGATCCCTTCCTGCGCTTGAATGATCCCCCGAAGTTCACTATCAGCAGCCTCATCGAGTTGAGAATAGAGCTGGGCCTCATCTGCGGTGGGTGTCGAAGGGAGTATCGGCGCCGCCACCCAGATACTTGGGGCAATCACTTCCGGCTTTTGCAGACCATCAATCGTTGGGCCGTATGACGAGCGATACATGCCTCGTTTGGCGCGGTCGAATGAGTTCTGATCGTCCAGCCCACCCACCGAGATTGCTGAAGGAGAACAAGCCGGCGGCAAGACAGGATGGCCCGGAGCCATTCCTGCATTTCCGACAGCGCACACAACGATCAGTCCCTCTCGAACTGCTCGCTCAACTGTCTGACAAAGGGAGCTGTTCAAATAGGACTGCTCTCGGTCGCCGCCCGCCGAAATGTTGACGACCCGAATACCGTATTCCTCCCGATTTTCCAGCACCCAAAGCAGACCCCGTTCGATGTGTTCATCGGGAATGTGGCCCGACTGACGGATCTTTACCAATACGACATTGGCGCCAGGCGCGATGCTGCGGTAGAAACCGTCGGAAAGAAAGCCGTTACCCGCAGCCACAACTGAAGTCATCATTCCATGCCAGCTGGCCACGTCTTTACTCTCGAGGGCAGTCAGATCTTGTTTTGTCGCAAAGATGTTGTGGTAAGCCAGGATCCGATTCACCGGTCTTGTCAGGTCAGGGTGAGCAAAGTAGCCGGAATCGAGAAATGCGATCGTGATATCCCGTCCGGTGAACCGTTCATTGGCATTCATTCGGAGCGGGGTAGGCAAAACGAAACTCGTTTGTTCGAAGACGGCAGCGTGAGATTCAATCTGCCGTTGAGCGCGATTGAAGAGCACAACGCAGTTAGTGCAGACAAAGTTTGCGGTGCCGCCGAGCGCATTCGCGGTCACGAGCGATCGCAATCGTTCATCCAATGAGGAGAGTGCGATTAGCTCGTCAGCCGGCTGACGACCACAAACCGGGCAGGTTGCAGCTGAAGACTCGGGCTCGCGGTCTGTTGCGAGGTCAGAGGTGATGATGGTTTCAGACATGTAAGAGCTTGCGAGTTTACTCGATTGAGGTTGGCAGTGGCGAGTGACCTATCAATCAACTCTTACCCGATCGGTTTTACCTCGGCCAAAAGTTTCCGGGCTGTACATCTCCTCCGCTTTAGGAGGAGGGACGATAAACACTCCGGGCGTGGTGGCGCGGGCCACGTAGGAGTATGTGTAGACTCCCTCCCAAAGCGTCGACGTGAACGCCTCTGCTCGATCATCTCGGAGGTTTTGGTGATCGAACCAAACCGTCCGCCAACGCCACCAGTTGCTTCTGGCCGACCCGGTACCCGGCTCCTGTTTCTCATCTTTAGGAATGCTTCCGGTGGTCGCGAGAGCTGGATTCAACGCTTCAAATCCCGCCGGTAGCGGATCAACCAGGGCGACATGGTAACGCCTCGTCGGCGCCACCATCGTCACTCGAATGCGGACGCGCGCACCCGGTTTGATGTGCCAGGTGCCGTCGGCTTCCTGACGCACATCTTCAGGGTGATCAACGGATTCATAAGTCCGCTGGACAGTAAATCCGTGGTCGGCAGACTTCAGATTCAAATCAGCGGGCGCATAATTCAGGGCCAGCCGATAGTACAACCGTCCAGCACCATCTTTGCTAAGCGTCAATCGCTGCTCGCGTTGCTGGTCCGCCAGGTATCGCATGGGAAGTTTCAAATTGAAGCCATTGGCGCTTCGCCCGTTGAATTTCTGCTCGCCCGCGTAAGCGTCGCCCAGCCAAACGCGCGCCACAAAATTAGGCGTCACCTTTTCGTAAGTTTTGAAGTAACGATCAAGCGCAATCAGGATGAAAGCATTCTCCTGCGTGTTGCTCCAGCGGCCTCTTTGGCGATGGGCGAGCAGGCCTTTCACGATCTTGGGAATCAGATCGCTTTGCGGCTGATCGTGAATCAATGCTTCAAGCATCACCCCATCAACTCGTCGAACGGAGTGAAGCAACACCTCCGCGCCATCGGTGTAGGACGTCACGAAATGAGCGGCGCCGGCGGTTTCGGTTACACGGTTGTTGAGCAACCGGCGAATCGACTCCACCTGCAATACTGAGTTTTTGTCGCCAGACAAAACACTCAAGAGCCACCCCACGGATTCCAGCGAAAGCTTTTCAAGTCCATACTCCACCACGAGCTTGCGCGCGCGCGCCGTGTCTTTGTCGTCCATCAACGAACGAACGTAAATCGCATAAGCAATCAACGCCCCGCGAGAATCCTTGCTGTATCGACTGGGAATGTGGCTTTCGATTTTGCGCAAATACTCCAGAGACTTTTTCCACGTGTCGGGGCGAACTGAAAATCCTTCGTTTCGCGCGCGGGCGAACGCATGGGCCACATGAATGCCGAGATAGGGCCAGTCGTTATCGTCACGTCTCCAGAAACTAAAGCCACCATTTGGATGTTGAAGTTGTTCGAGTCGCCGGAGGTCAGACGTAACCGAGTTTTTGAGAACCGCCGGCGCCGGAAGGGCTTTCGAGTTGAAGGCCTGGAGTACGTCTTGAAGAGCGACAACTCCAAGTACACGTGAAGCCATCTGCTCGGAACACTCATAAGGATACGAAGTCAGGTACAGAACGGCCTCGGTGAGTTCCGGTAACTGAGTAGAGGAAGTGGTGACTTCCAATCCACCAAATTGCGGAAACACGTCGTCAGGCGCCTTCACCGGTTGGGCGACAACGCCGTTGTCGATCTGACCGTAGAACGCAAACGCTTCGGAAGTTGCGGGCGTCAGGACCGGCAGCCACACCTGGGACGCATCCGACAGATTTCCCGAAACTGCGCCAATTTGAAACCAGGCCGTGCCCGCTTTCATCGCGGCGGCGGGGAAACGAACCTCGACTCGATCGTTTGCAGGCACGCTGACCCGCCGGCCGGCACTGGAGACCCTTCCCTCGTCGGATCCCGCTGCCGACATCCTCGCGTTCGTCGCGCGTGCGACGACGTCAACAGTAAGCGGTGAGTCTGTTTGGTTTTGCACCACCACCGGCAAGTCAAATCTATCACCAAAGTTTAGAAACCGCGGCGCTGAGGCACGAACCATCACCGGCAGCCGCGCCGTTATCGCTGATTCTCCAATGCCGAACTGTTTTCCGCCGGCAACCGCGACGGCCATGACTCGATAGCGCGTGAGATTGTCAGGCAGCGTAACCTTCACAGTTGCGCGTCCGTTTGAGTCAGTTCTTACGGAAGGAGCAAACACCGCCAGCGCGTTGAAGTTCTCGCGTAAACGGATCGGTTTGGCCTGAGGTGAAACTCCTGACCTGGTGACCATATCGATGAAGCCGACTTGGGGCATATTCGGAGGCGTGGGCATCGGCATAACCCCAAAGAGGGCGCGCCTGGCAAAGAGTCCACTTCCACCGCCGGCGTTACCCCCGCCGCCTTCCGCCCTCCAAAACGATTGTATGAACTCTTCTTTTTCCTCCGCAGTAGGCGTCAGCAGCAGATCCTTGCGCAAATGGAAATCAGAGGTGTCAGAGTTCCGTTGAGTGTAAAAAACTGCGAGCGGGTCTTGAAGTTTGTGATCGGTAAGAGCAAGCACTGATTCATCAACAACCACGACCGCCACCTCGCCACCACTGACAACTCTCCCGCCATGATCCCTTACCTCCAGCTCGACAGTGGTTTCGCCTCCGGGTTCCAGTGCCTTTTCTCGCGGAGTAGCTTTGACTTCGATCTTGCGCTGACGAGGGGGTATCGAGAGATTTAACTCGCCTGAGGCGTAAGCAGGTCGCTTCAAGGTGCCCGTGCCCGTTGACTTAGCTCCGTCTTGTTCATCCCGGACGGGCGCGCCAACTATCTGAACGTGTACATGGACATTCGGCGTCCACGCTTCTTCAATGGGCACACGTAGGATGTGGGTTGGGCCGGACAAGAGGAACCGTTCAGTCTTCATGATCCCCGAGCGACGTAAAGTCAATAAACCTTCAGCCGGGTAGAAGGGCGACTGGATGAGGATGTCTGCAATGTCCCCCGGCTTGTATTCCTTGCGGTCCGGGACCAATTCAACCGGCTCCTCCTCAACGGTCTCCTGCCTGGGAGGTTGTTGACCACCAGCAACCCAAAGTGTCAGCTCACTCTCGTTCCGTCGCTCCCGGTCGTCGATGATTGTCGCCGTCACGCGATACTGGCCGCCTTGCGATGTCGGGAAGTTACACACGGCAGCGTCGGCACGCGACTGAATCGAGCAATCGCGAGGATTTGTCTCGACCTGCTTCCATTCACCTTTCACCTGTTTCCATTCGAGAAGTACGGCGCGCATACGGATCTCACGACCTGTAACAGCATTACCGTCGAGGTCGGTGACGATTGATTGCACGAGCAACGGCTCCCCTTGTTGGACAAAAGTCTTTTCACTGCGCAAGCCAACGTAGAGCGATGCGGGGTGTACCAGCATCGTGGTCGTATCTGTCCATTGTTGTCGATTCACGTCCGTAACGGTTACTTCGGTGGTGACGCTGGATGGTCGCGGTGGGGTCACAGAATCGAAATTGATATGCAACCGGTGTGTGCCCGTAGCATCAGTCTTGCCCGTGAGCTCCTCGCTTCGAACCTGCTCGCGAACCGCAGGATCGTATATGTAGGAGCGCCACCAGGGTACCCACCTCCCGAAAGTCCAATCCTGACGGTTGGGTGGAGTAAACGAACCTGGCCTTGAAGTCACTTGCCACGTTACGTCTGCGTTCTGTAACCCGCCGCCGGCGAAATAGAGAGCACTTACGGATACGTTCGCCTCGCCGCCGACAATATGTGGACCTTCGGTCTCGTTCTTCGCGGCAACCTCAAACTCCGGTCGTCGGAATTCCTGAACCTCGAAACTATGTGAGAAACCAGATCCGTTCAGGTTGCTGTTTGTGAGGAACTCCAGCTGGGCTCGCCCGAGATTAATCGTCTCTGGTAACTTCAGCTTCAAATCAAACCCACCGAGTGGGCCCAACCTGGCGCCCGCTTTCGTGATCTCATTGCCGCGGGAGTCTTTGAGCCAGTAGATGACATCGGTGGTGGTGGCAGAGTCGCCCGCCACTCCGACGTCGCCTTTCTGACTGCCGCCGACTCGTCTTATCCATCCTTTGATATGGACTTCCTCGCCGGGACGATAGAGCTTGCGATCGTCGAAGACATACCAGCGCAAGGAATCGGTTTGCGGCTTGCGAACCCAGATTGAACCATGGCTCCCCCAGGAAGAAGACTCCCGCGGCAGAATCGCAACATCCTGGGCCCGACGAGCGATCAGCACATCGCCCAAGCTCGTGGAGGCGGAGGGTAGGCTGAGTCTGGCGGTGCCGTCGTTGTTGCTGTCAGCGACGCTCGCAGTTGACAACAGCCTCATTTCGACTCCGCTTAGAGGCGAACCGTCCTTCAACGACGTGGCCCACCCCATCAATTCGGTGTTATCAACGAATGCGTCAAGACCGATGTCAGTCCGCTGCAACCAGGTTTCGACGAACGACTCGCTGTGTATGGCACCCACCGGGTGTACCGACAAAATAATTTGGCCATAGCTATCGTTGAGCGCGGGTGCCAGGTCGATCGTGGTTTCAACGATTTCGTCGGGCTTTGAATTCACGACGATACTTTTGGAGTGAATTAGCCGCCCCGGCAGCGGCCTTTTTTGAGGGGCCTTACGCATGCGAGTATCGTTGCGAATCTCGTTCAGGTAGCTAACCCACTTTGGATAATCATCAGGCTGCACCGAATAGAGCTTCACATCGAGACTTCGATGGTTCACCGAATAGACTGAGAAAGTCGCTGGACCAAACGGATCAAGCACCGAAAGATCCTTATTAGCCGCGAACAGTCCTCGCGGAGCGGAGCCGACGTGAAAACTGAGAGGTCGGGTTGATCCGAGCCTTTGACCAAACTGGTCTTTGATCGATGGGTCGAGCGTTATCCGGTAAGTGGTTCGAGGGCGTTTGAGGCCATCGATTTCCAGTGCGTCTCCGTAAATCGACGTCTCAAGCCCTTCCAGCGGCGGTTCGACGCGGACTCGCGATTCATCAAAAGTATCCTCGTCAATTGGATTCGTGAAACCGATTTGAAACACTCGGGAAGGCGTGCATGGTTTGCCGTCTTCACAGCCGTGGTACTTGACGCGCAGAGAGCCATGAGTGCGGAAGGAGTAACCCTCGGGTTTCGTGGTAGCCAAGGGACCTTCACTGGAGGGAACGCCAGTGCCGATTGAAACGAAGATACGCGTCGCCGCTGGTAGGGGACCATTGGGTGTATCAACCGCACGAAAAGCTACGAAACGGTTCTGGTTGGCCAGGGCAAGTTTCTTCAAATCATCGTCGCCGTTTATTTCTGCTTCGGTCGCGAGCCGGGTTCTGATCGCCCTTGATCCAGCGCGCACCTTAATTGCGCGCAAAGCAGCGGTTGAATCGATGGCCTGATCAAATCCAACGAACATTAGTGAATCGCGCGACTGCGGTTCGTTGTCGCTCGGGTGGGTAAACTTTACGGTTGGGCTTGGGGTAGTGAAGTGCCAGGTCTTTGCCTCAGCAAGAGTATTGCCGGCAGCAGAACGTGTGCCTGCCGGTATCGTCACTGAGTAACTCGTGGCCATCGGAAACTTTCCGTCGGGTTCGAACAGTAAAGTCTTCACTCCAATCCAACGCCATTTTCCAGGTGGCTGAGGTGAGAACTTCACCGGCACATACGTGGCTACGTTTTCCTGGGAGCTGAGCGGAACCATCGGTTGCGAGAACGTAATACTCAGCTGCGAAGCGATCGGAACTTGTCCTTCGGGCGCATAACGGAGCACCCGGAGCGGCCCAGGATCTGTTACTTCCGGTGTAGAAATGTTAACTGGCGACGGAAAAGCTACGTTGATGATTTCGCCGGCTCTGGGCGGAAGTAGTGACTGGTCACGCACGAGGAAATCCTGGACATCGTCGGCCTCGGTGGCCAACGGAGGCAGGCGTTTGAGAATGCTCTCCGTCTCTGCCTCGGACAGCAGCGTTGACTGCGCGAGTGTCTCTTTCGGTCGGTCTTCGGGTTGATGGTCTCCCTCGGTGAGCCGAAAGCTCAAACCCTTCGGCTCGTCGGAAACTGCCTGGTTCTCATTGGTCTCAGGCGATTCGGCATTGACCCTGAGTTGAGATACGACCAAGCCAAGCAGGCAGAGGACAACCGCGAGGGAAATCAGTTGATAGACGCGTCTCATTGAATCGTGCTCCGGGACCGCGAGATAGACGAGCTTAAGCCAGCGTTGCTTAGACGCTGCTGGAAACGCATGGGTTCCACTTAGACTCGTCCGGACATCAGCGAGGTGCCCAGCTAGCCAACCTTTTTGCGTGCCAAGGCAAAAGCCGGAGGGATGTCCGACACACTTTAGTTTGTCGTTGGCGACGCTAAATTCAAGGTAGGAGGACTAGTTCAAGTTGAGCTTATCGTTACCAACGACAAACTAAAGTGTGTCGGACATTAGCGCAGGTTCTCCACTCCATTTGAAGATTCACCTAGCTCAAGTGTAAGGTTATTTTTCACCGTTAACGTCCAATGAAGCTGGGGGAATAATGGCCACTGACCAGCCAACTGCCGCTGATATCTTTCGCCGTGCTCAAGCGTTAAGACTCGAGGATCCGCAATTGTCTTACAAGCAACTCCGCGATCGACTGATTAATGAGTTGCAGGGCAAACCATTTCCTCCGCTTTACAATCTGACCATACCAGAACAGGACGACCGCGCTCCCGAAGAAGACTGGACCGCCGGCTTGCCTCTGATCAGACGCGGCATACAGAACCAGGACTGGGGCGAAGTAGTTGATGGAATTATTCTCAGTCTTGAACAAACTGAGAATTACGAACGTGAGCGCGGACCTGAAGGAACTCGAGACGACTGGCACGATCGCTCTCGCGGAATTGAAGAGGCTGAAGCAAAGGCTACCGGCAAATGGATGCCGGAAGAGCTGATGAAACTCGCGGAGCGAAAGTCACAAGACCGATAACGCGTTTTGTTTCGCTCTTTCGTGTGACTTCGTGTCACTTTGTGGATCGTTTTTCCGGTTCACCTAATCCAGGAGCCAGAGATGAATAGAGCATTACATAATCTCTTAGTTTTGCTAGTCACAACTACCGCACTAGCGATCTCCGCCAGCGCCCAACAGCCGTGCGACAAACCTTGTAGCCAGGAATGCGGCGTTCCGGCGTATACCGGCAAAGATATCGATCAAAAGCCAAGGATTCATTCGAAGCCGGAGCCAAAATTCAGCGAAGCAGAACGCAACAAATACGGCCGGCAGTTCATCACCCTCGAAGCACTGCTGTGTGGGTCAGGAAAAGTTACCGACGTAAAAGTGAAAGATGGAGTCGCCGATGGAATAGATGAGAAAGCCGTCGAAGCTGCGCGACTGATCAAGTTCACGCCCGGTATGAAAGATGGCAACCCGGTGTCTCGCTTCATCATTTTGAAATATTTCATTAGATAGCACTGAAACCGGTCATGAGTTTTCTAAACGGACTGCTAATCGATCCGAAATACCAAAACACCGACCCGCGTCGACCGGAAGAGATTGAGGATAAGGAAATCATCATCAGTCCCGACACGCGGCGTGGAAATCGTGTCCCGCCCGGGCAGTCGCGCACGAAGAAGTGGCCGGTGCTAGACGCCCACGGCACGCCCGAAATCGATCTGGCTACCTGGAGATTTGAAGTGGATGGGCTGGTCGAGAATTCCCAAAGCTGGTCGCTCGATGAGTTCATGCAGCTTCCGGCAGCCAGAGTTTATGCCGACTTTCACTGTGTCACGCGCTGGTCGCGACTCGATAACGTCTGGAGTGGCGTGCCCACGCGCGAGCTTGCCAGGATTGCTGGAGTAAAACCCGAAGCCAAATTCGTGCTCGCCTCTGCCTATGACAACGGCTGGACTACGAACGTCCCTATCGAGTTTTTTCTGAACGAAGATTCACTCTTCGCCTGGTCGCACGATGGGCAGCCCATCCCTCAGGAACACGGTGGCCCTGTGCGGCTGATCGTGCCGCAACTCTACGCCTGGAAATCCGCAAAATGGATCCAAAGCGTGCGTTTCCTCGCGCAAGATCAGGCCGGCTACTGGGAAGAAGGCGGTTATCACATGCGTGGAAACCCCTGGACGGCCGGCGATGGTGAAAGATTCCGCTGGTCCTAGCCGGTTCCTAAGAAAGTCGCACTGCCTGAGAGTTATTTCTAACCGCAAAGAGCGCCAGGGAAGCGCAAAGGTCGCAGAGGCCGATGCTCTTTGCGTCCTTTGCGAATACCTTCGCGACCTTTGCGGTTAACTTTGATGGTATGGATAGAGCCAAAACTCAGACGAACGTCCCGTCGATGCGAGCGGAGTCAGTACCCAAAGACGCAGCCGCGGTCATCCTCCTTCGACACAACACACCTGACGACAATCCGGAGGTTTTTCTGGTCAAGCGCAGTGAAAAGCTTGCCTTCCTCGGCGGGTTCTACGCGTTTCCGGGCGGACAGTTTGACGCTTCGGATGCTTCTGCTCGCGTGGAAAACTGTGCGAACGAAGACGAGGTCACCGCCGTCAGTTGCGCCGCTCGTGAGTTGTTTGAAGAACTCGGTGTTCTGGTCGCGCGCGGTTCAGAGAATCTGACTAAGGGCCAGCGAGTTTCGCTACTCGACGATCTCGAATCAGAGCGAATGACGTGGCCGGACCTGCTTGACCATTACGGCCTTCATCTCGACTTCAATGATTTTACTTTCGTGGGACGTTGGGTGACCCCGGCATTCAGTGCCCGTCGCTTTGATACCTGGTTCTTCCTGGTTAACTGCCCACTGAAGCAGGAGCCTCATATCAGACCCGGCGAACTCGAATCAGGTGAATGGATCACAGCCGGCGAGTCTCACCAAAGGTGGTGGCGGTCTGAGATCCTTGCAGTACCGCCGACGGTTCATGCTCTGAAAACACTTGCAGACGGCGTGACGCCAGATCTCGTCGAGCGCTTCCTGTCAATTCCCCAGGCTCGCCGCCAGACCGTACGGCGGATCGAATTCCGTCCTAACTACATCTGTTTTCCAGTTCGCACTCCGACCAAACCGCCTGCGACCCATACGAATTGTTATCTGATTCATAGTTCGCAGGAGATTTTGGTTATCGATCCAGGCTCGCCATACGAAGAAGAACAGGAAGCCCTGGCGAACTGCATTGACGATCTCGTTGCCGGCGGTCGGGCGGTGCGCGAGATTCTGTTGACACACATGCACCCGGATCACGTGGGCGGGGTGAATTCATTGCGCGCGCATCTTGGCGATAAGGTCAAAGTTGCCGCACATCGTCTGACCGCTGAAGCCCTGAGCGATTCGGTGCCAGTGGATCGGCTGATTGACGACGCTGACGTCATCGAATTGCGCGGCTCACCTGAGATACGTTTGACGGCGATGCATACGCCTGGACATGCCCGTGGGCATCTTTGTTTCTACGAGGAGAGGGCCGGCACACTGATTTCAGGCGATAACATCGTCGGCCTGGGTTCGGTATTGATCGATCCACCCGAAGGCAACATGCGCGACTACCTGGAATCGTTAACTCGCATGCGGTCAATCGCGGACCTGAGTGTGATTTTCGGCGGTCACGGTCCGGCAATCGCGAATCCCTACACCAAGCTCGACGAATACATTTCTCACCGTCTGGAACGTGAAAGGAAGATCGTGCAAGCGATCAAAGACGGCGCAAGTTCGCCCTCGGAGATCGTGGCTCGCGTTTACACAGACGTTTCCCCGAAGCTGCACAACATGGCGGAGCGCGCTGTGCTTGCGCATCTCGAAAAACTGGTAGCGGACGATTTGGTAATTTGCCGGGGTGAAACCTGGACGCCGATTTCGTAGGGGCGTCCCTCCGTGGGCGCCCGGGTGACGCTACCCCGGTCGGACACTGAGTTCCGCTTTGACCATTCGTTCGTGACCAAGATGACCCGATCCACGAAAACACACGAATTAACACTAAAGGGGTTCGTGTTAGTTCGTGTAATTTGGTGGATCGTCCATTTGTCTTTGCACCTTTGCTTCTTTGCGCCTTTGCGTGACAATCTGTCTAACACAGAGAATCAACCAGGTATCATCAATGGAATTACCAACAACACTCGGGGAACTGAAAGCGTCCGGTTACCAAAGCGTCTCCGTCAAGGATGAGCTGCGGGCTAACCTAATCAAGAAACTACGCGCCGGCGAAAGACTCTTTCCGGGAATCGTCGGCTACGATGAAACTGTAATCCCGCAAGTGGTGAATGCGATCCTTGCCAAACACAACATCATCATGCTGGGACTGCGCGGCCAGGCCAAGAGTCGACTCATTCGTCAGTTAACCGAGTTGCTGGATGAACGGATTCCGGTGATCGCCGGCTCGGAAGTAAACGACAATCCACTTCACCCGATCTCGGCTTACGGACGCCAACAAGTCGAACTTCACGGCGATGCGATGTCAATTGAATGGGCCAATCGCGATCAGCGTTTCGTCGAGAAACTGGCGACTCCTGACGTGACGATCGCCGACATCATCGGCGACGTCGATCCGATTAAGGCAGCCAAAGGTGGGCACCTGCTGAGCGACGAGCTGACGATTCACTATGGATTGCTGCCGCGCGCCAATCGCGGGATCTTCGCAATTAACGAACTGCCAGACCTGGCGGGCAAGATTCAGGTGGGTCTCTTCAACATCATGCAGGAAGGCGACGTGCAGGTGAAAGGTTATCCGGTGCGCCTCCAGCTCGACGTAATGCTCATCTTCTCCGCCAACCCGGAAGACTACACTGCGCGCGGGAAGATCATTACTCCTTTGAAAGATCGTATCGGAGCAGAGATTACTACGCACTATCCGCCGGAGATTCGTACTGCAATTGAAATCACGCGGCAGGAGGCCTGGATCGAACGTGACGGCTGGAAGGAACGGCTTCACCTGCCCGACTTTTTGAGAGAGATGGTCGAGCAGATCGCCTTCGAAGCCCGCGACGATCAGCGTGTAGATAAACACTCGGGCGTTTCGCAACGCATGCCTATCACGGTAATGGAGTCAGTGATTTCAAATGCCGAACGACGCGCGCTCCTGACAGAGGAAAAGGATGTGGTGCCACGGGTGTCCGATGTTTACGCCGCAATTCCTTCGATGACCGGAAAGATGGAACTCGAATACGAAGGCGAACAAATCGGTGCGACAAGAATTGCGAAGGATCTGATCAAACGCGCGGCGGGCGAGATCTTCGAAGGCTACTTCGTGGGGATTGACTTCGCGCGTACGGTGCAGTGGTTTGATCAGGGAAATAACTTGCGACTCGCAGATACTGCGTCTGCGGAGGAGTGCCGGCGGCGGCTGGATGCGGTGCCGGAACTTATCGATACGGCGCTGATACCGTTCGACTTCAAAAAGTCGAACAAAGCATTGGTCGTCGCCGCCTGTGAGTTTGTCCTTGAAGGTCTGTTTGCCCAAAACAAGATTAGTCGCAACGAAGAAGGCGGCTATACCGCGGTCACCAAAGCCAAAAAAGATCGGAGGGGAATGATCTACGACGACCTCACAGAAACCGGGAAGTACAACTAATTAGCCGCGGATTCGCGCGGATAAACGCGGATCTAAAAGAAACCAGAGAGCAAGAGACTGACTCTCAATAAAGCAAGAGCCTCACGACGATGATTAAGGAGTCCTCACATGAAGAACGAAAGCGCTCTCAAGCACACGGAGCTGACGGAGAAAGTTATTGGTGTTTTCTATGAGGTTTATAACGAGCTTGGGCATGGATTTCTTGAATCCGTGTATCAGAAAGCCTTCGAAGCAGCCCTCAAGACTAAGGGGCTGAAAGCCTTCAGGAAGATTGAAGTTCCGGTTTGGTTTCGGAAAGAGAAAGTCGGAGACTTCGAGGCTGACATGCTCGTTGAGAAGGTTGTTTTGCTTGAATTGAAAGCGGTTCGTTGTCTGAATCCGGCGCACGAAGCTCAGCTGCTAAACTATCTTCGGGCAACCGATATTGAGATAGGTTTGTTATTCAACTTTGGACTGAAGCCAGAGTTCAAAAGACTGGCATTTGACAACACTCGAAAGCGACTCGGCGATCGTGCGAAGCTCCTGGATATGCTGCTTGACAAAGCTCAAGAAGCATAACAAGAGGCTTCACAGAACGTCGCTGTCTAATCGCTTTTCAGATCCGCGTTCATCCGCGTTCATCCGCGGCTAATTTCAGTTCTATGAAGTTCACCCGCTATTCAAAGTTCAAAGGCCTCGACATATCGTCCATCAACCTGGGCGACTTGATGGAGGGTCTGTCTGACTCGCTACTCTCTTCCGGCTATGACGACGATTACTATTGGACGCGCGAGCGTAGACCTCAAGACACTTCACTTGATGCGCTGCGTCGAGCCCTGTTGCAGGCATTGATGGATCAAGGCCTGATTAACGAGTCGCAGATCCAGGAGATGCTGGCTGAGAATGAGGGTAAGTTCAAAGGCTCGACTCTCGAAGAGATGCTCAATCAACTGATTGAACGACTGATCGACGAAGGATACCTGACACTTCACGAGGAGCGACCTCAGCAACAGCAGCAGCCCGGGCAAGGCGGAACGCCCGAAGTCTCCGAGCCTTTGCCGCGCAACATTCGTTTCGAAGTAACCGAAAAAGGCCTCGACTTCCTCGGTTACAAAACCTTGCGGAATCTGCTGGGAAGTCTGGGCAAGAGCTCATTCGGGCGTCACGACACCGCGCATCTGTCCACCGGTGTCGAGGCAGCCGCGGCGAGTAGGCCTTACTTGTTTGGCGACACAATCAACATGGACGTGAACACGACGCTGCTATCAGCGATTCAACGTGAAGGATTGAAGGTCCCGTTGAATCTGGAATATAGCGATCTGCACGTCCACCAGTGTGACTACGAATCGTCGTGCGCCACTGTGGTAATGCTCGACTGCTCGCATTCGATGATCCTCTATGGCGAAGATCGATTCACTCCAGCCAAGAAAGTCGCGCTCGCTCTTTCACACCTTATTCGAACCCAGTATCCCGGTGATTCTTTGAACCTCGTTCTCTTCCACGACAGCGCAGAGGAGCTGCCCCTGGCTCGCCTGGCTACCACGCAGGTTGGGCCTTATCACACCAATACCGCGGAAGGCTTAAGACTGGCACGCCGAATCCTTCAGACTCAACGCAAGGAGATGAAACAGATCGTAATGGTGACGGATGGCAAACCGACCGCCTGCTTTCTGGAAGGCACCGCAGCGTTTGCCGGGGCCCGCCAGAATGCCGTCAGCAGCAACTCCAGGGCTGGCGGTTCTGAAACCCGGCGACTCTACAAGAACTCGATGGGGGGCGACCCATTCGTGATGGATCAGACCTTCAAAGAAGTCCAGGCCTGCCGCAAAGCCGGTATAATGATCAATACCTTCATGCTCGCAAGTGACTATTACCTTGTCGAGTTTGTGAAGCAGATGTCGGCGATGACCAACGGTAAAGCCTACTTTGCCAATCCTGGAAACCTTTCGCAGTTTGTGTTGATGGATTTCCTTCGACGTCGCACCAGCAGGGTCCGATAATCGCCATCCAAACACAGAGGGCGACCGCAAGTAGATGAACCCCTCAAGCTCCAAATCCCGCGTCTATAAGCCGGCTCAATCTGTCACCCCATTCCTGGTTCTTGCAGCGGGGCTCCTATTCACCTTTTTCGTTTCCTACCATTTGAGGAATGTCGCCGAGGCGGAAGATCAGGAACGCTTTAGAGGGTTAATCAATCAGGTCCACAGCAGCATCGAGAGAAGGGTAGAGACTTACACAGCTCTGGTGCGAGCCGGCACCGGACTGTTTGCGGCCAGCGACCACGTGGAGCCATCGGAATTCAAGGACTTTGTCGAACGCCTGGAACTTCGCGAGCACTACCCGGGAATTTTCGGCATCGGTTTTTCGGCGCGTTTGAGTCCTGATGAGAAAGCTCGGCTTATTGAATCCCAGCGTCGAAGCGGAATTACAAACTTTCAGGTTTGGCCTGACACTAAACTCAACGAATACAACTCAGTCATCTACTTTGAACCTCTTGAGAGCAACAAGGCAGCGGTTGGTTACGACATGTCTTCCGATCCGGTTCGCCGTGAGGCGTTGGAACGAGCGCGCGACTCCGGATTACCTGCGGCCTCATCACTCATTACGCTGGTGCAGGAAATGGATGCAAAGGAAAAGCACGCCGGATTCCTGATTTGCGCACCTGTGTATCGCAATGGACACGACATCTCAACTCCAGACAAACGGCGGGAAGCACTGCTGGGATTCGTTTACAGCCCTTTTCGAATCGATAGTTTTCTGAAAGACATCGTCGCAGGTAATGTCGCTAACCAGATCCAATTCGAAGTTCATGATGGTACTGCAGCTACGTCACAGAATCTTCTGTCTCCGCCACTTGAACCGGATTTGTCGCAGACCTCGGTCCCGCCGCGTTTCATCGCCATCACAAATCTAAGTGTTGCTGATCGGCCGTGGACGCTAACGTTCCGAAGCCGCCCCGCGTTTGATCTCGCGTCCGGGAAGAACTGGGTGCCCTACACGTTTGCAGTCGGCGTCTTTCTCAGCCTGCTCTTCTTCGCTGTCACTCGATCTCAAAAGCGGGCGCTGGGAACCGCCGAAAGCGCGGCTGCTGAACTGCGCGAATCCGAGGCCACCGTGAGGCAGACTCTCGCGGACCGCGAGCGCGCGGAAACGGCCCTCATAGAAAGCGAGGAGCGTTATCGCGAGCTGGTCGAAAACGCGAACGACATTGTCTTCACGCTCGATCTGCAGGGCTTGATGACTTCGGTGAACAAGGCTGTGGAGTTAGCCACAGGGTTTTCCCAGACCGAGCTGGTGGGAATGAACATGAGCGAATTCCTGACACCTGAATCAACCGCTACTGCGCGCCGAATGACGGAAAACAAGCTGGCCGGTGAGCCACGGACGAACTACGAGGTCGACGTGAGGACGAAGGATGGACGCAGCCTGACACTGGAAATCAGCAGTAGGTTACTGATCAGGAATGGTGAGCCTATCGGAGTGCAGGGCGTAGCCCGTGACATTACCACGCGTCGTCGGGCGGAAGAGGCGCTGCGAATGGCGGATCAGCGCGCTCTGGTTGAATACGAGCGACTGCTCGAACGAATCTCAGGTTTGGCCCAGGCGCTCGGAACGGCGCGCGAGTTGATAACCATCTTTCGCGCTCTTCGGGAGTTTACCGTCGTTTCGGTTCCCTGCGACGGAGTATTCATATCGCTATACGACGCGGTTAAGGATGTTCGGACTGCCTGCTTTGGCTGGGGAGACGGCCGGGAAGTAGATACTTCGAGCCTTCCGCCGATGCCCATCTCTGCGACAGGGCCAAACAGTCGAGCGGTGAGAACCGGGCAAGTGATCATCACAGACGATTACGCGAGTGCCACGGCCGGCCACACGTCTGTGATTGTGGGACCGGACAATGGCCTGCGTCCCCAGTCTTCCCTGGCCGTGCCCATGGCGGTGATGGGCCGCATCGTGGGGACCATAGAGGTTCAGAGTTATGAGCTCGCCGCATACGGTGAGGAAGACGCTACCGCCATGCGCATGGCTGCGAATCTCGCGGCGGTGGCGATTGAAAATGTTCGGCTGTTAGAGCGCGAAAGCAACGCACGGGCTGATGCCGAAGAATCGAATCGATTGAAAGATGAGTTTCTCGCAACTGTGTCTCATGAACTGCGTACGCCCTTGACGGCTATTCTCGGCTGGTCGCGTATGCTGGATCCCGAGTCAATCGACGATCCGATGGCAGCCAGAGCGTTGGAAACTATCCGGCGCAATGCGAAAGCACAGTCACAGATCATCGACGACATTCTCGACGTCTCCAGAATCATCACCGGCAAGCTCTATCTTGATCTGCATCCGATGGAATTGGCGCCGGTAATCGAAGGCGCTGTGAATGTCGTTCGTCCTACAGCTGAAGCCAAAGGGATTCAAATCGAAACTCGGCTCGAGTCGAAACCGGTGGTGGTGACTGGTGATTCAAATCGGTTGCAGCAGGTGGTTTGGAACCTCCTCTCAAACGCGATCAAATTTACCCCGAGTGGAGGACGCGTCACCTTGAGCCTCGACCACCTTGGCTCGCAGGTTGAGATACGCGTGACCGATACCGGGCCGGGCATTACGCGTGAATTCCTGCCTTTCGTTTTCGACCGCTTTCGACAAGCCGACAGCACTTCGACTCGTCAACATGGCGGCCTGGGATTGGGTCTTGCCATCGCGCGCCATTTGGTCGAAATCCACGGCGGTACGATCAAGGCCGAGAGCTCCGGCGACGGCAAGGGGTCAACCTTTTCAGTCAGGTTGCCACTGGTTGGAGCAATCGACGAACAAACTCGAGGCGAAGAACAAATGCCAAGTCTCTCGGCTTCGGCATCAGTTCTAGACGGCGTCCATGTGCTGCTGGTAGATGACGACGCAGACACTCTCGAACTGCTGACTGCCGCGCTCAAACAGCAAAAGGCGAACGTGACGGCGGTTTCGTCTGCGGCCGAAGCAATCGCGGCAATTAAGATTTCGAAACCGGATGTCATAGTTTCAGACATAGCGATGCCCGGAGAGGATGGCTATCAGCTCATCGAAAAAATCCGAGCAATGAAGTTTGAACCCGACGCGGCCATACCGGCAGTGGCAATCACGGCTTATGCCAAACAGGAAGATCGCGAGGCAGCGCTCTCTTCCGGCTACCAGGGTTACCTCGCCAAACCAATAGAGCTCTCAGAATTGGTCACCGCCGTGGCGCAAGCCCTCCGCGGCGAATCGGAATTACAGAACGGTGCCGGCTCCCGAAGCAAAATATGAAGAAAACCATTCGCGGTGTAGAGCTGGCTTACGACGACATTGGCTCGGGATCTTGTGTGGTTCTGCTCCACGGATATCCCTTCAATCGCTCACTCTGGAGCGAGCAAGTAAAAGAAATCAGCCAGCGACATCGTGTGATAACTCCGGACCTTCGGGGGCATGGAGAAACCGCCGTCACTCCCGGCGTCGTGTCAATGGAAGACATGGCTGGTGATGTGGCTGGTCTGCTAGAAAGCTTGAATATCTCCCGTGCGACCATCAGCGGACTTTCAATGGGCGGGTATGTAGCCTTCGCTTTCCATCGCCTCTTTCCTTCGCAGGTTCGGGCGCTGATCCTTGCTGACACTCGGCCCCAGGCCGACACGGAAGAGGCAAAACAAAACCGAGCGCAGCAGGCAGAGAAGGCCCTCCGCGAAGGAATGGAGGGGATCGCCGACGCACTTCTCCCGAAGTTGTCGGCGCCTGAAACTGTCGCCAAGCGACCTGATATCGTAAAGCGGGTACGCGAGATGATTGTGTCAACAAACCCGGAAGGAGCCGCCGCTGCGCTTCGCGGAATGGCTGAGCGTCAGGATGTCACATCATTTCTTTCGCGTATCATCGCGCCCACGCTGATTCTCGTAGGCAGTGAGGACGCACTAACGCCGGTTGCTGATGCCGAACTCATGCATCGGGAAATCGGCGGGTCGCGGCTGCAAATCATCAAAGGCGCCGGTCATGTCTCCAATCTCGAGAAGCCTGACGAATTCAATCGCGCCCTGGTGGAGTTTCTTAGCAGTGTCGAGGTTTGATTGTCGGCTTGGCTTTGACAACTATCGGCCGTCTCGGCTTTGCCGCCGGATGTGAGGCGGTGGCTTTGCCCCGCCGACAGTATAACCAGATTAGACCCGGGGCTCCGCCCTTCTTGATTAGTCATGCGTCTTCACGTTTTACAGGAGTTGAGAGGCAAACCGAGGGCGTAGCCCAAAGAAATTCAAAGCGCCGTTACGGCGGGGCGAAGCCACCGCCTCACGTCTGACGGCAAAGCCGAATTCGACGTGGCGCTGGATCTGAAAGTTGGAAAGTTGATGATTGGGCCATAGTGGGGAGATGCCGGAACCTTTGAAGTTTACGATTGAAGAGCGGGTGCGTTGGGGCGATGTGGATGCGGCAAGCATAATTTTCTATGGCGCCTACGTCCGCTTCTTCGAGTTTGCCGAAACAGAGCTCTTCCGGGCGGTGGGGCTTCCATACAGCGTTATGTTTGATGAACTCGACGTCTGGCTCCCGCGCGTACATCTGGAGTGCGACTTTCACCGCGCCGCGCGCCTGGACGATCTGCTGGAAGTTTCGGTGTTCATCGGTGGCTTTGGTCGCACTTCACTCCGTTTGAATTTTGAAGTCAGGCGTAAGGGCGAAACAGATCTGGTCGCAACTGCCCACTTCGTTTTGGTAACCGTACGGAGAGATACTTTCCAGAAGGTCCCGATTCCCGAGGAGCTGCAACGTCGTCTCGCGCCTTACACAATTCAGAATAGTTCAGAACAGCATGGGTGAGAATCACGAACATCGACTCAGTCAAAGCCTCGACGAGAAAACCGTTGATCGAAATCCGATCAAACTTTTTCGGCGATGGTTTGACGATGCGGTAGCCTCGGGCTCTCGCTTGCCCGACGCGATCACGCTGGCGACCGCAACCAGGGAGGGAAAGCCTTCCGCGCGCATGGTGCTTCTGAAACAGGCCGACGATCGCGGTTTTGTTTTCTACACAAACTACCAAAGCAACAAGGCCAGGGAACTCGACGAGAACCCTCAGGCGGCGCTGGTTTGCTATTGGGTGCAGCTGGATCGGCAAGTTCGCGTGGAGGGAACGGTGGATCGAATCTCGCCGGAAGAATCAGATGAATACTTTCGATCGCGCCCGCGGGAGAGCCAGCTCGGGGCTTTGGCTTCGCCACAAAGCCAGGTGATCGAAAGCCGCGAAGTGTTGGAGAATCGCTTCAGTGAACTCGATGAGCTCTATCAGGAGCGTGCTGTGGAACGGCCGGCGCATTGGGGTGGCTATCGATTAAAGCCCGAGCGGATTGAATTCTGGTGCAACCGAAAAGGGCGGCTGCACGATCGGATTCTGTATGAATTGCTGCCAGACAACGAATGGCGGATTAGTCGACTGGCGCCCTGAAACTCAGAGTGGTCGCAACGCGCTCCTTGCCAGCTTCTTTTTTAAATCAACGTAGCCCTGCTCGCCGGCGACCAGATCGCCCAACACCTGCCTAATGCCGCGATGGCCGCGGGCAAACTCGATCATTCTTTCCGTAAAAGGCGCCCCCCAGAAATTTCCGTAGAAGCGCCGGCGCATTTGTGAGGCACGACGGAGATCCCCGCCGAAATCTTCCCGCCAGCGACGTTCGTACTGCAACGTCTCGCCGGCGATAAAACTCTCGGCAAAGATTTCGGCAGATCGCAAAGCGTAATAGATACCCTCGCCAGTCACCGGGTCGGCAAAACCGGCTGCGTCTCCGAGCAGGGCCCAACCCGGACCGCAGACTTTTCTCGTGTCCCAGGTCTTATCACTAAGACCGGGAATCCTCGCAGCATAGCGCTCTACAGTTTTTGAAAGGTTATTCCTAATTCGCAGATCGCGGGCGCCGTCGCTCTTCCGGCTCGTCCAGAGTTTGGCCTTCACATCTTCGCGCTGACGGTAATAACCCAGCATGAAATCCCACAGAAGCTCATCGAGCGGCTGATGTTGAAACTCGTCCTGAGTCGTCGCGATGCCAAACGATATGTGATCCGGCCGGGGAAAAGCCCAAGCGTAACCAACCCAACCTGGGAGAAACGCAACGACCGTGGGCGCTGTTCCGCTTTCCGGCAAAGGCGCGCGATATCCGAAAGCCACTTCCATCTCGGAAGTCGCCAGCGGTCCGGCCAGCATACGCGCGACTCCACTCCCCGCGCCGTCTGCTCCAACTAACATTTCACCCTGCCAGTTGGATCCGTCAGCTGAGCTCAATATCCAGGGGCCGTTATCGTTTCTCTTTATTCCTCGCGCCGATATTTTTTGTGAAACGACCTGGGCGCCGGCCGCTTTTGCCCGGTCGCGAAGGAAACTGTCAAACGCAATGCGCGAGTAGATTGCGAATGGTTCCTCGAGTTCTAAATGAAGGCGTTTGCCGGAAGGTGAATACATCTCCAACTCGTCGACAGTTCGGCCGACCGCATTGAGCAGATGCGGCCAGGCCTTCAGCGCTTTTGAAGTGACCCCACCACCGCAAGCCTTCGGCTCACCTTCGGGCCGACCGTCAAACAACGCGACGTTGACGCCGGCTTTTGCGAGCAGCTCGGCGGCAAAAGAACCGGCCGGACCCGCGCCGATGATCAAAACCTCAAAGTCCTTCATGACAGTACTTAGCCGACAAAAAACAATCCATTAATAATCACGAAGTAACACTAAAGAGTTTCGTGTTTGTTCGTGTGGATTCGTGGATCGACCCTTCTTCGATAACCCACTCTGAACTCAAGGTTCTTTCTTGAGTCCTTTAACCAGGCTTATGTATACCGCGTCTCCGCGCAAGTTATCCAGCGCCCGGTTCGTGAGGATGCTGTCCAGATCAGAAAACCCCTTCTCCACAGCCTTTCGCAGAGATTGAAGCGCGCGTTTCTTGTCTCCGGCCTGAGCCTGAGCGCAGGCCAGATCGAATAACAAACGACCGTTGTCTGGAGCGATCTCCGTTGCAATCTCAAAACTGTAAGCCGCTGCCGCATAGTCTGCCGCTCGCAGAGCGCCCTGGGCCTGCTCATAATTTCCAGCCAATAACGAGTTCAGCACGCGCTTGGCAACTCGGCGTTGCGAGGTGTTCTGTGATTCTCTGGCTTGCCTGATCAGAACATTGATTTCAGCCCTGAAGTCTGCCACAGCTGCAAGTCTGTTCTCCGGAATTCGCCGCTGACTCAACAGTCCACCAAGCCGGTTCTCCAGCTCCAGCTGTTTTTTGATCTCATTCTTCTCATCGCTGATGAGACCTTTGACGTCACGCGTTTCTCTTAATTGTTCGACCTTCTCCGAAATAGTCGCGACGTCTCGGAGTCCTGAAAAACTGTGAACGAGCGACTGGTAGCTTCGATAAGCCTCAAGTCGACGTGCCAGCGCGTCTGTCGCCTGGATTGAAGTGAGTCGCGCTTGCCAAAGTGATTCGATTAGAGCCGGGTCCTTTTCGCGCCGACCGGATTTCATAGCCTCGACTTCCATCCATTGAACCGCTTCAACAGCCAACTCAACAGGCAGCCATTCATGACCTCCGCTAAAAACTGCCAAACGGTTCGCTATGCCGGCCTTGATAAGTTTGCCTTCCAGATCTTTCAACTCAGGAAAGTTGTAATCGTCGGAGCCAATCGTGGCGAAGAATAGGAAAGGAAGCTTTTGGGATACACCCACCTGCAAATGAAAACCGGAGCCGCTGGCGATCACGCCGGCGATGCAGCCATCACAACGCGCAGCAAGCCCAACCGCCGCGCGAGCGCCTCCGGAAAAACCGGCAGCGTAGACCCGCCTTTCGTCGATTGAGAATCGCTCGTGTGTGTCTTGCCACATTGCCTCAAAGGCATCAACCGCCCACTTGTTCGGTCCGTTTTGTGAGTTGTTCGAACCAACAAGGATCCAGCCATATTCTTCCGCGGCAGTCTTGAAGCGATCGACAGGGACCTGGCCACGCGCTGCCGGGTCGAAGGCGTAAAGAATCGGCCACTTTCGTTCCGGTGAGTACTTCGAGGGTAGGTAGACTGCGTAGCTCTGATCGCGGTTGGCACGACATTCGACTCTTTCGATTCGACCAGGAGTGATCTTCGCTGCGTTTTGATCTGCTGAGAGCATCCGTAACGACGCTGGCGGGTGCGCTGACGCCGATCGTGAACTCGCAAACAGAGCCATCGTCAACAACAGCGATAGAATTAGAAGTGAGCGAAAGAGTCTCAAGCCCGGTTCCTTCAGGAGCGTCGCATTGCTCAGATGCCAATATCTCTCACGGGACTGCTCGCTGAAATTCATTACAAAGTCCGAAAAAGTGGTCGTCGTTGCTTTCAGTGTCCGCGCTTGAGTGGCCACACCCTGAACCCCAAGGATGTTTGCAAGTTCGAACCCGGTCAGCTCAAACGAGTAGTGTCCTAATCTGAAATCCTCTGCGCTTTCTTTGCGTTCTCGGCGTCTCCGCGATTACTGCTTTCCTGACATTTCGTTCACCGCCGAGACGCAGAGGACGCTGAGGTTGCGCAGAGTTGGCCAGATTAGGACACTACCGCTCAAACGGTGTGGCTAATCTTCCACCGCTCCCATGTGCTAAGATACAGCCCGTTTCCTGACAAACAAATTAGCTAGAAGTCACCGCTGCTCGGCGTGAGGGTTAGGCGACGTTCCCGGGGGTCTGGGAAACGTTCAAATAGTCGAACTCAGCTGTGTGCAGCAATGGAGACTGGCCATGGGAAACGAAAGCTGCATAGTTTTCTCCGGCATCACTCCTCATCCGCCAATCATGGTTCCCGAAGTGGGCCGGGAATCAATCGCACAGGTAACGGGATCGATTAATGCGATGGCGGAGATGACCAACCGCGTCATCGCCAGCGGCGCCGAAACCGTCGTTCTTATCTCACCTCATGCGCCTTTACAGCCTTACTCATTTGTCGCTTATGAAGGTCCTGTGCTCAAAGGCGACTTCTCCAACTTTCGCGCCCCAGCTGTTAGTTTCGAGATTTCTTTGGACGCTGAGTTGCTCGAGGCAATCACGTGTAGCGCGGCAAAAGACGACTATGAGGTCGTTAAGATAAAAGGCCACGATCTCGATCATGGAACAGCGGTGCCGCTCTATTTTCTGCGTCGCAGCGGGTGGACCGGACGAGTGGTGGCGCTTGGCTATAGTTTCCTTTCCAATGAGGACCACCTCCGCTTCGGTTCTCACATCGCGAGGGCTATCGACGAGGTGAATAGAGCGGTAGCCATCATTGCGAGTGGCGACTTGAGTCATCGTCTCAAGCCTGATGCGCCTGCCGGATACAACCCAACTGCTTACATCTTTGACGACGAAGTCGTTGACGCGCTGCGCTCGAATTCGCCCGAACGCATCATCAATATTGATCAGGATCTCCGCCGGATCGCGGGCGAGTGTGGCTACCGTTCTATGTTGGTGGCGTTCGGAGCTACTCGGGGTTTGCCGATGGCTTGCGAAGTATTGCACTACGAAGCACCCTTTGGCGTTGGTTACCTGGTGGCTCAAATCACCAGTAGACAGAGTACGGATGGTGGAACGCTTCCACGTGACGAAACCATTGCCGATTATGTTTCAGTGGAAGAACAGTCTGAGGATCTCGACTCGGTGCCGGCCCTCGCTCGCAAAGCTGTAGAGAGTTTTGTGGGACTGGGAATTCAGATAGACCCGCCCAACGATCTGCCGGCTCTTTTGCAGGCACGCGCTGCGTGCTTTGTCTCTCTCAAGACTCGAGACGGCCAGCTGCGTGGTTGCATCGGAACGATAGAACCGGTCAAGGACTCTCTTGCTGAAGAAATTATCGCCAATGCGATTAATGCAGCGACGCGCGATCCGCGATTCTCGCCTGTTTCAAATGAGGAACTTGCGAATCTCCGATATTCCGTGGACGTGCTCACCGCTCCAGAGCCGGCAACTTTTGAGGATCTCGACCCCGCTATTTATGGCGTGATCGTAGAAGACGAGTTGGGGGCGCGTCGAGGATTGCTGTTACCTGATATCGAGGGCGTCGACACAGCCAGGAAGCAAGTTGAGATCGCGGCTGGGAAGGCTGATATTCCCTGGGAAACTAAACTGAAACTGTCCCGTTTTCGCGTCAGTCGATTTAAGGAGAAATAGGGTGAGCGGGTGAGCGCTCGCCCGGGATTCGTTAGACGTCGAGGTTCCTCACGTCGAGCGCGTTGTCCTCGATGAATTTGCGGCGCGGCTCAACGGCGTCGCCCATCAACACAGTAAAAATTTCGTCAGTCTCAACTGCGTCGTCGATTCTAACCTGCAGCAGGGTTCGCTTATCAGGATTCATCGTGGTTTCCCAGAGCTGTTCGGGATTCATCTCGCCGAGTCCCTTATACCTCTGAATCGTCAAGTCCTTCTTCGCTGCGGTCAGAACTTTTTCAAGTAGAGCATCGCGAGTTGGGAGCTCTTCGCTGGTGCCGTTCTCGCCCGTAATAAACGGAGGAGCGAGCCTGTCCTCGAGTGCCGTGAATAGTTCGACAGCCTTCTGGAACTCTACAAAGCTCGCGAGGTTCCAATCGATTTTGAGGTTGACTCCGGAGTTGCTCGACGTCTCTATCTCCCACAGGCCGTGTTCTTCGTCGGTGGTGAGTTCAGTTTTGTAACCTGCCTTCGCCAGAACGCCCTCAACCTTCGACATCAGATCCCCGTCTTGAAAAACCTTGCGGAGAGTGATGCCTTCCTTGCGCATTACTCCCTTCTTCCCTCCAAAGGCTACCAGTAGGGTATCGAGCAGGTGGAAGTCGCCACCAAGACGGCGCGCGGTGCGCTCGCTGTAATGTTTGAAGTCGACCATCTTCTCCAGGGAGTTAGCCAGGTCTTTACCCTCAATCGTTTCTTTAGAGCCGGCCGACGTGACGGTCATGTCGGCGGTCGCCATTTTCATGAGGTAGCGGACCATTGAACTTTCGTCTTTGATGTATTCCTCTTTCTTACCACGCTTGACCTTAAACAACGGCGGCTGCGCGATGTAGACGTAACCCTTTTCGACCAACTCACCCATCTGGCGATAGAAGAATGTCAGTAAGAGCGTTCGAATATGAGATCCGTCGACGTCTGCGTCTGTCATCAAAATAATCTTGTGATAACGAAGCTTGCTCGCATCGAAATCCTCTTTGCCTATTCCGGTACCAAGCGCCATGATCAGCGACTTTATCTCGCTATGACCAAGCATCTTGTCGAAGCGCGCTTTCTCCACGTTTAGGATTTTGCCTTTGAGCGGGAGGATTGCCTGGTTCTTGCGGTCGCGGCCCTGTTTGGCCGATCCCCCTGCCGAGTCGCCCTCGACCACGTAGATTTCGGAGAGCGTCGGATCTCGCTCCTGGCAATCCGCAAGTTTCCCGGGGAGCATGCTCGATCCCATGGCGCCCTTGCGGACAATCTCTCGCGCTTTCCTTGCGGCTTCGCGCGCTCTGGCGGCATCGAGAGATTTGCCGACGATCCTCCTGGCAACGGTCGGGTTCTGTTCGAGAAATTCCGTCAGGCGCTCATTAAGAAACGACTCCACCGCCCCTTTGACGTCTGAGTTGAGCTTACCTTTGGTCTGGCCTTCAAACTGAGGCTGAGGAAGCTTTACAGAGATCACAGCCACGAGGCCTTCACGTACGTCGTCGCCTGTCAGTGAGGTTTTGAAGTTTTTTGCTAACCCGGACGACTGTGCGTAGGCGTTGATCGTGCGGGTAAACGCCGAGCGAAATCCTGAAAGGTGAGTTCCGCCATCTACCGTGTTGATGTTGTTGGCGAATGAATAGACTTTCTCGTCGTAACCGTCGTTGTATTGGATCGCTACTTCAATCGACAGACTGTCGCCTTCCTTCTCAAAATAGATCGGCTTGTCGTGTAGTGTTGATCGATTCTTATTTAGATGTTTGACGAATTCTGCGATTCCGCCTTTGTAATAGAATTCATGTGAACGCTCGGGCTCTTCGCGTTCGTCTTTGATGGTTATGCGAATGCCTTTGTTCAGAAACGCTTTCTCACGCAGGCGCTCTGAGAGCTTGTCGAAGCTAAACTCGGTATGATCAAAAATCTGCGTGTCGGGCTTAAACGTTACTTTGGTTCCGCGTTTCCTAGTCTTGCCGGTCTGTCTCAAATCGGCAACCGGAATGCCCCGCGCATACTCTTGTTCGTAAGTCTTACCATCTCTCCAGATCTCAAGTCGCAGCGTCTCCGATAGAAAGTTGACACAGGAAACGCCCACGCCGTGAAGTCCGCCGGAAACCTTGTAAGCATTGGAATCGAACTTGCCGCCGGCGTGAAGCTTGGTCATTACCACTTCAGCCGCCGACTTGCGTTCCTTCTTCATCAGATCGACTGGGATACCCCGGCCGTTATCAACGACGGTGATCGAGTTGTCGAGATGAATCGTTACCTCAACTGCGTCGCAGTAACCCGCCAGAGCTTCGTCGATCGAATTGTCGACGACTTCATAGACGAGGTGGTGAAGGCCGATCTCTCCGGTCGAGCCGATGTACATCGCCGGTCGCTTGCGAACCGCCTCCCGTCCTTCGAGCACGGCGATTGAAGAGGAGTCGTATGACTGCCCTTTCTTGTCAGATGTTATTCCTGCTGTTGCCAAATCATTCTCCTTAACTACCTGTTCAGGGCCGCCGAGAAAGTGGTTCGTTCCCGGACGTCACTGATTGCCTTACCGTCTTCAATTTCAAACACACTTGCTCCCGAAATAGACCCCTGAAGGTAGCTTCTTTTTGACGTCGTAACGAACGTCTGCGTCCGACCTTCGAGGTATTCCAAGAGCTTGCCTATCCTCTTTTCGTCCAGTTCCGCGTCCACATCATCGATGAGAAAAAGCGGGTAACTACCAGACCACGAATTATATAACGAAATTGCCGCTAAGTCTAATAATAACAATGCGCTACGTTGCTGACCTGAACTCCCAAAAACCCGCATTTCCCGGCCGTCTAGAAGTATCTCCAAATCGTCTCGGTGGGGCCCGATTAGAGAACGGCCGGCGCTGACCTCAGCATCCAATCGAACTCGAAGACGATCTCTTAACAGCGTTTCGTAATCGCTCAGATCACCTCGACCCTCAAGAGACGAAAGATACCGTATGCGAACCTCCCGCCGGCGCTCAAAAAGTGCTCGCTCCAGGACTTCATTCATCCGCTCAACGTAATCCGATCTGTGGCCGTGAATCAGGATTCCCAGTGTTACGAGTTGGTCGTTCCATGGAGCCAAAAGATCCTCTACTTCGATCGACGAAAGCTCTCGGTCACCAGCGTCTTGAAGGATTCGGTTCTTCTGTTTGAGTACGCTGCTATAGTCTGAGAGCGTTTGCACGTATGGCGGCGTCAATGATGCTACCCCGCGGTCAATGAAGCGTCGCCGGGCTTCAGGTGTCCCACGCACGACCTCAAGTTCGTCGGCCGTAAAGGCGAACACCTGGAGCTGGCTCAAGAAGGGAGCCAGGGGTTCTTTCTTGCCATTGACCGAGATAGTTTTGGAAGCACCTTGCAAGGTCACCTGAAGATCTCGTTCCAGGCCCAATCCGCTGGAGACGCGTCCTCTGACGAACGCCTCTTCATGGCCAAATGCTATGGCCTCATGGAGGCGTGCCGTGCGGAAAGACTTGGTTCTGGAGAGCAGGTAAATTGCTTCCAACCAATTCGTCTTACCCTGACCGTTGTTTCCGTGGATTATATTGAGACCGCGGCCCCAGAGGATTGTTCCGCTTAAATTACGGAACTGGTGGGCCTCAGTAGCCTCAAGGATCATGTGTCGATTTTAGCACACGTCCTTTGGCCATTGAACGCGCTGATTCAGATCCTGAATTAGGATCACATGGAGAGGACTCTGCCGGGGAATAGCAGAACTGCGGCGAGAGAATTTTAGGCTCGCCACGTCGCTACGAACTCAAATGCGCATCGGCATCACGACATACTTGTATTCCAAGTCGTCGCCTTTGGCCGGACGGAGTTGAGCTTGTGAGTTTGAGTCTTTGAACTCAAAAGCGACTTTCCCGTCACCAATCACATTGAGGAAGTCTTGAAGATATTGAGCGTTGAAGCCAATATCAGTTTCTTCACCCTGGTAATTTGTTTGAACGGTCTCGTGGGCTTCGCCTTCCTCGGCATTCTGGGAGCTAATTACGAGCTGATCTGGTTCCAGGTGAAAACGAATCGCGTGAGAACGCTCGTCTGACATCAATGCCACTCGTCTGATGGCGAGGTTAAGCAACGAACTATCAAACTCAATCGTCTTGTCGTTGTTCTTTGGCATAACCATCTCATAGTTCGGAAACTGACCGTACAGCATCCGGGAAATCAACAGCCTGGTACCAACCTCAAAATAGATGTGATTCTCATCCATTCCCAGGCTGATCTCGCCATCAAAACCCGCCGTCAGTTTCGTTAATTCAGCCAAAGTTTTCCTCGGGATAAGAGTGTCTACCGACTCTTCTTTGCCACCGTTCCGGGCTCCGGCTTTCGTCTCTACGTACGCGAGCCGATGACCGTCCGTGGTAACCATCTTTGCGCCCGTCTTGTCGAGGATGAATTTTGCGCCAGAAAGTGTATATCTCGACTCCTCCTGAGTAATTGCGAAAATGGTTCTGTCAATCAAGGATTTAAGAATACTCGCCGAAATCTTCGTCGGAGCTGACTTAAACGTCGGGACTTCCGGGAACGCGTCCCTGGCGACACCTACCAACTTAAACTTCGCTCGATCACATTTTACGGTTACCCAGTCGTTGTCTTCCTTTTTGAAGCTGACGGGAGCATCAGGCAACAATCTGGAAATCTCAAAGAGCTTGCGCGCGGGAACACAAATTGAGCCCGGTGCCGTAATCTCATCTGCATCCATATCACAACGTATGGTGACATCGAGGTCGGTTCCCGTGATCCTGATCGTGTTTTCACCGACTGACTCGAGCAGAATATTGGAAAGCACCGGGATAGTATTTTTCCGCTCAACCACACCCTGAACGAACGCAAGTTCTTTCTGAAGATTCTGTTTACTTACAACGAACTGCATGATTACCTCTCTCTTTCTGTCGAAACATAGCGCGGCAACTTTTCCTTCTATCCCTATTTTAAAACTTAAGATCTAATTCCAGTAGTAGTAGTAGTCGCCTGTTGATATGTGGAAAACCGGCTAAGATGTTTGGCGACAATTAAATCACGCGGACAGTGATTTGTGAAATCTATTTACCTTAAGACTGACCTGCTGTCTAAAACACTCGAGAACGTTCGTGCTTATAAATACTCACAAGTGAATCCTAATGCTTTACCTGTGAATTACCACTTAAGTCCTCAATCTCAACCACTAAGAGATCCAATCAACTGTGGAAAAGAAACCAACGTTAACGAAATCTCTGCAAACTTTCCGAAAGCTCATTAATTCGCTTCTGAATAGAGGGGTCCTTGGTTCTAAGTGAATCGATCTTCACGTAGGAATGAATAACAGTCGTATGGTGTTTTCCGCCAAAAGCCCTGCCTATCTCTGGGTAGCTGTGCTTAGTTAGCTTCTTGCAGAGAAACATCGCTACTTGACGGGGAAGCGAATACTGGCGAGCGTTGCTCTTAGAAACTAACTCATCAACTCTCAACTTGAAACTATTTGCAACTGCCTTCTGAATCTGTTGAATCGTTATTGAGTCAGATTCATCGTCACCTGCAATATTGCGTAGAGCATCCTGAGCCAGGGTTTTGGTTATCGGCGCTCCGCGAAGTGACGAGATAGCAATCAACCTAATCAGTGAGCCTTCGAGCTCGCGGACGTTGTTTTTTACTCGGGTAGCGATAAAGAGAGCCACGTCGTCGGGAATCGCAACGGCCATGATTTCCGCTTTGCGCTTGATAATAGCTACCTTGGTTTCGAGATCTGGCGGCTCTATATCTGCTATCAAACCCCACTCGAACCTGGAGTGGAGACGTTCTTCCAACGTTGGGATATCCCGTGGAGCACAATCAGAGCTGATAACAATCTGCTTCTGTTGGTCGTACAAAGAGTTAAACGTGTGGAAAAACTCTTCCTGCGTCCTTTCCTTGCCGGCCATAAATTGAATGTCGTCGATCAGGAGCACGTCGACTGATCTGTATTTTTCGCGGAAACCAGGAGTCTTGTCATATCGAATGGCGTTGATCAACTCGTTCATGAATTTCTCAGACGATAGGTAGCAAAGATTCAAATGAGAGTTGCGCTGTTTTATTGCGTGGCCACAGGCGTGCATCAAGTGCGTCTTTCCCAAACCGACTCCACCATAGATGTATAAGGGGTTGTAAGTTCGGCCTGGCGCTTCAGCTACAGCCAACGACGCTGCGTGAGCAAATTGGTTGCAGGATCCAACTACGAAACTGTCGTAGGTGTATTTTTGATTGAGGAAACGTTCGGAGGGAGCTCGTGCAGCAGCAGTGGCGACTCCGGTGCTCGGTTCAGAGGCACCGAACCGATGGCTTGGAAGAAACGTGGCGCGCAATTCCTGCTCGGAAACATTGGGTCGAGAACCTTGCTTCGAGAGTCTCTCCGAGTCGAGGAACGCACTGTCAACCACCCAGTCGATCGAATACCCGTCAAGGTTCTGCTCAGTTAGTGACTCGTCGAGCAAATCGGCGTAGTTTCGTGTCACCCAATCCCTGACCACCTGGTTTGGCGCACCCAACTGAATTGTGTTCTTGTGAGAATCCGCTCCTAGAAATTCTATCGCGCCGAACCACGTCTCAACGGTTTGCGGATTGAGCCTTTTCTTAATCGAATCGAGAATGCCGTCCCAAATTCCAGCCGCCACTAATACTTGGGTCATCTCCCGCAACCTTCTTCCTTTGCCAAATACAATCGCATCCCACGGGCTCACACCGGCAGTCGACCGAGCAATACAACGGCGCACTGGCGAACGAGAACTTCGCTGGTTTGAAGAGTCTGTTCCTTGCCGACCTGCGGGTTTTCCACAATGTTTTCCTCAGGGTTGTGGAAAAGGATCCCGTTCCCTAAGGTAATGCTTTAAGGCTATATCTATCAAGCACTTAGCGAGGTTTTTCCTCGAGAGTGGTGGGAGACTAACACACAGCTATGGTCTTATCAATAGACGCTTGAAGCATAAAACACGAGTGGGTTCGAGCGGTGGCCAAAAGCTGGATAAGGGCTCTTGACACCTGACTAACTCTGGACGTTTCTGATGCTCTTTTTGGTCTAACGTTCGTTCAGATCGGCGCTGACCGGCCCAACAAAAACCAAGGCGACATCGCGCAAAGTAACCTATTCATGATCACGAATCGCTTTCGACGCTTTCTTGACAGCAACTGCGTCGGAAGTTAGTCTTACCGTTTCCGCATAGGAGGAGATTGTAATCCGATGGCTAAACCGACGTTCCAGCCGAACAACAGGCGGCGGGCCAAGACGCATGGTTTTCGAGCCAGAATGGCTACCAAGAATGGAAGATTGGTCCTGAAACGCCGGCGTGCTAAGGGTCGCAAACGACTAACGCCGTCTCATTACTAGTCCTCCAATGGAAGACGCGCACCTTCGCGGCAGCAACGAATTCCAGAAAGTCTATCGGACTGGAAAGCGTTACGAGGGACAGCTCTTTACCGCTTTTGTCCTTCGGAACTCTCTGGGCAGTCATCGCCTCGGAGTTACCGCGTCGAAGAAAGCTTTGGGAAGAGCGGTAGACCGCAATCGCGCAAAGCGCCTGCTCCGCGACACCTTTCGGAACACGAGCGAGCCTCTAGGAAGGCTGCAAGGTCGATACGACTGGGTGCTAAACGCGCGGAAAAGGTTGCTGTTGCCTGAGAGTCGCCGGCGAGTTCAGGAGTTTGAGAAAATCGTTGCGAGCGTGGCTACCCAGGAGGGTGATTCGGTAGTTCGGTCATAATCGGCGTGAAAACGATATTAGTTTCATTGCTAAGGTTTTATAAACTCGCCCTGTCGCCACTGCTTCCGCCAGCTTGTAGATTTGTTCCCTCCTGTTCCGAGTATGCCATGGAAGCCATTCAACGATACGGAGCTCTCCATGGGAGTTCGCTTGCGCTGCGCAGGCTGATCCGCTGCCATCCATTCAATCCAGGCGGCTACGATCCCGTTAAGTGAGAGTCGAGCGGACAGTTTGAGCTAGTTAAGATTCTCGAATGCAGCAAAAGCGTATAATTCTCGCGTTGTTGATCTCCACAGCGATTCTTTTTTTGTGGGGATACCTCTTTCCACCGAAACCTACTCCGCCCGCCAAGCCGCCGGAAACACTATCAGCGGCTTCGCCGGGCACGACGCCGGTCAGTCCCACGCCGTCCGTTTCACCAAGCTCTACGAGCACCGCAGTTCCCACGCCTCAGGATCAAGCTCCTGCAAGATCGGTTCTTGTGAAGACCCCTCTCTACGACGCCAGGTTTGATTCGCGCGGAGCTGAAGTCGTGAGTTGGATCATCAAGCAAAACAAGGACGGTCGAGACATCTCGTCTGTGGCCGGAACTAAAGATCGTCCAGTGCCATTGGAGTTGGTTTCCCCTGAAGGCTTGGGACGCCAACCGCGGGATGTCCCACTGCAAGTTGCGACCGGCGACGGCCCGCTGGACGCGGTTCTGGCGTCAAGCAGCTATACGATCGAAGGAACAGAATCGCCATCCGGAGACGTGCAGATTGATTTAGCTCCTGGCCAGAAAAAGACGGTGACTTTCTCGCTCCAGGACAAGAGCGGGCTTTACGTCGCTAAGAAATTTACCTTTGATGCTGACCGTTATGCCACTGATCTGGATCTCACAATTAAGCGTGGTGACCAGCTTTTGCCTGAGGCAAAACTGAAAATTGGCTCCAGCATTGGTGATCAGGGAGTCAAGTACTACACGTTTTATTCAGTTGCGCCGGAAGCAATTGCAGCACTAAAGACGGACCCTTCGGCGGAGGCAACGGTGGAGCGCCATCCACCAGCCTCAATTAATGAAAACAAGAATAGCCCCGACCGGCTGACGGTCTCAGGACTGGTTGACTGGGCAGGGGTCGGCGACACCTACTTCGCGATGGTTGCCATACCACCCAAGCTTGTCGATGGCCTGGAGTTCCGCACAATCCAATACGACTACAAAGCCAACGGGAATGTCGAAAAGAGATACCTGACCACGGCTTGGGTTCCTGTGCCCGCCGATGGTTCGCGGACTGCGATTTACACGGGACCGAAGGACCATTTTGTTCTGACTGGCGGGACCGAGAGAATCGGTGAAAGCGTCGGTCGGGAAGTCGATCTTGAGGGACTCATCGATTACGGATGGTTCGCTTGGTTGTCGCGGCCGATTTCGATTCCGATTCTGAAAACGATTAAGTGGCTTCACCGAATCACGGGTAGTTACGGACTTGCGATCATCTTATTCACGATCGTCATCTACTCTCTGTTCTTTCCGTTGAAGTGGCGCTCCTCAAAGGCGATGAAGAAGGCGCAGAAGATGGCGCCTAAAATGAAGGAGCTTCAAGAAAAAATAAAGGGGATGAAGCAGAGCGACCCGAGATTGAAAGAGCTTCAGATGGAGCAACTGCGCCTCATGAAGGAAGGCAATCCGCTTGGCGGTTGCTTGCCGTTGCTTATTCAAATGCCCTTTTTGTTCGCGTTGTACCGAGCCATTACTATTTCACTTGATTTTCGTCAGGCTACGTTCCTCTGGTTACCTGATCTTTCCGCCGGAGATCCTTATCACGTCCTCGAGGTTCTGATGGCTGGCACGATGATCGTGCTGCAGTTGATTACTCCGGCACCGTCTGCCGATCCACTGCAGCGTAAGATGATGGCCATAGGAATGCCGCTTTTCATGCTTTACGTTTTGTGGGGTGCTCCAGCCGGCCTGTTGATCTATTGGCTGGTAGGAAATATTGTAGGGTTTTCCCAGCAGTTCCTGATAAATCATTTGACCAGGTCGGACGACGATGTGCAGCCTCCGACCGAGAAGTCGAAACCGAAGAAGGTAGTGACGGCCAACGCTTGACGATCCTGGCAAGGAACACCTAGCAGGCTGCTGAAAAAGTAACTTTAGCGCATGGTCCAACGTAATAGTAGCGAGTAGTACAACCTCGCAACCAGGAGAAAGAAAACCAATGCGCGGAGACGATCTTCAGCAAGCGGGAAT
>Ga0187892_10001491_pt1 | contig 53266 bp, 40 predicted proteins | sample MA1701073metaG_FD_139345 | JGI IMG/M metagenome (GOLD analysis project Ga0187892, IMG submission 139345) | Bio-ooze microbial communities from a basaltic lava cave in the Kipuka Kanohina Cave System on the Island of Hawaii, USA - MA170107-3 metaG ...
GTGCTCTCCCCCAAGGGGACTGTTGCGCAATTCCGTCGTTCACGGGCCTTACCGGAATAGGAGAGAGAACGCCCCAGAATCGAACCGGGAACATCGTTCTATTGCGCAACAGTCCCCCAAGGGGAGAGCGGGAAATTGCCGTGTGGCCACGCTGTCATCCTTCGAGGCTCGCTCCGCTCGCACCTCAGGATGACGGATTGCTCGCACCTCAGGATGGCTGGCACACTTGCCGCCTTGGGCTGTTTGTGGTCCGATCCCCGGCCGCGACAAGGAGGCGGCAGGTCATGGCATTCGAGGATTTGAAGGCCGAAATCGCGCTTCTCCTCAATCAAATGGAAAACCAGCCGGAGGACCGGCACGAGCTCTACCTTCAAATCCGGGAGAAGCTCAACGAAATGCGCGCCTTCGGCCTCCCGCTCCCCGAGGATCTGGTGCGGCTGGAGAAGGAGCTCGAGGCCGAGTTCAAGGCCGAGGAGCGCGCGGCCAAGAAGCGCTAATCTATCCCCGACCCGCTAGCCGGCCGGAGTTTCGTCGCCGATCTCCTCATAGGCGCCGTTCGACCAGCGATAGACGGCGTAAGGCGGCAGGTTGGGATCGCCCTTGTCGTTGAACTTGAACTTGCCGATCACCGTGTCGAACTCGGTGTCGTCGAGAGCCTTCACCACGTCGGCCGACGCCGTCGACTTTGCTTTCTCCGCCCCCTGCTTCCAGGTTTGGATCGCGGCGTAGGTGTAGAGCACATAGCCTTCCGGCTCGATGCCCTTGTCCTTGAAGCGCTTGACCACTTCGGCCGCGGCCGGATTCTTGCGCGGATCGGGCGAGAAGGTCATCAGCGTGCCTTCGCCGGCCGGTCCGGTGATCGACCAATATTCCAGCGTGATGAGCGCGTCGCCGCCCATCAGGATCGCGTCCATGCCTTGGCCGCGCATCTGGCGCACGATCAGCCCCGCCTCGGTGTGATAGCCGCCGAGGAATAGCACATCGATATCGGCCTGCTTCAGTTTCGACACCAGCGCCGCATAATCCTTCTCGCCGGCGGTGATGGCCTCGTAGAGAGCCTCCTGCTTGCCGGCGGCGTTGAGCGCCTTCTTGGTCTCGTCGGCGAGGCCCCTGCCGTAGGCGGTCTTGTCGTGAACGATGGCGATGTTCTTGTCGGCGAAATGCTTGGCGAGATACTTGCCTGCGACGCCGCCCTGCTGATCGTCGCGGCCGCATACGCGGTAGATATTGGGGCCGGCGCGGTTGTCGGTGAAGGCCGGATTGGTCGAGGCCGGTGAAATTTGCACCGTGTCCGCCTCGGCGTAGACCTGGGACGCCGGAATGGACGAGCCCGAGCAATAGTGCCCAGCAATCAAGGCGATTCCCTTGCCGGTCATCTGATTGGCGACCGCCACCGCCTGCTTCGGATCGCAGGCGTCGTCGCCGACGTCGAGCTCGAGCTTCTTGCCGAGAACGCCGCCGGCGGCGTTGATGTCCTCGACAGCGAGCTCCGCGCCGCTCTGCATCTGCGCGCCGAAGGAGGCATATTGACCGGTCACCGGACCGACAAAGGCGATCGGCGTGGTACTGCTATCCTCGCCGCCACAGCCAACGACCATGACGGCGAAAGCGAGGGCTGCGATCAGACCGGCCATACGCTTCATTGCTTCCTCCCTCTTCACTAACGGTAATCCACTCTACATCAATTATGGCGAATCTGGCGCTGGCTCAACTTCGCCGGTCGCGCCAAGTCAGCGGGCTCGTGCGCCGGTACAGCCAGCGATATTGCGTGACCATCTGCGTCGTCCGCATCATGCGGAATCCAAGACATGCCGCCGCGAGAAGCACGGCATAGGTGACGAGATAGTAATAGGGGGAGAGCAGCGCGCCGTCGAACAGGGCGTAGTGGAAGAAGCGGATCGCCGCGGCAAGCAGCGCCATGTAGACGAACACGCGCCGGAACGGCTTCCAGGACCGCGCCAAGCCCCGCCCGGAAAGAAACGCCGCGCCGCCGCCGATGATGACGGTGAGCACGAGGAACACGCGAAGTCCGTCGTCGGAGAGCCAGCTCATGCGGGTGCCTGACCGGCACCATGGGCGCCGCCTTCGAGATAGGCCGCCTTCACCTCTTCTGATTCGAGCAGGTCGCGACCGGTGCCGGCCATCGTGATTCTACCGTTGACCATGACATAGCCGCGATGGGCGAGCTTCAGCGCGTGATAGGCATTTTGCTCGACGAGAAACACGGTCAGACCCTGCCGGTTGAGCTCTCCGATCGTCTCGAAGATTTGCTTGACGATCAGCGGCGCGAGTCCGAGCGACGGCTCGTCCAACAGCAGCAGCTTGGGCCGACCCATGAGCGCCCGCGCGATCGCCAGCATTTGCTGCTCTCCACCGGAGAGCGTGCCGCCGCGTTGAGCCTTGCGCTGCTTCAGCACCGGAAAGAGCGCGCAGACCCGCTCGAGATCCTTCTCGAAGCCGGTCGGGTCATTGGCGATGAGGGCGCCCATCAGCAGGTTTTCCAACACTGTCAGCCGAGGGAAGATGCGACGCCCTTCCGGCGACTGCGCAATGCACAATTGCGCGATCCTGTGCGTCGGCAGCCCCGTGATGTCTTGGCCTTCGAAAAGGATTCTCCCCTCTTCCGCCCGCGGCCGTCCGAAGATGGTCATCATCAGCGTGGTCTTGCCCGCGCCGTTTGCGCCGATGAGCGTCACGATCTCGCCCTTCGAGATGTCGAGGCTCACCCCGTGCAGCACGGGGATGTTGCCGTAGCCGACGGTGACGTTGCCGACCTCGAGCAGGGGCGCGCTCATAGGCCAACCTCGCGCCCGACCTTGGCGAGCTCCTTCTCCGGCACACCAAGATAGGCGGCGATGACGCGCGGATCATTCCGGACCGCATCGGCGGTCCCGTCGGCGATCTTCTTGCCGTAATCGAGGACGACGACGTGGTCGGAGATGCGCATCACCACGCTCATGTCGTGCTCGATGAGCAGAATGGCGATGTCGTCTTGCTTCCGGATCGAATAGAGGAGCTCGTTGAGGCCTTCGCTCTCGCGGGCGTTCAGGCCGGCGGCAGGCTCGTCGAGGCAAAGCAGGAGCGGTCGCGTGCACATGGCCCGCGCAATCTCGAGCCGCCTCTGGTCCCCATAGGATAGCGCGCCCGCCACCGTGTCCGCCCGGGATATAAGCCCCGCCCGCCTGAGCCACTCCCGCGCAAACTCTATGGCTTTTCTTTCGGCGGCGCGATAACCGCCAAGGCCGAGGAGCGCGCCGACCGTGAGGCCCGAAGCGCGATTGAGCGTTTCATGCTGCGCCACCATCAAGTTCTCGAGCACCGTCATTCCCTTGAACAGCCGAATGTTCTGGAACGTGCGCGCAACCCTGGCTCTCGCGTTGATGTCGTGATCGTCGAGGCGCTCGAGATAGAAGCTCGAGCCATTGGGATGGGTGAGGGTGATCATCCCTTCCGTCGGCTTGTAGAAGCCGGTGATGCAGTTGAACACCGTGGTCTTGCCCGCACCATTGGGACCGATCAGTGCGGTGATGTCGTGCCGTCCGGCCTCGAACGAGACGTCGTCGACCGCGGTGAGGCCGCCAAAGCGCATGGTCAGGTGTTCGACACTCAGGACCGGATCCTTCTGCCATCCGCTCATGCACGAAGCTCCTTCGCCGGCATGACGCCGCGTTGCGGCTCAAGAAGGAGCGAAGGCGTTCGCGAAGACACGATTCCACGCGGGCGCCACAGCATGATGATGACCATGGCCAGTCCGAACAGAAGCATCCGGTAGAGCGCGGGGTCGAAATTCGGACCGAAGATGATCGCCAGCCCCTGTGTATGACGGAGCGCCTCGAAGCCGCCGATCAGGGCGATCGATGCGAGCGCAACGCCGAGCTGGCTCCCCAGCCCTCCGAGGACGACGATGGCGAGGATCGTCGCCGACTCGATGAACGTGAAAGACTCAGGGCTGATGAAGCCTTGGCGCGTCGCGAAGAAGGCGCCGGCGAAGCCCCCGAACATGGCGCCGATGGAGAACGCGGAAAGCTTGGTGACGGTGGTGTTGATGCCGAGCGAGCGGCAGGCGATCTCGTCCTCCCGCATCGCCTCCCAGGCGCGCCCGATCGGCAGGCGCCGCAGGCGCAGTGTGACGAGAACGGTGAGAACGGCGAGTGCAAGGATCACGTAATAGAGAAAGACGATGCCCTGGAGCGGCTCGTATCGAATGCCAAAAAAGCTGCTGAAGGTGACATCGCCGCGAGGCGCGAAAGCGATGCCGAAGAGAGTGGGGTCGGGGATGCCGGAAATGCCGTTCGGCCCATTGGTCACCTCCGTCCAATTGAGGAGGACGATGCGCACGATCTCGGCGAAGGCGAGCGTGACGATGGCGAGATAGTCGCCTCGAAGCCGGAGCACGGGAAGGCCGACGGTGCAGCCCCAAAGCGCCGCAAACAATCCCGCGAAGGGGAGACACATCCAAAAGCCCCAGCCGAAATTGGTCGCGAGAAGCGCAAAGCTGTAGGCACCCACGGCGTAGAACGCCACATAGCCGAGGTCGAGCAGGCCGGCGAGCCCCACCACGATGTTGAGTCCCGACGCGAGCATGACATAGGTGAGAACCACGATCGAAAGATCGAACAGATAACGGAGCGGCAGCCCGAGATGGAGGGACTTCTCGATGGCAAGCGCGACGATGGGGAAGAGAGCGGCCGCAACGATAAGCGCAATGCCGCCGTACTGAGCGGTTGCGTCGCCGAGCCCCTTGAGCCCTTCGCCCGGCCACTTGGCCCACGCCGGCGTGGGCACGGACCAGGACCTGTTCCACCAGAAAAGCTCAAGCGCCAGCCTGCCGACAAAGACGATTCCGACCGCGACTGCGAGGAGCAGCGGGCGAGGCCTTAGCGTGAGCCCATACACCGTATCCACGGTGCGGAGGCCAAGGATGAGGCAGAACAGCAGAAAGGCGACCAATGCCGAGACGGTCGCATTGAACAACGCCGACTTGAGCCGGTGACTGAAGGACTGAGCCGGCGGAAGCAAGACGTTAGACCTTCTCGACTTCGGGGCGGCCGAGCAAGCCGGTCGGGAAAAATATCAGCACGATGGCGAGCATCGAGAAGGCGGCGACGTCTTTGTACTCGATGGTGAAATAGGCGGACCAGAAAGTCTCGATCAGGCCGATGATGAGCCCGCCGAGCATGGCGCCGGGCAGCGAGCCGATGCCGCCGAACACCGCCGCGGTGAAGGCTTTGATGCCGGCGACGAAGCCGATGTAGAAGTCGATCACGCCGTAATAGAGCAGGTAGAGCAGCCCCGCCACCGCCGCCAGAGACGCACCGAGCACGAAGGTCAGCGAGATCGTGCGGTCGACATTGACGCCGGAGAGCGAAGCCATCAGCCGGTCCTGCTCGCAAGCGCGCTGCGCCCGGCCGAGCGCGGTGCGGGTGATGATGAGCCAGAACACGACCATCAACACGAGCGTCGTCACCACGATGAGGATCTGGATATTGGAGACGTTGACGGAGAAACCGCCTTCTTCGAACAGCGTGTAGCCTCCGGTGACGACAGGCTGGAGCGGCTTCACCCGCGCGCCTTGCGCCACCTGAATGAAATTCTGCAAAATGATCGACATGCCGATGGCGGTGATGAGCGGCGCCAGGCGGAACGACTCGCGCAAGGGGCGATAGGCGATGCGTTCGACCGTCCACCCCCACACCGCCGTGAGCAGCATGGCGAGCAAGAGAACGATGAGAAGGGCGAGCGGGATCATGGTGAGGCCGAGACCGAGCAGCGCCAGGAACAGAATGAGAGCGGTGAAGGCGCCCACCATGAAGATGTCGCCATGCGCGAAATTGATCATGCCGACGATGCCATAGACCATGGTGTAGCCGATGGCGATCAGGCCATAGATCGAGCCGAGCGCGATCCCGTTGACCAGCTGCTGAAGGAAATACGCCATCCGCCCCCTTGTCCCCCTACGCAGGCCTTGCCACCTCTAAGCCCCTAGGCCAGGCCCCTTTTTTGCGGTCCTTTTTAGCAAGAAGAGCGCGCCGCGTACAACGCGGCCTATCCGCTGTATTGGTCAAGATCAGAGCAACAAATGCGAGCCGTCACAATAGGGCGAATCGCCGGTATCCTTGCAGCCGCAAAGCAACGCCAGCTCGGTGCGTTCGGCCGTGAACGTCAGCGGCTCGATCCCCGTCCCGGCATGCGACCCGTCGCAAAAAGGCTGCCTCTTGCTTCGCCCGCAGCGGCACCAGGCATAGCGCCTGCCGGCCTCGAGCTCGACTTGATAGGGGTTGAGCTGCGGTCGCTCCGGATCGGCCATGGCGGGTCCTTTGCAAGACTGGCCTAAGACGGCCCCGTCGTTGCCGTCTTGCTTAGCCAATTCGGCGGGCCTGCACAAGAAAACCTCGGCCGCCGCTGTCGATAAGGGCGTTAATTCACTGGGAATTTGTTGTCGGCAGGATCAACGTCGATTCGGGTTGAACTGTCGCAGCCTCGGCCGCGGGAAAGGGCTTGAGTCGATGACCCATCCAGACCATAGAGGGCGAAGAACCGGACCGGTGCGTGTCGCACCGGCGAACCGGCGGACCCGCACGGGGGCTTCAGCCGGGGACGGAGAGGGGCCGAGCTAAAATTTGAGGCCGCTCATGGCTGGAGTCATTTTCCTAACCGCTGCCATCCTGGCGCTGTTCGCGCTCGCCATGAACCGCGCCTCGCTCAGGGTTTGGGCGCTTGCCGTCGCCATTTTCACGCTGAGCGCGCAGATGGGGCTCGCGCACGGCCATCTCCACTGGCCGGCCTTTCCGTTTTGGTCGCTGCTCGGTTGGCTCGTCGCCTCGCTTCTGTTCGTTGCCAGTCTTCCCGAGATCAAGCGCAACTATATCGTGCTCCCGGCCTATCGCGCGCTGAAAGGTGCGATGCCGACGATCTCCGAGACCGAGCGCGAGGCGCTCGAAGCGGGCACGGTCGGCTGGGATGCCGAACTCTTCTCCGGCACCCCGGATTGGGAAAAGCTCCGCCGCGTCGCCCCGATTTCGCTCACGGCGGAAGAGCGCGCTTTCCTCGACGGACCGACCACTGAGCTGTGCAGGAAGCTCGACGACTGGCGCATTCGCCACGAGCTGCATGACATTCCCGACGACATCTGGCGCTTCGTCTGCGACCGCGGCTTCCTCGGCATGCTCATCTCAAAGAAGCATGGCGGCCTCGGTTTCTCCGCCCAGGCGCAGTCGCTCATTCTCGGCAAGATCTCCTCGCGCAGCCCCGGCGGCGTCACCATCGTCATGGTGCCGAACTCGCTCGGCCCCGGCGAACTGATCGAGAAATACGGCACGCCGGAGCAGAAGGCCTACTACTTGCCGCGTCTGGCCAGAGGCGAGGAGATCCCGTGCTTCGCCTTAACCGGGCCGTTCTCCGGATCGGACGCCGCCTCGATGCAAGACGTCGGCGTCGTCACGCGCGGACAGCATGCGGGAAGGGACACACTCGGGATCAGCCTCACCTGGGACAAGCGCTACATCACCCTCGCGCCCCAAGCGACGCTGCTCGGTCTCGCGTTCCGCCTGTTCGATCCCGAGAACCATCTCGACCGCGGCGAGGACGTGGGGATCACCCTTGCGCTCATCCCCACAAACCATCCCGGCGTCGAGATCGGGCGGAGGCATCTTCCCGCCGGGACCGGCTTTCCGAACGGACCCACGCGCGGGCGTAACGTGTTCGTGCCGCTCGATTGGATCATCGGCGGCGAGGAGCGGGCAGGGCAAGGTTGGCGCATGCTGATGAGTTGTCTCGCTGCGGGCCGCTCCGTGTCGCTTCCCGCAACCAGCGCTGCCGCCGTCAAGTCCATGGTCCGCGCCAGCACGGCCTATGCCCGCATCAGGAAGCAATTCAATCTGCCGATCGGCTTCATGGAGGGCGTCGAGGAACCGCTGGCGCGGATGATCGAGACCGCTTACACGCTCGAGGCCGCGCGTGCGCTCACCGCCTCGATGGTGTCGGCTGGGGAGAAACCGGCGGTGATCTCGGCCTTGCTCAAATATGTCTCGACCGAGCGCATGCGTCAGAGCACAAACGATGCGCTCGATATCCATGGCGGCAAGGGCATCTGCGACGGACCGCACAACTACTTGCAGGGCGCCTACCAGATGGTGCCGGTCACGATCACGGTGGAAGGCGCCAATATCCTCACGCGCACGCTGATCACTTTCGCCCAAGGAGCCTTACGCAGCCATCCCTATCTCTTCGCCGAGATCGAGGCGCTGCAAGACCAGGATCGCACGCGCGGCACCGAACGCTTCGCGCGCGCCTTTGAAAACCATGTCGCCTTCACGGTCTCCAACGCCGCCGGCGCGCTGTTCCACAATCTGACCTTCGGTCTCTTGGCTTCGGCGCCGCCGAATGCCGGCGACACGCGGCGCTGGTGGCGCGAGCTTGCGCGCGCCTCGCGCTCCTTTGCGCTGGTCGCCGATGCGACCGTGGCGCTGCTCGGCGGCGGACTGAAGGTGAAGCAGAAGATCACCGGCCGCATGGCCGACGCTCTGGCCGAGCTCTATCTCCTCTCGGCCGTGCTCAAGCGCCATGACGACGACGGTCGTCCGAGGGAGGATCTCAAGCTCGTGGACTACTGCGCCAGGAACTGCCTCTACCGCTTCGACCAGGTGCTGCTCGGCACCTTGCGCAATTTTCCGGTCAGGTGGGCGGCCTGGGCGATGATGCCGCTCGTATTCCCGCTCGGCGCGCGGCGGCGGCCTGCGAGCGACGAAGCGGGCAAGGACATCGTGCGCGCCGCCCTTGAGCCCGGCGCGTTCCGCGACCGTCTCACCCGCGACGTCTACGTGACCGACGACCCAAGAGACCGTGTGGGGCTGCTCGATTACACGCTCGCCAAGATGGTGGAGTGCGAGGAAGCCGACAAGAAGCTCGAGCGCGCGATCCGCAAGGGCGAAGTGAAGCGTTTCCATGACAAGGACTGGATCGCCGAGGCGAAAGCGAAGGGCGTGCTGAACGAGGCCGAAGCCGACGCCCTTGCAGAGCTCCGCGATCTCGTGGCCCGGGCGATCGCCGTCGACGATTTTTCCACGAGCGAGCTTGCGCGCAGCCGGTCGCCGGCGCCTGCGACCACGCCGCAGGAGAGCGCCGCCAAACCCGAGCAATTCGCCGCCGAGTAGCCCGACGATGCCGACGACACTTCCCGAGTTGCAGGACTGGCGTTTCACCGTCGATTACGAAGGCATCGCCTGGGCGGTCATAGACCGCAAGGGCGAGAACATGAATTCGCTCGGGCGCCGGACGACCGAGGAGCTTGGCGAGATCGTCATGGCCGTCGAGCGGGCAGCAGCCTCAGGCGAGGTCAAAGGCCTCGTGCTGATGAGCGCCAAGGACCGGAGCTTCATTGCCGGCGCCGATATCAGGGAGTTCGAGGGCTTCGACACCGAGCCGAAGATCGCGGAGGTCGTGAAGCAGACGCTTGAGCTCCTCAACCGCATCGACCGGCTGCCGGTGACGGTTGTCGCCGCGATCCACGGCTATTGCCTCGGCGGCGGCCTAGAGCTCGCTTTGGCTTGCGACTGGCGCATCGCCGACCGCGAGGAAGAGACACGGCTCGGCTTTCCCGAGGTAAAGCTCGGAATTTTCCCGGGGCTCAACGGCACGGTCCGCGCGATCAAGGCCGCAGGTCCGATGCACGCCATGACCGCCATGCTGACGGGCCGCATGCTGCGCCCGGCGGCGGCCAAGGCCATGGGTCTCGTCGACCAGCTTGTGCCCACCCGTCACAATCTCCGCTGGGCCGCGCGCAAGGCGGTGCTCCAGAAGCGAAAGTCGAGAGGCGCCCCGTGGTGGAAGCGGCTGATGCTGAAGCAGCCGGTGCGCGGGCTGCTGGCGCGGCAAATGCGGGCCAAGACCGCGGAGAAAGTCCGCGAGGAGCACTATCCCGCGCCGTTCCGCCTGATCGACCTGTTCGAGCGCTACGGCGACGATCCGATCCGCATGCGCATCGCCGAGACGGAGCTGTTCACGCCGCTGATGGCGAGCGAGGCCTCGCGCAATCTGCGCCGCGTGTTCAAGCTGTCGGAGATGCTGAAGGACGAGGCGCCCAAGAACGGATTCAAGGACGGGTTCAAGTCGCGGCGCGTGCATGTGATCGGCGCCGGCACCATGGGCGGCGATATCGCCGCCTGGTGCGTGACCCAGGGTATGCAGGCGAGCCTTCAGGATGTCGACGAGGCGCAGATCGCCAAGGCGCTCGACCGCGCCAAGAGCTTGTTCAAGCGGCAACTACGCACCCCTCTCGCCGTCGAAACGGCAATCGCCCGCCTCATCGCCGATCCCTCCGGCAAACACGTCAAGAACGCCGATGTCGTGATCGAAGCGATCGTCGAGAGGCTCGACGTCAAGCAGAACCTGTTTCGCGAGCTCGAGCGACAGGTGAAACGGGGAGCGCTGCTTGCCACCAACACGTCCTCGCTCCGGCTTGAGGACATCGCCAAGCCACTTGCCGATCCGGGGCGCCTTGTCGGACTCCATTTCTTCAATCCCGTGGCGCAGCTTCCGCTGGTCGAGGTGGTGCGCGGGGAGGGAACGCGCGAGGAGGAAGTGCGCAAGGCCTGCGCCTTCGTCGCCGCCATCAACAAGCTGCCGCTGATCGTGAAGAGCTGCCCCGGCTTCCTCGTGAACCGAGTGCTCGCGCCGTACATGATGGAGGCGGTGCGCCGTTATCAGTTGGGCGAGCCGCGCGAGAAGATCGATCAGGCAGCGCTCGAATTCGGCATGCCGATGGGACCGCTCGAACTCATGGACATGGTCGGCCTCGACATCGCCAATCGTGTCGGCGAGGAGCTCGATCTCGCTCCCGACGGCGACAATGTGCTGGCGGCGCTGGTCAAGCAGGGCAAGCTCGGCAAGAAGACCGGCGAGGGCTTCTATGTGTGGGAGCAGGGCAAACCGAAACGCGAGCCGGTCGCCTACGATCAGGCCGAACTCGAGCGCCTCGGACGCGAGCTCGTAAGGCCAATGCTCGACGAGGCCGAGCGCGCACTTGCCGATCGCGTGGTGGCAAGCGCCGATCACGTCGATGCCGGGGTCGTCTTCGGCACGGGCTTCGCGCCCTTCCGCGGCGGTCCGCTCCACCACCGGCGCAAGGAAGACCGCGCCGCCACCGCCGCCGCGGCTTAGCCAGGGAAGAGGGGAGCCGAGAGGGACGAGATGGCTGAGGCTTCGATGCGGCGCGTTGCGGTGTTGGGGGGATCGCGCATTCCCTTTTGCCGCTCGCACACGGCTTACGCCGAGCTCTCGAATCTCGACATGCTGATCGCCGCTCTCGGCGGCCTCATCGACCGCTTCGCTCTGCACGGCGTCCATATCGACGAGGTGGTGGGCGGCGCGGTCGTGACGCATGCCAAGGACTGGAACCTTGCCCGCGAGGCGGTGATCGGCAGCGCGCTCGCTCCGACGACGCCCGGCATCACTATGATGCAGGCCTGCGGCACAAGTCTGCAGGGCGCACTCGGGATTGCCGCCAAGATCGCCACCGGACAGATCGAATCGGGCATCGCCTTCGGCTCCGACACGACGAGCGACGCGCCGATCGTGTTCCAGCGGAGATTCGCCCAGCGTCTGGTGAGCCTCTCCCGCGCCCGCAGCTTCGGCCACAGGGCGGCCGCGTTCAAAGGCTTCACCCCCGGTGAACTCGCCCCCCAGCCGCCCTCGACCGCGGAACCGCGCACCGGTCTCAGCATGGGGGAGCATTGCGAGCTGATGGCCAGGGAATGGGGCATCACCCGCGAGGCCCAGGACCGCCTGGCTTATGCAAGCCACAGGAAGGCGGCCGCCGCCTATGACGAGGGCTTCATGGAGGACCTGGTGATTCCCTTCGCCGGGGTGTTCCGCGACAACAATATCCGCGAGGACATTTCGCTCGAGAAAATGGCCGAGCTGAAGCCCGTTTTCGACCGATCGGGGGCGGGCACGATCACCGCAGCCAACTCGACGCCGCTGACCGACGGCGCGGCCGCGGTTCTCCTCGCCTCGGAGGAATGGGCGGAAAAGCGCGGGCTCCCGGTCCAGGCCTATCTCGGCCTGGGCCGCACTTCCGCCGTAGATTTCGTGCAAGGAGAAGGACTTCTGATGGCGCCGACCGTTGCCGTGAGCGATCTCCTCAAGCAAACCGGCCTTGCGCTACAGGATTTCGATTACTATGAGATTCATGAAGCCTTTGCGGCGCAAGTGCTGGCGACACTGAAGGCATGGGAATCCGAGGACTATTGCCGCCGCCGTCTGGGACGGAGCCAAGCCCTGGGGTCGATCGACCAGGCGAAGCTCAACGTCAAGGGCTCATCAATAGCTTTCGGGCATCCTTTTGCGGCGACAGGAGCACGCATCCTGGCGGTTTTGGCCAAACTCCTGCATAGTCAGGGGGGAGCGAGGGGTTTGATATCTGTGTGTACGGCTGGCGGCATGGGTGTCGCGGCCATCTTGGAAGGGGCCGGGACACGGACGGACGCAAGGGCCGTGTAGCCGGCAGAACGACACAACGAGCGCGCAGCAAGCGCGCCATCGGCGAAAAACAGAGGCCTCGCAGGGTCGGTGAGGGACAGGGGGCAAGGTGAAGTGACTGCCATGGCGTTGCAAGCGCTATTGGCGCGACGATTTCTGGAGGTCCTTATGAGGCATCATGCCTGCGCAGCGGCGATCGGTCTTCTGGCCGCTGCCATTCTCGCCCCCGGCAGCCAGTCCCACGCGGCCTCGGCCGATCCCATCGGCTATTGGGTGAAGCCCGACGCGGAGCGCGAGTCCAAGATCCACATTTTCAAGTGCGGAAAGAATCTCTGCGCCAAGATCGCCTGGCTCAAAGAGCCGAACGACCGCAAGGGAAAGCCTCTGCACGACGTTCGCAATCAGAACCCCTCGCAGCGCGGCCGCCCGATCATGGGTTTGCCGATCTTCACCGGGCTTGTCCCGAGCGGGCCTTCGACCTGGAACGGCAAAATCTACAATCCCGAAGACGGTCAGACCTATACCGCCACGCTAACCGTCGTATCCCGCAAGCAGATTCAACTGAAAGGTTGCAAAGCCTGGTTGCTCTGCGGCGAGAGACAGTGGTTCAGAACGACGCCCCCAGAAGCGGAAGCTCCGGCTCCGCCTGCGGAAGGAACGGAGCAGATCGAGGCGTCGGTGACGCCGGAAGCGCCGGCAGCGCCGCTTGCGGCAGCCGCGGCCCCGGTTGCGCCGGAGCCGGTAACGGCGCCGAGCGCGGAAGCCGCGCCCGTCGAGGCCTCAATCGCCGAGCCCGCGCCGCAAGACCAGATTCAGCACGCGGCGATGCCGCAGGAAGCGGCCGAGCCCACCACGGTTAAGGCGACGATACCGGAGCCGACGATGCCCGAGCCGACGCTGCCTGCGCCCGCGCCGGCCAAGGCGGCGATGGCCGAGCCCTCGGTGCCGGTCGCGCAAGAAATTGCCGCTCCCGCCGAGGCGCCCGCCGAAATCGACATAGGGCGGGGTTATGGCTTCCTCGACGTCTCCACCGGCCCCGATGTGACGGCTCGGCTGTCCGGCGAGAACGTTTCGAGCATGATCCTCATGACCGAACCAGTGGCGGGCCAAGCCGCCCCGGCGCCGGTCCGGCCGGTCGCAAAGACGAGACCGACACCCCCCGCGGAGCCCGCGCGGCTTGCGCCAACGAAGCCCAAGCCTCAGCCTAAGCCGGTCGCCACCGCTGCCGCCAAGCCGGACGCATCGGCCGAGCCAAAGCCTGCACCGAAACCCGAGCCGTCGGCGAAACCGGCCGACCAGGCCACGGCCGCGCAGCAAGACGGCGATGCCGTTCCGCCCGACGCCGACAACCCCGATGCGATCCCGGCTGAGACCGCCGAGGCGACCCTTGTCGAGCCGGTCCCCATGACGCGGAGAGAGCGGCGCATGTTGCGGAAACAGCAGCGGGATCTGGGGCAAGGCCCCGATCTTCCCTGGTTGCGGTAAAGCTTTATCCGTTCCGGCTCGTCCCGCTCCGCCGCCTCAGTGCGGCCGGCGCTTAACTTCGGCGCGCAGCTCCTTTTTCGACAGCTTGCCGACCATCGTCTTGGGCAGCTCGTCGCGAAATTCGATTTCGGCCGGCAGTTCGAACTTGGCGAGCTTCTCTGTCAGGAACTCGTGGAGTTCCGCCGCCGTTGCCGCCTCGCCTTCCTTCAGCTTCACGAAGGCCTTCGGCGCTTCGCCCCGATACTCATCGGGGATCCCGACCACGGTCACCTCGGCCACGGCCCCATGCGCATAGAGCGCATCCTCGACCCGCCGCGGGTAGACCTTGAAGCCAGAGCTGTTGATCATGTCCTTGATGCGGTCGACGATGAAGACGTAGCCGTCTTCGTCCATGTAGCCCACGTCGCCGCTGCGGAAGTAGCGCCCGACGAAAGCCGCGTCGGTCTCTTGCGGCTTGTTCCAATAGCCGGGCATCACCTGCGGACCCGCTATGCAGATCTCGCCGGGCTCTCCGTGCGCCGTCTCCCGGGTGGGATCGTCGAGGGAGCGAATCGAGAGTTCCGTGGCAGGGAGCGGCAATCCGATCGAACCTTCCTTCCCGTCCGTGACGGGGTTGCAGGTCGCGACCGGAGCGGTTTCGCTCAAGCCGTAGCCCTCCACCAGGCCGCAGCCCGCAAGGGCCTCAAATCCGCGTTTCACCTCCGTCGGCAGCGCCGCTCCGCCCGAGATGCAATATTCGAGAGAGGAGAGGTCGAATTTGTCAATGTGCGGATGGCGCAACATGGCGTTGAACAGCGTCGGCACCCCCGGCATCATCGTCGGGCGGAGCTTGTTGATGACCTTGAGCGTCGCGACCAGCTCGAATTTCGGCAGGAGAATGATCTCCATGCCTCTGACGACGCCGTAATTCATCACAGCGGTCATGGCAAAGACGTGGAACAGAGGCAAGATGCCAAGCATGCGGTCTGCCTCGGTCGTCTGGCGGTTCTGCCAGGCGGCGACTTGGCCGACATTGATCGTGAGATTCGCATGGCTGAGCATCGCTCCCTTGGGCGTTCCAGTGGTGCCCCCGGTGTATTGCAGCACCGCGATCGCATCGGGGGTGATCGCGGGGCGCCGGTAGCGGCCGTCGTTGGCGAGCAGCGCACGCTCCAGAACGATGCGATCCCTGGCGGGGGAGGCATGGGTCTTGGCGAGCTTCTTGCGTTGCAATAATTTGAAGACGGCCGATTTCAGGGGCGGCAGCAGCGACGGGAAGCTCGCGACCACGGCCTTTTCGAGAACGCCGCGCTTGAGCATCCGCTCGACCTTGTCGAACAGCACCGCAAGATCGAGCGTCACCATCACTCTCGTGCCGCTGTCGCGGACCTGAAACTCAATCTCCTCCAGACTGTAGAGCGGGTTGAAATTGACAACCGTCCCGCCGGCCTTCAGCACGCCGAAGTAGAAAATGAGGAATGTGGGTGTGTTGGGAAGGAAAAGCCCGACATTGACGCCCTCGCCGACGCCGATCGCCTGCAAGCCCTTGGCGGCTCGATCCGAGAGCTCTCCGATCTCGGCGTAGCTCAGCCGTTTTCCCATGAAGTAGGTGCATGGGCGGGAACCGTACGATTGGGCGGCGCGGTCTAACAGGCTGCCCACGAGCTCCGGCGTGAACCGCGCGTCCCAGGAGACGCCCTTGGGATAGGATTTGAGCCACGGACGTGCGGGGGCCTTCTCTTGGCGAGATGCCGTCATCGTAGAGGAGGGAGCGCGCTTCCGGGCCATCAGTCTTTCTTTTTCATTAACTTACGACCCGCCAATTAGGTGGCGATTCTCGCCGTCTGAGCCAAGTGGCATCAGTCCCATTCGAACACTATATTATGGCACGGCTCTATGGCGGAGCCGTGGGGCCACCCGTTTGGATTATGCTGAAAGAGTGGCGGGGCAAGGCGCAAAAACGCCAATTTTCTTCGCGATTAGAGCCCCGAGCGGCGAAGGAACCGGGCGGGAACGCAGGTGGACTCGACGAGTTTTTAAGTCTATTCCAATGCCCGACTTGCCCTCGCATTAGCTATGATTTAGCCAGGGACTACTAAACACGGACCCCCCAGGGGGCAGGGAGAGAGTTGATATGGACGAAGTGGCTACCAAGATCATCGAGATTTTGCGTAAGAACATGAAGGATCCCTCGAAGACCGTCACGCTCGATACGCCCCTCAGTGAGCTTGAGATCGAATCGCTCGACCTTGCCGTCATCGTGTTCGATATTGAGGATACTTTCGGGATTGAAATCCCCTATAATGCCAACGAAGAGGTGGAGGCGTTCGCGACGGTTGGGTCCGTCGTCGATCGGGTGAAGGGCATCATCGCAGAGACGAAGGCTTCCGGCGCAGCAGCTTAGACCAGCCGTTCCGCTCGGGGGGCCTTCCCGGGACGTCGACCAGGCTTGGGAGTTACGGCTTAGTATTACATGACACACACTAACGGGCGCAGGCGCGTCGTGGTCACCGGCCAGGGCGTCGTCACTCCTTTGGGTACGGGCGTAGAGAAGTTTTGGGCGGCGCTCAAAAAGGGCGAGTGCGGCATACGCCAGGTACAAAGCTTCTCCACCGAGGACCTCTACATCACCATTGCGGGTGAGGTTCCCGACTTCGATCCGAAGGAACGGCTGCAGAGCAAGCCGCTCATACTCGCCGACAAATATTCGCAATATGCCGGCTGCGCGGCGCAGGAAGCCGTCGCCATGTCGAAGCTCGAGGTCCCGCTCAAGGACAGCGAGGCCTATCGCGCCGCCTGCATCATCGGCTCAGGCGTCGGCGGTCTTACCACGCTCGAATTCTCCTACAAGATGCTGTTCAAGGAGAACAAGCGCGCCACCCATCCGCTGACGCTGCTGAAGGCCATCGGCAGCTCGGCCTCGGCCCATGTCAGCATCGAATATTCCATCAAGGGCCCGACCTTCGGTGTCGTCAGCGCGTGCTCGACGGCCACCCATGCCATCGGCCTCACCTACCGCATGATCCGCGAGGGCCTGGTCGATCTCGGGCTGGCCGGCGCGGCGGAAGCTTCTCTCAATTGGGGTGCGACCCGTGCCTGGCAGGCGATGCGGGTGCTGAGCCCCGACGGCCTGTGGCCGTTCGCCAAGCGCCGCAACGGCACCGTTCTCGCCGAGGGTGCCGGCATTCTCATGCTCGAGGAATTCGAACATGCCAAGGCTCGCGGCGCGCCGATCCTCGCCGAAGTCCTGGGTTACGGCATGACCGCGGATGCCGCCGACATGGTGAACCCCTCGATCGACGGTGCGTCCACGGCGATGCAGATGGCGCTCGACGATGCCCGCCTCGCCGCGTCCGACATCGACTACGTCAACGCCCACGGCACGGCGACCGCGGTCAACGACATCAACGAGACCCGCGCCATCAAGCGCGTGTTCGGCAATGCTGCGAGCAAGCTGTCGATCTCGTCAACGAAGTCGATGCACGGCCATTGCCTCGGCGCCGGAGGCGGCATCGAGGCTGTTGCAGCGGTAAAGGCGATCGGCGAGGGCTTCGTGCCGCCCACTGTCGGCCTCGACGAGCCCGATCCCGAATGCGATCTCGACTACACGGCAAATGTCGGCAAGAAGCGCGACGTCAATTACGCGATGTCGAACTCCTTCGCCTTCGGGGGCCTCAACGCCGTTCTCGTGCTCGGTCCCCCGCCCGCCTAGCGGATAACGCTTCCCGAATCGTCGAAACCCATGGAGCCTGGCTCCGTGCCGGCCAGACCCGAGGTCTCCGGCGGCTTCCTGTCGCCTGAGGTGTCGGGAACGTAGAAGCTCGCCGCCGCCTGCACGGTGGGGTTTTCGCCATTGGCGCTGGCCGATGAATCGATGGCGTAAAGCTCGCCGCTTTGTTTCTCCCTGATGACTGCCGCCCAATGCGTCCATTTGCCGAAAGCGTCCTTGGCGAAGGGCCGTTCCACCGCGTGATGCCGGATCAGCCCCTGACGGTTGAGGACGAGGAGATAGCTCGTGGTGTTGGTGGCTTCATCGACGCAATCCTGCTGGCTTCGATCGCCCGAGCCCCGAAAATCCATGCTCGGCCGGTCGGTCGCGGTCCCAACCGTAGGCGCAACGCGCCGTTCCATCCACCCGATCGCATGGGCAATGGCGCGGCGCTCCTCGCGCGGGCTGTCCTCGCGAGGAACCAGCGTCATCACGACGAATAATTCAGAGAAATCGCTTGGCGTGAACGTAAAGGCTGTTTGGGCCTTGCACCCATAGGCATGACAGACGGTGACGGTATCGGCCTCGGGCGGCTTGGCCGAGAAATCCTTGTAATGGGCTTCCGGCGGCCCCTCCTGCCGGTAAACGCAACCGGCGAGGCCGGCAAGCGCCGCGGCAAGGAACCCGGCAATAAGCGCATGCAACGCGCGCGAACGAAACGACACTTGGCGACCCCGCCCACGCCGAAACAGATCGGCAAGGCTGAGGATTCATCTTGTTGGTTGAGAATTGGTTAGGCTGTGAGCGTCCACCCGAAAAAGGCCAAGGGCGGTTTGCAGGAGCAGGAAATGCGGGGGTGCGGCTGGCCACCGATAACAGGCATCCTGGCTATACCGTGCTGGAATGCGCTCCCCCGGAGCCGCGCCCCTCAGTAAGTCGGGAGGGGAGGGTAGCGGGAACCGGAGCTATGTCTGCAATGTGCTGCCACTAACGGACGTTGCTCCCCCTCCAACCGCCATGCGTTGACGTCGGACTGGTGCCCGGAGGATTCACCCTCCTTTCCGCGGGTCGGGCACGACATGCACGGGCGTTCCCTGTCCAATTCCATCGCTGCGGTGAAACAGATCAAGGGCAAACACCTCGCCAGTCCCGAGTCGCTGCAGCCGCGAATAGAAATGCGGAAAGATGCCGGGTCTGAATCCGGGATAAAAGGGCCGGTGGAAGCGCATCAGTTGATACTCCTCCCAAACTAGCGCGTAGCTGGTTCCATTGGCCGCCTGATCGACACAGTCCTGTGTCCAAGGATCGTACATTGCGCCTTGGACCCGATAGGCCTCTAGCTCTCCCGGCGTAAGTGTGGCGAGCGTGTTGGCTAGGAGTTGCTCCATTCGCACGGCAGCCGCCTCGAGTCCCTTGGTCTCTTCCTCCGGCAAGTCAGCCCGAGGTTTACCCATGCTCCACGCCATCGCCTGTTGCACGCTCGCTAGCATTGCCTCCGTGTATATGATCGGCACGCGAAAGGCACAGCCCGTGCCGGCGCACGCGATCACCAGCCAGCCGCTCGCGCGGTCTGCCTGCCTGACAAAGCCGGGGATATGTCCGTTGGCGGACACGCGGCGCGGCAGCTCGAGCCGATAGACCGGCAGGAGAGGCCCGCCGCTTGCGCCTTTGGCAAAAAGGTCACCGTAGGTTGGCTTGCCATCGCGGGTTATGCCGGATGCATGGGGGCCAGTGTCGGCAAAAAAACGGGCCAGCTCCTCCCTTCCCTCCTCGATAGATGAACGGGGCGGGTGCCATCCACTGAATGACCGCGGCGAGCCAAGCGCACCGAAAAAACAGATAGTGGCCAAAAAGGCAGCCAGAGCAACTTTCCGCACACCATTTCCCACGCGTTGCTGACAGCCAGCGACGAAGCGTGACTGAGCACTGTGACATCCGCTTGGCCAAAAAATGTAAGAGGCGGCAAACTAGGAAATTCTTTCCCTTCGCCAATGCCGTTGCGTCCCAGAAACACCTCAACGGCCTCCAGTTCGTTGTAATCCCTGGCCGGGGAGTCTGGCATCCGAGCCTGCGGAACTACGATCCGCGGTGACTTTTTTGGCATCAGAAATAGCAAAAACGGGTGCGGTCTTATCCAGGAATGAATGTCAACCGCTCATTTTCCAATCCGCCATGCCCATCCGCCCTTCAAAGGTCACTATCTCGCTTTCGGAGCGTCCTCGAAGGCTCATATTTCTGCCGCCTCGCGGGGCAAACTTTGTCCCCTCTGTGAGGGAAAACTGATGTTGAAGAGATTCCTTGTGACATTGGGCGCTTGCCTCATTTCACTCTCCTGCCTAGTCGGCTGTGAAGGATCCGTAGACGATCAACCTGAACTCAGACTTACCGACCCGCCGGCCCAGGAAGACAGGTGGTAGCCGCGCGAAAGCGACTTCGCAATAAGCGCGGGGATGCGCGCCTGCTTATCGACGCTCGCGTGAAACCGCTTCGCCTCCAGGTGATGAAAACGCGTTACCCTACCGGGCTGGAGCCGTGATGGTCGCATCCAAAAAACGATGGCCGGCTGCGTGAGGTCTATGTCCATCCCAAGCATTAGCCGAGGCCGGTATGGCCGGTCGGCGACCGACGCCCGTGAGGGCTAGATCAAGCCAAGCCCGCGGAAGCTGGCATGCCCCTTCTTGCCGACGATGATGTGGTCGTGGACGACGACCCCGAGCGGCTTGCCGGCGGCCACGATCTGCTTGGTCATCTCGATATCGGCCCGCGACGGCGTGGGATCGCCCGAAGGGTGATTGTGCACAAGCACGATCGCCGTCGCCGACAGCTCCAGCGCCCGCTTCACCACCTCGCGCACATAGACCGGAGTATGGTCCACGGTGCCCTTCTGCTGCACCTCGTCGGCGATGATCTGGTTGCGCTTGTCGAGGAAGAGAATCCGGAACACTGCTCCTTGTTCTCGAATCCCATCGTGGCCCGGCAATAGTCTAGCACCAAGGCCCAGGAGCCGAGCACCGGCCGGTCCAGCACTTCGCCGCGCATCAAGCGCAAGGCCGCGGCGCGCACGAGCTTGAGCTCGCCGATCGCCGCCTCGCCGATGCCTGGAACCTCCTTTAGCAACTCCTCCGGCGCGTTCACCGCCTCGGCGAAGGTGCCGAAACGGGCGATCAGCGCCTTGGCCATGGGTTTGGTGTCGCGCCTTGGCGCGGCGCGAAACAGCACCAGCTCGAGCAGCTCATAGTCGGGAACGGCGTCGGCGCCGGCCTCGCGGAAGCGTCGTCTCAGCCGCTCGCGATGGCCGAAATAATGTGGCTTGCCCGCATCCTTGAAGCCCATTCAGCCTTCGCTCGTTAGCGCCCGTAAGGAGGCCGGTGCAACCCTCGCGGCGAGACCGTGAACACTTGGCACGCCGTTTCGGTGACGCCGACGGTATGCTCGAACTGCGCCGAGAGCGACCGGTCCCGCGTCACCGCGGTCCAGCCGTCGGACAAGATCTTCACATTCGCCTTGCCGAGATTGATCATCGGCTCGATGGTGAACAACATGCCGGGCTTGAGAATGAGTCCCTCGCCGGGCTCGCCGTAATGCAGAATGTTCGGCCGGTCGTGGAAGACGCGGCCCAAGCCATGGCCGCAAAAATCGCGGACCACGCTGCAGCGCTCCCCTTCGGCATAGGTCTGGATGGCGGCGCCGATATCGCCGGTGGTGGCGCCGGGCTTCACTGCCGCCACCCCGCGCATCAGCGCGTTATAGGTCACCTCGATGAGACGCTCGGCGGCGCGGGGGATCTTGCCCACGGCGTACATGCGGCTCGAATCGCCATGCCAGCCTTCGACGATGAGGGTCACGTCGATATTGAGGATGTCGCCCTCTTTCAACGCGCGCGTCCCCGGGATGCCGTGACAGACCACATGGTTGAGGGAGGTGCAGATCGACTTGGGAAAGCCGCGATAATTGAGCGGGGCGGGGATGGCGGCGTGGTCCATGGCGAATTCGAACACGAAGCGGTCGAGCGCCTCGGTGGTCACACCGGGCTTCACTTCATCGACCAGGAGATCGAGGACCTCGGCCACGAGCCGGCCGGCCTTGGCCATGCCGGCGAAATCGTCGGCTCCGTGAAGCTTGACCTTGCTGTCGCGCGCCTGGGCGCGGGCGAATTCGAGATTGGACATGGGATGCAATTATAGGGAATTGAGACTCACTTAGGGGGAAATATGACAATGTGCAACGGTAGCCGCCGGTCTTCTTGTCTTCCGGGCAAGGACGACGCAAGAAACTGGCGAAAGGACGGCGAGAGGTTAGACTCCTCGATCGGCAATCGTTTCGTTTTGTCATGACCGCACAGAACGGCAGCAGAACCGTGACGGCAGCACTTCTCGTGATCGGCGAGGAGATCCTGTCCGGCCGCACCAAGGACGAGAACATTGCCTATATTGCCGCTTACCTGACCCGGATCGGCATCGCGCTGCGCGAGGTCCGTGTCGTTGCCGATGACGAGGCCGAGATCGCGGCCGCGGTGAACGAGCTCCGCCGGCGGTATACCTACGTCTTCACCACCGGCGGCATCGGTCCCACCCATGACGACGTGACCACCGACGCCATCGCCATGGCCTTCGGTGTCGAGGTCGTGGTCGATCCCGACGCGGTCGCCGCCATGCGCAAGCAGTTCAATGACGCGGAGCTTACGCCGGCGCGCCTGCGCATGGCCCGCATCCCCAAGGGGGCCTCCCTGATCGACAACGCCATCTCCCGGGCGCCGGGCTTCATGTTGGAGAACGTCATCGTCATGGCGGGCGTGCCCCGCATCATGCAGGTGATGCTCGACGCGGTGATCCCACGTCTTGCCAAGGGGCGGACGATCTTGACCCGCTCTGTCCGTCTCGACGTGCCCGAAGGGGACGCAGCTCCGGGACTCGCCGACCTGCAGTCCTCGCATCCCGAGGTCCAGATCGGCAGCTACCCCTTCTTCGAAAACAAGCGGCTGGGCACCTATGTGGTGCTGCGGTCGACCGATCCCGACAGGCTTGCCGCCGCCCTTGCTAGCCTGTGGAAAATAATCGACAGGCAGGGGTTCCGCGCCGCTTCAGTCGAGGACGAATAAGGTCTGCTTAACGATACCGAATCACCCGGCATCTGAGCCGGGGCGGCCCGCCGGTCGCCTCTCGCCGCGACATCGCCAATGCCGGCGCGGCGATATTGAGGGAAGCCGCAGCATGTCTGCTCAGTCGGATTTCGCTCTGATGCATCGCGCCCGCACGGGATGAGACGCCCCTCAATGAGGAGAACGCGCGCGCAGTCGCAGACGTTTGTTGATTGACGAAGAGGCGCGATGCGGCGTCAGGGACAGTCCATTGCACGCAGCGGCGCACGTTCGTCGATTGACGGAGAGAGGCGTGACGCGGCGTCTTGAGAGGCCGGCAAGCGCAACAATTATGCCGCCCGATAGCGTCGCGGGCGGCCAAGCAATCTCTTGTTTTGGAAGGGAAAATAAACGAGGCGCGGGGACGAGCCCCGCGCCTCTTGCAAGTCTATCTCTTCTTGCGACGGGCGCTTCCCGTCTTCTTCGCTGACGACTTCTTCGCCGCCGCGGTCTTGCGGGCTGGCTTCCTCTTCGCGGTCTTTCTCTTCGCTGCCATGTTGCATCCCTCCTTCGGGCTGGCTGGCTGTTAATTCACTCTAGCTACATCCGCTCGTCGCTCCACACGCATCGCATTCGCGACACGTGTCGTTGCAGACGAGGGCAAAGCCACGGCATTGTTCACACACTTTCCTTCATGAGTCTTAACGAGCCTCATCGATAAGAGATGGTCGAAGCGCGTCCGGTGAGCGATTCGCGATCCGAATTTTCCTATCGTGATATTTCGCATACTGCATTGCGCGGTTATGTACAACTATTTCTGTACATCGTCCGACTCGCGCAAACTTGTGATCCGATGACCCGGACGCTCCTTCGCACGCATGTAGCGGACCACTTTGCCTCGTAGTCGCGCTGTCCATCCACTGCGATCATCGGAACGTTCATCCCCTAGCTGCAGCCGCTTGTCGCGCCGCACGTATCGCATTTGAGACAGGTGCCGTTGCGCACGAGCGTGAAGTTTCCACACTCCTGACAGGCTTCGCCTTCGTAACCCTTCACCCGCGCTTCGCTGATGAGGTCGGAGTCGCTCCGTTCAGCCTGAGCATCAACGGCGCGAGTCTGGGTGTGAGCGACACCGGAGGAGGCGCCGGCTTCGGCTGCACCGGTCTCAGCCTCAAAGACGTGGCTCGCGCCTGCGATGCGGGCGGTGGGCAAGCGGTTGAGGCTCGCCAATCGCCGCTGATCCTGGTCGCCGGCCCGCTTGCGGACAAAGCCGCGAGAGACCCGGCCTTCAGTCCCGAGCTCGGCGATTTCGCGCTGCTTTTTCTCTTCGCCCGAACCGACCCCTGTAAGACCATTCTCGTTGGGATTGACGTGAGCAAGCTCGTTCCGTTCCAGATAAGAGATCGCGAGCTCGCGGAAGATATAATCCAGGATCGAGGTCGCGTTCTTGATCTTGGCGTTGCCGCGTACGAGGCCCGCAGGCTCGAAGCGCGTGAAGGTAAAGGCTTCGACGAACTCCTCGAGCGGCACGCCATATTGCAGGCCGACCGACACGGCGATGGCGAAATTGTTCATCAACGAACGGAAGGCCGCGCCTTCCTTGTGCATGTCGAGGAAGATTTCGCCGAGCCTTCCATCATCGTATTCGCCGGTATGGAGGTAGACCTTATGCCCGCCGACCACGGCCTTCTGGATATAGCCCGTCCGCCGGTCTGGGAGGCGCTCCCGTCTGCCGCGCTGGTCTTCACGAGACTGAAGCTCGACCCTCGCAAGCTCTCCCTCGAGCTCCGCCACGCGTTGCGTAAGGCGTTCGGCGACCACCATTGCGCGCTGCGCCTGCGGCTGGTCTGAGGCGAGCGCGGCGAGCACCTCTTCCTGCTCGTCCTCTTCGTCGGCGAGGAGTTGCGCGTTGAGCGGCTGCGACAGCTTGGAGCCGTCGCGATAGAGCGCATTGGCCTTGAGCGCGAGCCGCCAGGACAGCAGATAGGCCTCCTTGCAGTCCTCGACCGTGGCGTCGTTCGGCATGTTGATGGTCTTGGAGATGGCGCCGGAGATAAAGGGCTGGGCCGCCGCCATCATGCGGATATGGCTCTCAACCGACAGGAAGCGCTTGCCCTTGCGGCCGCACGGGGAGGCGCAGTCGAACACCGGCAGGTGCTCGGGGGTGAGCCCCGGCGCGCCTTCGAGCGTCATCGCCCCGCAGGCATATTCGTTGGCGGCCTCGATCTCACGCTTGCCGAACCCGATCTCGGCCAGCAGGTCGAAATCGGGCTGGTCGATCCGCTCTGGCGGAAGGCCGAGCGTGCCGGTGAGAAAATCCTCTCCGAGCGTCCAACGGTTGAACACGAACTTGATGTCGAAGGCCGAGGCGACAGCCTTCTCGACCACGGCGATCTTCTCTGGCGTGAACCCCTTGGCGGCGAGCGCCTCGTGGTTGACGCCGGGAGCGCCGGCAAGCGTGCCGCGGCCCACGGCATATTCGACGATGCGCTTGATCGCCTCCTCGGGATAGCCGAGCTTCCGCAGCGCGTCGGGCACCATGCGGTTGATGATCTTGAAATAGCCGCCGCCGGCGAGCTTCTTGAACTTGACCAGGGCGAAATCGGGCTCGATGCCGGTCGTATCGCAGTCCATGACGAGACCGATGGTGCCGGTCGGCGCGATCACCGTCGCTTGCGCGTTGCGGTAGCCGTGCTTTCGTCCGAGCTCGATCGCTTTCGCCCAGACCTGGGTGGCATGGGCGAGGAGCCGCGGATCGGGACATGAGGCGTGGTCGAGCGGCACCGGCGCCGTGTCGAGGCCCTCATAGCCCGCCGCCTCGCCGCAAGCGGCCCGCGCATGATTGCGCATCACCCGAAGCATCGCCTCGCGGTTCGCCGCATAGCCGGGAAAGGCCCCAAGCTCGCGCGCCATCTCCGCGCTCGTGGCATAGGCAACGCCGGTCATGATGGCGCTTAGCGCGCCGCACAGCGCACGGCCTTCCGGCGAATCGTAGGGAACGCCCGAAGCCATGAGCAGGCCGCCGATATTGGCGTAACCAAGCCCGAGCGTCCGGTATTCGTAAGACAGCTGGGCGATCCGCCGCGAGGGGAATTGCGCCATGGTCACGGCGATCTCGAGCACGACGGTCCACAATTCGATCGCGTGTTCGTAGGCCGCGATGTCGAAACTCCCGTCGGCCTCGAGGAAAGCCATCAGATTGAGCGAGGCGAGATTGCAGGCCGTATCGTCGAGGAACATGTACTCTGAGCAGGGGTTCGACGCCTTGATCGGCCCGGCCTCCGGGCAGGTATGCCAGTCGTTGATGGTAGTGTGGAACTGGATGCCGGGGTCGGCGCAGGCCCACGCGGCGTAGCCGATCTGCTCGAACAGCGTCCGCGCCTTCACCGTCTTGGCCACCGCGCCTGTCCTGCGATAGGTCAAGTCCCAGTCGCCATCGGCCTCGACCGCGCGCAAGAAATCGTCGGTGACCCGAACCGAATTGTTGGAGTTCTGGCCCGATACGGTGCGATAGGCCTCCGAGTCCCAGTCCGTGTCGAAGACCGGAAACTGGATCGAGGTGTAGCCCTGGCGCGCGAACTGGATCACGCGGCGGATGGCGTTGTCGGGCACCTTGGCCTTACGTGCCGCCCTGACCTCGCGCTTCAAGGCCGGATTGCGGTTGGGATCGAAGCAGTCGCCGCCGTCGCCCTCGCAATTGACGCAGGCCTTGAGGATGGCGTTGAGCCGCTCGGCGAGGATCTTCGAGCCGGTGACGAGCGCCGCCACCTTCTGCTCCTCGTTGACCTTCCAGTTGATGTAGTCCTCGATATCGGGGTGGTCGATATCGACCACGACCATCTTGGCCGCCCGGCGCGTGGTGCCGCCCGATTTGATGGCGCCCGCGGCGCGGTCGCCGATCTTGAGGAAGCTCATCAGGCCGGAGGACTTGCCCCCGCCTGAGAGCGGTTCGTTCTCGCCTCTGAGCCGCGAGAAATTGGTGCCGGTGCCCGAGCCGTATTTGAACAGCCGGGCCTCCCGCACCCACAAATCCATGATCCCGCCCTCGTTGACGAGGTCGTCGTCGATCGACTGGATGAAGCAGGCGTGGGGCTGGGGATGCTCATAGGCGGAGGTCGAGGCTTTGACCTCGCCCGTGGCGAAGTCGACATAATAATGACCCTGGCTTGGGCCATCGATGCCATAGGCCCAATGGAGGCCGGTATTGAACCATTGCGGGCTGTTGGGCGCGCCCATCTGCATGGCGAGCATGTAGCGGAGCTCGTCGAAGAAGGCCTGCGCGTCCTCCTCGCTCGTAAAATAGCCGCCCTTCCAGCCCCAATAGGTCCAGGTGCCGGCCAGCCGGTCGAACACTTGGCGCGCATCGGTCTCGCCGCCGAAACGCTCCCCCTCCGGCAGAGCGGCCAAAGCCTCCTCGTCGGGGACCGATCGCCATAACCAAGAGGGGACCGAACTCTCCTCGACCCGCTTCGCCTTTACGGGCACGCCCGCCTTGCGGAAGTATTTTTGGGCGAGGATGTCGGCCGCGACCTGGCTCCAATCGCGGGGAACGTGAAACTGCGCGAGCGAAAACACCACCGAGCCGTCGGGATTGCGGATCTCGCTTGCGCTGTCCCGGAACCGGATAGAGTCGTAGGGCGATTTACCCGCCTCGGTGAAACGTCTCTCGATCCGCATCTGTGTCTTTCCCCCTTTTGTGACGCGGCCTTTGCCCTCTCGGCGCGTAACCGCTGAAACTGGGGCGATTCGTCAAATCCATCAATATGTATACACTAACTTCCTAATGTACCACTAAAGCCTGTGGGCCGCCACCATAAGTGGCTGTGAGGAAGTCAGGGGATCATATGTGGGGACCCTGTTGACGAAAGACGAGGGGGAGGCCTCTCGCCATTGGGCGTTCACGGAGCACTTCTTTCCATTCATCCCGCCGGGTCCTAACGCCCCGCCCACCACCCGGTGCCGCACCATCGCGCACCATCGCGCTTTCGATAAGCTCGTCGCTGGTGTCGGACGATCGCACTTCGAGCTCAAAATCGAGCGCGCCACATCGCAGCGAAGCACGGCTCACGCGAAACTGTGCCGGCCTGGACAGGTGCCCCCCTTGAGGCCATAGTCCCGGCGCAACGAAAAGCGGCGAACGCGAACAAATGGGATTCTTCACCGAGCTCTTCGCCTGGTGGACCGGGAACACCATCGGCACGCGCCTCTATACCTGGCGGAAAGGGGAGCGCGTGGGTGAGGACGGGCTCGGCAACGTCTATTACAGCGAGCGCGGGGGGAGGCGCCGCTGGGTGATCTACCGCACGCTTGCCGAGCCGTCGCTGGTCCCGCCCGAATGGCACGCGTGGCTGCATCACACCGTCGATGTGCCCCCGACCGAAGAAGACTACACGCCGCGGCCGTGGGAGCAGGCGCATCGTCCGAACCTGACCGGGACCTACGAGGCCTATCGCCCGCCCGGCTCGACGCTCCGCACCGATGCTTCGAAACCGAAGCTGGACTACGAGCCGTGGCAGCCCAATTGACCCAACCGACGACGCTCAACGATGCGCCGCCCAAGCCGGTGCAGCGCTGGTCGGCGTCGGACTACGCCAAGAACGGCCGCTTCGTGCACGAGCTTGCCGGGCCCGTGTTCGCCATGCTCGGCGCCAAGCCCGGAGAGCGCATCCTCGATCTCGGCTGTGGCGACGGCGCGCTGACGGCGGAGATCAAGGCTCTCGGGGCCGACGTGCTCGGCGTCGACTTGAGCGACGAATTGCTGGCCGTGGCGCGCATGAAGGGGCTCAATGTCCGCAAGGTCGACGGCCACGCCCTGGATTTCGTCTCGGAATTCGATGCGGTGTTTTCGAACGCCTCGCTGCATTGGATGCGGAAGCCGAAACTGGTGATCGCCGGCGTGGCGCGCGCGCTTCGCCCGCGCGGTCGTTTCGTGGGCGAGCTTGGCGGCCATGGCAATGTCGCGGCCATCGCCACGGCGATCCGCGCCGTGGATGCGCTTCGCGGCGGCGATCCCGCGCTCACCGCGCCCTGGTTCTTTCCCACGGCCGAGGAATATGGCGCGCTCCTGGCCGAAGGCGGCTTCATCGTCAAAGAGATTGCGCTCGTACCGCGTCCGACGCCACTCAAGACCGGCATGGAAGGCTGGCTCAGGACGTTCGGCAGGTCCTTCTTCGATCAGTTCCCCGAGCCGGAGCGGAGCGAGGTGGTGGGCGAGGTCATAGAGCTGTTACGGCCTTCGCTCTGCGACACGGAAGGGCGCTGGACCGCCGACCACATTCGACTACGCTTCTTCGCCGAGCGAAGCGCCTGATGCAGCCCGCCACACCCATGCCCCAATCATGGTCGAGGCGTCAGGCGCCGAAGCAGAACAAGAACAGGCGAATTTCGGCATTCCGCGGGGGTCATGCTCGCGGACGGGAGCACAGCGGAGCGACAGTCAGCGGACCCGAGCAAAAAGTGTTTGGCATCGAACGCGCGAGACTTAAGGCAGCACGGTTAACCGCTCGACCGGCCCTTGCATCGCTCGCCTTGGTGCTCGCCGCCTGCCTGGCATCGAGCCCGCTCCATTCCGAGATCGTCAAGAACCCGATCGCGGTCTTCGCCGCCCTCGACAAGGTCACTGGGCGCATCTCGCATCTTGAGGTTCCCCTCAACCAGACGGTCGAGTTCGGCGCCCTCAAGGTGACGCCGCGGGTGTGCGATACCCGTCCGCCGACCGAGCAGCCCCATACGGCATCCTTCGTCGAGGTCGACGAGGTGAGCCTCACGGGCGAGGTGCAGCGGATCTTTACCGGCTGGATGTTCGCCGAGAGCCCCGGCCTTCACGCCGTCGAGCACCCGGTCTTCGACGTCTGGCTGACCAACTGCAAGACGAACGCGCCGCCCGCGCCTTCCGGAAGCAGCGAGAACGCGGCCGCTGCCGGCGCCGCGCCCGGCGCCGAAGCGCCGCCTGCCGATGCGCCGCCCGCCGAGCCGCCACCGGCAGACGCCGCGATGCCGCCTCCGCCGGATGAGCCCCTGCCATGGGCCAAGCCGCCGCCTCCCAACGCCGACTCGAGCAATCGCTGAAACTCGTCCCGGCTGACCTCGATCGCGCCGAAGCGCGCGAGATGGCCGGTGATGAACTGCGTATCGAGCAGGGTAAATCCCCCATAGATCAGCCGCGCCACAAGATAGATCAGCGCGATCTTGCTTGCGTCGCGCGCCCTCGAGAACATGCTTTCGCCGAAGAACGCGCGGCCGAGATGCACGCCGTACAGTCCGCCGATGAGCGCGCCGTCCTGCCAGACCTCGACCGTGTGACAATGGCCGAGCGCGAACAGCTCGCGATAGAGGCCCCTGATGCGGCCGTTGATCCACGTCGAGCGCCGGCCCGAGCGCGGCGCCGCGCAACCGTCGATGACCGCCTCGAAGTTGCGGTCGACCTTGACCTCGAAGCCGCCGCTGCGAATGGTTCGTGCAAGCCGCTTCGGCACATGCAGGCCGTCGAGAGGAAGGATCCCGCGCCGCTCAGGCTCGATCCAGTAAAGGGCGTTGTCCTCGGCGCTCTCGGCCATCGGAAAGATGCCGCACGCATAAGCCTTGAGGAGCACCTGCGGCGTGATCTCGATGGTGACGTCGTCAATGGAGGTCATCAGCTCTTCCCGCGGGCGCCGAGCTTCGCAAGGTGCTTCTCGAGCCAATGGATGTCGTAATTGCCATCGACGATGTCGGGTTCGGTGATGAGCGAGTTGAACAAGGGTATGGTGGTCTCGATGCCATCGACCACGAATTCTCCAAGCGCACGCTTGAGCCGCATCAGGCACTCGTTGCGCGTCCGGGCATGGACGATGAGCTTGCCGATCAGGCTGTCGTAATAGGGTGGAATAGTGTAGCCGGCGTAAGCGCCGGAATCGACCCTGACACCAAGCCCTCCCGGCGGATGAAAATGAGTGATGGTCCCGGGCGACGGCCTGAAGGTGTGCGGGTTCTCGGCGTTGATGCGACATTCGATGGCGTGACCGTTGACGCGAACATCGTCCTGGCTGAGCGAAAGCGGCGCTCCGGCGGCGATGCGGATTTGCTCGATCACCAGATCGAGTCCGGTGACCATCTCGGTGATCGTGTGCTCGACCTGGAGCCGGGTGTTCATCTCGATGAAATAGAACGCGCCCGCCTCGTATAGGAACTCGACGGTGCCGACCCCGCGATAGCGCAGTTCCCGCATCGCCTTGGCGACGAGCTCACCGATCCGCACGCGCTCGCTTTCGTTCAGCGCAGGCGAAGGCGCTTCCTCCCAAAGCTTTTGATGCCGGCGCTGCAGCGAGCAGTCGCGCTCTCCGAGTTGAATGGCGTTGCCCTGGCCGTCGGCCAAGACCTGCACTTCGATATGGCGGGGATGGAGCAGGTACTTTTCGAGATAGACTGTGCTGTCGCCGAAGGCGGCCTTCGCTTCGTTGCGCGCGGTCAGCATGGCCGGCTCGAGCTCGTCCTCCGACAAGGCAAGCTTCATGCCGCGGCCGCCGCCTCCGGCCGCCGCCTTGACCAGAACCGGGTAGCCGATCTCCCGGGCCAATTTCTTCGCCTCGTCGATCTCTTCGACCGGACCTGACCCCGGCACCACCGGCATGCCGACCTGTTGCGCCGTCAACTTGGCCTCGATCTTGTCGCCCATCAGCCGGATGTGCTCGGCGGTAGGGCCGATGAAGGTGATGTCGTGCTCCTCGAGGATCTCGGCGAAGCGGGCATTCTCGGCGAGGAAGCCGTAGCCGGGATGCACCGCGTCGGCGCCCGTGATCTCGCAGGCGGCGACGATGGCCGGAATGTTGAGGTAGCTGCCCTTGGCCGGTGCCGCACCGATGCACACGCTCTCGTCGGCGAGGCGCACATGCATGGCGTCGGCGTCGGCGGTCGAGTGCACCGCCACGGTGGCGATGCCAAGCTCCTTGCAAGCGCGTTCGACGCGAAGCGCGATCTCTCCCCGGTTGGCGATCAGGATTTTGTCGAACATCGCGCCCCCGGCTAGCGTTGCTCGATCACCGCCAGCGGCTCGCCGTATTCAACCGGCTGGCCGTCCTCGACAAGAATGGAAATGACGGTGCCGGCGCGGGGGGAGGGGATCTGGTTCATGGTCTTCATGGCTTCGATAATGAGGAGCGTCTGCCCGGCCGTCACCTTCGACCCGATCTCGATGAACGGCGGCGCGCCGGGCTCGGGCGCGCGATAAGCGGTGCCGACCATCGGCGACGTCACCGTGCCGGGATGGACGATGAATTCCTCCGACTGGGTCGGCGCCCTCTTTGCCGGGCGCGCGCTCTCGCGCGGGTCCGCTGGCGGCAGATCGGTGGTTAGCGTCGTCGTGAGGTTCACCCCGCGCGCAACCCTGACCCGTTTGCCGTCATGTTCGACCTCGATCTCGGTGAGGCCGGTCTCCTCGAGGAGCGCGGCAAGCTCGCGGATCACATCCTTGTCGAAGCTGCCCGCTTTTTGCGCCATGGGTCCTTTCCTTACGCCGTCACTTCGGCTTGCCGGCCGCGGGTGCTGCCGCCAGGGCCTCGATGGCAAGCTCGTAGCCGATCGCGCCGAAGCCGCAGATCACGCCTCTGACGGCCTTGGAAATGTAGGAGTGCTGGCGAAACGGCTCGCGGGTGAAAATGTTCGACAGGTGAACCTCGACGGACGGCACCGGACACGCCAGCAGCGCATCGAGCAGAGCGATCGAGGTGTGAGTGAAGGCGCCGGCGTTGACGATCAGACCTGACGCCTCGGTTCTCGCCTCCTGTATCCATGCCACCAACTCACCTTCATGGTTGCTCTGGCGAAAGACCAGCGAAAACCCCAGCGCCGCCGCTTTGCGCTCGCATCTGGCGCGCAGATCCTCGAGCGTCTCCCGGCCATAGACCTCCGGCTCCCGGGTCCCAAGCAGGTTGAGATTGGGACCGTTCAAAACGTAAATCGGTTTAGCCATGGCGGCTAGAGAACGCCTGATGGGGCCGGGCGCGCGCGGGGTCCCGTGCGCTGGCCCCGGCAACGGGGACCGGCCCCTTTATCAGCTTTTCGGCCATTCCGCAAAATGAGCGCTCACCCCCTCCGGGCGGCACTCTTCGGCCTAAAGGGCCCTTAGCACGTCACCTTGCAGCCTTGTTGACGGACCTCGGCGACCTTGGCCACCAACTGATCGTAAAGGTCTTCGGGGGCCCCGGGCACCATCCGATCGCCGATCAGGTAAAGCGGCGTTCCTTGCAGGCCGAGCTTCTGCGCAAGGTCCTTGGTCTCTTCGAGCGCCTTGGCGATCGAAGGGTCTTCCATGTCCTTTTCAAGCTGCGGGACATCGAGACCGATTTCGCCGGCAACACGCAGGGCCTTGTCTTTGTCGGCCTTGCCTGGCGCCGTGTACAGCTTCTGATGCATCTCGAAGTATTTTCCCTGCTTGCCGGCGGCAAGAGCGGCTTTCGCCGCCCATTCGGATTCCTCGCCGAAAATTGGCAGCTCCTTGAACACGACGCGTACCTTATCGTCGGTGTCCACGAGTTTGATCACGTCGGGGAGCGCTCGGCGGCAGAAGCCGCAATTGTAATCGAAGAATTCGACCACGGTCACATCCCCGTTGGGATTGCCTGCGGCATAGGACTGGGGCGAGCGGAAGATGGCGTCGGCATTGTCGCCGATGACCTTTTGCTGCTTCTCCGACTCCTGGGCCTGCTGGCGCTTGTCTAGCTCGGTGGTCATGTCGACCAAGATTTCGGGGTTCTTGGTCAGATAGTCGCGGACGACATCGACGATCGCCTTCTCGTCGAGCGCTGCCCTGGGGGCATCGACCACGCCCGGTGCCGTGCGCCATATGACGAGGAGCGTGGCCGCGGTCACAAGCGCGGCAACGACGGCGGCCACGAGCGCGGTGGCGAGGCCTGTCTTGAGGGTCATGCTGAGAATCTCCGGGAGCTTCAGTCGTTGTTTCGCGGGATTTCGAACGCCAAGATGTCGTCGGCCTTAATCCAATTCGGCGTGCCGTCGATAAAGCCGTCCCTGGCGCGCTTGGCCTGATGTTTGGCAAGCTTCAGCTGCCCTTCATAGAAATAGGCTTCGGCGGATGCAAGCGCGGCTTGCGCCATGAATTGCTTTTTGGCGCCAACCGCTTGCGCCGCCTCGGCTTTACGGGCGTAGGCCGCGGCGAGCTGGCGGTAGCCCATGGCCGAGCTGTCTTCGCGCGCCAGCGCCGTGCGCAGATTGGTCACGGCCTCGTCGACAAGCTTCTTATCGTTGGCGCCGAGCAGCGCCTGGCCTAGCATCACCCGGATCAGCGGCTCGTTAGGGCTGAGCCTCACCGCCTCTCGGAGCGGCGCAATTGCGGCCGCCGGGTTCCCGCTCTCGAACAGGAACTGGCCTTTGAGCTCGTAGAAATACGGCCAATCGGGTTTGGCGGCGATCAACTGGTCGATAAGCGGGGCGGCGGCCTGCATGCCGGATTTCCGGTAGGTGGCGATGGCTCTTGCGTAATGCGCCGCCAGGCTTTGATCGGTCTTCGGGTAGCGGTTGAACACGGTGTCCGGTTCATCGAGAAAGCCGAACAGCTTCGCCTTCATCAGGTCATGCCGGAACTGAAGCTCAGGGGAATCGACGTTGTTGTAATGGGGACTCGATTCCACGAGCTCCCTCAAAATCACGATACGTTGCTGCGGCAAGGGGTGGGTCATCAGATAGGGATTGATGCCCTGGACACCGACGAGTTTGCTGCCCATGAACTCGAAGGTCTCGATCATGCCGCGGCCGGATTGTTTGGTGGCGTTGAGGAACATGACCGCGGCTTGGTCGGCTGATGATTCCTCGTCCTGCCGGTAGGCAAGCAAGCTGCGGAGCGCCGCATCCTGCCCGCCATAAGCAACCCCGAGACCAGCCTGGCCGAGCCCCGGGGCTCCGACGAGGGCGCTTCCAACCACTGCGGCAAGGCCGAGCACTTGCATCATCAGGGCCGCCGATTTGACGCGTGAGACCTGGGTCCTGAGCCGGGCCAGATGACCGCCGGTCATGTGTCCCGTCTCATGAGCGATGACCCCGATCACCTGGTTCGGCGTCTTGGCGTTCATCAGGCCGCCGGCATGCATGAACATGTTGTGCCCGTCGACCACAAACGCGTTGAAGCTGCGGTCGTTGACAAGATGGATGCGAATGGCTTGAGAGCTAAGGCCGGCCGCGCTGAGGAGTGGCCTCGCGTACATGCGAATGAGCGTTTCGATCTCGGCGTCACGGATGAGCCCTTTGGCGTCGGCCGTGGTGGAAACGATCTGAGCAGCGGCGAGCACCCCGACGAACGTTGCGCGAAGCCGCCGCGGTTTCGATCGGGTTCGGAGTTGAGCCTGGAGCGGCATGGTCGGCTTGTTCGTTTCGGCTTGACGGGTGGCCGCTTCGGAGCCGCTTTATGCGCGGCTTAGGGGGGCGATATGCTGTCGCCGGCCATCTTTCGCCGACACTTTGCTTGACGTTTGAATACGGCGACAACGTGACGGCTCAAGCCTCCGGCTCGGCAGCGAAAGAGCACAAACCTTGGCCGCCGCGCTTCTCTTAGACCCTAGCGCTGCCACCAGCCGCGGCGGCGCGGCCTTTCCGGATCGCTCTGGTTCTGGGCGTGCGTTTCGCTCGGCGGTTCCGGCTCGCTCGCGGTGCTGACCGTCTCAAGCGGGGGCGCGGCCTCGAACCGGGGCGACGCCTCCTCGCGTGCGTGACGGCTCGGGCCGTTCTGCTTTCCGCCAGCCTCAACCGATCCGGCTCCCTCGCCCTGCGCATCGAGCCTCGCCTCGCCTCGCATCCCTTCTCCGGGCGCCCGCTGAGGACGTTGACCGCAACGGCCGCGGCGGCCGCCGCGGCGTCCTCTCCGGCGCGGCCCTTTGCGGCCTTGCTCGGCGCCTCCCTGATTGACCTCCGCTCTCTTGGCGTCGTCGGCGGGAGAAGCGGCCAGTTGCTCGATGCGTTCCTCGCTCTCCTCGTCGGATTCCTCAGCGTGCGAAGGGGCCGGCCGCTGAAACTCGCCGCCTCCTTCCGGCCGCCGCCGCCGGCGCCGGCGCCGCGAACGGGATCGCGGCTGTTCTGAGTCCGCCTCTGCTGCCGCCGCAGGGGGAGGGGGCGCTTCTCCATGATGGGCCCAATCCATATGCACCGCCGCCGAGCCATTGGCGATCTCGCCCTCGGCCGCCCGCTCGATCACGAATTGCGAGATGTGCATGTGCTCATCGGCGGTGACGGTGATCGGAACGCGGTAGCGCTGCTGGATGTCATTCAGATGGATACGCTTCTGATTGAGGATGTAGAGCGCCACATCGACCGCGGTGGTGGCGACGAGCGGCACCACGCCGTCGGTGATGAGCCGGTCCTCGATGGAGCGGAGAATGTCGAGTGCGACCGACTCGACCGAACGCACCATGCCGGTTCCCTGGCACATGGGGCAAGGCTTGGTCGAGCCTTCGAGCATGCCCGTGCGCAAACGCTGCCGTGACATTTCCAGCAAGCCGAAATGGCTGATGCGCCCCACCTGAATCCGCGCGCGGTCATGACGCAACGCCTCCTTCAGACGCCGCTCCACCAGCCGGTTGTTGCGGCGTTCGTCCATGTCGATGAAGTCGATGACGATCAACCCGGCGAGGTCGCGCAAGCGCAACTGCCGGGCGATCTCTTCGGCCGCCTCGAGATTGGTTTTGAGCGCGGTGTCCTCGATATTGTGCTCGCGCGTCGCCTTGCCGGAGTTGACGTCGATCGAGACGAGCGCCTCGGTCTGGTTGATGACGGTATAACCGCCGGATTTCAGCACCACCTGCGGCGAGAACATCGCCGCGAGCTGACGCTCGACCTGGTAGCCGATGAAGACGGGCTCGGGTTCCTTATACGGCTTCACGTTCTTGGCATGGCTCGGCATCAGCATGCGCATGAAGTCCTTCGCCTCGCGATAAGCGTCGTCGCCGGCAACCAGCACCTCGTCGATGTCCTTGTTGTAGAGGTCGCGGATCGAGCGCTTGATCAGGCTTCCTTCCTCGTAGACCAGCGCCGGCGCCGTCGATTTCAGCGTGAGGTCGCGGACGTTCTCCCACAGCCGCAGCAGATAGTCGTAATCGCGCTTGATCTCGGTCTTGGTGCGCTGGGCGCCGGCGGTGCGAATGATCAGTCCCATGCCTTCCGGCACTTCCAGTTCGCCGGCGATCTCGCGCAGGCGCTTGCGGTCGGACGGATTGGTGATCTTGCGCGAAATGCCCCCGCCTCGCGCCGTGTTAGGCATCAGCACGGTGTAGCGACCTGCCAGCGACAGGTAAGTGGTGAGCGCCGCGCCCTTATTGCCGCGTTCCTCTTTGACCACCTGCACCAGGATGATCTGGCGGCGGCGAATCACCTCTTGGATCTTGTAGGGACGGCCGCGACGGCGCCGCACCCGCTCGGGAACCTCCTCGAGCACATCCTCCGATCCGACCGATTCGACCGTCTCGGCCACGGTGTCGCCAGGGCCCTCTTGCACCGCCACCGGCTGACCGACGATTTCGCCGGCCTCGATGTCATCGTCGTCATCTTCGCTCTCCGGCGCGGCCGGAAGCGGGCGCTCTTCCGCTTCGGCTTGAGGCTCGCTGGCCGGTTCGGAAACCTCGTGGACGAGGTCGCTTGCCTCCATGACGACGACCGTCGGGTCTTCGCGCGGCGTGGTGTCAATCTCGTCCTCGTCTTCGCGCTCGAATTTCGCAACCGAGACCGCTTCCGTCGCCGGAGCGCTCGGGCGCTCGGCCTCGCGGCGCCCGTGTCCTTCGTTGCGTCCGCGCCCTCGCCGGTCGCGCCGGCGGCGCCCATCCGCGGCCTCGTCCTCGGCGGCCTCCGCCGCGGATGCGCGGCTTTCCTCGGCGGCCTCCTCCTCGAGCAGCGCTTGGCGGTCCGCGACAGGGATTTGGTAGTAGTCGGGATGAATTTCAGTAAAGGCTAAGAAGCCGTGGCGATTGCCACCATAATCGACGAAGGCTGCCTGTAATGACGGCTCTACCCGCGTCACCTTGGCAAGATAAATATTGCCTCTGAGTTGCTTCTTACTCGCTGATTCGTAATCAAATTCCTCGACGCGATTGCCCCTTACCACGACGACCCGGGTTTCCTCCGGATGCGCCGCATCGATCAGCATTTTGCTTGCCATGTTGTGTTATCTCCGCCGCGCTGGTCTCGGAGGGCGGAAGCGAAATCCGCCAATCCGGCTTCGGGTCCGAGCCCGGCGCGCGCCAATGACCAATAGACCATGATTCGCTGCGACGACCCATCAGCGGCCCTTCCGGACCTGAGGGCGCGGGCCTCGCCGGCCCGTTGGCGATCGGACGCACCGATAAAATCTCGGAATTACCGAGACTTATCGACTTAAACCGATCTTGCATCGCAGTCCTCGTTGCCGCGTTCCGGACGCGGCTTGAGAAAGTTCGATTCCGGCGGCCCGCTCTCACCTGGCCGCCTCTCTGCGTCCCGGCCGTTCGAATGTGGCCCGACGCGGGAAACAATTCCGCCCGTATCGCCGTTTGGCGTCCAAGGGCTCAGGCCCGCACCGCGGGCCTGACCCTTAATACGGGTACGGTGGGAGATTTGGCAAGTGTTGCGGCGGAAAGCCCGCAAAAGGGCCACAACAGTCGCTTAACGACTGCGTGGTTAAGATTTGGCGGAGTTAAAGCCTATTTTGGCGCAAACGCCCGCCGCGCCGCCGCTTGTACGACCGGGCGGTTCGTGAGGCGGCCGACTAGCTTGGGGGATGATGCGAGTCCAGCGTGCCTTGTTGCATGCGGCCGTGCCGATTCTGGCCCTTGTCTCGGGGCTTGGACAGGCGCCGACCTGGCCTGCCGCGTTTGCTGCCGGAAACGAAACCAAGTCCGCCGTCGCCAATGACGCGCGGGTCGCCGGCGACCGCGAACGCACGCGCTTCATCGCTGATCTGTCCAGGAAGGTGGACGTTCACGTCTTCGCCCTTGGCAATCCCTACCGCGTCATCGTCGATGCGCCCGACGTGAGCTTCCAGATGCCCGATGGGATCGGCAAAGAGAAGCGGGGGCTCGTCACCGCCTACCGCTACGGGCTGTTCGCACCGGGAAAGGCGCGCATCGTCCTCGATGTCAGCGGACCGTTTCTCATCGACAAGGCCTTCGTTCTCGAGCCGCGCGACGAACAGCCCGCGCGGCTTGTGATCGATCTCGTGCCCGCCGACGAGAAGACGTTTCTTGCCAAGCTGAAGGAAGCAAAGCCGCAAAGCGAGAAGCAGCCGCCGATCGCCCTCTCGCCGCCGCCCGCAAGACCGCCCGACGCCAAGCCCGTCGTGGTCTTGGATGCGGGCCATGGCGGCATCGACCCCGGCACGAAGAGCGCCGCCGGCATCGCCGAAAAGGACGTCGTGTTGACGTTCACCCGCGCCTTGAAGACCAAGCTCGAAGCCACCGGCCGCTACGAGGTCTATTTGACCCGCGAGGACGATACGTTCCTCGCGCTTCGCGAGCGCGTGGAATTCGCCCAGAAGAAAGCGGCCGGACTCTTTCTCTCGATTCACGCCGACTACTTCCCCCAAGACATCGACAAGACGACCGGCGCCACCGTCTATACGCTGTCGGAGCAAGCCTCTGACGAGGAGGCACGGGCGCTCGCCGCCAAGGAGAACTTTTCCGACGCGCTCGCCGGCATCGAGTTGCCGAGCGACTCCGACGAGGTCCTGGCCAACATCCTCATCGATTTGGCGCAACGCGAGACGCAGAACCGTTCCGTGGTTTTTGCCCGCTCCATCGTCGGCGAGCTCGCCACGCGCGGCGCACTGCATACTCGGAAAATACGATCGGCCGGATTTCGTGTGTTGAAGGCTCCCGACGTGCCCTCGGTGCTGCTCGAGCTCGGATTCTTGAGCAATCCCGACGACGAGAAGCTCCTCACCTCCGAAGCTTGGCGCGAACGCACCGCCGAAGCGGTGGCGAAATCGATCGATGCCTATTTCGCCAAGCGCTTCGCCCGCAGTCCGTATTGACCGCACCCGCGACGGCTACCTCCAAATCGACGATTTCCCGGGACGGCAGCGTTTTGTTGCCATAATCTTCGCTAGGGTTGTGACGGGTCCCCGGCATGTCTGGACCGGGTGGGACGGGATCGACGATGGACATTACCGCACCAGTCAAGCCGCCGGAGCGCCGGCGGCGCCGCCGCCGCGGCGGATTTTTCCTGCGTTTCCTCGGTTTCATGTTCGCCGCCGTGATGATCGTCTTCATCGCGGTCGCCGGCGCGGCGGCCTTCGTCTTGTGGAAAGTGTCGAGCGAGCTGCCGGACTACGAGGTGCTGGCGAAATACGAGCCGCCGGTCATGACCCGCATCCACGCCAATGATGGCTCGCTGATCGCCGAGTTCTCGCGCGAGCGGCGCATTTACGTGCCCATCACCGCCATCCCCGCCTGCATCATCGACGCCTTCATTTCCGCCGAGGACAAGAATTTCTATCAGCATGGCGGCCTCGACGTGCAGGGCATCATCCGTGCCGTCGTCACCAATATGAGCCAAATGCAATCGGGACGGCGTTCGGTCGGCGCCTCGACCATCACCCAACAGGTGGCCAAGAATTTTCTGCTGACGAAGGACCAGACCATCGAGCGCAAGCTGAAGGAGGCGATCCTCGCCATTCGCATCGAGCGCGCCTTCACCAAGGAACAGATCCTCGAACTCTATCTCAATGAGATTTATCTCGGCGTTGGCGCTTATGGCGTGGCCGCCGCGGCCCAATCCTATTGGGACAAAGCCCTGAACGAGCTCACGCTCGCCGACTGCGCCTATCTTGCGACCCTGCCGAAGGCGCCGAGCAACTACGATCCGTTCAAGTTTCACGACCGGGCCGTCGCTCGCCGCAATTGGGTGATCGACCGCATCGTCGAGAACGGCTTCGCCACCAAACAAGAGGGCGAGACCGCCAAGGCCCAACCCCTCGGCGTCATCAAGCGCGTGCCCGGTCCCAAGATCTTCGCCTCGGAGTATTTCGCCGAGGAGGTGCGCCGCGAAATCCTCGATCGCTTCGGCGAGGACAAGCTGTACGGCGGCGGCCTGTCGGTGCGCACGACGCTCGATCCCCGGCTGCAACGCATCGCCCGCAAGGCGCTGATCGACGGCTTCGTCAATTTCGATCGCCGGCGCGGCGGCTGGCGCGGCCCGGTGAAGCAGATCGAAATTGGAGGCGATTGGGGCACCACGCTCGCGGCCATTCCGGTGTGGAGCGACATCGCACCGTGGAGGCTTGCCGTCGTGCTCGAAGCCACCAAGGACAAGGCAGTGGTCGGCATTCGTCCCGGCCGCACGCCTGGCGGCCAGCTCGAGAAGGAGCGCGAGACCGGCGTCATTCCCTTCGAGGAAGTGAAATGGGCGCGGCCGAAGCTCGAGCGCGGGCTCGGCGGTGCGCCGGGTTCGGTGACCGCCACGCTCAAACCAGGCGATGTGATCTATGTTTCACCGCGCGAGCCCGACCTCGCCGACGATGGGACCCCGGTGCAGACGCCGGAAGAGCTCAAAGGGCAATGGTCGCTCCAGCAGGTTCCGCAAATCGGTGGAGCGCTCGTCGCCATGGATCCCCACTCGGGGCGCGTGGTTGCTATCGCCGGTGGCTTCAGCTTCGCGCAGAGCCAGTTCGACCGCGCAACCCAGGCGCGGCGCCAGCCGGGGTCGTCGTTCAAGCCGCTGATCTACACGGTCGCGCTCGATAACGGCTACACGCCCTCAAGCATCATTGTCGACGGCCCGATTTGCCTCGAGCAAGGGGCGGGCATGCCGCAATGGTGTCCGAAGAACTACGATGCGGGGTCTGCCGCCGGTCCCTCCACCTTGCGCTTCGGCATCGAGAAGTCGCGCAACCTCATGACGGTGCGGCTTGCCCGCGACATGGGCATGCCAATCATCGCCGAATATTCGCGCCGCTTCGGCGTTTACGACAATCTGATGCCGGCTCTGTCCATGGCGCTCGGCGCCGGCGAGACCACGCTGCTGCGCATGGTCACCGGCTACTCGATGCTGTGCAACGGCGGCAAGCAGGTGAAGGCGAGCTTCATCGATCGCGTACAGGACCGCTACGGGCGGACGGTTTGGCGTCACGACGGACGAGACTGCTCAGCCTGCGCCGCCCGGGAGTGGAGCGGTCAGGCGGAGCCCCAGCTCGTGGATAATCGCGAGCAGGTCATCGACCCGATGTCGGCTTTTCAGATGACTTCGATCATGGAAGGCGTCGTTCAGAGCGGCACGGCGCAGAGGCTCAAGGTTCTCAAGCGGCCGATCGCGGGCAAGACCGGCACCACCAACGACTACAAGGACGCTTGGTTCGTCGGCTATACGCCCGATCTCGCCGTCGGCGTCTATATCGGCTACGACCAGCCGGCTTCCATGGGCCATGGCGAGACCGGCGGAAGCCTCGCCGCCCCGGTCGTGCGCGACTTCTTGAGAGAGGCGCTGAAAGACGTGCCGCCAGTGCCGTTCCGCGCGCCCACCGGTATGAAACTGGTACGCGTCAATCACAAGTCCGGCCAGCCGGCAGGCGCCGGAGACAAGTCCGCAATCTTGGAGGCGTTCAAGCCCGGTCAGGAACCGGCGGGCTCCGTTTCGGAAGATGTCGTCGAGGGCGGGGAAATGGCCGAGGATGGTTACGCGCCTCCGCCTCCCAATGGTTATGGGCCGCCACCGCCACCACCTCCGCCGTTCGGGCCCCCTCCGGGCAATGACCGTGCTTTGACATCGGGTACCGGCGGCCTCTACTAGTTCTTATGTAGATGTACGTTATCCCTGGCGCGGGCCGGTCCAGCCGGCTGTTCTCCCATCGCTCATGGCTGCTTGAGGAAAAGATGCGTGCCGAAACCGAGTCGGTCGTCAACGATATTAGAGAATCCCTGGCTTTGCTCAGGAGGCATCTTTGACCCCGATCAGGGGAGGCAAAGGCTAGCCCTCCTCGACCGCGAGGCCGAGGCCCCGAACTTCTGGAACGACAGCCGCCGCGCGCAGAGCCTGATGCGCGAGCGCCAGCAGCTTGAGAGCGCGCTCGGCGCCTTCGACCGCATCGTCCGCGAGCTCGACGACCAAGTCGCGCTGATCGACCTCGGAGAGGAGGAGGGGGACGAACACGTCATCGCCGAGGCGGAGGCGGCGCTTGCCCGCCTGCGGCAGGAAGCGCACACGCGGGAAGTCGAAGCCCTGCTCTCTGGTGAAGCCGACGCCAATGACGCTTACTTGGAGATCCATGCCGGCGCGGGGGGCACCGAGAGCCAGGATTGGGCGCAGATGCTCGAACGCATGTATGTGCGTTGGGCGGAGGGGCGCGACTACAAGACCGAGATCATCGGCGAGCACTACGGCGAGGAGGCCGGCATCAAATCGGCGACCGTGCTGATCAAGGGCACCAACGCCTATGGCTGGCTGAAGACGGAGTCGGGTGTCCACCGCCTCGTGCGCATCTCGCCGTTCGACTCCAATGCGCGCCGGCACACGAGCTTCGCTTCGGTGTCGGTGTATCCAGCGATCGACGATACGATCGAGATCGATATCGACGAAAAGGACGTGCGCATCGACACCTATCGCTCTTCGGGCGCGGGCGGTCAGCACGTGAACACCACCGATAGCGCCGTTCGCATCACCCATCTGCCGACCGGAATCGTGGTGCAGTGCCAGAACGAGCGCTCGCAGCACAAGAACAGGGCCACGGCCTGGGCGATGTTGCGCGCGCGCCTTTACGAGGCCGAGCTCAAGCGCCGCGAGGAGGAAGCGCAAGCCGCTGCCGCCGCCAAGTCCGATATCGGCTTCGGCCACCAGATCCGCTCTTACGTGCTGCAGCCCTATCAGCTGGTGAAGGACCTGCGCACAGGGGTGGAAAGCACCAATCCTTCAGCCGTCCTCGACGGCGACATCGATCGCTTCATCGAGGCGGCGCTGGCCGAACGAATTCACGCCGATCAGAAAGTCTGAGCGGCGATCGCCAAGCGGTAATGCGGTGGCGACCGCTCCGCTATTCGGCGGCGCGGGTCGGAATCACGCTCGCTTCGTCTTGAGGCTTGCTCTCGACATTTGCGGCCTTCTCGGGCCGTGCCTCGACGCGCGGGCCGCCTCCGGCAGGGGCCTTGACCTCAGCCAAAGGATCGTCCGAGCGGCGCGATTTTCCTTCGAAATACGCACCCTGCTCGATCGCAAGGCTCTGATGGAAAATGTCGCCCTCGACATGGGACTGCGCTTGCAGGGTGACGCGCAAACCTCTGATTGAACCGACCACCCGTCCGCGCACGACAACGTCCTCGGCCATGACGCCGCCGATCACTTGCGACTTGTCGCCGAGCAGGAGCGAGCCGCAATTGATATCGCCCTGGATCTCGCCGTCGACCTGGATCTCGCCTTTCGAGGTGACATTGCCGGCGATGCTCAGGTCTTCGCCGATGATCGAAGGGACCATCTTGCTGGCGGCTGCGCTCGGACTCTTGGATGCATAGGTTGCGGGCCGTTCGGTGAAGGGCGTTTTCAACTCGCCCGTCCGCTCGCCCATCTTGGTTATGCTCTCTCCGGTCTCGGGTTTCTTGGTGAACATGACTGCTACCTCCCCATCGCAACTTCAAGACAACGAGCGCGGAATGCCACCGCCCCGACGCCAAGCTCGCGACCGCCTGATCCCACAAAAAGCCGACTCACGGGATTGCCGCAGAGTTCCGTCACGGGCCGATACGCAGCGCCCACTCCTGCCATGACAATAAACGCTCGCTCGCGTGTTGTCATGAGGGTTCTCCCCGCTAAGATGCGCGAGGCGCCGGGGCGGCTAAGTCCCGGCCGGGTCTTGGAAACCGCCTTCCTTTGGCCGATTTTACCACCTCTTATGCCCTTAGCCCTTACCTTGCGTCGGGCGCCGGGGCGTGGAGCTTGAAGAGGTTCGGGGCTTAATTGGGGGGATGCCGGCACAGGACCAAGCGCGGTTGAGGCGTCGCGTTCAGGTAGGGGCGCGGTCCTCGTTGCGTGGCTTCGGTTGCCCGCTTCGCGCGGGGCGACCCATGCGTCTTGGACTTGGTCGTGGCGGGGCCTGACGGAATGAGCGAGCCGATCGCAGGCGCTCTCTCGAAGCTGACCACTGATTGTGGCAGGGCGATCCAGCTATTTCGCGCGCAAGCACGAACGATGACAATCCGCACTTTCGTGCAAGGACGCCGTTGGGCGCGCGCCACGCTCGACCGGTTCGTCGGGAAAGAAGCAGCCAAAGAGCCCATCGCAAACGCCCTGGTCAAGCTGACCGCTGAAGGCAGCAAAGCGATCCTCGCTTTGCCGGAACGGGGCCGGGCGCTGGTGCGACGCGTGCCGGAGCCTGTTCAGCTCGAACTCAAGAAGCTGTCCTCGCGCGGCGCGCATGTTTGCCGCGAAATCTTCGCCGGCATTCTGGTCGTCGGGCTGGTTGCCATCGTTCTCGGTTATGGCCGGCTTGCCCGCGGGCCCATCTCTCTCGCGGGCCTCGTCCCCACCATCGAAGAAGCGATCAACCGCGAGCTTGCCGATGTCAGTGTAAAGATCGACGACGCCATCCTGCAACGGGCGCCTGACGGGCCGGGCGTTCTGTTCCGTTTGCGCAATATCCGGCTGGTCGACGCGAACGGCGCGATCCTCGCCCAGGCGCCGCTTGCCGCCATCGGCATGAGCGGAAGCGCGCTGCTGTCGGGGCGCCTTGCGCCGGGCAGCGTCGACTTCATCGGTCCGCGGCTCCTGCTGACCTACGAGCCAGGCCGCGGCCTTTCGCTGACGTTTTCGCGTCCCGTTTCGAGCCACTCGCAGTCGCCGCTTCCGGACGCTCCGCCGCAGGGCGAGGCGGCCGGGCCATCGGCTGAAGCCCCGGCCCCCGAAACGGTCATCACCAAGCAGCCGGCCGCGGGCCGCCGGGTGCTGGACGTGACACGCACGGTCGCCGACGTCTTCGAACGGGCGCGAAGCGGCAACACCTCCTACTTGACGAGATTCGGCGTCCAGGATGCGCTCGTTGTGCTCAATGACGGCGACACCCAGACCTCATGGCAAGTGCCGGACTTTGCCGTCGACCTCGAGCATCGTGACCGCCGCAGCATTCTGGTCGGGCAGGCCAATATCGCCTCCACCAAAGGCGACTGGCAGCTCGAGATGCGCGCCGCCCAGCAGAGCAAGCGGCAGAGCCTGGTCGTCCACGCCCTGATCCAAAATCTCGTTCCGTCGGGGATCGCCGGCAATTTCTCCTCGCTTGGCCTGCTCAAGGCTCTCGACATGGTGGTGAACGGCGAGGCCACCGTCGAACTCTCGAACGCGGGGGATTTCGTGGCGGGGACCGCCGAATTCAATTTGGAGACGGGGCAGATCACTCCGCCTTGGGACCGCGATAGCCCGCTCAGGATTGATGGCGGGCGGCTCAAGCTGCGCTATCTGCAAGGGAAGGACGTGATCGAGATCGCTCCTTCGACTCTTGCTTGGGGTCAAAGCCGGGCGACCTTCAGCGGCAAATTTCATCCGGTGCGCGACGCGAATGGCGGCGTGACCGCGTGGAACTTCGCGGTAAGGGCCAACCAAGCGGTGCTCGCGGTCGAAGAATTCGGCCTCGCACCCATGAAAGTCGACGAATGGCAGGCGACCGGCAGCTTCGTTCCGGCAGAAGGACGCATTAACTTGTCGCGCTTGGCCATTCGTGCGGGCGACGCCTCGGTCGCGCTGTCCGGTACGGCGGCCGATAAGGACGGTGCTGAGGACGTCCGCTTGGCCGGCGAAATAAGCCCGATGCCGGTCGACGTTCTCAAGCGGTTCTGGCCGAAATTTCTCGCCGGCAAAGCCCGGGCCTGGGTGCTGGAGCGGGTGAGCGGCGGGCAGGTCTTGGGCGGCAAGTTCGCCCTCAATCTGGGTCCAGCCGAGGTCGCGCAGCTCGAGGCCGGAGGCGAGGTCCCGCCCGAAGCGGTGAGTTTTGAGCTCAATATCTCCGGTGCGAGCATCGCCTATATCCCGGGAATGCCGCCGGTCGTCACCGGTGCGTCCAAGCTGGCCCTCGCCGGAATGAACCTTGCCGTCGATATTCCTGAGGGCAAGATCGCAGTCCCGTCGGGCCGGACAATTGTGCTCAACCAAGGCCGCTTTTCCATTCCCGATCTCCGCCTCGATCCCCAACAGGGCGACATCGCATTCAAGGCGAACGGCGAGACGCCGGCCGTGCTTGAGCTGCTCGACCACGAACCGCTCGGCTATCTCCAGAGTGTCGGCATGAAGCCCGATTTTCTCGGTGGCGCCGCCGAAGGAGATTTTCTCCTGTCAATGCCGCTCCTGGCCGATCTAAAATTCGAACAGATCAAGGTCAACGGTGCGGCGCGCCTCAGTGACGCGCTCGCCGGGAAGCTTGCCGGCACTGACGATGTGACGAGCGGCGTGCTCGATGTCGCCCTGACCGAACACGCGCTCGAGGCGAGCGGCGAGGTCAGCATCAAAGGCGTTCCCGCCGAGCTTTCCTGGCAGCGGCTCTTCCGCACGCCCGAAGACCAGCAGACGCCCATTCAGGTGACGGCGCGCCTCGATGCGGCGTCGCGCGAGCAGCTCGGGATCAAGGCGAACCATCTGGTGCAAGGACCGACCCCGGTCACCTTACGGATCGGGCAACTCGGTGCCGAGACGCCGACAGCCATGTCTCTCGTGGCCGATCTCACCGAGGCGCAGCTCTCGTTCGGCGGTTTGGGCTGGACCAAGCCTGCCGGCCGCGCCGCAAGCCTTCACGTCGACGTTGTGCCGAAGGAGGACGGTTCGACCGTTCTCGACAACCTCAAGATCCTCGGCGATGACATCGACATTAGCGGCGGCATTGCGCTCGACGCCGAGCAGCGCCTCAAGGAGTTCTACTTCTCCGATTTCTCGGTCAACAATCTCACCCATGTCGAAATCACGGCCACCGTACGCGACGACCAGGTGCTCGAAATCAAAGCCGAGGGACCGAGCTATGACGGACGGCAATTCTTCGAATCCCTCTTCTCGGCCGGTCAGCTCGAAGGATCGGAGGAGCCGGACGAGCCATTTGGCGTCGATCTGACCGCCAGCATCGGCACGGTTTTCGGCTTCTACGATACGTCGTTGAAGAATGTCGAGGTGACCATGAAGAAGCGCAACGGCCGCGTCGTTGCGCTCGAAGCCAAGGGCGATCTGAACGGCAAGGCGCCGGCTGCCGTCCATCTCGGACAGAGCGAAGGCGCGCGTCTCGTCGAGGCCGAGGCCCGCGACGCCGGCGCCGCGTTCCGGCTCGTCGGCTTCTATCCGAGCGTCGAGGGCGGCGACGCGTCGCTGCAAGTCAATCTCGATGCCGGTGGACCCGGGACCAAGAGCGGGACCTTGTGGGCGCGCAATTTTGTCGTGCTCGGCGATTCCGTCGTGAACGACGTCCTCACCGATCCCAACTCCACCGCGGTCTTGGGTCAAGAGCGGAAGCAGCAGGTCACCCGCGAGCGCATCGCCTTCAATCAGTTGCGCGCGCCGTTTTCCGTCGGTGCGGGCAAATTCCGGCTGAAGGACGGCTACATGAACGGACCTCTCCTCGGCGCGACCATGCGCGGCACGGTCGACTTCAAGGCCGAGACGGTCGAACTTGGGGGCACCTATGTGCCTCTTTACGGTTTGAACTCGGCGCTCGGGTCGATCCCCATTCTCGGCCGTGTGCTGGTCGGCCGTCAGGGCGAGGGCGTGGTCGGCATCACCTTCGCCATCAGGGGCAAGCTCGACGACCCTTCGGTGCTGGTCAATCCGATGTCGGTGATGACGCCGGGCATCTTCCGGCAAATCTTCGAGTTCACCGGCTCGGTCCCCGACCCAAATGCCGCGCCCGCAGCCTCCTCCTTCATGGTGCCGGGCCAGCAATTCGGGCAGCAGCCCGGCACGCAATAGCTCAGACCGGCCTGATGAGAGCGTGCCGCTTCTTGCCGAGCGAGAGCTTGATGACACCCTCGGGCGTGAGGTCGTCAAGGGTCAGCTTCCGCCTCTCGTCGGTCACCGCGACATCGTTGACCCTGATGCCGCCGCTCTTGATCTGACGCCTTGCCTCGCCGGTCGAGGCCACGAACCCGACATGGGTGTTGGCGTTAAGCACGCCCCAGCCCTTCTCCAGCTCAGAGCGCGGGATGTCGAAGGTGGGAAGTGTGACGGCGATCTCGCCTTGCTCGAAGGTCGCCCGCGCCGTCGATGCGGCGCGATCGGCCGCGTCGCGCCCATGGACGAGCGCGGTTGCCTCGGTGGCGAGAATCTTCTTGGCCTCGTTAAGCTCTGCGCCCTTCAATTTGGCGAGCTTGGCGATCTCCTTGAGGGGGAGTTCGGTGAACAGCTCGAGGAAGCGTTCGACATCGTCGTCCTCGCTGTTCCGCCAATATTGCCAATAGTCGTAAGGGGAGAACATATCGGCGTTGAGCCACACGGCGCCGGCGGCGGTCTTCCCCATCTTGGCGCCCGATGCGGTGGTGAGAAGGGGCGAGGTGACCCCGAACAGCTCCGCTCCGTCGGTGCGGCGCCCGAGCTCGATGCCGCTCACGATGTTGCCCCACTGATCGGATCCGCCAAGCTGCAAGCGGCAGCCATAGCGCCGGTAGATTTCAACAAAGTCGTAAGCCTGCAGCACCATGTAATTGAACTCGATGAAGCTGAGCGGCTGCTCGCGCTCCAACCTGAGCTTCACCGAGTCGAATGACAGCATGCGGTTGACGCTGAAATGGCGGCCGTAGTCGCGCAGGAAATCGATGTAGTTCAGGCCATCGAGCCAGTCGGCATTGTTGATCATGAGCGCGTCGCTCGCGCCCGGGCCGAAGCTCAGGAATTTGGTGAACACCCGCTCCATGCCGGCGATGTTGGCCGCGATCTCGGCATCGGTTAAGAGCTTACGCGCTTCGTCCTTGCCGGAAGGATCGCCGACCTTGGTCGTGCCCCCGCCGATGAGGACGATCGGCCGATGCCCGGTCTGCTGCAGCTTGCGCAGCATCATGATGCTGACGAGATGGCCGACATGCAGCGACGGGGCGGTGCAATCGAAACCGATATAGCCGGTCAGCTTCTCGCTTCGCGCGAGCCTGTCGAGCCCCGCTTCGTCCGTCGCCTGGTGGATGAAGCCCCGCGCCGCCAGCTCTCGCAGGAAGTCCGATTTGACCTTGCTCATGAGGCTAGGGCTCAGAAGGATTGCAACGGCAAAGGCTTTACCAGCTTTGCCGTGAGAATGCACGGAAGCGAGACGGAACGAGGCCCGGCCGGGTTTGCCTAAGCAGCGGTGTCTTTGCGCTTCTTCGTCTTGCCGAGCCGCTTGTCGAGGTAGAGATCGACCACCTCCATCAACCCGTCCATGCGGCCCTCGAAGAAATGATTGGCGTCGGGAACGGTCGAATGGTCGATGACGATGCCCTTCTGTGTCTTGAGACGGTCGACGAGCCCGCGCACCGATTCCGTTGGCACGACTCGATCTTTTGCCCCGTTGACCATCAGTCCAGACGAGGGGCAGGGGGCAAGGAACGTAAAGTCGTAGAGATTGGCGGGGGGCGCCACCGAGATGAAGCCCTCGATCTCCGGCCGCCGCATCAAAAGCTGCATGGCGATCCAGGCGCCGAACGAGACGCCCGCGATCCAGCAGGTCGCGGCGTCGGTGTTGTACGCTTGCAGCCAATCGAGCGCGGTGGCGGCATCGGCGAGTTCCCCGGGGCCGTTGTCGAACAGGCCCTCGCTTCGCCCCACGCCCCGGAAGTTGAAGCGGAGCACCGAAAAGCCGCGCCGCTGGAACGCGTAGTAGAGGTGATACACCACCTGATTGTTCATCGTTCCACCGAATTGCGGGTGAGGATGGAGGATGAGCGCGACGGGGGCGTTGGGTCCCTTTTCGTGGTGATAGCGGGCCTCGATCCGTCCGGCGGGACCGCTGATATTCACTTCAGGCATGTATGACTGGCCTCGACGGGAGCTGGGGTCATGGGATCCGAGCTTGCGGTTTCACACCAATGATTTGGGGAGCGCGGAGAGGGGCTGCAAAACTTGACTCTGCCGCTCGGGAAACCTATACCTTTTAAGATTAGAATTGTTCCAAACAATACCGCTCCGGGATAGCTGGGCGCTTGGAGCGGCTGAAACTTCGGGCCGCGCTTCATAGCACGCGCAACGGGGGCTCGTGCAAGGGTTAACCGGTTGCGATCGGCCGCAAGCTTCGTGAGAGCATGAACCAGCGCACCTACCTGGATTATAACGCCACGGCTCCGCTTCGGGACGAAGTCCACGAGGCTGTCGTCGCCGCGCTGTCACTGCACGGCAATCCGTCTTCGGTCCATGCCGAGGGAAGGGCCGCGCGCCGGGCCGTCGAGGAGGCGCGCGCGAAGGTTGCTGCTCTCGTCGGCGCCGACCCGGAAGACGTGATCTTCACGAGCGGCGGCACCGAGGCTAACGCGCTCGCGCTCGCACCGCGACCGGGCGCGCCTTGGCGCTGCTACGTCTCGGCTGTCGAGCATCCCTCGGTCCTCGCCGGCGGACGATTCGAGCGCGAGGACGTCTCCAATTTTCCCGTGACGGCTGACGGCGTCGCCGACATCGAAATCCTTGCGAAAGAACTTGCAGAACCCCATCTAGAGGGTTGCAGGCCGTTCGTTTCGCTGATGGCCGCCAATAACGAAACCGGCGCGATCCAGCCGGTCGCGGAAGCTTCACGGATCGTCCACGAGGCAGGCGGGCTCCTCCACACCGACGCCGTTCAGGCGGCGGGGCGGATCGCGCTCGACATCGAAGCGCTCGGTGCCGACCTCTTGAGCCTCTCGGCCCATAAGATCGGCGGTCCTAAGGGCGTCGGTGCCCTCGTCCTAGCGCGTGGCGCCTCGGCGGAGCCTCTGATCAAGGGCGGCAGCCAGGAGCGGCGACGGCGCGCGGGAACCGAGAACGTGCCCGCCATTGTCGGTTTTGGCGTGGCGGCTGAACTTGCCTTGGCGGACCTCGCAGAGGCTCGCGCAACCGCAAGGTTGAGGGACGCGCTCGAGGAGGGCGCGCTTGCGCTCGCGCCGGATGCCGTCGTGCTGTCGGCGCGCGCAGAGCGGCTGCCCAACACGACCTGCCTCGCGATGCCGGGCGTCAAGGCGGAAACTGTGGTGATCGGGCTCGATCTCGCGGGGGTCGCGGTGAGCGCAGGGAGCGCCTGCTCCTCGGGCAAGGTCGAGGCCTCGCATGTGCTGAACGCGATGGGAATTTCCGAAGAGCTTGCGCGCGGCGCCATCCGCGTAAGCCTTGGTTTTGCGACCACGCGTGCCGATATCAATAACTTCCATAAGGCCTTTGGCGAGCTTGTTGGGCGGCTGAGGCCCAAGGTGGCGGCTTAAGGGGCCGCAAGAGAAGAATTGGAGTAGAGCCATGCCGGCTGTGCAAGAGACTGTCGCTCGCGTCAAAGAGATCGACGTCGACAAGTACAAATACGGCTTCTTCACCGAGATCGAGTCGGTCAAGGCTCCCAAGGGCCTGAACGAGGACGTGGTCCGCTTCATCTCGGCCAAGAAGGGCGAGCCCGATTGGCTGCTCGAATGGCGGCTGGAGGCCTATCGCCGCTGGCTCACCCTGCAGGAGCCGACTTGGGCCAATGTCCGTTACCCCAAGATCGATTTCCAGGAGCTCTATTACTATGCCGCGCCCAAGAGCCTTGAGGCGCCCAAGAGTCTTGAGGAGGTCGATCCCGAGCTGCTCAGGACCTACGAGCGCCTCGGCATTCCGTTGTCGGAGCAGAAGGTGCTTGCAGGCGTTGATGGCGCGCGCGTCGAAGGCCCGCGGGTCGCGGTCGATGCCGTGTTCGACTCGGTCTCCGTGGTCACCACCTTCAAGGAAGAGCTGGCCAAGGCCGGCGTGATTTTCTCCTCGGTCTCCGAGGCGGTGAAGACCCATCCCGAGTTGGTGCGCCGGTATCTCGGCTCGGTGGTGCCCATCACCGACAATTTCTATGCCACGCTCAATTCGGCGGTGTTCTCCGACGGCAGCTTCGTCTATGTGCCGCCCGGCGTGCGCTGCCCGATGGAGCTGTCCACTTATTTCCGCATCAACGAGAAGCAGACCGGCCAGTTCGAGCGCACGCTCATCATCGCCGACAAGGGCTCTTATGTGAGCTATCTCGAAGGCTGCACCGCGCCGATGCGCGACGAGAACCAGCTTCACGCCGCCGTGGTCGAGCTGGTCGCGCTCGACGACGCCGAGATCAAGTACTCGACGGTCCAGAACTGGTACCCCGGCGACAAGCAGGGGAAGGGCGGCATCTACAATTTCGTCACCAAGCGCGGCGATTGCCGCGGGCCCCGCTCCAAGATCTCGTGGACGCAGGTCGAGACCGGTTCGGCCATCACCTGGAAATATCCGAGCTGCATCCTGCGCGGCGACGGCTCGCGCGGCGAGTTCTATTCGATCGCCATCTCCAACGGCTATCAGCAGGTCGATTCCGGCACCAAGATGATCCATCTCGGGCGCGACACTTCGAGCCGCATCATCTCCAAGGGCATCGCCGCAGGCCACTCCAACAACACCTATCGCGGGCTGGTCTCGGCGCATCGCCGCGCCGGCAACGCGCGCAACTTCACCAATTGCGA
>Ga0187892_10001492_pt1 | contig 53253 bp, 51 predicted proteins | sample MA1701073metaG_FD_139345 | JGI IMG/M metagenome (GOLD analysis project Ga0187892, IMG submission 139345) | Bio-ooze microbial communities from a basaltic lava cave in the Kipuka Kanohina Cave System on the Island of Hawaii, USA - MA170107-3 metaG ...
CCTTGGCGAGTACGATGTCAACCTCCAGGTCATGAGCCTGACCCCGGGGAAGGACGCGAACGACCTGGGTATGGCCTTCTACATCGCGCTCTTGTCCGCGACGCTGGCCCGGCCGATCGGCGCTCAGCTCGTCGTCCTCGGCCAGATGAGCCTTCACGGCGTCCTGTCGCGCGTCGACGGCCTCGGCGACAAGCTCCGCGTCGCCATGGACGCCGGCGCGCGACGGGTGCTGATCCCGACGGAGAACAGCCGCGACTTCGCGGGGCTGCCCGCCGAGGTGCTGGACAAGCTGCGCATCGAGTTTTTCAGCGAGCCGTCCCAGGCGGCATTCAAGGCGCTTGCAGAATGATCAACGAGGGACACATGCACAGAGTCAGGATGGCGGCGGCTCGCGGGGCGAAGATGGCCACGGCGATGGACGGCTGGCGCGCCGAACGAGAGGGATGGTCGGTAGGTAACCCGTGTGGAGGACTCCGTCCGACGATGCCGATAGCCAAGGTTATCGCCGCACGACGTTCCGGGAGCTATCGATGAATCAGGCCACGACACCCAACAAACCGCCTCCGGCAAACGTCGAGTACGTCTCGGCGAAGGACCTCTACTTCGACTCGAAGAACCCCCGGTTGGTCGAAGCGGGGGCTCCGGAGAGTCAGAAGGAGATTCTCCGCGTTCTGTGGCGGGAGTTCGCCGTGGACGAGATCGCGCTTTCGATCGCTGCGAACGGCTACTTCCCGTACGAGCCCCTCTTCGTCACGAAGGAGGACGGCAAGCTCGTAGTCGTCGAAGGCAACCGGCGCCTCGCAGCGGTCCGGCTCCTCGTCGACGCCGATCTTCGTCGGGAGATCGGCGCCACCGATCTGCCTACGATAAGCGCGGCGGCGAAGAAGGCGCTCGACACCCTTCCCGCGGTAACCTGCAGCAGAAGCGAGATCTGGCAGTACGTCGGTTTCAAGCACGTCAACGGGCCGCAGCAGTGGCAGTCATACAGCAAGGCTCGCTACATTGCTTGGGTTCACAACGAGCTCAAGGTTCCTCTGGACGATATCGCCGAGCAGATCGGCGACCAGCACTCCACGGTGAAACGACTCTACCGAGCGTGGATGGTGCTGGAGCAGGCGGAAAAGGAAGGCGTATTCAGCAAGGAGGACCGCTCGAAGAGGCATTTCTCGTTCTCCCACCTCTACACTGGGCTCGACTATCCCGGCATCCAGACTTTCCTCGGCCTCTCGAAAGAGAAGAGCTTCGATTCGAAATCGCCCGTTCCCGCCAGCAAGAAGGAGAACCTGGGCCAACTGTGCGGATGGTTGTACGGAAGCAAGGCCAAGCAACAGAAGCCGGTGGTCGAGAGCCAGAACCCCGACCTCCGGATTCTCGACGAGGTTCTGACCAGCAAGGACGGGACGGCGGCCCTGCGGCGTGGTCTGCCTCTTCGAGTCGCGCGGGACATCGGGAAGGGCGACGAGCAACTCTTCCGCGAAGCGCTCATCGCCGCGAAGCAGGCTCTGCAAGAAGCGCGGGGTAAGCTCCTGACGGGCTACGAAGGCGAGGCCGACCTCCTTAGACTCGCGAAGGAGATCGTCGAACTCGCCGAGAGCATCCGCAGCGAGATGACGAAGGTCCCGGCATCGAGCGCCAAGAGACGGAGGAATGAGTAATCGTGGCGACACTGATTGCTCCTTCCGCGTCGGAAGGCCGAGAGGTCCATGCGGACTGGCTCGAGTTGCGCGCTCTTGAGGCGGCGGATCGCAACAGCTCGATTCAGGACTTGGTACAAGTGATCCGGCGGACCGGCACAATCGAAGCGATCGAGCCCGACGACGAGCCGGAAGATCCGCAGGACCGTGGGGCGGAGAAGACGCAGGTCGTCGCCGAGGACGCGTTCTCAGAGATCGAGGATCGCCACACATCGTGCGGAGGCGATCGAGGAGAGTACCCCTTCCGACTTGGCTCGCAGTACATCGAATTGCGGAAGGGCCGCGAGAAATCGGTCTATCTCTTCCTCTTGCTGTTGAGCCGGTTCGGGAAGGACGCAGGCCCGAAGGGCAGCGACGGGGCAGGGATGTTCGAGCTCCTGTGCCTACACGCGGCGGCACAATACATCGGCGGGCCGAAATCTGAAGTGGGCAGTTTCCACTTCGGTGCGCCTCGCCGTTCTACGCCGCGGGGCTTCCGCGATGCCTTGAACGAGATGTGTCGCCAGATGGGCGAGGGCCAAGGCTGCCGCGTGGATCGTCCGAATCTGGCTGACCAGAAGGATGCGAAGCTCGATCTAACGGTCTGGCGCCCGTTCCGCGACAACAGACCGGGGAAGCTGATCGGCTTCGGTCAATGCGCCACGGGCGCGGACTGGCCGGACAAGCTGACGCACCTGCAGCCAGAGCACTTTTGCCGGCAGTGGATGATCGACACACCGGCGGTGTCGCCGCTGCGGCTGTTCTTCGCTCCTTTCCGGATCGAGCATCGGCGTTGGCGTGACGTAACCGGACTGGGCGGCGTCATCTTCGATCGATGCCGAATCGCGCTTTGCGCTCGGGGGATCGATGGTGACATCGTGCGCGACTGCGCGAAATGGACGGGCCACGTCCTGAAGGAGAAACTCAAGACGTGAGGCATCGCTTCCACGCTCTGTGTCCATACTTCGCCATGTTTCCCGAGGCCTTCGTGGAAACCTGGGTGGAGCGGCTGACGAAGCGCGGAGAGTATGTCCTCGATCCATTCTGCGGTCGGGGTACGACCCCGTTTCAAGCGCTCCTCATGGGTAGGAGAGCCGTGGCAAGCGACATCAACCCGGTGGCCTACTGCGTTACCAGGGCGAAGACCAATGCGCCTTCCATCGGTACCGTCCGCCGCCGGCTCACGGTCCTCGAGCAAGAGTTCAAATCGCCCGCGTGGGAAGAGCAGAGGAAGAGCCTGCCGCGCTTCTTCCGGTGGGCCTACAGCCCTGCCACGCTCCGCCAGCTCGTCTATCTACGATCACGGCTTCGCTGGAGAGATTCGGACGTCGACTGCTTCATTGCGGCCCTCACCCTGGGTTCTCTACACGGCGAAAGCTCGATTTCTCCGTCGTATCTGAGCAATCAGATGCCGCGAACCATCAGCACGAAGCCCGCGTATTCCATCAAGTTCTGGAAGGAGAGGGGACTTCGCCCTCCCGATCGGGATACGTTCGAACTGCTGCGGGGGCAACTCGACTACCGTTTCGCGTCCGACCCCCCGCCGGGCCGAGCCCTGGTCTGGCAGATGGACATGCGCGAGTTGCCGAGGGCCAAGCGGCTGCTCCCGCGGCGGATCGCATGCGCGATTACCTCTCCTCCGTACCTCGACGTGACGAGCTTCGAGGAAGATCAGTGGCTGCGGCTCTGGTTCCTGGGGGGACCGCCGCACCCCACGTACCGCAAGATCTCGAAGGACGATCGACACGAGAATCCTGATTCCTACTGGCGGATGGTCGCCGACATGTGGCGAAGCCTCGGTCAGATTCTTGCCCCGCGGTCGGATGTGGTCGTGCGGCTTGGCGGGAAGGGTGCGACTCCGGACCATCTGGTCAGCGCCCTCACGGCGAGTAGCGCGGTGAGCAAGCGTTGCGTTCGGCTGGTCACCCACGAGACGAGCACCATCAAGAATCGTCAGACCGACGCCTTTCGACCCGGCTCAAAGGGCTGCATTCTCGAAGTCGACTGTCACTTCCGGATGAGCTGATGACGCACGGAAGTGCTTGGCGTTCTGTGACATCCAGGGCCACACAGAGCAGCCTGGTCGCCCGACGGGGGCGGCCGGCGGGCAGAGAGTGGTTATGAAGAGGGTTGCCCTTGGGGAGCCACTTTCCACTCACGCGAACTGGACCGCCTGGACGGTTAACGCGCGCTCTCGGCGCACCGTGGCGGCCGGGAACCGCCCGTGGCGCGCGGTTTCGCGGGGGATCGACCTTCCTGAGCGGGCGTCCTACCCGCTTGCTGAGAGCGTTAAGCGCGAGCGGTTCAGGTCCCGAATGGACCCCGATCGGCTCTCTGTGCGAACACGCGGGTAGAGAGCGGGCGGAGAGTGGTTAACGGGATCTGTTAACCGTTAACCGAGAGCGTTTAACTTTAACGTTTAACGTTAACGACGCCGACGGGTCCGCGCCGAGCCCCCGACCGTATCGACAGTCCTTCAAGAGGGGGCAGGAACGGCAATTCGGATTTCGAGGCACGCAGATGCTCATGGTGAAGTCGAGCACCGCGTAGTTATAGTCGCGGAATGCTCGGCCGGGCGTAAGGCGTTCGGCGACCTCCTTCACCCAACGCACATGGCGAGGATCGCGATTGTAGGGCAAACCGGTCATCCTGCTCAGCCAGCGCGCAACATTCGCGTCGATGATGACGGCCCGCTTGCCTCGGTGTAGCGACAGCCAAGCGGCCGCGGTATACATGCCGACGCCCGGAAGGCTGCGGAGCTGGACGACTGTCTCGGGTGGCGCCCCACCACATGCTGCGACGACCTCGGCGGTACGGAGCAGCAGCGGTCCTCTCCAATGGAGCCCGAGCTTACTCGTGAGCTCGTTGACAGCAACAAGCCCACCGGAAGCGAGGCTTTGCGCCGTGGGGAGCTTGTCCCGGACGGTCATGAAAACGGAAGCGACCTGCGAAGCGCGGGTTCGCTGCAGGAGAAACTCCGCGAGGAACGATAGCCAAGGGTCGTCCTCGGTCCGCCACGGGTAGTGCTTGAAGTTGTCCCGCCCCCATCGCAGAAGTCGGCGAGTAATCTTGCGAGCCTGCTTCTCGTTGAAATGTCGCCCATTCTCGGGGGCGCAGCGCCTTCCCCGAGCTCGGTTGGGGCAGATTACCCGAGCCATACGAGTCGCTCGATCTTGAGCTTGTCCGCAGCGTCCTGGACCATCTCCCTGATGCGGGGCTCGGCGAACTTTCCCACCGACCACATCAGCACCGCGGCGAAGGGACGCGCGCCCTTGATCCCCCACGATCTCTCGTGTACAGCGGTCAGGACGAGCTTCCAATCGTCAGCACTACCCCAGACGATCACGCGCCCGTCCTTGAGGCGCCGGCCGTGCGGACGCTCCCATGCCTCTGCGACTTCCACATTTTCGTCGATCCCAAGTGTCGAGAATGGTCGTGTCGTGCTCGCCTGGCGTGACCGGACGTAGCCCTTCATCACCGTGTCTTTGATGTAGACACGAATCTGCCGCTGGTCCATGTAATTCGCGAGCAAACCACCGACGTCGGGATCGCGGGTCCACGCTTCGTACCGGGCGGATTTCTCGTACCAATCAAGACGAGGCCAGTCTATCTCATCCGCAATCGCCCAGAGCTTCTGACGGAGCCCCTTCCTGATCGGATCGGGAATCCTGACTGTCACTGCACACTCCCGGGCGGCGTCGGATCGGGAAACTCGAAGCGTGGCAGCTCGAGCACCGGATCACCCTCACGCAAGAAAAGGGATGCCTGATCGAGCATCCACTCACGCATGAAGTCTCCGGCGGAAGCGTCGCGGAACTCGATGAGCCGGTTTCCGAGGCCCAACCGCTCAACATCCCCGCGAGCTGCCCTGTCGAGCTCTACGACCTCGGCGATTCGGCGAAGGTCCGTCACGAAGTCCAGCACTACGACCTTGTTCTTTTGCTTGCTCAGGCGCAAGCCGCGCCCAAGCTGCTGCACGAAAATCCTCCGGCTGTGGGTCGCTCGCATGAAGATGATGGTATCGACGTCCGGGACGTCCACACCCTCGTTGAAGAGGTCGACACTTGTCATTAGGTCAATCTCGCCGGAGCGAAATTTCGTCATCATCAGCTCGCGGGCACGAGGCTCCATTTCGCCGGAGATAGCCTCGGCGCGAAAGTTGTACTGCCTTAGCATGGCCGCCATCTCTTCGGCGTGGACGACAGAGGGACAGAACACGATGCCTGATCGCCGGCGTTCCTGATCGAAGGTCGCCCGAATGATCCGGGCAGCCTGCTCGTCACGCGTTGGAATGATCAGCCTTCTGTTGAGCTGCGACAACGAGTACTTGTTTCGCGACACCTCCTGCACAAAGGTCCAGTCGAGATTGTCCGCGCACATCCTGTAGTTGACTTCGGAGAGGAAGCCCCGTCGCAGACCGTCCGCGATGCCGTACTGCGCGACGGGAGGACCGAGAATGCTGTCGATGTCAAAACCATCGCCGCGCCAAGGCGTGGCAGTCGCTCCAGCAAGCATACGTGGGCGGAGCCCGTCGATCACCTGTCGGAACGTCGAGGCGCCGATATGGTGTGCCTCGTCGACAACGAGCAGACCCACGGGAGGGAGGGTGTCGAGTCGCGACGCCACGGTCTGCACTGTCGCGAAGATGATGCCATCCCACAACTTGGGTTCTTCGCCCGCAGCAAAGTGCTCAGTACGGACCCACTTTGGTAACTGGTACCAAAACGCTCGATGGAGCTGCTCGACGAGTTCTCGCGTGTGCGCCAGGATAAGAGCCCGGCCGTGATCCACAAGACCGTCGCGGAGAAGGTCTGCGACGACTTCGGCCATCACCACCGTCTTTCCCAAGCCGGTCGCGAGGACGATCTGGCCCCTGCCCGTATCGGTCAGCGCCTCGCGGAGCAGCTCGACCGTCTCACGCTGATAGTCGTAGAGCTCCCGTCGCGACGGTGCATACTCGGGCGACTCGGCCATGAGGCCCAGCAGCACTTCGGGAGGCGCGATCTCTACCTTTAACCCCTGGCGAGCGAACCGTCGAATCTCGTCGCGAAAACCCACGCCTGGGTGACGCGATAACGCGACGACCATCCGACGGGCACCGTAGAAGCGCGCGGCCTCAACGACTTCTCCAACCGCTTCCTTAGGCGGTCCGCTCCTTGTCGTGTGCTTGCACTGGACGACCCATAGTGCGCCGTCCTTCGCGCCGAGAACGTCACCACCGTGATCGCCGGTCCCCCCGACGAGCCTCACGCCGTCGAAGCCGTTTGCGAGCATTAGGCGCGCTACATCGCGCTCAAATGCACGCCATGGACCGTGCATGAGGCGTGCACGGTCCATGAACCCCGGTTCAAGCTTGTTCACCGGCGGCGTCCCTGGGTGTCGGGGCAAGAAGTTCGATAGCAAGGGCCGCGCGTAGGACTCGCTCACGCGGCGCGATCTCCAAGTCGGCAGCATCTTGCTCGGAGAGCCAAACCACGTCTGCGAGAAGAGCCTCGTAGTGCCGCACTACTCGCTTTCGCGCCTCGTCGGTTGCCGCTGGATGCAAGTAGTCCAAACCCGCGTACGAGTCGTCCCAGCACCGACCGTCGAGAAAGAGATCCGGGTGCGCGATTACGAAGTCGAAGATCATCTTGGGAGGAGCAAACTCAAGAAACCGGCCCTCCGAAATCACTTGCTGCGGGTTGCCGACGGAGCGCGTTGCCATTCGGTGTTGGATGACCTCGCGGTCGCTCGAGGGCAGCTCACTGAAGAGCCTGGTGGCGTCGGATGTGTCGAGCCCGGAGGCCCAACAGCGCGCGACTCCACGGAAGAGGATTTCGGTGGAGTTCCCAAGGGCTATTGGATCGAGCTTCAGTGACCCGCCGTATTGGTCTCGCAAGTCGGAGAGAATCTGCGAGAAAGACGGCGCGTTACTTTGGCTACGCGTAAAATCTGCAGCCTTGTATGCGAGCTCGCACAGCAACGCGTCCAAAGCCGTCATCGTTGCCGAGCGGAACATCGAATGGCCCGTGTTGATGAAGAACTCTGCTGTCCCGCTGGGGAGCTTTCGAAGAAGCCATGGGCGTCCCCCAAGATCAGGATCGCTCGCCGCGACGTCGAAGGCCTTTACGTCCCATCGAAGGCTCGTGGCGTCGTGACGAAACTCACGCGTGAGAGACGGGATCGCGGTGCGCGGAGGAGGTGGTGGAGCCACCACCGCGGTTCCCTGAGAGGACCCGGCGCCCGTCGAGGTCGAGCCTCTCGGACCGCTGCCAAACCCGGGAAGCGCGGCTCCGCCGGACGTTCCAGACGAGGCTCCACTGCTCCCCGAGGGTGTCAGAAGCCGGTTGTCCTCCTCCTCTATGAGTTCCCACCACTTGGTATCCGGCTGATACTCGGGGACGCCCTCGTGGAACTTGTTTGCCATCTCCTCGGCGCGATCGTTGTCCTTGACCGAGAGGATCGTGGCCCAACCGCCGGCAACACGTGCCTTCGGGGGTGAACTCCTTCGGAAAGCTTGGTACAGCTTGAACAGCGGCGACTCGTTGCTGCTGTAACCGAGACCGGCTGCCTTTTGCGGTTGGAGTGGCCCCTCTCCGCGAACAATGCCAACCATCTCATCCCACGCGGGATCTGTCCGATCGAAGCGATCCTTCATGTAGGTGACCCGGCAATGGTCGAGGTGAATCTCGCCGACGAATCGGCCACGCTGACGTGGATCGTCGATCGGATACTCAATCTCGACGGCTCCGCTGTTCGGGTCGCGCCAGAAGAAGAGATCCTTATTTCCAATCTCGATCTTGCGGCCGTTCCGTACGAAGTCGATCCCAAAATCGGTTGAACTCAGGAACCTTTGGAGACCGATCCAACCGTGAACGTGGCGCTTCCGCAGCACGACGCCGCTCGTCGCGCCGCAGGCCGGACATGCGGTGTCGGTCGCAGCTAGCCATTGCCAACAGGCGATGCAGAACGGGCGGTCGGGGAGCCGCCGATCGATTTTCTGCACCGCGAACACAGTTCCGTGACGACTCGTTTCTACCGAGCGGGTTTCGTCCCAAACACAGTGGTTCAGAGTCGGCACTCTCTTGCCGTTCAAGATGAGCTTGAACATCATCGGCACACCGCCCTGTCGAAGCATGGCGGAGTAGGCCTTCGCGAGCTCCTGTTTCACGGCGGCGCGGTTCCCGGGCTTCGCGAACCAGCTTCGCTGGTCCGGCTTGAGCCGCTCGATTGTGATCGAGGTGCCGCTCATGTTCGCATCGGCCTTTGCCCGCGTAAGCCGTGGAGTGCGAAAATGCCTTTGTCTTCGCAGCTCGTCAAAGTCGACGCGGAGGCCGTGCTCTTCCGATTCACCCTTTCGGGTCGTCCATACGGTCGTTACGGTTCCGAGACGGGCCGTGGCAATGTTGAAGCCCATGCCGAACATTCCCAGGCTATCCACGGGGTTGTTTCCGCTCCAACCCGCCCGAACGGCCTTCTCCAAATGGTCCGGCGTCATCCCGGGCCCGTTGTCGGAGACGGTCACGCGCGCGCTTGGGTCGTCGGTCATGGGCAAGTTGATCGAGATTTCCGGGTCGGCCGGTGTCTCGCCGGCCCTGACCATCGAGAGGAATCCGTCAACCCCATTGTCCACGAGTTCGGCGAGGCAACGCCACTGCGCGAGATTGATCTCGCCCAGCATCGGAAGAATGCGAGGATCTGGCTGAAGATCGAACTCGTTCAAGATACTCATGCGACTTGGTCTTCCTGCAATCGCGGGTGCGCGTCTCCGCCTCGGGAATGCCGAGAGATCTGCCGTTCAAACTCGGCAATCGCGGGCTTGAGCTGCTCCCCCAACGCTCGCGCGAGCTCAACGGGGACGGCATTACCGATCTGGCCGATGATGCGCGACCGCGGGCCCGTGAAGTAGTAGTCGTCTGGAAAGCACTGCAATCGGGCCATCTCTCGGAGAGTAAAGTACCGGAGCTTCCCATCGTCCGGGACGAGCACGTTCTCCCCGCCGGCCACTCCATGCACCCCCGCCTTAATGGTCTTCGCGGGCCAGTCGAGTTCGCTTCCCGTATGTCGCTTATACAAGCGAGCCCCCGGTATCAGCCAGTGGTTGTTGTCGCTGTTCTCAACGAGCGAGGGCGCCGGGAGTCCTGAAAGAGCGTCCCGTACCGTCGCCCAAGGGTTGAAGTCGCCCCCGAGCGACATGCTCTCGCCATGAACGCGCCTGGGCCATTCGACCCGCCGCTTCGCCTTCAGCCCTCGACTGCGCCAGTACTCACCACCCTCTTGGTAACGAATGAGGGCAGCGCGGCTGTGCGTCGGCAACGGGGGCTCGACAACGGGCAAGCCGACCTTCGACCCGGCGAACACGACGCGTACGCGCGCTTGCGCAACGCCGAAGTCTGCAGCGTTCAAGACCCACCAGCGAACGTTGTACTCGAGTTCACCCGGAGCCGAACGCTCTTGGCGCTGCAGACGTCGATCATGATCCTCCCAAAGCTCACCATGGCGAGGCGCGACCGAGGGATTTCTGAGCTGGCGAAGAACGTATTCGAGATAGGGCCTAAAGGGCGGTCGAGCGAAACCCGGTACGTTCTCCAGGAGGACAACGGCTGGCTGAAGCTCGCGGATCGCTCGGAGCGCCGCTGGGAACTCATTCCGATCGTCGCGCTCGGCAAGGTGCTTTCCGGCAAGGCTGAAAGGCTGGCAGGGAGGACCACCTGAAAGCACCCGCACCGGCTGGCCGAAGCGCGACCAGTCGACTCCAGCAACATCCTCTTCGTGAATCTGACCCGTGATTCGAACCGAGTTCTGACGGAGGGTGTTGCAGCAGTGCTTGTTCTGCTCAAACAAGTGATCGGGAGGCAGGCCCGCCGCCGAAAGACCGAGCGTCAAGCCACCCGCGCCTGCGAACAGCTCGACGTCGCTGAATCCCTTCTTCGGGTGCGAACGTGCGACTGGCGCGCTGGTCACCCCGGTCTTGTTCCCTGCGGGATCAGTCAGCCGTGTCCCGGGAGTCTTGCGCGTTGGGCTTCGTTTCGTCATGGCGACCCTCCCATCGCCGACCGAGGAGAGAAGGGGGAGAGCTCACGCCGGAAAGTGTTGAGCTTGGTCCATCGACCGTGCTCACGGAGATCGACTGCAACGTCTCGAAATGAGTGGAGCGTTTCGATTGGCGCTGTGAAGTCGACGGGCTGTCCGAGCGCAGCGTTTCTGCGGACTGTATCCCCCACGATGTTCAAGACCTCCCGAGGTTGCCGAAGTCTAACACGACCGTCCGACACTACTTTGTGCGCACCGGGCCCACGCACAGGGTCCGGGCGTCACAAGCCAAATGTACGACCACAGATGCGCTGAAGACACCAAGATTCCTCGCCCGCGATCTGGCGAAGCGCCCGCTCTGTAATCGAGCGCGACCTCTCGGGGGAGTCGCAGGCCAGGACGCGCTCCTGGATGTTGGGCGCCAACAACGTCAGGTCCAAAATCTGGGTTACCCTGGCCCGCGTCATCCCGAGGCGCCGCGCGACCTCCGCCCGGTCCTTCACCTCCCCGCGGTCAATCGCCACCTGGATCTTGTGCGCGAGCGCCAGCATGATCGCCACGTGGGCCGGCCCAGCGATCGTTTCCGGTTGCGGCGCGGGAGCCTCCGCGGCGAAACCCTTCCCGTGCCCCCGCCGCACGCGATGAAGCTCGCCCGTGTGGACGCGGGGCCGCTCGTCCGTGGTCTGCTCGAGCGGAATCATGCTGCCTCCTTATCGCCCCTCATCGGGTCGCCGCCCCCGAGCGGGGCGAACGCGACGGTGATCCGGTTAGCGGGTTCGTCGACCTCGATCCGCTCGATGATCGAACGGACGAGCCGGCCGCGATTCAGGGGCGTGAGAACGTCCCAGATCGCTGTGAACTCGGCGAGGCAGCGCACGACCCACCCCGTTTCGACCTCGACGGCGTCCAGGGCCGCGGTTTCGCGCTGGACCTCGGCGAGACGGGCCTCGGCGCGGGCGAGCTGCTCGCCCACCTCCTTGAGCCGCTCGTCGAGGAGCGCGCGAGCGCGGCCCTCGACGCCGCGGGTGCCGTCAACGAGAGCGCGCCCGTCAGCGGAGAGGGCGGCGATCTTGCCCGGCAACTCCTTCCGCGCGACCGCGAGTGCCGCGCGCTTCGCGTCGATGCGCGCCTCGGCGGTCGCGGCGACCTCGTCCGCGAACCCCCCGTTGCCGATCGCTTCGCGGACGCGCTCAACGACGTACTCCTCGATCGCACCAGCGGGGAGAGGCGCCGCCGGGCAGGCCTCCTTCCCCTCCTTGTCTCGCGTCACGCAGCGGTAGTAGCGGTACTCGCGCTCGCCGCGCCTCGTGGAACCCGGCGTGAACGCCGCGCCGCACTGGCAGAAGATAATCCCTCTGAGGAAGTACTCGGCGTTGCGGCCGTGGTCCTTCCGCATGCACCGGTTTTCCTCGAGGAGCTCGCGCGCCTTCGCGAACGTTTCGCGATCGACGATCGCCGGATGCTCCCCCTGATGGACCTCGCTCCCGCATCCCATGAGGCCCGCGTACACGGGATTGCGGAGCGTCCGGAGAACGTCCCCCTTCTTCCAGCGGCGGCCGCCCTGGATCCTTCCGCTGCCGGTACGGTGGTGCTTCGTCGTGTGCTTGCGCGCGTTGAGCTCGCGCGCGACCGCGAGGGTCGAGCGATTCGCGAGGTACAGGGCGAAGACCTCGCGGACGAGGACCGCCTCGAGCTCATTGACGACGAGCTTCTTCTCCTTCACGTCGTAGCCGAGCGGCACGGGTCCGCCCGTCCACTTGCCGCGCCGGCGCGCGGCGGCGACCTTGTCGCGCGTCCGCTCGGCGATCATCTCCCGCTCGAACTCCGCGAACGACATGAGCATGTTCAGGGTCAACCGCCCCATCGCATCCGCGGTGCTGAAGTTCTGCGTGACCGAGACGAACGCGACGCCCGCCCGGTTGAACCGCTCCATGACGCGCGCGAAGTCGAGGAGCGAGCGCGACAGGCGGTCCACCTTGTAGACGACAACCACGTCGATCCTGCCGGCGTCGATATCCGCGAGGAGGCGCTGGAACGCGGGCCGCTCGAGGTTCGCCCCCGTGAAGCCGCCGTCGTCGTACTTCTCGGCCACGAGCTTCCACCCGAGGTGGGCCTGCGACCGAGCGTAGTTGTCGCAGGCCTCGCGCTGGGCGTCGAGCGAGTTGAAGTCCTGCTCGAGGCCCGCGGAGGTCGACTTCCGCGTGTAGACCGCGACGCGCTTCGGGGGCGTCCCTGCCGCGGGTCCATCGGTTCGTCCGCGAGCGCTCATCCCTTCGCCTCCCCGCGCCTCGCGCGGTCGGCGAGGCCGAAGAAGAGGAACCCGTTCCAGGGCGTTCCCGCGATCAGGCGGGCGACCCTGGAGAGCGAGCGGTGCCGCTCGCCGTTGTACTCGACGCCGTCCTCGAGGACGGTCACGCGGTGCTCGACGCCTTTGTGCGTGCGCGTCAGGACCGTCCCCGGCGGCGGAAGCCTCGGGTCGCGGTCGGACGTCGGCGCGGTCGCCGGTTCGGGCGCCGCGGCGCCCATCGGCGTCGCGGCGACGACCGCGGGGCCCTCGGCCGGCCGGTTCCATCGCGTGGGCGCGAGCGCCGCGAGCTCTTCGATGCGTGCGAGCGCGCGGGCCGAGAGCCCGCCCTCCGCCGTCTCCTGGATCTTCCAGGCGATCCGCTTCCGGAGGTACTCCTTGTGGTTCGTGCGCGTCGGCACGCCGAAGACCTCCCGGTACTTCTGCGCCAGTTCGCCCGTGGTCATCTTCGCGAGCGCCCCGAGCTGCTCGGCCATGGTCGCCGCCGCCTCGCGATCCCTCCCCGGTGCGTCTGCTCTTCCGTTGGCCATCTCGGTGTCCTCCCGCGACGGGTGGTTCCGCCCGTCGTCGTGAGACATGAAGGAGTGCCGGGCGAAGAGAGCCAAGTTAAATCCGAGAATGAGTTTGCGTCGCGCGTGCGCCCTGAGCGGCGGGCGGGCCCCCGGCCGCGGCGCCGTCTCGGTCGCGCTGTTCCCGGCCGGCGAGGATCAGGGCGACAAGCCCCTCCGCGAGGATCTCCACGACCTCGGCGCGGCGCTCCGCGCGCCCCTCCGGCCGGCGCATACGACCTGTGCTCGCTGGGGTCGGCATCAGCCACCTCCCCATCGCCCGGGCGCGGCGCCCGCGGCTTCCTGGGCGGGCTCGGGGAAGTCGTCGACGGCGAGGAAACGCTTCGCGGCCTCGAGGTCGATGAGCACGGCGCGCCGGCGGTCGCCGCGCCCGTCGAAGCAGACGTGCGCGTCGAGCTCCTGCACGTACCCGCCGCGCTTGTGGCTCTCGACGAGCTGGCGGCGGAGCGCCTTTCGGTCGAAGACCTCGCCCTCGAAGCCCGTCCGCCGGCAGTGCTCGGCGTATGCCGCGTGGCACGCGGGGAAGTGGATGGCGAGGAGGTCGTCCTTGTAGACGTAGTGCTGCCCGTTGCGGATGGAGCCCGCGATAGCGAGGATCGAGAGCTCCTCGAGGAAGTAGTCGAGGCCGCTCTTTACGCCGTCGCCGCCGCCTTCAAGGAGGTCGTCGAGCATCGCGGCGATCGCGGCGTCGAGGTCGAGCTCCGGGATCGGAACGCCGAGGCTCCGCGCGTACTCCTCGAAGTGGTGGAGGCCGAGGACCATGACGACGAGGTTGTCGCGCACCCGGTACGGCACCTCGCGACCGGCGAGGACGCGCTCCGCGATTCCTCGAGCGAGGACGAGGTCGGCGGTCGTGTCGCGCCCGAGCAGGAACCGGATGATGCCCGCCGAGAGCCGACCCGGGTCCACCGTCCGGATGCGGGCGAAGGCCTGCGCGCGCTCGGGGTTGCGCTGCAGCTCGTCCTTCTCCGGGTTCGCGGTCAGGATGCGCTCCATGAGCGCGGACTCGATCGGCCGCGTCTCCCCCGCGAGGCAGAGCGGCGCGCCGAGCCGGTAGGTCGCGACGGTCTGGTCCGCCCGGCCGCGCTCCTCGACCTCGCCCGTGTAGAGCCGGCGCATGTAGCGATGGAGCGTGTTCCGCCGGTGCTTCGGCATGTCGAAGGGCTTGTACTCGTCGATGAAGACCGGGACCGAGTTCGTGGCGGAGAGGAGCTTCAGGAGGGCGAATTCGGTCTCCGTCGCGCTGTAGGGCTCGGCCGAGACGACGCCCAGGAGCGGCCAGAGGATCTCCATGATGATCGAGCTCTTCCCGGACCCCTGGGTCCCCCACACGACAAGGATCGGGAAGTGGCCGACCTGCGCCGCGATCCGCGGCTTGAGCGGCGCGGCGAAGAACCACCCGATGATCGGCAGGACGACGGCGGCCGCGTTGAGCTGAAGGAGGCTCGGTAGGATGAGATGCGCGACCTCCACCTCGGCGTCGCGGCTCTCGGGGCGATAGCTCACCCGATCCGAGAGCGAAGCGCCCGAGGGAACGTAGATGAGGTCCTCCTTCGAGACGTCGGTTCCCGCCGGCCCGAGGACGCCCGAAGGCGTCACCCACCGCGGCCCGCCAGCCGTCTCGAGGAAGCCGAGGTTGATGGTGCCGCGCCGGGTCGGCACGTCTCGAGAGGCGACGAGCCGAAGGACGCCCTGGACGTTGTCGTCCGAGCCCGTCCACTGGAGATCGACCGACCCTAGGACGCGGAGGAGCGCCTTCGAGGAGTGCCACGCCTCGCGCGGGAAGCGGATGTCGCGATGGACGGTCCCGCGGTCGCTCGTGAGGTCGGCGTCGATGAGCTCGCCGTCCTCGACGAGGATCCGCTGGCGGGGCTCGATCTGGAAGGAGGAGATGACGACCCGCGTCCCGTTCGGGGAGACGAGGTAGTAGTGGTCAGTGTCCTCGAGGACCTCGCCTTTCCGGGCCTCGGGCGCGCGCGGCACGGCCGGCTCGGCGTCCGCCGACCCTGCATCCGCCCCGTCGTCGGCTCCGCTCGCCGGCGACGTTCGGAGGAGCGCCTTGAGCGTCGCCGCGCGCAGGTGAAACCGGTCGCGGACGAGATCCGTGTAGGCCTCGCGCTCGAGCGGCCCGGCGGTGCGGATCATCTCCAGGATGGGCGCGAGCCTCGCGCCGAGATCGGCTTTCGGGGTGTCGGCCGGGATACGTTCGAGCACGAACTCGGGGAAGCGCCTCGCCTTCGCGAGCACTGCCCGGAGCGCATCCGGGCCCTCCTTCGCCACGAGCTCGTTGACGTCGATCTTCTCCGTGCCCTCGGGCCGCGGGATCGTCGCGATGCGCACATCGCGGCCCGCCGCCTGGAGGGCCTGGGCCGTCTCGATCGCACCCGCTTCGCCCGCTCCGCTCGCCTCGGAGTCGTTGCAGATGACGACGCGCTTCGCCCGGGCGGTGATCGCGAGGAGCCGCGGGGTATCCTGCTTCCGGAAGCGAACGGTGACGGGCGAGAGGCACGGTACGCCTGCCTGGTGGGCGCTGATGCAGTCCGTCACGCCCTCGGTGATGAGGATCTCGTCCGCGCCGCGCGCCGCGTCCTCGTTGTAGAATGTGGCATTCTCGACGCAGGGCGAGACGTAGCCGTGCTTCTCGGAGTGCGTGAGGAGCTTCTTGTACTTCGCCTGCTCCCAGGGCTCGTCGCCCGTGTGCTCGGTCGCCCGCGCGATGAAGTAGACGACGCGCCCGCGGAGCCAGTACGGGAAGACGAGGCGGTCCCGGAAGAAGTCGGCAACGCGCCCGTCGCCGAGGCGCACGAAGAGCCCGGTCGAGAGGGCCTCCTCGGCCGAGGCACCGAGGAGCCCGGTCATGTGCTCGAAGAGGTGCCCGTCTGCCCAGCCGAGGAGGAGCGAGTCGATCGTCTCGTCGGTGAAGCCGTAGTGCTCGCGGTACCACTTCTGCCGGACCTTCGAGGGGAGGACGCCGTGGTAGTAGGCCGCGGCGGCCGTGAGCAGCGCCTCGACCCGGCGACGCTCCGAGAGGCGCGCGAGCTCCTCGCCGAGCGTGCCGTCGGCGTCCGCTCCGGGCACCTCGACGCCGGCGCGCCGGGCGAGCATCCGGAGCGCCTCCATGAAGGTGCAGCCGTCCCGGCGAACGACGTAGTCGAAGCAGTCGCCGCCCAGGGAGCCACCGCCCGAGAAGTCGCGCCACGTCCTCGTGTGGGGCCAGACGACGAACGACGGCGTCTCGTCGCGGTTAAAGGGCGACCGGCCCTTGAGGACCGACCCGCACGGCGAGAGCGTGACGTCCTCGCCGATGACCGTCCCGAGGTCGGTCCGCTCCCGAATCTCCTCGATGAGCCGGCGGAAGCTCGCCTGATCCACGGCTACCCGCCTCCGGCCGAGGCGAGTGTCGTCTTCGAGCGGGAGGGACGCGGCGCGACCGTGCCGGCGGCGTCTCCGAGGACGCTCCGGTACGCGCGCTTCCGGGCGGCGAACTGGCGCCGGGCGAGCGGGATGTCGTCGACGAGGTCGTAGAGCACGGGCGCTTCCTTCCCGGGGTGCGGGCGCATGAGGCGGCCCAGGCGCTGGATCGTGCGGCCCTCGGCGCGCGCCGGAGTCGCGAGGATGAGGCGATCGAGGCGGGCCACGTCGAGGCCCTCGTCCGCGAGCGACGTCGCGCAGACGACGCGGAGCGTCCCCGCGCGGAAGCGCTCTAGGATCGCGGCGCGCCGAGTACGCTCGACCGCGCCCGTGAGGGCCTCCGCCGAGATGTCCCGGCGCCGGAGGAGTTCCACGAGGATGCGGCAGTGGATGATGCGGCCCGAGAGGACGAGGACGGTACGGCCCGCCTCGGCCTCGCGCGCAACCAGGTCCGCGACGTAGTCGTTCCGCTGCGCGTCGTGGACGACGCATGCCATGAGCACGCCGTAGGTCTCCGCCGCGACCGAGCATCCCGTCTCGACGGGCTCGATCCGCGGCACCACGAGATGCCCCGCCGCGACGAGCTCGCCGTGGCCGATGCGGAAGGCGACGGCGCCGATCGCGAGCTCGAGGAGTGGCGTGAGCCCGTCCGCCCGCTCGGGCGTGGCGGTGAGGCCGAAGCGGAACTTGGCCGGGAACGCCGGCAGGATGCTCCGGAACGTGAGCGCGGGAACGTGGTGCGCCTCATCGACGATCACGGTCCCGGACCGGCGTCCGAGATCGACGAGGTCCCCGGTGCTCATGGCGGCGAGCGTCTGGACCGTTGCGATGGTGACGTCGCCGGGATCGACGCGGCCCGCCGCGACGACGCCCGCCTCGATCCCGAGGAGGCATCCGATCGCCTCACGCCATTGATCGAGGAGGTCGCAGGTGTGCACGATGACGAGCGCGGGCTGGCCGAGGCGCGCGATGAGCCCCGCCCCGATGACGGTCTTCCCGCCGCCACACGGGACGATCGCCGTGCCCTGGACCGCGCGGGCGAGCGCGGCGACGGCACGCTCCTGGTACTCGCGGAGCTCAATGGCGAAACGGTAGACGACGGTCGGGAGGACGGCGCGGCGGTCGTCGAAGGCAACCGACTCTCCAACGGCACCGAGCGCTTCGCGAACGAGGCGCGCGGCGCCGCGGGGCACGGCGAACGTGCCGTCCGAGGCCTCCTCGAAGAGCGTGATCTCCTCCGGTGTGGCGCCCACCCATCGGCTGAACCTGACCCGGTTCATGTACTCGGGGTTCGGGAAGGTGAGGCCACGCCGGAGGATCGCGAGCGCCCTCGGGGCGATCCCAGACGGGAGCCGGATGACACCATCGACGACCGCGCGCACCGGAGCCCCCCTCACGCGAAGGGATCGACCTCGCCCGAACCGCCGCCCTTCTGCTTCGCCTCGAGCTGCTCGAGGAACGACCGCGCCTGCGCCTCCTGCCCCGCCCGGAGGTCGCGCACCCGCTCGACCGAGAACTTCTTCAGGAATGCGTCGAGGTCGACGCGAGGGAGCGCCTTGAGCCGCGCCACGAGGTCGCCGGCGACGCGCGGGTCGATCGGTCCGTTGCCGCCGGCAGCTGGCGCCGGCGCGGCCTTCTCCCCGGCGGCCGACGCCGCCGCGGCGCCCGCGTCGCCGCTCGCGAGCTTCTCGAGGTCGTGGACCTGGGCGGCGGCGATCTTCGCCCGGACCTCGTCCGTGATCTTCTCGTCGGGGAGGATGCTGTACTGCGTCTTCGGGTTACCCGACTCGCCGTGGCGCTCGATCTCGAAGAGCCATTTCTCGAGGCCGTACTTGTCGCGGACCTTGAGGACGTCCTTGAACCAGGTCGTGCTGCCCTCGATGACCTTCATCGCGCCCTCGGCGGGGACGAAGAAGTTGAGCATGACGCGGAGGCTCGGCTTCTTGTCCGACTGCGTCGGGCTCTTCGGGTCGTACGCCTCGTAGCGCTCGCCCGTCCACACGACCTCGCGGGCGTACGGCTCGCCGCAGAACGCGCCGACGATCTTGTCGCCGTCGTTCTGGAGGCGGACGAACATCCCGCCCTGGTTCGCGTGCTTGTCGCTGAGCGTCTTCGCTCGATCCCAGGCGCTGCTCATGACCGGTCTCCTTCCGTCTGCGTCTCGCTCGTAGCGGCCACCTCGGCGGCCACGATCTCGTCGAAGAGCCTCTCCATGGCCTCGCGCCCGCAGGTGCACTTGGGCGGCTCGCCGCCCTCCTTCAGCTGCGCGCGAAACACCTTGCCGAGCGTGTCGGCGACGGCCTCGACGAGCTCCGGGTCGGCATCGTGGAGGTCGAAGAGGCCCATGAGGCTCGAGGTCACCTCGCCGAACGCTCGGCAGAGCGAGCCCCGGGTTTCGTTCGTGGTCATCGCGTGAGGTCCTCCGTCGGTTCCTCGAAGGTCAAAGTCACCCGGCCATCCGCACGGGGACAGGGGGCCGGACGAGGCGCTGCAGGCGCTCGAGCGCCCGGGTCCGGCGGCGCTTGAGGCGCTGGTAGGTCCGCTCGCGTTCCGCGCCCGACGCGCCGGGACAGACGCGCGCGACGTGGTCGCGGAGCTCCTCGCCGCGCACGCGGGTCTCGACGATGACCTCGAGCTCGTCCTCGTCGAGATCGCCGCCCGCGACCTCGACGAGGAGATCGACGACGCCGTCGACGTCCTCGGGATCGCGGGCGCCGCGACCGCTCCGCGCGACCTCGGGCCGGCGGAGGTGCTGCTTCTCGGCGAGCTCGTCCGGATCGACGAACTCGAGGCGGGCTCGCTCCCGCCGCTCGGCGCCGATCGCCTGGAAGACCCGGCGCGCGGTCATCTGGCGGAGCCGCATGCAGAGCCGATCGGTTCGCCGGTCGATGGGGAAGTCGCGCACGAGCTCGAGGAAGGTGGTGACGACGAGCTGGTCGAGGTCCTCGGGGGCGAAGGCGTCTCCGACGATGCGCCGGCGGAGCCGGCTCAGCATCGGGTAGTAGGCGGCGAGGAGGATGGCCGACCAGAACGGGTGGGGCCGCTCGTGGTGCTCGACGAGGAGAGCGCGCGTGAGCGCATCGCGCTCGGGGTAGCGCTCGAGCGCGGTCTCGCCGAGAACGGCGAGGACCGAGAGCGGGGTCGCGTGGGGCGCGAGCGCCCCGTGGCGTCGTCGCGCGTCCTCGAACCGGGTCGTGTTGCGATCGGACATGAGTTCCACCTGGAGAGCGTTCTTCACGTACTGAAGGCCCATGGGGTTCCTCCGCCGGCGGGCCCCGGGGGTCACCCTCTCGGGCGTGTCCCCCTGGGCCTCGGAGCCTCTGGGCATGCCGCTTGTGTTTGTTGTGCTTAGGGTTGGGACCGCGCGGAACGGCCGCGCGGCGCTCCGTCAGCGGCCATCTGCCGCGGGCGACTCGATCTTCGGGGTCACGAACCGGGCGAACCTGCCGCAGCGGCGGCAGTGCGTCGCGAGCTCGCCGCGGACGCGGTAGGCGGCGGTCTTGTAGCGGACGACGATCTCGTCGCCGCTCGCGACGCCGAGGAGGGTGCCGCACTCGCGGCAACGCCACTCGATCGAGGTGGGGGTGGTGGGAGAGCCGGGCATCGCTGCCTCCAACGGCTATCCCGAGAGGCAGGTCCCGAGCATCTCGGGGGTCACGACCTCAGGCGTCCGGGCCGAAGTAGCCGAAGCGCCTTGGGCCTGCGCCCCCTTCTGGGAAAGATCTGACGGAGAGCCGATTGGCGGGCTGCGATCGCCGCAGGGACGGCGAAAAATCTTTCAGGGCGTCGGTCAGATCTGACCGGTGCCCTCCTTCGACCACTCCTTCTCGCCGACGTAGGGGTCGTCGGGTCGATCGGGCTCGGCCCGGAAGAGGCTACAGAGTCCCTCCGTGGGCGAGCAGCCCACGAACGGGTCACTGCCCACGTCGAATATGTACTGGAGCCGCGGGCGCAAATCGGACACCTGCTGCTTGAAGGCGTGGAAGTTCTTGAAAGTGGGCTTCATGCTCGTCCAATGGCAACGACCCTGGCCCTCGCAGATCGCGAGGATGATCTGCCACGCCTTGTTCCTCCGCTTGTTGCGGCCGTCCACCATGCCAAGCTCGATGTACGTGTACTCCTTGAGCCGTCGCCCGGGCACGCGGACCGCGACCGTGTCGCCATCGATCTTGAAGATCTCCACCTTCGACCAGGGAGTGCCGGCGGGAACCGGAATACGCGTGACGCCAGGATAGGGGTCGTGCAGAGCAGGTGGAATCGCTGCCGGCCTGCGCACGCCAAGTCTGAGAATGGCTGGGCCGGTAGGCACCTGGGCCGCGTCATCGAGGCCGGCAAGGCGGCGGATCTCGCGTCTGAAGCTGGCCGCTGTCTCACCAAGCGCCAGATCGACAAGCCGGAAGCGCCGGGCGCCCGCGGGCACGCCACGAGCGTGATCCCGTTCGTTGCCCACGACGAAGATGACAGTCCCACGGTAAGGGTATTGGTCGTGGAAAACCGCCTGATCCGTGCACAGGTCGACGAGGCAGACCTGCACCTCACCCGTCGCGGTCGGGACGCGATAGAGGCCGCGCGGCTTCTCCTCGACCTCGACGCCCGCCCGCGCGATCTCCTCGCGCACGAACGCGGAAATCGCCTCGATCTTCGGCGTCAGCCGGATCGTGGCGGCATGCCTCTTCCTCGACGGGAAGACCGTCCGATCGCAGCTCGGGCAGCGGTACTGGTGATCGTCCTCGTCGCGGTCCGAAAGGTAGATCCGGCCCGTGCAGCCGAGGTCCCTCGCGAACCGCCGGTCATGATCGAGGGGGCTCACGCACCGGACGTACCGCCGCTCCTCGATCGTGAGGAAGCCGAGCGCGGCAAGCTCGCGCGCGAGCCGCTCGGCTTCCCCGCCCGGAAGGTCGACCACGAGGCCGCGCTTGAAGATCCCCTCGCGAGGATCACTGGGCATAGCGCTTCTCGGTCGAGAGGACGAGAAGCCCGTAGTCCTCCTTCATCCGCCGCTCGAAGGCCCGGCGCTCGCTCGCCGTGAGCGGCTGGTCGGCGAACCGGACGATGTACCGCCCGCCGCCCTCGACGGGCTCGAAGATCATCTTCACGCGCTTCTTGAGGGCGTGGACCTTGATGCTCTCGATGTCCTCGATCGCCTCGAGCGGGCCTCTGAGGACCGCGGAGATCTGCGTGACCGCGCTCGCGAGCGAGTGGTTCTCGGGATCGCTCAGCGAGAAGTGCGGGGAGCCGTCGAACGGGGAGTTCTTCACGTGGAACTCGACGAGCGGGAGCCTCTCCGGTTCCGCCACGAGCGAGTCGAGGAACTTCCGTACCTCCTCCTCGGGCGTCTCCGTCGAGGCGTTCTCGTAGCTCACCTTCTCCTTGAAGAATGCCTCCGCGATCCGGTTCGCGATCTCGAGTGGCACGTCGGGCGACTCCGACGAGATGTCGACGTGCGCGAGGTCCGGCGAGAACTCGAGGACGATCCACTCGGGCTCGAACCCGAACGTGTTCCTCCTGCCGTGCGCGACGAACGCCGAGCGGTTGTCGCGTTTGATGAAGATCTGGACGTTGCCGCCGTTCTCGATGACCGCGCTGCAGACGCTCTCGCGCTTCGAGCGCTTCTTCCGCTCGTACTCGTCGAGGACGCCCTGCACGTTCGCCTCGGTGAGGAACGGCACGGCGCTCGCGCCAATGTCTCGCGGCTCCTCGGCGAGGACCATCCGAGCGAATCCGCGACGCTGCGTCTGGTCGAAGTGGAAGACGAGCTCGAGGTCCTCGCGGCGCCGGAAGAAGAGCAGGAGCATGAGGCCGAACCGGTCGAACTTGCCCTCGCCGATCTCGCAGCGGTCGAGATCCTGCTGCGCGAGCCGCGCCTTCGCGACCTCGACGATGGCGTAGGTCCTCTTCCCGGACGTGGCTGCCTCGACGAGCATGTAGTCGAGGAGGTGCTCACGCTGCTCGAGGATCGTGGCCCGCGTCTCTCTCACACCGAGTTCGGCCGGGACTCTCAGGCGTCCGGCGATCACGGATCGGGCCCGAGGATCGAGGCGATCGACCCAGCTCTCGGTGAGGTCGGTGTCCGCGTGCTGCTTCCGGACGAGGTCCGTGTTGACCTCGAGCCGGTTCTCCCAGAAGTCCGTGTCGAGCGGCTTCGCTTGCGTGAGCATCTTGTGCCTCCATACCTCTTGGGCGTTTGGGACCTGTCGATGGTCGCCTGCATCGAGGAATCATAAAAAGCGCCTCCGACAGCGAAACGGTGGTGTTCGGCGCATCCCGTTTCGGCGAAAGCTCTAAGAAAATCGATGCGCCTTGCGCGCCCGCGACGGCAGGCAGGGCTGTGGTGCGGAGGAGGCCGTCAGGGGTTGACGGGCCTCCAGCGTGATCGCGAGCCTCGCGGCATCCTGGTCGGCGTGCACGGCGTGCACATCCGCGATGGCGCCCGTCTTGTGCACACGCAACCCATTGCTGGGTCAACGACTGAGAGCGGCGGCAGGGTCGTGCACACGTTCGTCGGCGGGTGGGTAGAGCAACGCGAACCCATACGCGCGCATCCACGCGCTTCTTCGTTTTCGATTCGTGCTCGCGCGCGTGACGTATAGATATAGAAATTTTCTTGTGATGTATGTGCACGCCAACCGAAAACGAATGGCGGGCAAGGATGTGAGCGTGCACATGTCGCTTGTGCACGCGTGTTCACGATGTGCACGCCCACGTCTGTCCCCGCTCGCGCGGCCTTCGACTGTTGCTCTCGTATGCCGCTCGCCGACCGTCTCTCCCCGCCCACCTCATCGGGCGGGTACACCTGCCCCGACTACGACCCGGTCCCGGGCGGCAAGCGCTGTCGAAGCTACCTGGACGGCGGCGCGTGCGCCTTGCCGACCGAGTTCATGTGCGTCGAGTGGCTCCGGGCGAATGGGCAACCGGTTCCGGCGCCTCGGACGCCGGCGGCGCCCGTCGGGCGCCCCCTTCCGATGGCGCCGGCCGCCCCGACCGCGGCGCGTCGCGCACCCGCGCAGCGACGCGCATGTGACACGCCCGATCCCGTGATTCTCCGGAGACTCACCGACGATGACGTCTCCGCGTTCAAGGCGCGCGGCGTCGAGGTCTGCGTCTCGACCGACGAGCTTGGCGACCTCTGGCTGGTCCCGGACTACACGGGGGCCGAACGGAAGGAACTGAGCATCCACGACGCCGCCACGCTGGCGGCGGTCTGCATCGCGTTCCCCGGCGCGCGGGTTGTCCAGCTCGAGAGACGCGACCCCACCTCGACGTAGCTGTCCCCGTTCCGCCAACGCCCCCGCTTTGTCCTGCATGGCAAGAGCGGAGGCGCCATGAGCTTCAAGAACAGCAGTCTCAGCTACTCGCGGATCTCGCGGTTCGAGAGCTGCCCGCTGAGCTTCAAGTTTCACTACGTCGAGAAGCAGCCGCCGGAGCCCGGCGATCCTCTTCGGTTCGGGTCGGTCGTCCACGCCGCGCTCGAGCGCCTGCTCGGCGAGGTGATCGCGGAGGAGCGCTCGGGACCCCTCTCCGAGGAGCGCGCCCTCGCGCTCCTCCGGGACGAATGGGCGAAGGAGAACCTCACGGGCCTGGGCCTCTTCGAGGAGGGCGGCGCGATCCTCAAGCGCTTCGTCGCCGACCAGGGCGTCGTCGATCACCGCGACCTCCTCGCCGTGGAGAAGGAGTTCGAGATCCGGGCCGGCGAGTTCCTCGTCCGAGGCTTCATCGACCGCGTCGACCGGATCGACGACGAAACGATCGAGATCGTCGACTACAAGACCAACCGCCAGCTCTTCACGCGCGAGGAGGTGGACCAGAGCCTCCAGATGTCGCTGTACTACCTCGCGGCGCAGCGCCTCTGGCCCTGGGCGAAGAAGGTGAAGCTCACCTTCCACATGCTCCGCCACGGCGTCCGCATGGGGACCCAGCGGACCCCCGAACAAGTCGAGGCGGCGCTCGCGTACGTCGTGACCGTGGGTCGCATGACCGAGGAGGCGACGGCGTTCCCGCCGCTCCTCGGGCCGAACTGCGTCTACTGCGACCACCGGCGCCGCTGCCCCGCCTACGCCGAGGCGCTCAAGGGCAAGCGCGAGTTCGCGTGCGAGAGCAAGGACGACCTCGAGGCCGTGGCGAAGGAGCGCGAGGAGGTCGCGACCCTCGCGAAGCTCCTCTACGCGCGGAAGGAAGAGCTCGAGGCCGTCCTGAAGGCGCACCTCAAGGAGCACGACGAGCTCGTTCTCGGCGGCGTGCGCTACCGCATGTTCAACGCGACCAAGGTGGACTACCCGTCGGCGCTGACAGTGAAGCTCGTGAGCGAAGCGACCGGGGTCGCCGAAGACAAGCTGATCGAGCGCATCACGACGATCGACAAGAAGGCCCTCGACGGCGTGCTCAAGGACGGACGGCTCGACCGCGCCCGGGTGAACCTCCTCAAGGCCGAGCTCGAGGCGCACGCACAGAAGACCTACATGCCCAGGTTCTGGGCGAAGGGGGAATGACATGAGCGGTGTGACGACCGGTCCGGCTGCGCCGCGCTGGCGCGTGTACGTGTGCCATCCCTTCGCGGACGCGCCCGTGAAGAACGCCGGGTGCGTCCGGCGGATCTGCCGCCTGATCGTCGAGGACGGGCTCCTGCCGCTCGCCCCGCATATCTACCTCCCGCAGTTCGTCAACGAGGCGACGGAGCGCGAGCAGGCGATGGCGCTCTGCCTCGAGCTCATGGAGCTCGCGGACGAGGTGCGCGTCTACGGCGACCGGATCACGCCGGGCATGGAGGAGGAGATCGCGCGGGCGAGGGAGCTCGGATTGCCCGTTCGAAAGGAGGCATGCGCGGCATGAGCGGGGCTCATTCGCGACGCAAGGGAGCCGGCTTCGAGCGCGAGCTCGTGCATCTCTTCCGAGAGGCCATGCCAGGTGCCGACGTGCGCCGGGGCCTCCAGTGCCGAAGCGGCGAGGAGATCGCCGACGTGGACTGCCCCGTCTTCTGGATCGAGGCGAAGCGTGGGCGAAAGCCGAACGTCCGCGGTGCGCTCGATCAGGCCCGTGCGAGCGCGCCGAAGGGGCGCGTCCCGCTCGCCGTCATCCGCGATGACCGGGGCGATGCCTTCGCCGCGCTCCCGCTCGAGGACCTGCTCGACTTCATCCGCGAGTGGTGGGAGCGCGCGCGGCAGTGAAGACGAGCGCCAGCAGCACGACGCCCGCGAGGGTCCGGTCCTGCGACCGGTTCTGGGCGTGCCCCTGCGGGCGCGTGATCCGTGGACCTTCTGCCTTCCGCCATCGGCGGCGCTGCCTGTTCAAGTTCGCGGGACGGGCGATCGAAGTCCGTGCGCGCACGGAGGGCTAAAGCCGTGGCGTTCGACCGGAGCAAGGGCAACTGCAGCCTCTGCTACCCCGAGCGCTGCACCTGCGACGCGAGAACGTACGCCCTCGAGAAGGAGGCGAGCCGCTGGACGAAGGCGGCCGGCGTCACGCTGCCGCTCGACACGACGGCGCGGTTCCTTGGAGGCAACCACGAGCGCACCGACCGTGGCGATCCCCAGGAGCACCTGGCGCGTGCTCACCGGGGTCGGCGCGAGAGCATGGAGCTGCGGCACTACCTCGAGATCCTCGTGACCCGGCTCGAGGCCATGCGGAACGCCGAGAACGTGGCCTCGACCGAGCGCCCCAAGCTCGACCTCCACGCCCGCGTCCTCGCCATGCACCTCGAGGGAAAGAGCCTGCTCGAGATCAGCGAGGCCCTCGGCCGACGCTCCCATTCGTACGCGAGCGAGCTGCTGACCGAGATCCGTGCCGAGGCCGGTGCCCGCTTCTCGCAACGGGGAAGCGTGGCCGTTCCGTGCAAGTGCGGTCGGCCCGGCTGCATCGTCATGACGTTCGCCGGCACCGGTCGTCCGAGGCAGTACGCGACGAAGCAATGCGCTGGGCTCGCCCGCTGGAGGCGATGGCGCCTGCGTCGGCGGCGTTTCCGTTAGCGTTTCCGTTAGCGGCTCGGTTCCAGAGATAGACCGGCGACGGCCGCCGCAGGGTGTGAAGCCGATGATGGCGAGCGCAACGCCAGGCGGTGTGCCGAATTGCTGGACTTTTCACGCAGCTAACCTACCCGGTAGCAAGGCGCATTGAGCCCCCGGGGGACGCATGGACGGACAGGCGAAATTTTTTCGCGCGCCTCCGCTGGCTGAGGTGTGGAGGGGCCACAAATGAAACGACGAACTACCCCCTCGGACGGAACCCCCTGGCCCGAGTACGACGTCACTCGGTGCACCTCTGCAAGTGAGAACTGCAGGGAGTGCGGTGCCCTCACGAGCCAGGCCTGCGACGAGTGCGACGAGCCGGTCTGCCGCATCTGCGCCGAAGACGGCGTGGACGGGGAGTGGCTCTCTCCGAAGTGCGCGGGTGCGTCATGGTGAAGCGACCGTCTTTCCAGCTCGCGCCCGAGGTCATCGAGCAGGCGATCGCGCTCCGGCGGAAGGGGCTGACGATCCGAGAGATCGCCGCTGAAACCGGCGCGAGCAAGAGCGCGATCCAGGTCGCGCTCGCCGAGGCGGAGAAGGCGGGCCTGCTCTCGCGCGGCGGCCCGGGCGCCGCGCCCGAGAACGTCGACCTCGCCGATGACCTGGACGACGAGTGCCGCGGCTGGCTCCTCGTCTCGAAGAAGGCGCGCGCCGACATCCAGGAGCGGATCAAGGCCGGCGACAGGCTCGACCTAAAGGAGGCCGAGAAGGCGCTGGCGATGGCCGAGCGGGCGAAGAAGCTCTCGGAGCTGCTGCGCGGGCGCGTCACGTCCCGCAGCGAGAGCGTGCGCCAGCCCCCCGAGCCCGAGCCGACGCCGGAGGAGAAGGCCGAGATGGAGCGGCTCGACCGGCTCTGGAACAAGGCCAACCTGCAGTAGGGCGGCGTCGCGGAGGGCGAACACCCATGGCGTACTCCCAGACCTGGCTGCGGGAGACGCGGGCACGGCTCCTCGCCGACCCCTCTCACCTCGCGCACGCCCTCGACCCGCGCCTTGAGCTCGAGTGGTTCCACCGGCTTTGGCTCGAGTGGACCGTGCGGCACCCCTTTTCCATAATCGAGGGCCCGCGCGGTTTCGGGAAGAGCTACATCGCCACGGTCATCATGGCGATCTGGTGGATCCTCCGGGACTTCGACACACGGATCTTGATCGTTTCCAAGACGGACGACGCGGCGAAGGCCTTCGTCAACCAGATCCGGGGCATCCTCGAGAGCAACCCGATCCTCAGGGCTTGCTTCGGCGACTTCGTCGGGGCCGCGGTCTGGCGGGACGACAAGCTCCAGGTCGCGCAGCGGAAGGCGATCTTCGCCGAGGGGACGCTCGAGGCGCGGGGCCTCGGCGGTCAGGTGACTCGCACGCACTGGAACCACGTCTTCCTCGACGACCTGCACGACCTCGACCGCGCGGAGTCGGAGGAGTTCTCGGAGCGCGACGCCCGGTGGCTCGACGAAGTGCTCATGCCGACCGTGCTCCCCGGCGGCACGGTGTCCGTGCGTGCCACGTGCTACGCCTGGAACGACCTGCGCGGCCGGCTCGAGGAGCGGGCCGGGGAGGAGAACATCTTCAATGCCGAGGACCTGCGCCTCGGCGGCGGTCCGCTCCCGAACGCCAAGTGGCGCGTGCTCAAGGTCGGCGCCATCCTCCGCGACGGCTCGTCGCTCTGGGAGAGCCGCTTCCCGCTGCGCGACCGCATCCTCCCGGACGGCAGCGTGTTCAAAGGCCTCGTCACGATCCGCGCGGAGAATGAGCGGGCGTTCGAGCGTCAGTACCAGCAGATCTGCCGGAAGCCCAAGGAAGGCGAGCGCGGAACGGTCTTCAACGTCTCGCTGTTCAAACCCTGGGACCAGGTTCCTGACGCGACGAAGCTCCACCTCTTCATGCGCCACGACCCCGCGTGGACCTCGCGGGAGGAGGCGGCCAAGCGGACGAGCCGGGATCGGCGGCCGGACTTCACCGCGATCACCGTCGCTGGTCGCGACGCGGCGACCGGGCGCTGCTACATCCTCGAGCACTTCCGCGGCCACCTCTCAGACAAGGAGGGGATCGAGAAGGCGCGCGAGATCGCGCTGCGCTGGAAGCCGCTGGGCCTGAGGCGGTATCGCGTCGAGCGGACGGGTCTCCTGCTCACCCAGGCGCCGGACTTCTATCGCCGCATCCGGGACGCGATGCCGGTCGCCGTCGAGTTCGTGAACCCGCAGAAGAACAAGGTCGCACACGCGGAGCCGTTCGCGCTCGCCATCCTCCACGACCGCGTCCGCTGGAACCCGGAGATCTGCGGGCAGTACCCTGACCTCAAGGAGCACTTCGACCTCTTCCCGGCGAAGGGCATGCCCGACGACGACGTCGACTCCATCGCCGGCGCGTTCCTCATGGGCGAGCGGACGCCGCGCTCGCTCGCCGGTCACCTGCGGCAGGCCGGGCTTGGCAGTGCGCTCGCGCTCGCGTCCACGGCCGAAACCGACCGTCGCGTGGCGCGCCCGAGCCTGCTCGGCAGCGTGTCCGCCCGGATCGTGCAGCCCGGGACGACGTCCCTCCACACCGCCCGGGCGGTGCCCCGCGGATACTGAGCGCGCGCAGCCGTCACCCGCCGCACCAGGTGGGAGGACGAGCATGCCCGAGCCGCACACCACGACCATCGGCGAGGCAGACGAGGTCGCCGCCGTCTGGGTTCCGATCGACCGCCTCAAGCCGTGGGAGAAGAACCCGCGCGTCAACGACCACGCGGTGGACCGGGTTGCCGAGTCTATCAAGCGGTTCGGCTTCGGCGCGCCGATACTCGCCCGCAAGGCCGACGGCGAGGTCATCGCGGGCCACACGCGGCTCAAGGCCGCCTGCAAGCTCGGTCTCGACCGCGTACCCGTGCGCTACCTCGATCTCGACCCGGCAGACGCGCACCTCCTCGCCCTCGCCGACAACAAGCTGACGGAGATCGCCGACTGGGACGAGGAGGGGCTCCGCGAGGTTCTGCGCGAGCTCCAGGCCGAGGACATGGACCTCGAAGTCGCAGGCTTCGAGGAGGACGAGCTCGAGCGGCTGCTCGCGGCGGCCGACGACGACGAGGGAGCGGACGGCGAGGATCCCGGCCCGACGGCGCCGCCCGTGAACCCGGTGTCCAAGCGCGGCGAGCTCTACGAGCTCGGCCCACACCGACTCCTCTGTGGCGACTCGACGGACCTCCATGACGTCCTCCGCGTCATGGGCGGCGAGAAGGCGGCCCTGTGCGCGACCGACCCGCCCTACCTCGTCGACTACGACGGCCGGCGGCCCGGCAACTCGGGCAAGGACTGGTCCGCGGTCTACCACGAGGTCGACATCAAGGACGCCGACGGATTCTTCACCAAGGTCTTCACGAACGTCCTCGCCGTCCTCGCCGAGCACGCGGCGATTTACTGCTGGCACGCCGACAAGCGCGCGCCTGAGATCCGAGCCGTGTGGGACAAGCTCGGCATCCTCATGCACCAGTGCGTGATCTGGGTGAAGCCCTCGAGCGTCCTCGGCCACGTCTTCTGGCACTACCGCCACGAGCCCTGCCTCATGGGCTGGAAGAAGGGCTCGAAGCCGCCGCACGACGGGCGCCACGACCACGACTCGGTCTGGGAGGTCGACTGGGAAGGGAAGGCCCGGATCGTCGGCAACGAGCACCCGACCCAGAAGCCCCTGGAGCTCTTCGCGCGCCCGATCCGGAAGCACACGAATCCGGGCGACATCTGCTTCGAGCCCTTCTGCGGCTCGGGCTCGCAGCTCATCGCCGCTGCGAGGGAGGGCCGGCGCTCCCGCGCGATCGAGATCGAGCCCGCCTTCTGCGACGTGATCCGCCGTCGCTGGACGAAGTTCGCCCTCTCGGCCGGGGTCGAGCCCGGGTCGGGCGCCCTGGAGTAGCGCTGCGGGCGCACCCGAAGCTTCGACCGTCTCGGAGCCTGTGCGAAACCCGATTCAGCGCCTTGATTTGTGTCGAACGTCATGCCTTCATGTGCTCGAGCGCGGCGCGCGGGAGCGCCACAAACCGAGGAGACAGAACATGATGGCGACGACAAAGGAGCTGCAGCGGACGCTCAACCTCCGGCACGAGCCCATCGCTTTCGGCTCGCTCGAGCGGGCCAAGTCCTACGCCGCCCGGTGCACGAAGCCCATGTGGGTCGTCCTTGGGGACGTCGACGAGGACACCGGCACCGCGGTCGCCTGGGTCGTGTGCCCGGCGGACGCGGCCAAGCTCGAGCGCGCCGGCTACGAGATCGCGTGAGGACGCCATGAAGCTGCTCGCCTACCGGACGGCGACGGTCCCCTCCACGGGCTACCGCTATGCAACAACGGAGCGGGTCGAGATCGACGCGGCGAGTATCGAGCGGTGGGGGCTCCGCCGCCAGTCGGGCGACTCCCGCGCCTTCCTCCTCGCCGCCGTCCGCGGGCACGAGGGCTTCGTGGTCGTGGTCGTGAACGAGCAGACCGAGGACGTCCAGCGTGAGCTGCGCCGCGTGCGGCGGCGCCTGCCGGCCCGGCCGAGCAGGGACCGGGAGTACTGGATCGAGATCGAACGGGAAGGAGACACGGAGATGAAGCAGACGAAGAAGGCGAAGAGCCCGAAGAGCAGCCTCAAGGCGACGGAGACGAAGAAGGGGAAGCGGACGATGCCCCGAGTCGCGAGCCCGGCCGATCAGGTCGAGGCGGTCGAGGCCGGCGATCGCGCGCCGGAGGCTCGCGCCGAGGCGACCGAGCCGGTCGCGGCGGACCTCGGCGCCGAGAGCGCCGAGATTGCGGGCGACGAGGAGGCGGCCCAGGCGGTCGAGTCCTCCACGGACCCGGCGGCGCCGCCGGCGGACTGGGACGGGGGCGTCCTCTGCGCGCTCGGCCCCACAGGGCGGATCGTCGACGCGCGCCCCGTCGCCGGCGAGCCCGCCGCGCCGCCGCCCGACCCCGCGCCCGTCAGCGCGACGACCTACGCAGCGATCGACAAGGCCATGTCCGCGGCGGGCGCGCAGCTCGAGGCCCAGGACACGACCCCGGCCCTCCTCGGCGACCTCGGGTTCGAGCGCACGGGCGAGGTGGTCCAGGAGGTGCGGCCCGCGGTCCTCCGCTGCGCGGCCGAGACGTGGCGCGACGCGAAGACCGAGCGCGATCGCGCCGAGGCGGCCGACGTGCTCGCGCGGGCGGGCTGGTTCCGGCGGCCCGGCGCCGAGCCGCCGCCCGCGCTCCCGGTGCCCCAGCCCGCGGCCGCTCCCGCCGAGCGCGCGGACAACCCCGACCTCGGGGCCCTGCGCGCCGAAGTGGTCGACGCGAAGGCCGCCCTCGAGGCCGCCGAAGCCGAGGCCAAGAAGGTCGAGGAGCAGGCCCGCGCGGCGGTCGCGAAGGCGAAGGAGCGCTACCGCGCCGCCCTCGCGCCGTACCGGGACGCGTGCAAGGTCCAGGGGCGCGACTGCGAGTTCGAGGGCGGCGGCCGGGGCGCGAACGTCTCCGAGCGGGTCAGCTTCGAAGTGGAGATCCACGGCGAGAACGTCCGCATCGCCCTGAAGGGCAAGCCCGAGACCGAGGAGAAGATCCCGCTCGAGACGGTGCGGGCCTCGCCGAACAAGATCGCCGGGACGTACACGGAGCGGCACGTCGGCCCGAAGGAGGTCGTGGGCAACAAGCAGGGGACCCTCTCCAACAAGCTGCGCGCCGTTCTCGCCGGCACCGCGAAGTAGACGTGCGACCGCGCAACGCCGGCCGGTGGGGCCCGACCCTCGCCGGCCGGCGCCTACCCTCGGAGGACACCGTGAACGCGCCGCGGCCCGCCCAGCAGACCCGTACCGACTTCGAGAGCCTCGTCGGGTCCCTCGCCTCCCGGCTCCGTCTCCACGGGCATGCGATGCGCGGGCTCGCGGCGCGCGCGGGCAACGGCCCCGACTCCGTCGAAGGTCGCACCCACCGGGAGCTTGCCGACGACCTCGACACGATCGCGGACCGCCTCGACATTCTGCGGCGACGCCTCTGCGATCACTGCCGCCTCCTCGAGATCGTCGAGGACATCAGCATCTCCGAGTAACCGCCCGCCCCACGGCGACCGGCGCCGCAGTAGTCGTGGGGATCCTCTCTCGCGTACTCACCGCCCTCCGGTTCGGCCGTCGGGCAACCGCACTCGCCGCGGACGCGCCGACGGTCGGCCCGCTGACGAAGCGAATCCACGGGCTCTCTGCCGGCGACTGGCTCTGGGCGCAGAAGGCGGCCGAACGCCTCTATGGGCCGTTCAATCCCGCGAGCGTCTCGGACTCGACGCTCAAGATCATGACGCGGGATTGGACGCTCGGCTTCTCGCGCGAGATCTGGGCGTCCAGCTTCTTCGCCGTCGACTACCGGATGGAGGGCGGCGATCCGCGCATCCGAGCCTTCGTTGACGAGATCGTCCAGCGCCACATCGGCCAGTGGCTCGAGACCGTCCTGAGGGCGCTCGACTACGGCCGCCAGGCGTGCGAGCTCGTCTGGTCCGTCGAGGATGTCGCCTTCCGGTACGCGGCGGCCCAGGCGCCGGGCGAAGGCGACCAGACGGAGGACGTGCTGCGCCGCGCGTACGTCCTCGGCGAGCTCCGCGATCTCGACCCCGAGAAGGTCGAGATCATCGCGGACGGGAGGACGGGCGACTACACCGGACTCCGCTACGAGGGCGTCGAGCTCCCGGGCGGCAAGACCCTGCTCGTCGTGAACGAGCCCGAGTTCGGCGGACTCCTCGGCCGGTCGCTGAACGTCCGCGCTTACAACCCGTGGTGGTGGGGGAACCTCGTCTACCTCGGCCTCAACCGCTACCTCGAGCGCAAGGGTGACCCGCCCCTGATCGGCTTCGCGCCCGGGGAGGAGGTCGCGGACGCGCGAGGGAACAGCCAGGATCCCGTTCACGTCACGGCCACCGGCCTTGCCAACCTGAAGTCGGGCGGCGCCTACGTCTTTCCCCAGGAGTTCGACCCGGACTCGAAGCAGCCGCTCTACGCTGTGCGCGCGCTCGAGGTCGCCGAGCGGGCGCCCGAGTTCTTGAGCACCATCGACCGTTACGAGCACAACAAGAAGGTCGCCTGGCTGATCCCCGGCTCGCTCGGGTCGGGCGCGAGCTTCGCGTCGGACAAGGTTTCGCAGCAGCTACTGCACAGGATGTTCGATCGCCGGCTGCGGCGGCTCGTGCTCGACCCCCTGAACCTGCACGTCGTGCCGAAGCTCGTCCGGTACAACTTCGGCGACGTGCCCGCCTCCGCCTACCCGCGGCTCGCGGCCGGTAGCATGGCCGAGAACGCCCGCGAGGTCTTCGCCGAGCTGTTGAGGTCGGCGCTCAGCCTCGAGGCGATCGCGCCCGATGGGCGCGCCGTCCGGATCGCCCAGATGATCGACTGGGCGAAGGGGCTGCGAACGCTCAACCTCCCGAAGGTCGACACGTCGCTGATCCCGGACGCGGCGGAGGCACAGGGCGACGGTCTCCCGACGGCCGGCCGGCCGCCGCGGATCACGCGCGAGAGCGACCGCCCGAACGCGCCGAGCCGGCCCGGGCTGGCGCGGGCGCTCCCTCTCGCGAGCACTCCGGAGACCGGCACTACGTGGCTCGATGGCGTCCTCGCAGGCCTCGGGCGCATCGACGAGGTGGTGGCGGTGACGGAGCGGCTCGTCGAGCACGAGCGCGTGAGCGTTGAGGCCGAGATCCGCAACTTGTACGCGAAGGCGGTCGCGCGCGCGAAGAAGAGCGACGGGCGCCTCGACGCGCGCAACCGCACCCTGGCGGCGGAGCTCAGCCAACAGGTCGAGAGCATGCTCGAGCAGAGCATGTTCGGAGACCTCCTCGACGAGAGCGAGATCACGCCGGGCGCGCTCGGGCTCGCGCGCGGCCCGAAGACGCCACTGGCGGCGCAGCACGGGAAGGCCTTCGAGGCAGCGGCGGGCACCATCGAGGCGGCCGGCGTGTCGGCCCCGGGGCGCGTCGCCGGCGTGCGGATCGTGAAGGACGTGGTCCGGGACGCGAAGAGCAACGGCCGTGGCGTCGTCACGCGCGAGACCCGCCGCGTGAGCGAGGAGCTCGACCGCATGATCATGGCCGAGGCGCCCGCCGCTGACGCCGAGGCCGCAGCCGACCGCTACGAGCTCCGGGAACGCGACTACAAGGCCTCGACGGTCGACCACGTGCGTGCGACCGCACGCGCGACGCTGACGCACTCGGGGGCGCAGGCCGAGGCCGACGCGTGGGCGGTGCTCGCCGGCCCGTCGTCCGAGGCGACCATCCTTGAGCGGTTCCCCAGGGGCCAGGTCGCGGAGCAGCTCTACACCGCTAAGAGCACGGCGGATCTCGACGCGATGTACCGCCGAATCGTGGTCGACGATGCGCGGCCGGGCACCAGCTGGCGGAACCTCGGGATGGTCTTCGGCAGCCCCGAGTACTACGTTCCGATCCCCAAGGGCACAAGCGCGCTCTCGATCATCGCGTTACTCGAGGCGAAGCGGCGCGAGTGGGGTCGGCGGCGGGAGGAGCGGCAGCGGGAGCTGGACGCGCTTCGCTCGTCGGGTTCGACAGACACCGCATAGGACGATGAGCACGCTGACCATCACCGAGGCCCTGGCCCGACACGGTGCCATCGCACTGGCGAGCATGTCCCCTTCGCGGGCCCTCGGCGGGCGGCTCTTCGTCAAGGAAGTGGCATCGGTCGGTGAGTGGGTCCACTCCGAGAGCGGGGATCGCGTGGCGTTCTCGCGCGAGGACATCGCCGAGATCGCCGAGAACACGAACCGCTTCATCGGCGTGCAGGGGCCGATCCCATTCCCAGACGGTCATACCTTCCTCTCGGCGAAGAACCTCGGCTACTGGCCGCGGGTGACCGACGACGGTGGCCGCCTGCTCGGGATCGTCGAGGCGGGCACGCCCGAGATCGCCGCCAAGCTCGGCACGACGATCCGCGGCGTGAGCATGTACCTCGAGGGGAAGGTCCGCGACTCGAAGGGCGGCGAACACAAGCGGGTGATGACGCACATTGCCGCGACCGAGTACCCGGTGGTAACGGGGCAGGACAACTTCATCGCACTGTCGCGGGACGGCACGGAGACGCGGGCGCCGGTCTACCGGCCCGCCGAGGAGGGAGGGAAGTCCATGCACAAGACCATCACGGCGCTCGCAGCGGCCCTCGGCGTGTCGATCGAAGGGCTCGACGAGGAGAAAGCGGCCGCGGCCATCGAGGCGAAGGCGAAGGAGGCCGCCGCCGCGGCGGCGAAGGCGGGCGAGGCCACGGCCCTTGCGGCCAAGAAGGACGCGGAGATCGCGACCGCGAAGAGCGAGGTGACGGCGCTCTCCGGCAAGGTCGACCAACTCCAGAAGAGCATCGAGGCCCGTGAGCTCGCCGACTGCGACCGCGAGATCACGTCCGTCAAGGAGCTGGCCGCGAAGAGCGGGCGCCCGGAGGCCTTCGACGCCGCCCGGGAGAAGTACGTCAGGGAGCGCTGGCTCAAGGACCCCGAGGCTGCGCGCCAGACGCTGGCGCTCGCCCGCGAGCTCGCGACCGCCGGCGCCAAGCTCGAGGGGACGGCGGTCATCCGGCCGCCCGACAAGGAGGCGACCGCCCTCGCGAAGAAGGACGCGATCGACACGGCGAAGCGCGAGGCGATGGCCATGGGATGGAACACCCGCGAGGAGAAGGACGCGACGGGGAAGGTCGTGAAGCTCATCGCGTGGAAGGCGGGCGAGAAGCGCGAGCACGTCCTGGTCGGCTAAACGGCGCGACGCCGGGAAAGGGTAGGCAGGGATGAGCGGGATGAGCAAATTCGTGGGCCTCGCCTCGGTGAAGCTCGCGGACCGGCGGATCCTGATCACGCCGAACCTGAGCGAGGGGTGGCATCGCACGATCGTTTCGGAGAAGACCAACGTCGACGGCGGCTCGACGCCGAACACGCTGCTCCGGCCCGGGAACGTGCTCCTCTACGACGCGGCGACCGGGAAGTACTTCGACGACGCCGTGAGCGGCGACCTGAGCACGCAGGCGCAGGTCGACGGCACGCACACCGCGAACTGGGCGAGCAAGAACGTCACGCTCGAGATCGACGGCGTCCCGGTCATCACCTTCGCGCTCTCGGCGGGCGCCAACGTCCTCGCGACGGCCGTCTCGGACCTCAACGCCAACGGGACCTTCCGGGCTCACGCGATCGCGAGCAACCCGAGCGGCTCCACGATCCGGGTGAAGTCGATCCGGATGGGGGCCGAGGTCCACATGAAGCTCAGTGGCGACCACGCCGACGTCTTCGGCGGGGCGGCGGGCACGGCCGCGCGCGGCACCGACGGCGACTACGTGGTCACCCTCGAGTACGCCAGCGAGCTGAACCCGGTCGGCGTCTCGGCCGACGCCAAGGTCCACGTGGTGGGGCGCGGCCACTTCGACGAGTCGAACCTGATCAACCTGACGGCCGACGCGAAGCGCGTGCTGCTCAAGCGCGGGTCGCGGTTCGAGAGCTAAGAAGAGCGCCCCCGCCGGGTCGGGGGCCCAGACCTGAGGAGAGAAGCCATGCCTCCGACGCCCGATGCGCTCTTCGGCCTCGAGTCCATGGGCCGGAGTGTCGAGCTCTTCAAGGACATTTCGTTCAACACCCGGCTCACGGCCCTCTTCGAGCCCGAGGAGTGCTTCGCGGACGTCTACCGCTACGACCGCGAGGACTACGAGATGGCCCTCGCGCCGATCACGGGGCGGGCCTCGACGTCGAAGGAGGTCAAGACCCAGGACAAGGACGCGAAGTTCATCTCGCTGCTCCACATCCGCGTCCACAAGAAGCTCTACAGCGCCGACCTCTTCACGCAGCGGGCTCCGGGCGAGATGTCGGACAACGCCGTGTCGCTCGTCATGAAGACGCGGGAGTCCCTGCGGAATCGGATCAAGCTCACCGTCGAGCGGTTGTGCGCGATGGCGATGCGCGGCAACGTCGTGGTCAATGCCGCGAACTTCCCCGACACGGAGATCGAGGGCGCCGGCTACGCGAACGCGGTGACGGCGCTCTCCGCGGAGTCGGCGTCCTGGGCGAACGCGGCGACCAAGATCCTCTCGGACGACGTCCAGGACTGGCGCCGGGACCTGCGGCAGAAGTCGGGCTTCCCGATCGAGCGTCTCATCTTCAACCGCTCCGTGACGGGCTACATCCTCGGCAACACCGAGATCCAGAACTGGATCGCGCGCACGTACAACAAGGGCGTCCAGGTCTTCGAGACGGCCCTGCTCGGGTCGGCGGGCGGCATCCCGGCCTGGGAGGAGTACGAGGGCTTCTACATCCCCGAGGGCGGCGCCGCGACGCCGTTCGTCGCCGACAACGAGGTGTTCGCGCTGCCGCCGGCGAACGGGGCTCGGTGCTGCCTCGTCCAGGGCTTCGGCGAGATCCCGGCGCAGGCCTTCGGCGTCGGCGACCGAGCCGGCATCGCGGGCGCGATCAAGGCGTCCGCGCCCGGGCTGTTCGAGTACATCACGCCGATCGCGGACGGCGACCCGCCCGGGATCAAGGTGTTCGCGGGCTGGTACGGGATCCCGCTCGTGAAGCTCGCGGTGGCGCTCGGGTACGCCGACAACGTCACGGCGTAAAGAAGCGGAGGGGATGCGCCCTTGGGGTTCGCGATCGACACGCCGCTCACGACGGACGCGGACCTTCTCAAGTACGCGTTCGAGCAGCAGATCGCGAACCTGCTCCGCGCAGGCAACACGTACGCGGAGCTCCACAAGGGCGCCGTCAACACCCTCATCGCCGAGCACCTCCGGCCGAAGGGGTTCAGCACGCCGGCGAAGCTCGCGGCGATCGGGAACGCCGACGACTTCAAGCCCGCGCTCGTCTACTGGGTGCTCTCGCGGATCTTCAGCGGCCAGGGCGGCCGGAACCCGGGCGAGCGTGATGCGGCGCTCGGAAAGGCCGCGTTCTACCTCGGCCAGTATCGCGAGAGCATCGCGAAGGTCGCGATCGACCCGGGCGACACGACCGTGCAGCAGAGGCGAGGCCTTCCGGTGTGCGTGAACGTCGACGAAGGGTCCATGTTCCCGGCGCTCGGTTCCGGCGGCGGGCGCCCGCGGCCCATCGCCGCCGACGCGATCTCCGGCTTCGACGACCTCGTGATCGAGGGGAGGTAGGCCGTGCTCGATGTCTGCTCGGGCGACCTGAGCGATGCGGTGCTCTGCGAGGAGACGGAGCTCCCCGAGCCGCCTGCCGACCTGCAGGCAACGTTCAGGGTACGCTGGTTCCACCGCGTCGACGCTCCGCCGGGCCGGTCCTCGTGGCGCGGCGTCGCTCTCTGCGGGACGGACGGGGAGTTCCAGCATGGGCGGTCGCAGCCACCGGCCGATAGGTGCCCCGACTGCGAGCGGGCCGAGATGCGTCTGGTCCCGGCCTTCGTAGGTTCGGGCGGCCTTCGACCGCGACGTGGCGCACGCGCGGGTGCTGCCGTGGAGGGCTCGTCGTGAGCGACCTCGAGGCCGTTGCCCGCGACCTCCAGAAGCCGATCGACGAGGAGCCCGTCATGCGACGGTGGGCCGAGGCGACGCAGAGGAGGAACCTCGAGTCGCTCCAGCGTGCGCAGGGCCCCGGCGGAGAGGCGCTCGCGCCCAACGAGCCGGCCACCGCGAAGCGGAAGGGGCACGACCAGGTGGGCTTCGACTCCGGCGAGATGGCGGCCGGGTTGACCGCGCCTGGCGCGATCAACCTGCGTTTCGGCGGCGACGAGGCCGTCGCCGAGGTCTTCGGGGGCCCCGGCAGCACGGACAAGGAGCTCAACATCTTCATCAAGGGGAAGCCGGCCGAGGAGCGCTGGCAGTCCGCGCAGGCGCCCTCCGGGAAACGGAAGGCCTGGAAGTACCAAGGATCGCCGGTGCCGGGCCGCGACTTCTTCGGCGTCGACGAGCGCGACGTCGACAAGGCGGGCGAGGACCTCCTCGACACCGTGGCAAAGACCTGGGGCTTCAAATGAGCGGGCCGGCGGCGCGCGTCACAGCGCTCACGGGGACCGGCTTCTCGGTCACGCTCACGGGCGTGACCGGCGTCCCCGGGACGACCGCGAAGCTCCAGACACGGGCCCTCGGGAGCGCGGCCGACTGGGTGACGCAGTCGACAGGGACGACGCCCGCTGTGGGTGACGTGCTCTCGGCCGCCGGCCTGACGACGGGCGCGTCACTCGAGTGGCGCGCGATCGAGGAGATCGGCGCGACGCTACACGACGGCACACACGGGATCGTGACGCCGGCCGAGTCGCCCTGGGATACGCTCACGGCGGCGATCTCCAGCGCCCTCCAGGGGCAGGGACTCCCGGCTGGCAACATTTACATCGGTGGGCAGCCCGAGCCAAACTACGCCGACGTCGTCGCGATCCTGCGTACGCTCGAGGAGCGCGTCACGGCGCGGGCAAACAATGTCGAGCGCATTGAGTTCCCCGTCGAGGTAGAGTTCAGGGTAACCGTCACGGACGACGACGGTGACCTGCAGAAGCGGGATAGCGAGAAGTGGCAAGAGCGGCTGCGCAGCGCCATCCACGAAAAGCACGCGGCGGACCTCCCGGGGGTTGTCGGGCTCGAGGAGGTACGAGTAGAGGTAGTCACAAAGAACGAGCGATCCGAAGGCACGGACCAGTACCAGGATCATGTGAGAGTACGAGCACGCGTGCTCTTCGCGATCTGGGTGAACAAATGAGAACCGACGGCGGGGCTGCCCCTACGGAGTTGTGACAATCTCGTAGCCGTCAGGCCCAGCCCGAATCCAGCCAGGCTTCATGATCAGAGCCATGAGCTCCTCGCCGCGCTTGGCGCTGGTTTCAAAGTGACGCGCAAGGTACAGGAGGTCGATAGTCCTGACGATGACGACATTCATAATGCACGCGTGACGGATTTGCTCTTCGGGCACCTTGGTGGCTAGCCGTCCTTCGAGATCCTCTATGGACATCTCGTTATTTATGATCAAAACGCCGGGGGTCGAGGAATCAAGCCCGTTGCGCTCTCGGTGGCTGTCAACTTGGTTGACATGTTCTCGCTTTATGCCCTTGTTTGTACCTTTGGCTTCCACGAGGGCCAAGACACTGTCGCTCGGGCCCAGGATCTTTGCGTCCTCGCGCCCCTCGTCAATGGGATCAATCTTCAGGCCAAAGAACCCGTGCAGCAAGGAGACAACGCGCTCCTTCAGGTTCTCGCCGGATGTGGTGAGGATGGCCTTATGCTGCTGTATCGTCTCGAGCTTAGCATCCAGCCTGCTGATCTCCTCTATGAGACGGCTGATGTCTTGCCGCAGCCTCTTCTCCTCATCGAACTCGAATCTCTCTGCCCACTTTGGAACCTCAACCATGCGCTTGCGACGGTAGTCGGTAACAGAGCACACCAGCGTCTTGACTATCGCGCTTAGCGTTCCGTCGTCTCTCTTCGCAGAATGAAATGGCAGGAAGAAGGCAGCATTTCCGGCTTCGAAGCCAACATCGTGGCTGCCGGCCTCGATCAAAACGCGTATCTCTGCATCTGCGCTCCTCACGTCAAACGCCGTCTTCGCGCCGCCAAAGGATGTGACATACGCTCTGAACTCGTCCGTGAGCGTGGACAGGTTCATGATCGGAGGGATCGGCTCGCGCAGAATGAGGAAGGTGTTCAGCAGTCGCTTGCAGAGGTCAGTATCGTTGAAGTTAATTTGTACAGAATTGAACCCACGAGTGTCCCATTCACTGTCCAGGATCTCCTGCACGAGAAAACACACCCACTTGCCAGCCTTAAGCAGGTTGCGGACCTGTCGCTCCCTTTCCAGTAGCAAGGCCTCGTCATAGTGGACTTCTCTGTGCCCACCGCGATCCTTGAACGTCTCGAAGACCCCCTGCGGAACGATGAGGCCGTCGCACTTGTCCAAGTCGAGCGGGTCTGCGAGACCCAGAAACCTGACGTCTCCCAGATCGCCTAGCCGCAAGAGTGGATCGAGCGGCAGGTTGAATCCAAGCCTCTCGAAGGCATAGGCGTAGTAGCAAGTGGGGGGTTGGGGTCCGGCGTTCTGCATGGCCACGTCGGCTACTGCCTCCCTTGGGCGTAAAGGCCTCCAGAGCGTCTTTACCAGTCTGCGCAACATGGAGCCAGTATAGCCAACAGCACTGACAGTCGCAGAGGATCGACACCCGCCGCAAGAAGTGAGGAGGACGCCGTGCCCAATGCCCACCCCGACCAGCTTCCGCGTCAACAAGGACCTCGTCGTCGCCGTCGCTCACCAGTCGGCGTTCGGTGCGCCCGGCCCGACGACGGCCGTCCAGAAGTGGCAGGTCGTATCGAGCGAGGTCGACCCCGGGTTCGAGTACATCCACCCGGCCGGGACGACCGGATCCTTCCGGCCAAAGGACACGCACACGCGCGTGGCGAAGCGCCCGAAGGCGACGCTCGAAGTCCTCGCCTCGCCGAAGGTGCTCCCGTTCATCTGGGAGTACGCGCTCGCCGGGCAACCGCAGGCGAGCCTCGCGAACGGGGACCTTACCGAGTCCGGTGAGGCCGCCGGGGTCCTCTCGGCTTGGATCCTCAACGGCGTCCGCCCCGGGTTCAACACCGACGCGGCGAACAAGATCTACGGGACGCTCGACGATGAGACGCCGGGCGCGGGGCAGGCGCGCGTCTCCCTCTACAAGGACGCGGCCCGCACGCAGTTGATCGCGCAGGGGTCGGCGGCGAACAACAACCCGATCACGCTCGTCGAGCAGAACAACAGCGGCCTCTCGGGCACGGTCGACCTGGGCGCGCCCACCGCGTCGAACAACGGGATCGAGCTCACGATCCTCAAGGTCCGGCCGCAGGAGTCGGGCGTCCTCTCGCGGTTCTTCACGCTCTGGCGGGATCATGGCCCGGGCGCGGGCCTCGAGCGCCTGCAGGACTGCGCCGTCGAGAAGCTGATGCGGTCGAGCGACCAGGCCGGTGTGGTCCGCTACAAGCTCGACATCGTCGGGGCCGACTACCTCTTCGACACGGGGGCCGGCGGGACGTTCGCCCCCGGCCTCGTCGCGGCGGACAAGGAGTACCAGGTCCACGGGACGATGACCTTCAACTCGGACGTCGACGGCGGGAACGTCGCCCAGCACGTCCTCAAGCTCGAGATGGGCCTCGAGAACGACGTCGAGGTCGTTCTCGCGAACGCCGCCACGGCTTCGGCGATCTACAAGCGCGGCGTGAAGGCGTACCCCGTCGCCCTGACGCAGAAGCTCACGGCCGAGGCCCAGGTCATCGCGGTCCGCGGGCTGAACGACACGTTCGAATCGGTCCGGGTAGTCGACTCATTCGGCGCGCGGACCGCGACTTTCCTCTGGGACAAGGTCAAGAGCGTCGAGCCCGCGTTCCCGAAGACGGGCGACGACGGGTGGGACGAGATCGAACACCGGTTCCAGGGCGTCGAGGAGACCGCCGGTTCGCCGGCCGCGCCCCTCACGGTCACGCTCGCGCTGTAGCGGAGGAGACGAGACCCCATGCCGAACGCAGCCGTCTCTCAGGCCACGGCGACCGCGCACTTCGACCGCTGGCTCCAGGCGGATCGGAAGGCGCTCCAGCTCTTCGATCTGCTCGAGCTCTACCGGACGTCGAAGGTGTACGTCCGCCAGGACGGCGGCCTGACCTCGACCGGCGTTCGCCAGATCACGGAGTGGAACCTCACCGGGATCAAGCTCTCGGAGAGCGGGCGCAACACCGACGCCGACGGGCGGCTCTGGGCGCGCATCGCCGCCAACGGCGGGAACTGGGACATCCTCCTCTACAAGGCGAAGACGGCCCAGGCCGGCGACAAGGTCGCCGAGGCCCTCAACGTCGCGGCCGGCGCGACCTTCACGCTCGTCGCGGCGAACAGCTCCGGGATCGGCGGGACGGCGAGGCTCGGGGCGTCGCCGGCGGCGATCGCCGCCGACACGTACGCGATCCAGTGCTACCTCGGGTGGAACGAGGCCGACCGGCAGCTACTCGACGGGACGCAGCAGGAGGACGGCGAGATCCTCGCTGCGCACCAGATCGTCAACGCTCTGATCGTGCGGGCCCTCGAGGGTCTCCTCCGATCGCTCAACCAGCTCAACCAGGGGGCGGCCCACCTGAAGCAGATGGCGCGGATCTGGCAGATCCCGCACAACATCGGCTTCCTCGACAAGCGGACCTCGGTCGACGACGACGTCGTCTCCGTCCTTGTCGATGGGGCGTTCGAGCGCCTGCGCCAGAACTGGAAGGACAACACGACCGTCCAGAAGGTGCCCGAGACGACACTCTCGCCGAGCGCGGTGACGGAGGCGAACCCGAGCGGCGGCGACGTCGCGGTGGTCGTCGGGACGATCGGCGAGAACATCGAGCCCGGGCGCGTCCAGGCCGTGGTCGTCGAGGACGAGCTGCCGAACCAGCGCTACGAGATCACGTTCACGCCCGATGACGGCACCGGGCCGATCACCGGGCGGAACAGGCTCACGGTCGGGAAGGTCTGGGACGACCCGGACATCCCGATCCAGCTCACCGTCACGAACGCGTTCACGAAGAACTGGGCGGACACGCAGATCGCACCGATCGGCGACCTCGCGGGCGTGACGGGCGCCACGCGCGACAACAGCGACGACGGGAAGTGGTACGGGAAGGTCGTCCAGTCGGGCTCGAACTGGATCTACGAGTTCTACTCGGACTCGAATCGGACGAAGCTCGTCGCGAAGTCGCCGGCCGTCGCCGCGGGCGCGGCGTTCACGGCGACGCAGCAGAACCGATCGGCCCTCACGATCTCGTGGAAGGCGGGCTCGGCGCCCACGAACGGCTCGACGGGCGACTTCGACATGAACCCCGTCAAGAAGGGCAACTCGACGACGCCGCCCGACCAGTTCACCTTTACGATCAGCCGCACGGCGAAGGGTCGGATTCAGGACGCAGCGCGCGAGTTCCACGCGTGGAAGCTGCACCAGGCGGCGTCGCCGACGTTCGCCGACACGCTGATCGACAAGAACGGCCGGTTCATCGACGGGAACCCTTAGCAGGCCCGGTCGACAGGGAGCGCGAGCCATGGCGAAGTGGACGAACTCGATCTGCCCCGTGCACGGCGTGCCGCAGGTCGCGTGTCCGTGCGGCGTCGAACCGAAGAGCGATCTCGAGGACCGCCTGGCCGACGTGCGGCGCCCGGCGCGGCGGCGCTGCCCGAAGGGGCACGAGACCGCCGTCCGGCCGCAGGGCGGCGGGCGCTTTCGCTGCGGGATCTGCGCCCGGACCTGGGAGGAGAGCTGATGGAGCCCGACACCTTCATCATCGATGTCGCGGGGGAGGCGTTCACGTGCCGCCGACCGACGCACGGCGAGCTCGACCTCGGCAAGCTGCAGCGCAGCTCGGCCGTCGTCGTGATGTACCAGCAGAAGATCGCGGACGTCGAGGCGAACCCGGGCGCCGACGACGCGGACGAGAAGGTCGCAAGCTACGTCGAGCTCGCCGGGAAGGCCGCGACGCGCGTCCGGGACATGGTGAAGCGCGCGCTCGAGCGGATCGCCGAGCCCCGCGCGGCCGCGCTCCTCGACCCGAAGGCGCACACCGAGGAGGTCTCCGTTCAGCGCGGCTTTCTCGTGGCCGTCGAGCTCTATCACGCACTCGCGAAGCCCGCCCCGGGAAAATAGCCGCCGTCCTCGGGCTGCCGGCGCCCGGGGGCGGGGAGCGGCAGTGCCGGCGGCACGTCCTCGAGGGCGGGCGCATGCTCCGCCCACGGCTTCCGGGCGAGCGCGCGCCGAACCCGTGCGACCATGGCTGCACGGGCGACGAGTGCGCGGCGGAGAAGGGCTTCCCGCCCGATCCGGAGGCCGAGGCAATCGCGCGCGCATGGGCGCTCTGCGGTGGGCGCGAGCGACGGTGCTGGCCCGAGCCGGGCTCCCTCGCTGACCAGGATGCGGGCGTCGTGTTCCTTTTCGAGGCGCTCGATGGCGCGGTCGCCGACGCGCAGGCGCGCGCGGCGCGCGAGGCGGCGAAGGCAGCGACACGCACCGCATAGTGCGTGGCAGACGAGTTCCACTCGACAGGGAGCGAGGTCAGCTCGAGGCGAGTCGAGCGCCGGAACGAGGCCGGCGAATGGCTATGCAGGGCATGCGGCACCTTCAAGCCCATCGAGGAGTTCTATCACTACAAGGGCAGGGTCCAGAGCTACTGCAAGCCGTGCACGGTCGCGATCAACTCCGCGCACAAGTCGGCGAAGAGAGAGGCGCTCCGTGCCGCGATAAAGGCGCAGGGACTGCCGCCGCGCTCGACGCGGCAGAACGACGCGGGCGAGTGGAAGTGCGCCAAGTGCGGCAACTACAAACCAGCGGAGGGATTCTGGAAGCTCCACGGCAAGCCCGTGTCGTGGTGCAAGCCGTGCTATCACGCGCGCAATTGCGCGATTTACAGGTCAAGGCCGGGAACCCGCGAGAAAGCGCGTCAAGACGCCAAGAAGTACCACGAGCGGCTGAGGGACCGCGTGTACGTGAAGCTGGGCAACCGTTGCGCGAAGTGTGGCTTCGCTGACGCGCGGGCCCTGCAGATCGATCACGTCCAAGGCGGCGGTAGGCGAGATGTCGCGCGATACCGCTCGAGGACAAGCTACCTGAAGGCTGTTCTCGAAGACACTGCCGGATCGTATCAACTCCTCTGCGCCAACTGCAACATGATCAAGTGCGTTGAGAACAAGGAGCGACTTGGCTGCCGGCGTGGACGACGCCGCACGGCGCACTTGCCCTTGCGCTATGTGAACCTGGAACTCTTCTGATGGCGCTTTCGAAGCTTGCTGTGCTCCAACTGCGCGCGCAGGGCTTCCGCGAGGCCCAGAAGAACGCGACGGCTCTCGCGCGGCTTCTCGTGGCGAGCGCGAAGGCCGCGCAGTCCCTCGGCGTCCAGGCCCGCCAGGCGGCGCACGCGTTCACGCTCGTCGCGGGGACGGCGACCGGCGCTTCGGCGGCGATGCGAACGGCCTTCAGCAACGTGGACCGTGCCGCGTCGCGCGCCGCGAACGCGATCTCAGGCGCTTACGCCAGGATGCTCACGAGCGCCCAAGCGGCGGCCGTTGGCGCGAGTGCCGCGATCGGGACCGAGTTCACGACCGTGGGGAAGCAGGCGCAGGGCGTCGCGGGGGCCGCCGCGGGCGCGTTCAGGGCGCTCGGAAACGCGGTGAGCGACGTCGGCGCGCGCCTCCCCAAGACCCCGCTCGACCGCGTTCGTGCTGCGGCCGAGGCGACGCGCAGGACCGTGGGCGGCATCTTCAGCACGGGGGCGATCACGGTCTTCGGCGAGCGCGCGACGACCATGTTCGCGAAGGTCCAGGCGGCCGGCGCGACGATCACTGAAGGGCTTGTCGGCGGACTCCAGAGGGCGGGCTTCGCGATCGCCGGTTTCGGCGCCGCCGCCTTCGGCGCCTTCAAGCTGCTCGAGCGCGGTGAGAAGACCCAGAACGTGGCCGCTGGCTTCGAGCGGCTCTCGCAGTCAATCGGCGGATCGCAGGCGACCCTCGAGCGGCTCAACCGAGCGACGGGGGGTGGCGTCGCGAACAGCGAGCTCATGGTCGCTGCCAACCGGCTCCTCGCGGCGCAGCTCGGCGTGACCGGCGACCGCATGGAGAAGCTCTTCGCGACCGGGACGCGCCTCGGGCGGGCGCTCGGGTTCACGGCTTCGGAGGCCGTCCAGCGCCTGTCGCTCGCGCTCGCGAAGCAGGAGCCGGAGCTCCTCGATGAGCTCGGCATCAAGGTGGACCTCACGAAGGCGATCCAGGCCTACGCCGAGGCGAACGGCGTCACCGTCGAGTCGCTTGACGCGCAGACACGGGCACGGATCTTCCTGAACGCCGTGGAGAAGCAAGCCGAGGAGCGCTCCGCCGCCCTCGGGCAGGGCGTCGGGACGGTCGCCGGCGCGAGCGAGATCCTGCAGAAGCGCTGGACGGACCTCACGGACCGATTCACCGTGATGCTCGCCCAGCAGCCGGGGATCTTCGAGGGGCTGAAGGCAATCGGCGAGGCGGTCTTCGGCCTCGCCCAGGCGCTCACGCCCGTGATCAAGCTCGTGGCGGGCCTCGTCGCCGAGCTCGCCAAGCTCGGTCCCCTCCTGCCCGCGCTCACGGGCGCGGCGGTCGGCTTCGCCGTGGGCGGCCCGGTCGGCGCCCTTGTGGGCGGTGGGGTCGGGCTCGTCGGCGGACTCTTGGGCGAAACCGGGCCGAGCCGGGCGCCCGGGACCGCGGGCGTGTCGGCCATGCGCGAGAGCGAGATGGCCGACCAGCTCGGGTACGAGCGCGCGCGGGCCGTGGCCGCGGGCCGCGTCGACGCCGTGATGGACGGGGTCGCCCGCGGCGTCGAGCGCGGCGTGCGGCGCGGGATCGACGACCAGTTCGCCAACGTGTTCGTGGGGTAGCGGCGCATGGCCTACACGCTCGAGATCGTTGGGGCGTCGACCTACACCTTCCAGGTGCAGCCGCGCTTCAAGCCGCGGTTCGACTACGAGTATGACGAGGGGCGCACGCCGCCGCCGCTCGTCGCCGAGATCGAGACGTGGCTGCTCGAGGGCGCGACGTACGTCGGGGTCGACTCCGCCGTCACGACGAACCTCGAGGATCTCCGTGCGATCCTCGGCAACCGGGCAGCACCGGTCACCGCCGCGAAGTTCAAGCGCGACGGGAACGTCGTCCGAGAGCTGAACACGACGAGTCACAGGGGCGGGCTCTTCATGCGCACGCTCGACCCGACCGCCCAGGCAGGCGACGGTGCGTGGGCGACCCACTGGTCGGGCGACCTCGTCGTCTACGGACGACGGCTCTTCGCCGACTCGGACGGAATCGTGAAGCTCACGAAGGAGGTCTCCTACAGCTACGACGCGGCTGGCCGGGCGACGATCACCCAGCGCGGGAGCGTCACGACGGTTCCCGGGACGTCGGCCGAGGCGAAGGCTCGCGAGCAGACCCTGGCGCAACCGGGGGCGGCCTTCGGGCACCAGACGGCGGGGCCGAGCGACGAGCCGAACGTGGCCGTCACCGATCCGGACGACACGAGCGCCACGTTCGAGAGCACGTGGCGCGAGCACGGGATCTCTCTGCCCGCCGGCGTGAACGACTACGTCCTCACCGTCGAGACCGCCGATGTGCCCGGTGAGGGCGAGGTCGTGACGACGACCGTCCGAGCGAAAGGGCCGACGCCCAGCCAGCTCAAGACGGCCGTCCGGGGCAAGAGGCCGTCGACGGCGCTCGCCGGTGCGCAGGAGGCCGAGGACAAGACCGGCGTCGAGTGGTCGGCGACCTACACGCAGCGTCGGCCCAGCGTAGCAACGCAGGATCGCACGGGCTCCTCGAAGATCGTCTACCGCAGGTACGAGTACTCGATGGAGGGTCAGGATGAAGGCGAGGATCGCGATGACACGGTCGACCTCGTCCCCGGGTTCGCGCCGCACTTCACGTCCAACCCGCGCGGGGCCAAGGTCGTGACGGAGCGGATCGTCTCGCGGGTCCGCGGCCGATGGGAAGGCATCGACGACTTCGGACTCCAGTCGAAAGCGCGAGGCGGGGACCTGCGACCCCAGCCTGGGCGAACGTCGCGAGTCGGGCCAGTCCTCGAAGAGCAGGGGTTGACGCGGGACGCCGATCTCTGGCGGGCCGAGGTCGCGTACGTCTTCCTCGCCCGCAGCGTCGACGTGACCGGAATCGCGGAGCTGGCGAAGGCCCAGTAAGCGCCATGGCGAACGAGCCGATCTTCACCTACCAGGGCGTCCCCGTGATCCGGGCCTCGATCGCGCGCAGTCCGGGCACGGGGCCCGACGAGGGCGAGATCGAGCTGACGTCGAGGCGGTTCGGCGGCCTCAAGTACGAGCGCCCGACGAACCTCTACGAGGACATCGACGTCACGGTTGACCCCGGCCGCGGCGGCGGCGAGACCGCGCCCCGCAACCCGCCGATCGAGGAGGCCTCCGAATCGAGGCCCCTCGGGAACAGCATTCGAATCCGGGGAGACCTCGTGCTCGCCGACGGGGTGCGGGCGCCGGTGACGTTCAAGGACCTGTACGTGCGCGACGACGGCATCGAGGTCACGCGGTACGTCGACGACGAGGACGGCGACACGATTGTGAAGCTCGCCGTCGTCGATGTTCGCTACTTCTGGGCGCGACGCGGCGAGCTCTGGGGGTCCTACAACGTCCTCCGGTCGGACGGGTCGTACGATCCCGAGACCGTGCAGGCCGACGGAGGGCCCGTGCCTCTGCGCCGGATCCTCGCGAACCTGATCCTCCGGAAGCTGCCTGGGCGACCGGCGATCGCGAGGGCGCCCGCGTCGCTCGACCGCATCTTCCCGGCGAACCTCATCTGGCGGGGCGAGAACCCGAAGGACGAGCTCGACCGACTGCTCAAGAAGTACCGCCTCACGTTCGCCCTGAGGCTCGACAACCGCGTCGAGATCACGGACGAGAGCGAGCCGCTGCCGCAGGCGGTCCGCTCCGGCGCGACGCGGCAGATCGGTGGAGTCACGCTGCCGGAGGGCACCTGGAAGCGGCTCCGTCGCCGCGCGTTCCGCCACAGGCCGCAGGCCGTGAGGGTCGTCGGTCGTCCCGTCGTTCGCGAGACGCACATCCCCGATCTCGTCGACGCCGGGTACGCGATGGACGAGACGACGGGCGCGCGGGACCGTACGCGGCTCCGGCCCTGGTCGGTGGCGGCGCGATCGTATGGTTTCGGCGGGATCCGGCCGCTCAGCCGCTTCGTGCTGCTCTCGCAGAAGGACCAGAGCCGCATCCTCGCGAGCGCATCCGGAGGGCGCGCCGGCTCGAGAGCCGTCGCGGACGTGAACCACTGGGCCTTCCGCATGTTCCGCTTCCCCGAGAAGCTGTACGGCTTCCTTCCGATCCTGTCCGAGCGCGCCGCAAGCCTCATGGTCGCCGCGACGGACGCGGGCGACGAGAAGCCGGACGACCCACTGGCACCGCGGCTCCGGCAACCTCCGCTCGTCGAGGCCGAGGTCTTCGAGGAGATCCGCGGCGACGACGCAGCAAGCGGTAGCGGCGGGACGGCCACGGGGGCCGTGAACCCGACCCTGCCGAGCCTGGGGGTGCCGGACCTCTCGATCGGGATCGACCTCGGAGGGTTCGCCGGATGAGTGGCCTGCCTCCGATCGACACGATCAGGTTCGACGGCGGCGTCGCAGCCATCAACGCCGAGCGATCCGGCGCAGGCGGTCGCGGGGTGGCAGCTACCCACAAGAGGGTCGCGACGCGCTTCGTGAACCGTGGCTACCAGCCGGTCGACGCCTCGATCGACGAGAAACGGGGCATCATCCGGTTCCAGGAGCCCGTGGGTCACCTCGAGGACACGAAGATCAAGACCCGCGAGCAGGGGCGGCTCCTGTTCCCCGGCGTGCGGATCACGTTCGCCTACGAGGACTCGCCGGCGGCTCGCAAGGCGTTGCAGGAGCTTGGCGAGGTTGGTCTCGCCGGGCGCGGGGCCGGCGCCGGGACGTCCCGCGGGCTCCCCGAGCCGGCACGCGGAGAGGGCGAGGTGCAGTACGTGTACTCGTACCTCGCCGGCCGCGGGGCGGATGGCAAGATCGAGCACCTCAACCCCGACCTGATCGACCCGCCGGGCGCCGCGACCCTCTTCCCGCTCGTGATCCGCGACGACTCGTTCCGCCTGTTCGTCACGCGCGCTGGGAAGACGAACAAGGAGGCGCTCGACCGACGCGCGCTCGAGATCGTGAGCCAGCACCTCCTCGGGCCCGACGACGTCGCCGGCGAGGAGGGCGTTGCCTTCGGCTTCTTCCCCATGCAGCCCTCCAGCGTGATCGGGCGTGTGGGTTGGGAGGCCGGCCCAGGCGTCACGCGCACGGAGTGGTCCGTTCAGAACAGCTCGATCATCCAGCGGAAGGAGGTCATTTCGACGATCGCGCGGGGGATCGACAGGTGAGCGAGGCGCCCCCTTCCCAGACGCAGTTGCTCGACGGCTTCCGCCAGCTCTACGATCTGAGCGGGAACGACCGGACGACGCGCGAGGTCGGCGTGCTCGGTGTCGACGAGGACGGCGTCCCGAGCAGCCTGATCGAGGGGCGGCAGTCGCCGTACACCGTCCTGCCGGTCGAGCACGGAGACGAGCCGACGGTGTTCGCCGGCTCGCTCTGCGTCGAGCCCGGGAGTGCCGTTGACGCGCCCGGAGGACTCGACCGACCCACGGGCGAGCGTGGCCACTCGTCCCTGATCACGTCGACGGAGCGGATCGCGGAGGCTGGACCGGGGGCCATGCCTGGGGCCTCGGCCGGCGAAGGCTCGGGGACCGTTCCGCGGGAGACCGAAACGGGCGCCGGCTCCGCGTCGCGCGGACCGGCGGGCGGCGGTGGGGCCGGCGCGAGTTTCCCCGCCGACCTGGCCCCCGTCAGCCCGCTCATCCACGTCGTCGCCGGTCGCGCGTGCCTCGTGGGCAACGACGCGCGCGAGCGCCATCCGGCAGAAGCCGCGAAGGGCCTCGCTCCCGCAGGCGGCTACCTCGCCTGGGCGCGGACGCTGCCCGGGGCCGTGGCGGACATCGTCACGCGCCTCGGCGACGCGGCCGGGCCGATGAAGCGTGGCTTCGGGACGCCGTTTCAGGAGACCGGCGCGGCGAACCTCGATCGATCGTTCCCGAGCGAGGTCGTCTCGGGTCAGCCGGGCGCCGGCAAGAACGCCTTCGTCGCCGGTGCTTCGTTCGCGCCGGGTCCGACGGCGCAGGACCTTCCGAACGTCCGCTTCGCCCGCGATCCGGCCGGCAACATCAAGGCGTACGACGAGGCCGGGCGGCCGATCGACGGGATCTTCGTCTACCGCGACCGCCACGGCACGACGCGCTGGTTCGACCCGAGCACCGGCCGCCGCGGCTTCGTGCGGCAGGTGATAAACGTCGGGCTCCCGGGCTACAACGGCACGGGCTCCCTTTACGACGGCTTCCTGAATCCGGACGGCACGATCTCGCTCGGCACCCGACAGCCGGTCGCTGCCGGCGTCGAGGCCGTGCGGGACGAGACGTTCGCGACGGCCCGACTCGACCGACCGGTCCTGATCCGCGATGCCGACGGCATTCCGCGCACCGTCGTCGCCGTCGAGCGCAACGGCTTCGGCCGCTACACGCTGATCACGATCGACGGCAGCCGGTTCCCGGGATCATTCGCGGACATCCGCGAGGCGGAGAACGGCGACGTCTTCATCCGCGACCCGGCAAGCGGGCGCGGCGTCTTTCTCGGAAACACGCGGCCGGGGACGGTGACGCTCGGGTTCAGCGGCGGCATCGAGTACAACGTGCTCCCCGGCGGCGAGCTCGGCATTCCGGTCGGCCTGCCCCAGGGCAACCGCGTCCTGCGCGCCGGAATCACGGGCATCCAGTATGCGGTCGGCTCGCCGC
>Ga0187892_10001493_pt1 | contig 53212 bp, 49 predicted proteins | sample MA1701073metaG_FD_139345 | JGI IMG/M metagenome (GOLD analysis project Ga0187892, IMG submission 139345) | Bio-ooze microbial communities from a basaltic lava cave in the Kipuka Kanohina Cave System on the Island of Hawaii, USA - MA170107-3 metaG ...
GCGCCTACATCGAGCACTGGAATGCTCACCCCACGCCCTTTGTGTGGACCAAGGAACCCGCTGAAATCATCCGCAAGGCCGTTCGGCGTGGGCGTTAACATGACTTCGGGAACGAGACACTAGCGTGGCTTCCTATCCCGAGCTCGCAGGCCGCGTGGTCGTGGTGACCGGCGCGGCGCAGGGCATCGGCGCCGCCACCGCGCGCGCGTTCGCGGCCCAGAAGTCCCGGGTCGCGGCGCTCGACATCGACGGGGCGGGCGCGAGGAAAGTTGCGGACGCGATCTCCGGCGGCGGCGGTCAGGCGACCGCGATCCAGGTTGACGTGACCGATGAGTCGGCGGTCGCCCGAGCAATCGCGAGCGTCGTTTCCGCGCTTGGCGGGCTCGATGTGCTGATCAACTGCGCGGGCGGCTACGGGCGCCTTGCCACGGTGGAGGACATGCCGGTCGAGGAGTGGGACGGCACCATCGCGTTGAACCTGCGCAGCGTGTTCCTGGTCTCGCGCGCGGCGATCCCGCACCTCAAGCGCTCGAAGGCCGGGCGCATCATCAACGTCTCTTCGATCTCGGGCCGCCAGGTGACGGTCGCCTCCTCGCCGGCCTACGGCTCGGCCAAGGCCGCGGTGATCCAGCTGACCCGCTTCCTCGCGCAAAGCCTCGGCCCCGCCGGGATCACCGCTAATGCAATCGCGCCGATCACGACGTTGACTCCGCGCGTGGCGGCCCTGCGCACGGAGGCCGAAATCGAGCGCATCGCATCGCTCGTGCCGCTGAAGCGCCTCGCCGAGCCCGAAGACCACGCGCAGGCGATGCTCTTCCTCGCCTCCGACGCCGCCGCCTACATCAACGGCGTGACGCTCGACGTGAACGGCGGCAGGATCATGATGTAACCCGAATATCGAAGGCCAAAGGCATCCCGGGTATCCCTCGTCCTATCGACTTTTGCCTTGGCGCAATTCAGCGCGGCCGCCCACCGGCCGGCGCCGCCGGAGGCGGATCCGGAAAGTCCTTCCGCGTGTAGAGGTAGTTTAGGTATTCCGGGATCGTTCCGCGCTGCGAGGCGAACTGCAAGTCGAGCGTAGGGAACTTGCCGTGGTAGGAGTCGCGGAATTGAAAGCCGATGTGCTGGCGCCAGAGATTCTGGACGAAAACCGCCCGGCGCTCGCGCAGGACGTAGTTGCGGTTGTAGCGGCCGGTCGCGAGATCGAGCGCGTGCACGAGCTCGTGGACCAGGAGACCGCTTCTCCAGCGCGCGCTGCCCGGCTCGAGCGCGCTTCGCGGAATGAATATCGTCGCGTCGGCGGGCCGGTCGCGGCCTTCGCGCTTCGGGCGGCCATCGTCGGGCTCCGTATGCCCGCGATCGGGATTGCCGTCGCTGTGCCACGAGGCGGGATCGTCGGTCATCTCGCGAAAGCTGATGCGGCCCGGCGCCGCCACGGCCGCCGCGTGAAGTCGCCGCAGGTTGGGCTCGTCCGATCGCTCGAGGATGGCGAGCGCCGCTCGCAGCTTGTCGTAGAAGCCGGGATTTCCCGAACCGGCCGGGCCCTCGACCACCAGAACGGCAACGGCCGACTCCGCCGCGGCCGCGAGGATCAGCGCCAGCGCGCTCGCAATCAGTCGCGCAATCATCGGCTGCGCCACGCTAGAGTAGCCGCCGTGTCGCGATGCGCGCGCCGTCGACGAGCGTGCGCAGCTTCGCGTAGGCGACGTCCTCCGCCACCCGCCCCTGGCCGGCGGTTGAATCGAAGCCGCAGTCGGTGCCCGCGAGCACCCGGTTTGGATCGCCGACCGCGGCCGCGACGCGCTCCAGCCGCTCGGCGACCACCTCGGGGTGCTCGACGATGTTCGTGAGCGTATCGATTACGCCCGCCACGATGACCTGGTCGTCCGCAAGCGGCATCCGGCGCAAAACGTTGATCTCGTGCGCATGCCGGGGATTGGCGAAGGGCAGCACGTAGCCGCCGACACGCGCCTTGCGAACGATGGGCCAGATCGTCTCCAGCGCGATATCGCAGTCATGGGGACCTTCGTAATTGCCCCAGCAGATGTGCATCCGGACGCGGTCGCGGGGAACGTTGCGCAGCGCGTTGTTCAGCGCCGCGACGATGCGTTCCACGAAACCGAGGAAGCTCGCTTCCGACTGGCCGTGATAGGACCGGTGCCACTCGAGCGCGAGATCGGGGCAATCCACCTGGAGCACGAAGCCGTTGCGCACCACCGCCTCGTACTCGAGCCGCAGCGCCTCAGCGAGCGCCTCGACGTACGCCTCCTCGCTCGCGTAGTGCTCGTTCCGGCACGCCGACGCGATAATTCCCGGTGAGGGCGCCGTCAGGAACGCTTCGGAAAAACCGCCGCCGAGTTCCGCAAGCGCCGCGCGAAATTCGCGCGGCTCGGCTTCCGCCTCGGCGGGATCGCGGTAGCGGACCGCGCCTACCACCCGCGGCGGCAGCTGGCTGTTGACGCCCGCGCGCCCGGGCTGCTGCGCCTCCACCATTTCCCGGAACAGCGGATAGCGCTCGTAGTCGCCGCGCGGCCAGCGCTTCCAGGTTCCGCCGAAGCCCGTCATGCGGCGCTGGACGTAGAGAAAAAAGCCCTCGCGCTCCTGCTCGCCGTTCCCTCCGACGTCGATTCCGCATTCGATCTGGCGCTCAACGGCGCGGCGCATCGCGTCCCGCCCGGCATGGGCGATCGCCTTCTCATCGACGGGTTCACCGCGCGCGCGCCGATCGTACATCTGCAGCAGCGGACGCGGCCGGGGCAGGCTTCCGGTGTGGGTCGTCAGTATGCGGTCGGCGCTGCGCTTCACCCGGCGATCATAGCGATTTTCTGCACGCCCGGGGCCGGGAACTCGACAGCGGGGCCGAATCGAAGGCAAAATCACCGATGCATCGGGGAGCCGGTGACGCCAGGGGAGGATGCGACATGAAGTCGATGCTGATCACGGCCGCGCTGGGCATGTTGCTGCTTGCAGGCGAATCGCCCGCCCAGGCGTTTCCGAACAAGACGATCAGGCTGGTGGCAACCAGCAGTCCGGGGAGCCCGGTCGATGTCTTCAGCCGCGCGATCGCGGATTACCTCGCGCAGTCGACCGGCCAGACCGTCCTGGTCGAGAACCGCGCCGGCGCCGGCGGCACGCTCGCGGCCGGCTACGTGCTCGGCGCCGAAACCGACGGCCACGTCGCCCTCGTCAATACGTCGGCCCAGGTGATCGCACCTTTCGTCTACCCGAACCTCGCCTTCGACATGCGGCGCGAATTCGCGGGCGTCGCGCCGCTCGCGGTGCTGCCGAACGTCCTGATCGTGCCGCCGCAGCGTCCGTGGAAGAGCCTTAAGGAACTGATCGCCGCGGCGCACGCGAAACCCGGGGCGCTCAATTACGGGACCGCGGGCACCGGGACGGGGACGCACATGAGCGCCGAGCGCTTTCGCATGAGCGCGCGGATCGACGCGGTGCAGGTCTCCTACAAGGGCTCGCCGGAGGCGCTGATCGAGGTCATCGCCGGGCGCATCGACTGGTCCATCCTGCCGATGTCGACGGTGCTGGCACAGATCAAGGATGGGCGCGTGCGCGCCATCGCGCTGAGCGCCGAGCGGCGCTCGGCACAATTGCCCGATCTGCCGACCATCGCGGAGTCCGGGCTCGCCGACGCCGATTTCCCGTTCTGGGTGGGGATGTTCGTCTCCTCGAAGGTGCCGCGCCCCGCCGTGCGCAGGCTGCACGAGATCACCCAGAAAGGGATCCAGACGCCCGAGGTGCGCGCGCGCTACGAGAAGCTCGGCGCCGAGCCGTTCCTCATGACCTCGGAGGAATTCGACGCCTTCGTGCGCGCCCAGGCGGAGGTCGCCGGCGCGATCATCAAGGCGGCAAATATCCGCGCCAACTGACGCGGTGAGGTGTCCGCGTGAAAGCGCCGCCGTTCGCCTACGCCCGCGCCCGCAGGCTCGCCGAGGTTTTTCCCCTGCTCGAGAAATACGGCGACGGGGCGAGGCTCCTCGCGGGCGGGCAGAGCCTCATCGCGACGCTCAATATGCGGCTCTCCGCGCCAGAGCTGCTGATCGACATTTCCAGGCTCGGCGAGCTTTCGGGCGTCCAGGTGCGCGATGGCGTCGTTCGCATCGGAGCGCTCACCACCCACGCGGAAATCGAGCGCTCGCCGGAAATCCGCAAGCACCTGCCGCTGCTGGCGCAGGCCGCGCCCCATATCGCGCACCCGGCGATCCGCAACGTCGGCACCATTGGCGGCAGCCTCGCGCTGGCGGATCCGGCCGCCGAGTGGCCCGCCTGCTGCGTCGCGCTCGACGCACAGATCTTGCTCGCGGGTAAGTCCTCCGAGCGCCGGGTCGCGGCGCGCGACTTCTTCAAGGGGCTCTACTCCACGGCATTGAAGCCGGCCGAGGTCCTTACCCATATCGAGATCAAGCTACCGGGACCGGAGTATCGGAGCGCGTTCGTCGAGCTAGCGCAGCGGCGGGGTGATTACGCGATCGCGGGTGTGGCCGCAGTGGCAAAGCGCGCAAGTGGGACGCTGACGGACCTGCGGCTGGCGTATCTCGGCATGGGCCAGACACCCGTGCTCGCCCGCAGCGCGATGGCGGCGATGGAAGGAAAGCGCGCGGCTGCCGACACGATCTCCGCTGCGGGCGAGGCCCTTTCCCGCGACCTCGACCCGGCGCCCGATCTCTACTCGTCGGCCGCCACCAAGATGCATCTTGCGCGGGTCCTGACCGGGCGCGCGCTCGCGGCTCTAGCGCAGTAATGTGAAGTGACTGTCCCGTGAAGCGACAAATCCGACCCCCCACCTCAATCCTCCCCCGCAAGGGGGGAGGAGCTCGCAGAGCAATCCTTCCCCGCGAGGGGGGAGGAAAATATGAGCTGGAACGGGCGCTCGACACGACGCTCATCGTCAACGGGACGCCCGTCACGCGCCGCATCCCGGCGCGCCAGCACCTGATCGACTTCCTGCGCGAGGAGCTGGGGCTGACGGGCTCGCACGTCGGCTGCGAGCACGGCGTGTGCGGAACGTGCACGGTGCGCGTGGACGGCAAGATCGTGCGCGGCTGCCTCATGCTCGCGGTGCAGGCCGACGGCCGGCGGGTGGACACGATCGAAGGCCTGTCGGATTCCGGCGAGATCGCGGCATTGCAGGAGGCCTTTCACCGGCACAACGCCCTGCAGTGCGGGTTCTGCACGCCCGGCATGCTGATCGCGGCGCAGGATCTCGTCGCGAACGAGCCTGGCGCCTCGCGCGAGCGGATCCGCGAGCACCTTTCGGGCAACTACTGCCGCTGCACCGGCTACCAGGCGATCGTGGACGCGATCGAGGACGTGATCGGGAAATGAGCTACATCGGCCAAAGCGTCCCGCGCGCGAACGCCAGGCGGCTGCTGCAGGGACGGGGCAGCTACGTGGACGACCTACGGCTGCCGCGCCTCGCGCACGTCGCATTCTTCCGCAGCCCGCATGCCCATGCGCGCATCCGCAGCCTCGACTTCGCGGCGGCGAACTCGATGCCTGGAGTCATCGCCGTGGTGGACGGCCGCGCGCTCGCGAACTACTGCAAGCCGTGGGTCGCGGTCTTGGGGCATCTGAAAGGCATCAAGTCGCCGCCGCAATACCCGATCGCGATCGACCGCGCGTGCTGGCAGGGCGAGGCCGTTGCCGCAGTCGTCGCCGAGACCCGTGCGCAGGCCGAAGACGCGGTCGAGCGCATCGAGGCGGACTGGGAGCCGCTGCCGGCGGTGGTCGGGATGGAGGAAGCGCTCGCCGGCCGCCGCGTGATCCATCCCGATCTCGGCGACAACGTCTGCTTCAAGCGCGAGCACGACACCGGCGGCGTCGACGACGCCTTCGCAAAGGCTGATCTCGTAGTGGAGGAAACCTACGAATTCGGCCGCCATACGGGTGTCACGCTCGAGCCGCGCTCCATCCTGGCGGACTACAACGCGGCCGAGCACACGCTCACCGTCTACCACTCGACGCAGGCGCCGCACATGATGCAGGACATCTTCTCGCGCCACCTCGACATTCCCGAGGGCAACGTGCGGGTGGTGGCCAAGGATGTCGGCGGCTCCTACGGCATCAAGGTGCACGTATATGCCGACGAGATGGCAACTGCCGCGCTCTCCGTGATGCTGCGCCGCCCGGTCAAGTTCGTTGCCGACCGGCTCGAGTCCTTCCTCTCCGACATCCACGCACGCGAGCACCGCGCAAAGGTGCGCCTCGCCTGCACGAAGGCGGGCGAGATCCTCGCCTTCGACCTCGACGATCTCACCGCGATCGGCCCCTACTCGGTGTATCCGCGCACGAGCGGCATCGAGGGCAACCAGGTGGTAAATCTCACCGGCGGTCCCTACAAGCACCAGCAGTACCGCGCGAAGATGAACGTCGTCTTCACCAACAAGAACGTGACCTGCCAGTACCGCGCGGTCGGCCACCCGATTGCGGTCGCGCTGACGGAGGGCATCGTGGATCTCGCGGCGATGAAGCTCGGCATGGATCCCGCCGAATTCCGCCGGAAGAACCTGATCCCCGACGACGCCTATCCCTACACCTTCCCGTCCGGGATCAAGTTCGAGAAGCTCTCGCACCATCAGGCGCTCGACAAGCTGCTCGAGCTGATGGACTACAAGGGGCTTCGCGCCGAGCAGGCGCGGCTCCGCAAGCAGGGTGTGCACCACGGCATCGGGCTCGCCGCGATGATCGAGGTGACGAACCCCTCCCCGGCCTTCTACGGCGTGGGCGGCGCGCGCATCTCCTCGCAGGACGGCGCGACGCTGCGCTTCGAGCCGACCGGCATGGTGACCTGCATGGTGAGCGTCACCGAGCAGGGCCAGGGCACGGAAGCCGTGTTCCAGCAGATCGCCGCCACCGCCGTCGGCGTCACCATGGACCGCGTGCGCGTCATCACAGGCGATACCGGGACGACGCCCTACGGCGGCGGCACCTGGGCCTCGCGCGGCGCCGGCATCGGTGGCGAAGCCGTATTGCAGTCGGGCAAGGAACTGAAAAGCCGCATCATCGACGTCGCCGCCGCGATTCTCAAGACCGACAAGGCGGATCTCGATATCACCAACAACGAGGTCATCAACAAGCAAAGCGGCGAGCCGCGGCTCGAGCTCTCGGAGCTCGGGCGCGTCGCCTACTTCCGCCCCGACACGCTGCCGATGGACTTCCAGTCCGAGCTGATGGTGACGCGCCACTACACCCCGCGCGGCTACGGCTTCGCCTTCACCAATGGCATCCAAGCATCCCTGGTCGAGGTGGACATCGAGACCGGGTTCGTCAAGCTCCTGAAGCACTGGTGCGTCGAGGACTGCGGCACGGTGATCAACCCGATGCTGGTCGACGAGCAGGTGCGCGGGGGCATCGTGCAGGGGATCGGCGCCGCGCTCTGCGAGCACTGCCTATACGGGCCCGAGGGGCAGCTCTTGAACGGCAACCTCGCCGACTACCTCGTGCCGATGGCGGGAGAGATGCCCTACATCGTCGTCGCCCACGTCTCCACGCCCACCCGCACCTCGGAGCTCGGCGCAAAGGGTGCCGGCGAAGCGGGAACCGCCGGCGCCCCGGGGGCGCTGATGAATGCGATCAACGACGCCCTCGCGCCCTTCGGCGCGCGCGTGACCGCGCAGCCCTTTACGCCCGAGCGGGTGCTGAAAGCGCTCGGAAAAATCTAGTACCCCAATGTCACTCCCGCGAAGGCGGGAGTCCAGAATGCGCGGCAATCGTTCCCTAGATTCCCGCCTCCGCGGGAATGACGTACTTCGGCGACCCGATCAGCCGGCGGTCTCGAAATTCCTGCCGAAGTCCTCGGGGACGTTCGGACCCCACGCGTAGAGCGCGTCCTGCGGCGGCCAGTCCTGCGCCTCCCATTTCGCGTCCGCGGGGATGTAGTCGATGTCGCAGAAGTACTCGGCGAGGCCGTTCCAGGGATCGCGGATGTAGAAGAAGAAATTCGACCCGAGGACGTGGCGCCCGAGGCCCCAGCCGTAGCCGTAGCCCTTGTCGAGCAGGCGGGCTGCGCCGATGCCGATCTCATCGATGTTCGCCAGCTCGAAGCTAGCGTGGTGGTAGCCCGGCCGGTCGGAGGTCAGAAACGCGAGGACGTGGTGGTCGCTGCCGCCCTCGCAATGCAGGAACGCGACGATTTTCCGGGCCCGATCCGTCAAGCGCAGTCCGAGCACCCGGGTGTAGAAGTCGATCTGCCGGTCGAGATCGGGCGTGAAGCGCAGGGTGTGGCCGAGGCGCCGCGGGCGCACCGCGGTATCGCGCGGCGGGCAGCCGCGCGCGCCGAGGCGGGTGTAGTGGCCGGGCGTGTTGATCCGCCATTCCGGCGCGCCGAGCGCCGGCGCAGGCGCCGCCGCGCGCACGTTGAGCAGCACGCCGTCCGGGTCGCGCAGCCACAGGCCGTCGGCCGGATGCTCCCGGGGGGGATCGAGCAGGCGCACGCCGGCGCCCTCGATGTGGCGCTTGAGAGCCGGCAGGAGGTCGGCGCGCGTGCCGAAGCACAGGTGATGCAGCTTGCGGGCAGGCGCTTCGAGCAGCACCATCTGGTCCTGGTCGCGTCCATGGCAGCGCATGACGATGCGCCGCCCCTCCTCAAGGGCCTCCAGCCCGAATTCCTGGTAGAACCTGCGCCCGACCACCGGGTCCGGCACCGCCAGCGCAACGTGCTGCAGGGACCGCACCGTCATGGCCACCTCCACCCGATTCCGCCTGCTCGGAATATATCAGAAAGGTTTTTGCCGGAAGGCGCCGCCGGTTGTCCCGCGCTTGACAAATGGCATCGCCCACTCATAATCGCCGGACCGGCTCACGGATCAAGCGTTTCGCGGGGGATGCCGCCGAAGCCGTGAGCGAGGGCACCGACTAGACGCGAGGCGCGGCGGTGCCGGGCGCACAGCATTTGCTTTTGTTTCCCAGGAGGGGACTATGCCAAACACATCTCGGGGATACCTGCAATTCGCCGGGCGCGCGCTGGGCGCCCTGGTCGTCGGAGCCGCTCTCGCCGCCGCGGCGGGGGGAGCCGCCGCACAGCAACAAAAGCCAATCAAGATCGGTTTCAGCATGGCGCTGACCGGCGGCCTTGCCGGCGGCGGCAAGGGGGCGTTGATCGCGATGGAAATCTGGCGCGACGATGTCAACAAGAAAGGTGGCCTGCTCGGCCGGCCGGTGGAGTTGGTGTATTACGACGACGCCACGCAGCCCGCGAACGTGCCCGGCATCTACACCAAGTTGATCGACGTCGACAAGGTGGACCTGGTGGTTTCGGGCTACGGCACGAATCTGATCGCCCCGGCGATGCCGATCATCATGCGCAAGAAGCTGGTATTCCCGGCGCTCTTCGGCCTGGGAGCCAACGAGGAGTTCAAGTACGACCGCTACTTCCAGATCATGCCGGCGGGGCCCGAGCCCAAGACCGACTGGTCGAAGGGCTTCTTCCAGCTCGCGCTCGAGCAGAAGCCGCGGCCGAAAACGGTGGCGATCGTCGCGGCGGACGCGGAATTCGCCCTGAACGCCGCGGCCGGCGCGCGCGAGAACGCCAAGAAGCTGGGCTTCCAGATCGTCTACGACAAGACCTATCCGCCCACGACGACCGACTTCACGCCGATCGTGCGCGCGATCCAGGCGACCAATCCCGAGATCGTCTACGTCGGCTCCTACCCGCCCGACTCGGTGGGCATGGTCAAGGCGGCGAACGAAATCGGGTTGAAGACGAAGCTCTTCGGCGGCGGCATGGTGGGCCTGCAATTCGCCGCGATCCAGAAGAACCTGGGCCCGATGCTGAACGGGGTCGTCAACTACGACTTCTGGGTGCCCGAGCCGACCCTGAACTTCAAGGGCGTCAACGAGTTCCTCGCCAAGTACCAGGCGGCCGCCAAGGACAAGGGCGTCGATCCCCTCGGCCACTACCTGCCGCCGTTCGCCTATGCCTACCTCGAGGTGCTGGGGCAGGCGGTCCAGGCGACCAAGAGCCTGGATCACGGCAAGCTCGCCGCCTACATGCAAAAGACCACGTTCGACACGGTGGTCGGCAAGGTGAAGTTCGGCAGGAACGGCGAGTGGGCGACGAGCCGCACGCTGCAGGTCCAGTTCCGCGACGTGCAGAAGGACAACCTGGAGCAGTTCGCGGGCCCGGGCAAGCGCGTCGTGCTCTATCCCAAGGAGTGGAAGTCGGGGAACCTCGCCTACCCCTACAAGCAATAGCTCGCGCCCGTAGCGCCTCCGCACGACGGTGGTTTCCGCCGATCTCCTCGCGAACGCCGTCGCGGCGGGGGTACTCCTTGGCGGCTTCTACGCCGCGGTGGCGATCGGGCTGGCCATCGTCTTCGGCCAGCTCGACATCGTCAACATCGCGCACCCGGCGTTCATCATCGTCGGCTCCTACGTCGCCTGGATCGTCAATTCGACCTTCGGTTTCGACCCGGTGCTGATCGGGGTCGCGGTCGCCCCGTTGTTCTTCGGCCTCGGCGTCGCGATCTACCGTCTCTACTACGCCGCCTTCGAGCGCACGGGGCAGGAGTCGCTCTCCGGGCTCGCGTTCTTCTTCGGCGTGATGTTCATCATCGAGGTCGTGCTGATCATGGTCTACGGCGTCGACTACCGCCTGGTCCAGGCCGACTACATCGGCCGCACCTGGAGCGTCGGCTTCGTCGACTTTCCGCTGCGCATGCTGGTGCCGTTCACGGTGGCGGTCGCGCTCACCGGCGCCGTCTACCTCTACCTCTCGCGCACCTTCATGGGACGCGCCATCCAGGCGGTCGCGCAGGACCGCCTGGCGCTGCAGCTGATGGGCGCCGACCCGGTGCGCGTCAAGCAGTGGGCGTTCGGACTGGGCATTGCCACGGCGGCGATCGCCGGCGCGCTGCTCATCATCATCGGCCCGGTCGAGCCTTCGGTCGGCAGGCAATACATCGGGCGCGTCTTCGCGATCGTCGTGCTGGGCGGCATGGGCAGCATCCAGGGCATGTTCATCGCGGGGCTGATCCTCGGCGTCATCGAGAGCATGGTGTCGACCTTCGTCGGGCCGTCCTGGGCCCCGGCGGTCGCGTTCGGCGTGCTGGGGCTGACGCTCGCGCTACGCCCGGCAGGGCTCTTCGGCAGGCAATAGATGAGTTCGGCCGTGTTCTGGGGCACGCTCGCCGCCGTCTTCGCCGCGGGCCTGGCGCTGACCGGGTTGGTGGAGAACGAGTACTACTACAACGCGCTCTACCTGATCCTGCAGGCCATGCTGATGGCGGTGGCCTGGAACATCCTCGGCGGCTTCACCGGCTACGTCAATTTCGGCAGCGCCGGGTTCTTCGCCATGGGCGCCTACACGACAGTCGCGCTCCACAAGGCGCTCGGCCTGCCGCTGCCGCTCCTGATTCTTGCCGGCGGCGCGGTCGGCGGCCTGGTCGGGCTCGGCGTGGGCTACCTGACGCTGCGGCTGAAGGGCGTCTACTTCGCAATCGCGACGCTCGCCATGGCGATCGTGGTCGAGACCCTGATCAACAACTGGACGTACGTCGGCGGCGCGCGGGGCTTCTACATCCTGACGCCCGAAAAGCACCTGTGGTTCGACAGCTACATCCAGATGCTGTTCGTGGTGATGCTGCTGCTGACGCTCGCGGCGGTGGCGGTCTCCCGGATACTAAATTCCTCGCGCCTCGGCCGGGGGCTCGCCGCGATCCGCGATGACGAGATCGCCGCCGAATGCGCCGGGGTGCCGACGCTCAAGTTGAAGCTCATCTCCGCGAGCGTGATGGGCGCGATGATGGGCGTCGCGGGGGCGCCGTTCCCGTTCTTCGTCACCTTCGTCGACCCGGTGTCTGCATTCAACCTTTTCATCGCGGTGAACGCGATCGCGATGCCGATGATCGGCGGCACGGCGCACTGGATCGGCCCGGTGATCGGCGCGCTGCTGGTGGGCACGACGCAGGAGGTCGTCAAGGTGACGGTGTCCTCGGAGATGAACGTGCTGATCGTGGGCATCATGCTCGTGCTCTTCATCACGCTCGCGCCGCAGGGCATCGTAGGACTCGCGCAGAGGCTGCGCGCGAGAGGGTCGCGATGAGCGGGATGGTCCTCCGCGCCGAGGGCGTTACCAAGCGCTTCGGCGGGTTCGTCGCCTTGCAGGAGGTGGCGCTGCACGTCGGCCCCGGCGAGCGGGTCGGATTGATCGGCCCCAACGGCTCGGGCAAGACCACGCTCATCAACTGCATCTCCGGGGCGCTCGCGAGCGACGAGGGCAGGATCGAGTTCCAGGGCCGCGACGTCACGCGGCTTCCACCCCATCAGCGCACGCGGCTCGGCGTCGCGCGCACCTTCCAGATCCCCAAGCCGTTCCGCAGCATGAGCGTGCTCGATAACCTGCGCGTGCCGCTGGAGTACGCCGCGTGGTCGCGCGCCGAGCACCGCCGCATCCGGGACGAGGCCATGGAGACGCTGGAGTTGATCGGCCTCCAGCACCGCGCCGGGACGAGCGCCGCGAGCTTGACGCAGGTGGATATGCGCAAGCTCGAGCTCGCGCGGGCGCTCGCCGCCAAGCCGCGGCTTCTGGTCTCGGACGAGGCGATGGCGGGCCTGTCGAGCTCGGAGGTGGACGAGATCCTGGAGATCCTGCTCGCGCTCAACCGGCGCGGGGTCGCGGTCATCATGATCGAGCACGTCATGCGCGCGGTAATGAAATTCTCCGAGCGCGTGGCGGTGCTCGTCGCCGGCCGCAAGATCGCCGACGGCAATCCGCAGGCGATCGCGGCGGATCCGAATGTCATCAAGGCCTATCTTGGAGAATAGTGACGAGATACGGGTGACGAGATACGGGTGACGTACAACACTCACCCCCTTGTCACCTTTATTCGTCACCCTTAATCGTCACCATGATCCATCGCCGGCAAGAAAGACGCCGAATATGAGTGCCAGTATCCGTGTGGAGAACCTGTGCGCGGGCTACGGCTCGGTGCAGGTGCTCGACCGCATCTCGCTCACGGTGAACGACGGCGAGACGGTGACTCTCCTCGGCACCAACGGCAACGGCAAGAGCACGCTCATGAAATGCATCTTGGGCATCGTGCAGCCGACCGCCGGGCGGATTACCGCGGTGATCGACGGCCGTGAGCACGACCTCGCCGGCCGCTCGCCCGACGAGATCGTGAACCTCGGCATCGCGCTCGTCCCCGAGGGCCGGCGCCTCTTCCCCGGCCTGACAGTGGAGGAAAACCTGCTGCTCGGGGCCTTTCGCGCGGCCGCGCGCCCGGCGATCGCACGCAATCTCGCTTTCTGCTTCGAGGCCTTCCCCGTCCTCGCGGAGCGCCGCCGGCAGCTCGCCGGCTCCATGAGCGGCGGCGAGCAGCAGATGCTCACGCTCGGGCGCGCGCTGATGACGGCCCCGCGCATACTTCTCATCGACGAGCCTTCGGTGGGGCTCGCGCCGATCCTGGTCATACACACCGTGGACAAGATCCGCGAGCTGAAGGAGCACCACCGACTGACGGTGCTGATGGCGGAGCAGAACTTCAACCAGGCGATCCGCATCGCCGACCGCGGCTACGTCATCGTCCACGGGCGGATCGAGTACGAGGGCGGCTCGCGCGAGGAGCTCGCCAACAACGAGCTCATCCACAAGCTCTACATGGGCCTCTAAAACATGAGCTTGGGCAGGTAGGTCGCGATGCCCGGGAAGAGCGCGACGAGGACCAGGGCGACGAGGAGCACCACCCAGTACGGCGTCGCGCTCCAGAAGATGCTCCAGATGGAGATGTCCTTGTCGTCGATCGCGGCCTTGACGGTGTAGACCAGGAGCCCGAACGGCGGCGTCAGGAGTCCTGCCTCGATGGCGAGCACCCCGATCACGGCGAACGCAATCGAGTCGAAGCCGACCGAAACCGCGATCGGCTCGAAGATGATGACCGTGAGCAGCATGATCGAGATGGAATCGATGAACATGCCGAGCACGAACCAGATCCCGACCATGATGAGAAGTATCGTCGTGGGACCGAGGCCGGCCCCGAGGAACGCGTCCTGGATCGCATTGGTCACGCCCGTCATCGCCAGAGTGCGCGAATAAAGCGAAGCCATCACCAGCAGGATGAGGATCGGCGCCGAGGTCCGTCCCACCGCCAGGATGCAATCGATGATGTCGCGAAAGCGCAGGCCCTTGACGATAGCGAGCACGAGGGCGATGAAGGCGCCGGCGCCGGCGCCCTCGGTCGGCGTGAAAAAGCCGAACCAGATTCCGCCGAGCACCGTGACGACGACGAGCACGATGCCGAGCGTGCTGGTCCACAGCGAGAGCGGGTCCACCGCCTCCGGAGCCTCCACGAGCGGCGGCGAGCCGGCCGACATCGCGCCGGCGGCGGCCGGTGCCGCGGCCGCGAATCCCCGCCTGGCGCCGACCAGTTCGGGCCGGAGGATAGCCGCGCCGAGTATATAGAGGCAGAAGAGGCCCGCCACCATGAGGCCGGGGATCACCCCGGCGAGAAACAGCGCCCCGATGGATTTCTCCGTCAGGATACCCCAGACGATCATCAGCACGCTCGGCGGAATCAGCATCCCGAGACAGGACGAGCCGGCGATGCTGCCGAGCGCGAAAGTGCGGCGGTAGCCGTGACGCCTCATCTCCGGGTAGGAGATGCGCGAGAACGCTGCGGCGGAAGCGATGCTCACCCCCGTCACCAGCGAGAACAACGCGTTGCCGATCACGGTCGCGAGCGCGAGCCGCCCGGGGATGCGCCTGAGCGCCCGGTTGATGCCCTTGTAGACGTCGGTCACCGCGCCCGAGCGCGCAATGAACTCCCCCATCAGCATGAACAGCGGAATCACGGCGAAGACGTAATCGCGCAGGGCTTCATAGGCCGTGCTCGCCAGCATGCGCTCGACGACGGCGAAGTTGCCGGTGACGAGGTAGACGCCCAGCGCGCTCGCCACGCCGAGGGCGACGGCAATATGCACGCCCAGCATCACCATGATGATGAGGCTGACGAGCAGTACGACCGCGATATTGACTTCGAACACGGTCCCGGTATCCCGGCTTGCCCGGCTCAACCGCGGTGCTCGTCCGCGGAGTCGAGGGTTTGCCCGCCTTCTTCCAGCCCGAGCACGCCGATCAGGGCAGCGACGACGTAGTTCACCACGGCGAGCGCGCTGCCCAAGAGGATCATGAATCGGGTGGGCCACACCGGCACGCGCAACGCGCCCTCTCCCCAGAACTCGGACGTGGTCCAGGCATGGACACTCGGGCTGATGGTCCCGCGCAGGATCATCAGAAAAAGCACGAGCCCAAGCGCGTAGCCGAGGGCGAGGGCGATCCGCCGCAGTACGCCCGGCATGACGTGCAGGAGGCTGTCGGCGCGCAGCATCGAATGGCTGCGGATGGCGTAGCCCAGCTGCAGGTAGACGATCATGACGATCGAGCTGATCACGATCTCCCGCACGCCGGGGATGGCGTGCCCCACCACGTTGTTGCCGATGATGTCGGCCACGATCAGCAGCGACAGGCCCATGGCCCAGACGGCGGAGACCACCATCAGGAATTTCGACAGCTGGTCGCTGAACCTGATGAGGTGGCGAACGAATGTCATCAAATGCAACTGAAAAGGGAAACCGCAGGCCGCGCTCCCGCCTGCCGGTCAGCCGGCCGACGGCGCCAGCCTGCGGCGCTCCTCCGGCGATGGACCGGAGCGATCGGCCGGAACCATCACATTTCCGCTACTTGATCTCGTAGCGATAGGGCCACTTGTGCCCCTGCTTCTCGGCGGCGTCCAGCGTCAGCTTGAGAATCTGCGTCGCCGGCAGGCCCTTGCCGTCCAGCTCCTTGGCGTACGCAGCCGGCCAGTCCCTGAGCGACTTGGCCCAGTCCGCGCGCACCGCGGAAGTGATCTCGTTCACCTTGATCAGGCCGCGCAGCGTCTCGATGTCCTTCTGGTAGCGCGCACGGTTCACCTTGCCCACCTGCTCCTCGAAATCCTTCGCGGTCTCGAGCAGGATGGCCTGCACTTCCTTGGGCAGGCGCTTCCAGGTGTTGAGATTGATCGTCAAGCCGTGCCAGACGATCGTGCCGAACCCGATCAGCGTGTAGTACGGACCCACCTCGTGGAGCTTCAAGTTGACCCAGGCGCTGGGGAACATGATCCAGCCGTCGTAGACCCGGGTCTGCATGCTCGTGTAGGCCTCGGGGAGCGAGCTTTGCACCGGGGTCACGCCGGCGTATTTCAGCCAATTGAGATTGAGCCCCGCGCCCGCGATCCTGCGGCCCTTGACATCGGTGAGCGACTTCCATTCGAAATTCGTGCCCAGGTTGTAGCTCGCGTCGGTGATCCGGGCGAGCAGCTTCTGGTTGAATTTCTCCTCGAACACGTTGGTCAGGTACGGCACCTTCGCATAGACCGCCTGCGCGGTCCGCAGGCTGTCGATCGGATCGACCGGCCCGAAGGGCAGCATCACCTGGAACGCGTGCATCGGCAGGTTGGCCGGCTCGAAGCAGAAGCAGAAGCCGCCGATGTCCACGATGCCGTCGCGCACGCCGCCGAGAGTCTCGGCGACCTTCACGATCGATCCGCCGTAGCCCTCGACCCACTCGATCTTGTGCTGAGTCTTCGCCTCGACGCGCTTCTTGAACTCGACCTGGAAGTAGTCCTTCATCTGGCCCGCGTAGACGACTGCCGGTGGATGCCCGGTCGCGATGCGCAGCCTGAAAGTCGCCGCATCCGCCGACCCGCCCGGCCCGAGCGCAAGGGCCAGCGCGCAGGCGCTCGCTGCAAATATGACTCGTCTCATGATCCCCTCCAGATGAAAAGAAGATGCTCGGAATAATTGTTGTTGCTCTCGAGCGATATTCCCGTTTCCCGGGGGTGGTGTCAATAGCGGGCCGCGGCGGCGGCCCGCGAGTGCTAGAATTTCCGCGGACGCAACCCGCGCCCGTCGCCGCCACCCGTCACAACGAGGCATGCCGCGCGCTCTTGTCATCGGCGGCTCCCTCGCGGGGCTGCTTTCCGCGAGCCTCCTCGCGCGCGCGGGCTGGGACGTCGAGGTCTTCGAGCAGTCGAGCGAGGAGCTGACGGGGCGCGGGGCCGGCATCATCTCCCACCCGGAGCTGTTCCAGGCCCTCGCCCGGATCGGCATCCCGCCTGACGACAGCTATGGCGTGGACGTGCCGGTCCGTGCCACCCACGACCGCAACGGCGTGACGATCGCGACCCTGGCGGTGCGGCAGATCTTCACCACGTGGGGGCGCCTGCACCAGATGCTGAGGGAAGCATTTCCGCCCGAACGCTACCATTTCGGCTCCTCGTTCGTGCGCCTCGCGCAGGATGACCGCGGCGTCAGCGCGCACTTCGCGAGCGGCGCAACCGCGCGCGGCGAGCTCCTCGTCGGCGCGGACGGCGTGCGCTCGAGCGTGCGCGCCCAGCTCGCGCCCGCGGCGCGCCCGCACTACGCCGGCTACGTCGGCTGGCGCGGCCTCGCCGAGGAGAGCGCCCTCAGCCCGGCGGTCCACCGCGAGCTGATCGACAAGTTCATCTTCTGCCTGCCGCCGCGCGAGATGATGCTCTGCTACCCGGTCGCGGGCCTCACCCATTCCACGCGTCCCGGCAGCCGTTGCCTCAACTTCGTGTGGTACCGCCCCGCCGATGAAGCGCGCGGGCTTCCGCAGCTGTGCACCGATGTGAACGGCAGGCGCCACGACATGTCCATCCCGCCGCCGCTGATCCGTCCCGAGGTTCTCACGGAGTTGCGCCGCGCGGCACGCGATTCGCTTTCCCCGCAGCTCGCCGAGGTCGTGCGGCTCACGCGGCAGCCGTTCTTTCAGCCCATCTACGACGTCGAATCGCCGCACATGGCGTTCGGCCGGGTCGCGCTCGTGGGAGATGCCGCGTTCGTCGCGCGCCCGCACGTCGGCATGGGCGTCACCAAGGGAGCGGGCGACGCGATGGCGCTCGCCGACTGCCTGGGCGAGTCGGGCGGCGACGTGCGCGCGGCGCTCGCGCGCTACGAGTCGCGGCGGCTGCGCTTCAACGCCGCGGTCGTGGCGCACGGGCGCGAGCTCGGAGCATGGCTGGAGGGCCTGAGCACTGCGCAAGCGCGGCGCCATCACACGCCGGAGGCAGTGATGGCCGAAATCGCGGTCACCCGCGACTATCTGTGACAGTGACGAATACGGGTGACGATTGCGGGTGACGATTAATGGTGACGACAAGCAACCCGCGGTTGTACTTCACCCGTATCTCGTCACCTGTATCTCGTCACCCTTACCCGTCACTTCTCGGGAAGGGCCGAGTGGGCTAGACTAGCCGCACAAGACCAATACCCCGGCCGCCCGCCCGTCAACCGCAAAAAGAGGAGAACCACCATGAAGAGACCGCTCGCCAGCGTTGCGCTGGCCGTATCACTCGTCGCGCTGCCTGTGGCCGGCGCGTACGCCCAGGCCTACCCCTCCAAGCCGATCCGCGTGGTCGTGCCGTTCGCGCCGGGCGGCACCTCCGACATCATCGGGCGCACCCTGGGGACGAGGCTCTCCGAGGCGTGGAAGCAGCCGGTGATCATGGATAACCGCGCCGGCGTCGCCGGCAGCCTCGGTGCGGGGATCGCCGCGAAATCGCCTCCCGATGGCTACACGCTGCTGGTCGGCAACGTCGGCCCGATCGCCGTCAACAACCAGATCTACAAGGCGGTCGAATACGATTCGCTCAGGGACTTCACGCCGATCACGCTGACCGTGACGGCGCCGCAGATCGTCGTGGTCCATCCGTCGGTTCCGGCGAAGTCGTTCAAGGAGTTCAACGCGCTGGTGAGAAAGCAGAAGGGCAACATGACCTACGGCTCGAGCGGACCGGGAAGCATATCGATGCTCTCGGCCGAGCTCTACAAGCGCATGACCAAGACCGACATGCTGCACGTGCCGTTCAAGGCCTCGGCGCTGATCACGATCTCCCTGGTAGCGGGCGAGATAGATGTGGTGTTCTCCGACATGGCGGTGGTGCTGCCGCATGTCCAGGCGGGAAGGCTGCGGGCGCTCGCGGTGACCGGGCCCAAGCCGACGCCGCTCGTTCCCGGCCTGCCGACCGTCGCGGAGTCCGGAGTGCCGGGCTTCAACATGACGAGCTGGTGGGGAATGTTCGGGCCGGCCGGGCTGCCGCAGCCGATCGTGACGCAGCTCAACAAGGAGTTGGTCCGCATCCTGAAACTGCCCGAGGTCCAGAAAACCTTCGCCACGCTCGGCGTGGACGCGGCGACGAGCACCCCGGAGGAGCTGGCGGCCCTGGTCAAGTCCGAGGTCCCCCGGTACGCGAAGCTGATCGCGGAGATCGGCATACCGAAACAGTAATTCGTTACCGGCCGGTCATCCGCCGCAGCTCTACTGGGGTTGAATCCCCGCGTCCTTGATGAGCTTCGAGTAGCGCCCGTACTCGGATTTCACCAGCCTGGCGAAGGCCTCGGGCGAGGAATTCTCCACGGGATCCGCGCCTTGGCGCTCGAACAGCGCCTTCGTCTCCGGCTTGCGCACCACAGCGGTGGTGTCGGCGGCGAGCTTGCTGACCAGGGCTTTCGGGGTGCCCGCCGGCACGAACACGCCGAACCAGGCGGTATGCTCGGCGGCGGGCAGGCCCGCTTCCGCGACCGTCGGCACGTCGGGCAGCGCGGGGAGGCGCCGTGCCGTGCTGACCGCGAGCGCGCGCACGCGCCCGTCCTTCACCATCGGCACCGACGAGGGCCCGGTGAACACGAACAGGTGCACGCGCCCGGAGAAGATCTCGGTCCAGCCGTCGGCGAGCAGCTTGAATGGAACGTGAACGGTCTTAAGCCCGGCCGCGCCGTTGAGGATCTCCGCGCTCAGGTGGGAGATGGAGCCCACGCCCACCGACGCGTAGTTGAGCTCTCCGGGACGGGCCCGCGCATAGGCGATGAATTCCTGCAGGGATTTCGCGGGCACTAGGTTCGACACGCCGATCACGTTGGGTATGCCCGCAACCTGCACCACCGGGACGCCGTCCTGCAGCGGCCGATAGGGCGGCTTCTTCTGGAGCATGGGCGAGGTGAGATAGGGCGGTGCAAACAGTCCGAGGGTATGGCCGTCGGGGGTCGCCTGCAGCACGATCGGCGTGCCGACCAGGCCGCCGGCTCCCGGGCGGTTGTCGACCACCACCTGCATCTTGTAGAGGTCGGTGAGCGCAGACCCGATCGTGCGCCCGAGGAAGTCGCTCGCCGTTCCCGGCGGAAACGGCACCACCAGCCGGATCGGCCGGCTCGGATACGGGTCCGCCGCAAGTGCGCCCTGCGTGAGCGCGACGCCCAGCACGACCAGGAAGACCCGCTGCAATGCGCGCATATGCTCCTCCTTGATGTTCGTTCGTTCCCCTCCGGTCTGAGGGTGAGGCGGGGTTTCGAAGAAGGTGCCTGCGCACCTTCAAGCCGCCGAACGCCAGCCGTCTCCGTGCGGCTGGCCGGACGGGGTGGCACTCAGTGCATAACTTATCGCGTCCGCATTGTGAGCGCAATTGCAGCAGTGCGAGCCGCCCGCTACATTAACCGGGAGAAGCACCAGCCATGGCCCTTGTCATCAATGTCGAGAGCGTCGCCGCCGAGCCCTTCGGCGCCAAGGTAGCGCGCCAGCAGCTGCTTACCGAGCACCGCGTGCCAGGCAGCCGCGTCCGGTTCGACCGCTGGACGCTTGCGCCGGGGGCCCTCGCCGGAATCGAGGTGCCGGCCGCGAATCTCGCCTGGTTCCAGATGCTCGAAGGCGAAGGCGCGCTGACGCACGCTGGCGGGGAAGAGCGGCTTACCGCCGCGCACATCGCGTTCCTGCCGCCGCGTTTCCGCGGCTCGCTCGCGAGCCGGGCGGGCGCGACGCTGCTCCGCGCCGAGGTGCCGGACGCGGGACGTTTCGACCCGGAGTTCGCGAGGAACCCGCCGCCGCTGCGGGTGGTGGACTGGACGCGCGAGCCGGTGCTCGCTTCGCAGCACGACGCGCGCAAGCGCATCTACGTCGTCACGCCCAAGCTCTTCGGCACGCGGGCGATCAAGGGCGAGATGATCATCTATCCGCCCGGTACCGAGGCTTCCAACCACCATCACGAGGGCGCCGAGCACTTCATGTACGTGACCGGGGGCCGCGGCACGGCGTGGGCGAACGAGAGGCCGTTCGCGGTGAAGCAGGGCGACCTCATCCTTTACGCCGACCGCGAGCGCCATTACCTGAAGAGCGAGGGCGACGAGGACCTGGTGTTCGTCGAGTTCTTCGTGCCGGGCGAGTACAAGACCATCTGGGCGCCGGGTGCCGCGGTGTGCACCTGGCTGCCGACGCGGCGCGACATCCGGGGACGAAGGCCCGCGCGCGAGATCGCGGCGCACAGCTCCGCGCTGGTCGAAAGCCCCGGCGACCTTTGATCATGAAGAAAGCCTGCCTCATCCTGCTGCCGGGCGTCGCGCTTGCCGCCGGCATCGCGCTGGCGCAGGAGCGCTTCTCGCCCTTCGTGCCGAGCGACCAGGACAACGTCGAACGGATGCTCAAGCTCGCACAGCTGAAGGACGACGACGTCGTGGTCGACCTCGGCTCGGGCGACGGGCGCATCGTGCTGACCGCGGCGCGCATGAACAAGAAGCTCCGCGGCTGGGGCGTGGACATCGACGAGAAGCTCGTCCTCGAATCGAACGCCGCCGCGCGCGCGGAGGGCGTCGCGGACCGCGTGCAGTTCTACCATCGCAACGTGTTCGACGCCGATCTGAGCGAAGCCACCGTCATCGCCATGTGGCTGTGGCCGGAGCTGCAGGTCCTGCTGCGGCCGGTGATTCTCGCGCAGGCGAAGCCCGGCACGCGCGTCATCACCAACCTGTGGGACCTCGGCAGCTGGAAGCCCGACGAGGAGCAGCTCGAGCCGACGCGGGTCTCCCTGTGGGTCGTGCCCGCGCGCGTCGCGGGCAACTGGGGCTGGGAGCTTTCGCTGGGCGGGCGTCAGGTCGCCTACTCCGCGATCAAGGAGCAGCACTTCCAGGTCGTCGAGGGCATGGTCCGCGCGGGAAACCGTCGCGAGCTGCTGCAGGACATGAAGCTGCGCGGCGAGGACATCTCGTTCACGCTGATGATGACGATCGAGGGCGTGGGCTTCGTGCGGCACGCCTTCCGCGGCAGGGTGCAGGGCGACACCATCGTCGGGACGGCAAGCGTGTCGCCGCCGCCCCACGAGAAGACGTTCGAGCTGCCGTGGCGCGCGACGCGGACCGCGACCTCGGCCTATTTCGCGCCGACCGGCACGGCCGGCGTCCAGTGACGAACCGCGTCTACTCCGCTGCCCAGTACTTCGCCTTGCGGCGGAACAGCTGCTTGGGAACGACGCCGTAGACCATCAGCACGTCGTTGACCGCCTCGCCAATGCGGAAGTCCACCGCCAGGCTGCTTAAGGCGTAGGCCTCGGCCGCGGACAGGCCTGCCTTCCCCTTGAGGAACTCGACTGCCTCTCGAATCGCGCTGCGCATGGCCTCGTCGATGCTCGGTCCCATGCCCATTGCGTAGTAGTTCGCGGCGTCCTCCGCGCGCGGCCACCTCATGCCGCTGCCGGCGCCCCTGTGCACGATCAACTGCAGTGCCGGCGAAAGCGAGATCTCGATCGCGGTGCCGTCCACTTCTCCGTCGCCCTGGCACGCATGCCCGTCGCCGGTGTAGAGCAGCGCGCCGTCGTTGAACACCGGAAGAAAGAGCGTGGCGCCCGCGACGAGGTGCCGGAAATCGAGGTTGCCGCCGAACGCCCCGGGGGGCTTGGTGCTGACCCGCCTCAGCGGCGGCGGCGGTGCGACTGCAATGATGCCCATGAACGGCGCGAGCGGCACCTCCACTCCCTTCGCGAACAGCGCGATGCGGCGCTTGAGGTCGAGCTTGATCACCTTCTGTGCCGGCTGCTCGAGGAGATCGGGAACCGCTCCGCGCCCGGGGCCCGTCGCGTTCACGCCATAGGGCACGCGGATCGCGACCTCGAGCACGCGCACTTCGAGCATGTCGCCCGGCCGCGCGCCCTCGACGAAGACCGGGCCGGTGAGGAGATGCGGGCCGGCGCCCTCCTCCTTTCTCACCCGGCGATAGATTTCCTGGGCGTCGGCGAGCACGCTTCCCGGCGCGATTCCCGCAGCGCCGAAGAATGCGACGGGATCCTGATTCGTGTTGAGCCCCTGGTGCGTCACCGTGTCGATGCGCAGCACCTGCCCGGATTTCACGCGCGCGACCGGCGCGCGGTCAGCGGCGATCCAGCCCCAGCTCACCGTTGCGGGAGTCGATCGCAGGATGGCTTCACGCTTGCCCATGGCCGGTGTCATTCTAGCAAGCCGTCGCAGTTCTCCCGTCACTCCCGCCTTCGCGGGAATGACGTGCGGCTTGACGATGCTGGTGGCGAGGAACAGAATTTTGCGGTCGAGGAGGAACGACCATGCGCACCAGTCCACATCGCGACGCGACGCGCGCGCGGCCCGCCGCCGGCAACACGCTCGCCGCTTTCCGCGTCGCTCCGACCGGCGCGCCGCTCGGCGCAGAGATCCTGGGCGTGGATTTCTCCCTGCCGGTGCCCGAGGACGTGAAAGCGGCGCTGCGGAAAGCCTGGGCGGAACACATGGTGCTGCTCGTCCGCGGCCAGAGCCTCGACGACGATCAGCTGCTGGCGACTTCCGCGATCTTCGGCCCGCCCCACGACTCCGCCGCGCGCAAGTACCACCTCGCCGCCGGGCACGGCGTGGACGATTCCTATATGGTCTCGAAGCACGCGAGCATCACGATCATCTCCAATCTCGATGCGAACGGGAAACCGGTGCTCGACAACGGCGGGCTCGGCAGCTACGAGGTGGTCTGGCACACCGACAATTCCTACGTCGCGGTCCCGCCCGCGGGCAGCATGCTCTACGCGCTGGAAGTGCCGGTCGACGGCGGCGGCGATACTTCGTTCAACAACCAGTACCGCGCCTACGAGGAGCTGCCGGACGATCTCAAGCGCGCGATCGAGGGCAAGTACCAGGTGCACGACTCGAGCCGCAACAGCGCAGGGGTGCTGCGCCCCGGCGTGAAGCTCCCGACGAAGCCCGAGGAAGTGGAAGGCCCGACGCATCCCCTGGTGCGCGTGCACCCGGTGACGGGGAAGCGCGCGCTCTACCTCGGGCGCCGGCGCGTGTGGCCGTCGAACTACATCATCGGCATCCCCAACGAGGAGAGCGAGCGCCTGCTCGACCGGCTGTGGGCGCATGCGACGCAGCCGAAGTACGCCTGGACCCACACGTGGCAGGTGGGCGACATCCTGCTGTGGGACAACCGCTGCTGCATGCACTACCGCACCGAGGTCGACACTGCCCAGCGGCGCGTGATGCACCGCACGACCATCAAGGGCGAGGCGCCCATCGCGCCCTGGCGGGCGCCCTAGAGGTAGACGACCGCGTCCGCGAACACGATCGCGCCGTTGACGCGACGCCGGTCGTAGAGGCGCCTCGTCGCGGCGCAGTACTCGGCGAGCTGGGCGCGGTACTGCTCCATCAGCGCGGGGTCGGCCGCCGCCGCATCCCCGGTCTTGTAGTCGAGCACCCACGTTTCCCCGTCGAACTCGACCAGCCGGTCGATGCGGCGGACCTCGCCGGTCTCGATGATGTAGGGCACCTCGTTCGCCGCGCGCCTGTACTGCGACGGGTCGAAAAAGCGCGCCAGCTCCGGGACCGACAGGATGCGCTGCGCCTGCGCCCACATCGGGGCGAAGTCGTGCTCGGCGAGCCCGAGATCGCGCTGCACCGCCTCGCGCGCGGCGGGTGCACCTGCCGTCAGGCGGTCCATCAGAGCGTGAAACTGCGTGCCGTAGCGTGCACCGCGACCCGCGACCGCCGGCACGCGCCCGCCGGTAGGCAGCGGCGCGTTGAGGAGGGGATTGACGTGCTGCCCCGCGTCCGCCGCCCGCGGCGGCGTTTTCGCCCCGGCTTTTGTCCCCGCCAGGTCATCACCGTGGACGACGGCGACGCTCATGTCGTCCTCCTGCGTCGTCGCGCCCCCCGGCGGAATGACCGCGCCGCGGATTTTCTCGTACCAGGACCCGCCGCGGCCCCTGCCCTCCGAGCCGCTGACGATGAGCGCCTGCTGCGCGCGCGTCATCGCAACGTAGAGCAGGTTCAGGCTTTCCCGATCCGCGAGCGCCTCTTCTTTTTCGGCGATGGATCGCTGCGCGGCGCTCTGCCCGTCCTTCCTTGCCCAAAGCGAGAACCGGCGCGGCGAGCCGGCGTCCGGGGGCCAGTCCACCAGCGCATCGTAGCCGCGCCCCGCGTCCTGACCCGCGGCCGCGTCGAGCAGCCATACGACCGGCGCTTCGAGCCCCTTCGCGCCGTGCACGGTGTAGATGCGCACCGCGTTGCCCGCGTCGCCGACGATGCCCTCGTCCGGCGCCTCCTCGACCGGCGCCTCGCGCAGGTCCGTGAGCTCGTGGAGGAACCGCGGCAGGCTCGGATAGCGTCCCGAATCGACGTCGAGCGCGCGCTGCATGAAGGCCTGCAGGTTCGCAGCCACGGCCTCGCGCATCGCCCCCGGCACCGCCTGCGCGTAGCGGCGCAGCACGTCGGCCTCGAAGTAGATGCGGTCGAGCTGGTCGTGCACGGGAGCGGTGTCGGTGCGCTCGAGCCAGCGGGCGAGCAGATCGTGCGCGCGCTTGAGGGCCGCGCCGCACGAACCCGCAGCGACGCGCTGGAGCCGCTCCCACCAGGTTCCGTCACCCGCCGCCGCGAGCGCGATCAGGTCCTCGTCCGCGCAGCCGAATACCGGCGAGCGCAGCGCGTGGGCAAGCCTCAAGTCCGCGAACGGCGAGACGAGAAACTCCAGCAGCGCGACGATGTCCTGCGCCTCCAGGGTGTCGAGCAACCCTCCCTGCCGCGACGTGACGAACGGGATCTGGGCCTCCCGCAGCGCGCGCTCGTAGATCGCGAGATGGGTACGCCGGCGCACCAGGATCATCACGTCTCGGTACTCGGCGGGCCGCGTCGCTCCGTTGGTCAGGCCGGCGGCGACGCGCCAGTTGCCGACGATGGCGCCGAGCTTCTCGACAAGCATCACCGCTTCCCGCTCGCGCCTGCGGTCTTCCGGGTCGGCGAGCGGCTCGCGCAGGGGATCGCGGAGATGGAGCCTCGCAGCAGGCTCGGATTCCGGAGACGGGTCTCCGAGCGCGAGCGGCAGCACCTCGACGCGCCCGGGCTTGTCGCGGTAGTGCGCGACGTGCGGCGCGAAGCCCTCGAAGGCGGACTCGGCTCCGAACAGCCGGTTCACGACCTCGATCAGCGGCCGCGGGCACCGGCGCGACTCGTCCTGGGCGAGCCGCAGCGCGCCGAACTCCCGCTCGAGGTAGCCGGCCGCCTGGCCGAACAGCCGCGCATCCGCCCGGCGGAAGCGGTAGATCGACTGCTTCGGATCGCCGACCATGAACACGCTGGGCCGCGAGTCGGCGGCCGCCGCGGCCGCGAGCCAGCGCTCGAGAGTGAGCCACTGCAGCGGATTGGTGTCCTGGAACTCGTCGAGCAGGATGTGGCGGTAGCGCGCATCGAGCTTGCAGTGCAGGTAGACCGCGTGATCGCTCACCGACAGCAGCGCCCACGCGTGCCACTCGATGTCGGCGTAGTCGATGACCTGGCGCTCGCCTTTCACGCGCTGGTAGGCGTCGAGCAGCGCCACCCCGCAATGGAGCGCCGCCTCGTTGAAGCGATAGCTCGCCTGCTCGATGAGCTGGCCGCGCGCCGCCTGCAAGCGGGTGCCGAGCAGCGCGTGCAGCTCGAGGAACCGCGCTTCGCCCTCCGCGCCGAGGCGCCGCGCCTGTTCCCTGTTCGCTCTGCGAACACGCGGCGTGCCTTCCCGCGTGAGCACGACGTTGCTGATCGTCCCGAAACGCCGCACGCCGTCGGCCTCTACCGCGGACAGACGCTGCGCCATCTGCCGGTCCCTTGGCGAATTGCGCGCGAGAACGGCCGCATACTCCGCGACCTCGCGCTGGAACTCCGCATCTGCGGCGAGCGGGCCGGCCACGTCGGCGTCGGGCGCGACCGTCATGTCCTCCCTCATCCAACCGAGCGCGTAGCCGACCGCGTCCTTCTGCCCGTGGGTGTACGCCCACCAATCGGCGCGGCGATGGAGGAACTTGAGCAGCAGCCGGCGCGTGTTGTCGAGCCCGCAGTCGCGGAACAGGACATCGAGCCCGCGCGCTGCGGGACTTTCGCGATCGCGCTGCGCGCTCGTCGCGAAGAGCTGCCAGGCCTCGTCCACCAGCGACGAGGTCTGCTCGAGGAGGCTCACGTCGCCGAGCGCCCCCGCGTCGAGCGGCGCGCGCCGCAGCAGCTGGAGAAACCAGCTGTGAAAGGTCGCAATCGTGATCGGCGGCTGGGCCGTGAGATACCGCTCGTACAGCTGGCGTGCCTTCGGCAGCAGCGCCTCGACCTCGCCCTCCGCCACGGCGCGGTCGCGCAGCAAGCGCCGCACGGCATCGTCCGGGGCGGTCGCGAGCTTCTCGAGCCATTCGCGCAGCCGCGTCGCCATCTCCTGCGCGGCCTTGCGGGTGAAGGTGATCGCGAGAATCTGCGAAGGCGATGCGCCCGCGAGCAGCAGCCGCACGATGCGCGAGACCAGCATCCAGGTCTTGCCGCTGCCGGCGCAGGCCTCGATCACGGCGCTCGCCGCGGGGTCGAGCGCGCGCGCGGTGAGCTCGTGCCGGCGGTCCTCGCTCATGCCCAGTGATTCCTGCGGCACAGGCCGCGCGCCTCGCAGTACTCGCACGTCTCCTCGACGCCCTGCGCGGGAAGCCGCGCCCCCGCGGCAAGCGCGTCGAACAATGCCCCCAGGCGCACGCGCACCGCGGCCGCCAGTGCCGGGACATCGCCCTCGAGCTCGACTGGCTCCACGCCGTCGCGCTCAAGGGACAGGAACAGTGCCTCGGCCACTGGCGCGCCCCAGAGGAGCGCATACACCGGGAGCTGGACGTCCTCGCCCGGGGCCTCGAGCGATTTCCTGAGCCTGCCCGGGTCGCGCGTCTTGTAGTCGATAACCGCAAACTCGGATGCCGGCTCGGTGGCAACCGCGGACGAGCGCCGGACATCGACGCGGTCGATCCGTCCGCGCAGGGTAAGCGGCCTGCCCTGCGGGGTCGTAAGCCCGGCCTCCCGCTCGGCCTCCCCTTCCTTCCATTCCCAGCCCGCGCTCTCCCGCTCGCGCTGCCAATCGAGGTAGGCCGGGATCAACGACTTCCAGCGCGCGAGCCAGGCTTGCGCGAGAAAGTTGCGCGCGACCACGCGGGCGAAGGCGCGCTCGCTCAGCTCGCCGAGCTCGCGTTCCGCCACCGGCGGATCGAGCGCGGAGACGTCCGGATGCAGGCGATGAAACGCCGCCAGCACGCCGTGCACCAGCTGTCCGTAGTCCTTTTTCTCGATCATCTCCTGGACGTCGTCGAGCTCGGCCAGCCCCAGCAGGTAGCGCGCGTGGAACTGGTACGGGCACGCGACGAGCGAGTTGTAGCCGCTGGCCGAAATCCGGCGCGGGAGCAGGCTCGCAGGCGCCACGGGCGCCGGCCGCCGTGTCGGTTCGACTGCCGCGGGCGTGCCCGGCGCGCGCACTTCCGCAGCCGCGAGCCGCGCGGGGAGCGCCCGGTCCTCCAGGTCGCCTTCGTAGGCGAGCCGGTGCACCGCGGCCAGGCGCTCCACCAGCGGCGAGAGCTGGGTGGGCTCGCCGCCCAGCACACGCTGCCAGGTCAGCACCACGGCGCCGCAGGACGCGATCAGCTGGGCAAGCTCGTCCTCCAGCTCGCGCACGTGCTCGGCCCAGACGGGAAGTCCAAGCTCCGCGCGCACGCCCTGGTTGAAGAACAGCGAAACCGGGTCCGGGCCGGGCAGGTGCGCGGCATCGCAGCCCAGCACCAGGGCGGCGTCGAAGCGCCGGAGCCGCGTTCCCGCGAGGCTGGTGAAGACGACGGGGCTTTCGATCGCGCGGTCCCTGAAGGTCTCCGCCTCCAGCTGGCGGGCGAGCCAGCGCCGCCATTCGGAGAAACTGACGCCGAGCGTGTCGGCGCGCAGTTCGTGACCGAGGCGCGCGAGCAGATCGAGCAGCTGGTCGCCGGCGCTGTCGGCGGCCAGCCCCTCGCGCACGCCGATGTGCTCGAGGCTCGCCGTGAGCGCCGCGAGCCAGCGCGGGATCGAGCGGCTGCCACGCCCGAGCGCGCTGGCGCCGCCGCGGACGCGGGCGAGCATCTGCCGCACCTCCGCGTCGTTTTTCTCCTCGGCGAGCTGGATGAAGGTGGAGAGCCCGGCGATCACGCTCGCCTGGCGCACGTAGCGCTCGAGGCGCCATACCGCGCGCCGGCGCGCATCACGCGGCCAGTCGTGGAAGGCAAAGGGCGACTTCATGAGGTCGAGCAGATCGCGGTGGTAGCAGCCGCCCCCGGCGACGTCGAGCCAGCGCCCGATCACGGTGGCGGCGCTGGTGGTCGAGAACGCCCAGCCCGCCTCGTCCTTGACCAGGACCTGGGCGCGCTCGAGCAGCGCGCGCGCGCGGCGCGCGACGAGCCGGTCCTGCACCACGACCGCGATACGCTTCTTTCCCGCGAGCAGCCATTCGCGCACGGTCACGTCCACCGCTTGCGCTTCCTGCTCGGCGCTCGCCGCTCCGATGAGGCGCAGCCGCGCGGCGAGCGGGCTCGCGGGATGCGCCGCCCTCAGCCCGCGGGCGCGGTCGAGCAGGCCGGGGGGCTCCGGCTGGCGCGGCCAGGCCGCGGCGAGCGCCCGCTCCACCGCGCTCGCTCCCGCTTCGGGATCGGCGACGAAATGCTGCACCGGCGCGCGCGCGGCGTATTGCTCGAGGAAGCGCGACTCCGCCGGAGCAAGCCGCGCCAGGTCGAGCGCGTAAAGCGGCGCCGCCGCGTTCTCCGCGAGGCGCGCGAGCCGCAGCTGGTAGGCCGCCTCCGGATCGGCTTCGGCGGTCACGCGGGCAGCCACGTGCCAGAGCTCGTGCACGAGCTGCGCCTCGAAGGTGAGCGAGTCGCCGGACCGGGCCCGGTACGCCCGTTCGAGCTGGCGGTTGAACTGGGCGAAGCTCGAGGGAAGGGCCACGTGGTAGCGCGTGAGCTCGTCGAACAGGCCCGCGAGCTCCCCGCTCACCGCCCACAGGTCGGCGGACTTGAGCCAGCCGCGCTTGTCGAGCTCGCGATAGAGCAACGCCTCGCGCGCGGCGCGCGCGGCGACGGGCCGGTCGAGGGGCACCGTGGCCGCCCACTGCGCGAGCGTCGCGATCCGCGGGAGCAGCAGCGCCGGCACGCCGGCGGCTTCGCGCAGCGCTTCGGCAACCTCCCGGGCGGCGTGGGGATCCGCGATCAGGACAACGGCATGCGTGAGGTCCGGGAGCGCAGCCCGCCCGCCGTCCACGACGGCCTGCGCCGCGCGCGATACGAGCGCATGCGGTGCGCACGGAATGCGGGCAAGGCCGGCTGGCGGGTGAGCGGGCATGCGAATCGAGCCGATCACGGCACCGCGATCGACGCGGGGCGCCGGACAATGCTACGCGGGAATGAAGTCCTCGGGGGCGCCGCGCGGGCGCGTCAGGCTACTTCTCGAGGAGGTGCGCTTTTTCTTTGGTCTTAGCCCATTCATCCGCGTCCGGCGGCGCCGGCTTCTTCTCGATGATCGGCTTCCACATCTTGGCGAGCTCGGCGTTCATCTTGGTCCAGTGCTTCTGCTTGTCGGGCACGTCGTCCTCGGCAAAAATTGCCTCCACCGGGCATTCCGCAACGCACAGGGTGCAGTCGATGCACTCGTCGGGATCGATGACGAGCATGTTGGGGCCTTCGCGGAAGCAATCCACCGGGCATACGTCGACGCAATCGGTATACTTGCACTTGATGCAGGTCTCGATCACCACGTAAGTCATCGTATTGCCTCGGAATTCCGGGAAGGCTTGAAATTGCGCGGAGAATGCATATCTTAGCAGAGGCAACCGGCCCGTGCCGGCATGCGGAGCCGGGATTGGCCCTATGCAAAGCAGGGAAATTTCGCTAGCATACTGGGGCAAGTCTCGCCGCCACACCTTCCGTGGCACATTCCGACCGATTCCCGAAGGCGATGTTTTCATGAGTCAAGAGATCCATTACGTGACCGACGCGACGTTCGACCCGGAGGTGCTGCAGTCGCAGACCCCGGTGCTGGTGGACTACTGGGCGGAGTGGTGCGGGCCGTGCAAGATGATCGCGCCCATCCTCGCCGAGGTGGCGAAGGAGTATGCCGGGCGGCTCAAGGTCGCGAAGCTGAACATCGACGAGAACCAGTCGACGCCGCCGAAGTACGGCATCCGCGGCATCCCCACTCTGATGCTCTTCAAGAACGGTGCCGTGGAGGCGACCAAGGTCGGCGCCTTGTCCAAATCACAACTGACCGCGTTTATTGACAGCCATATCTAAAGCTCCTACTCTTTCCCGCAAGCGCCCGGGCGACATCCGCCCGGCCCCGCAGCAGGACACGGGCGTCGCCGACGCCGACGCCGTTCCTTCCCCTGCACTTCCCGGTTCCACCCAAAAAGGCCCGCAGTTTATGCATCTATCCGATCTGAAAAACCTCCACGTCGGTGAGCTCCTCGAGATGGCCGTCAAGAACGAGGTCGACGGCGCCAACCGCCTGCGCAAGCAGGAGCTGATCTTCGCCCTCCTCAAGAACCAGGCCAAGAAGGGCGAGAGCATCTATGGCGGCGGCACGCTCGAAGTGCTGCCCGACGGCTTCGGTTTCCTGCGCTCGCCCGACACCTCCTATCTCGCAGGCACCGACGACATCTACGTCTCGCCTTCCCAGATCCGCCGCTTCAACCTCCACACCGGCGACACGATCGAGGGCGAGATCCGCACGCCCAAGGACGGCGAGCGCTACTTCGCGCTGGTAAAGGTGGACAAGGTCAACGACGAGCCCCCGGAAGCCTCCAAGCACAAGATCCTGTTCGAGAACCTCACCCCCTACCATCCGACCGAGCACCTGAAGCTCGAGCGCGACATCAAGGCCGAGGAGAACATCACCGCGCGCATCATCGACATCATCGCCCCGATCGGCAAGGGCCAGAGGGGACTCATCGTCTCGCCTCCCAAGGCCGGCAAGACCGTGCTGATGCAGCAGCTCGCGCATGCCATCACCGCCAATCACCCGGCCGTGGTGCTGATCGTGCTGCTGATTGATGAGCGGCCCGAGGAAGTGACCGAGATGATCCGCTCGGTCAAGGGGGAGGTCGTGTCCTCGACCTTCGACGAGCCGGCCTCGCGCCACGTGCAGGTCGCAGAGATGGTGATCGAGAAGGCGAAGCGGCTGGTCGAGCACAAGAAGGACGTGGTGATCCTGCTCGATTCGATCACCCGCCTCGCCCGCGCCTACAACACCGTGGTGCCCGCCTCCGGCAAGGTATTGACCGGCGGCGTGGACGCGAACGCCCTGCAGAAGCCCAAGCGCTTCTTCGGCGCCGCGCGCAACATGGAGGAAGGCGGGTCGCTCACCATCCTCGCGACCGCGCTGATCGACACCGGCAGCCGCATGGACGACGTGATCTACGAGGAATTCAAGGGCACCGGCAACATGGAGATCCACCTCGACCGGCGCATGTACGAGAAGCGTATCTTCCCGGCGCTGAACGTCAACCGCTCCGGCACGCGCCGCGAGGAGCTGCTGATCAAGCAGGACGTGCTGCAGAAGATCTGGGTGCTGAGGAAGCTCCTCTACCCCATGGACGAGCTGGAGGCGACCGAGTTCCTGCTCGACAAGATCCGGGCGACGAAGAACAACGCGGACTTTTTTGATTCGATGCGTCGGGGCTGAGCCGTTCTTCGGGGCCCCGGCGTAGAGACGCCGCCTTGCGGGCGGAATAACACGAGCCGGCACAGCGTTTACCTGTGATGGGAGGGATGCCATGCGTCGACGACTACTGATCCTGATCGCGCTAGGGCTGGCCGGCTGCACGCCGCTGCCGCCCTCGCCGCAGGACATTCAGGCCAAGAAGTTCGAGGCGGTGCCGGGCGAGGCCGTGATCTACGTGGTGCGGGACTCGCTGGACTTCAGCTACGATGAGGCGCCGATCTACATCGGAGAGAAAGTACTGGTGACGACTTACCCCGGAACCTACTACCGCTGGGTAGTGCCGGCGGGCAGGCATACCATCGCAGGGTATGGGCAGGATAGTGGCACGATCACCGTGGCAGTTGAGCAAGGCAAGATCTATTTCGTGCAGCAACGGGTGACGCACTTTGCGGTGACGAATTCGACCCTCTCGGTTGTCAGCGAAGCGCAGGGGCGCGCGGTGGTTCTGCGCTCGGTGCTCCTGACGGCTCAGTAAGGCGCTTGCCAGCCGCCGCCGGATTGTGGATAATGCGCGCCTTTCTGTCGGAGACCTTGGGCGCTGCGCTGCCCTCACCCCTTCCCCCTCTCCCGAGCGGAGAGGGGAAAAGTACGGAGCGGTGAAGGATCTGCGCACCAAACGACCGGAGACTGCATGAAACCGAAGATCCATCCCGAATACCGCACCATCACCGTCACCTGCAGCTGCGGCAATACGTGGGACACGCGCTCGACCATGGGCCGCGACCTCCACGTGGAAGTGTGCTCGCAGTGCCACCCGTTCTACACCGGCAAGCAGAAGATCGTCGACACCGCGGGGCGCGTCGAGAAGTTCCGCCAGAAATACGCGCGCGGGAAATCCGCCGCCAAGTCCGCAGCCACCTGAACGGATTCGGCGTAACATGCCAAGGGCAGCCCCGGCTGCCCTTTGTTTTTATCAGGGGGTCGAGATGAAGCAATTCCGCATCGCCGTCATCCCCGGCGACGGCATCGGCAAGGAGGTGATGCCCGAGGGCCTGCGCGCGCTGGAGGCGGCCGGGCGCAAGTTCGGCATCCAGTGGAAGCTCGACGAGTTCGACTGGAGCTGCGACTACTACGCGAAGCACGGGCGGATGATGCCGGAGGACGCGCTCGAGCGGCTCGCAAAGCACGACGCGGTTTTCTTCGGCGCGGCGGGATGGCCTGCGACCGTACCCGATCACATCTCGCTGTGGGGGCTGCTGATTCCCTTCCGCCGCGGCTACGACCAGTACGTGAACCTGCGGCCAGTGCGGCTGATGCCCGGCATGAAGTGCCCGCTCGCGAACCGCAAGGTCGGCGACATCGACTTCTGGGTGGTGCGCGAGAACAGCGAGGGCGAGTACTCCTCGATCGGCGGTCGCATGTACACGGGCACCGAGCGCGAGGTCGTGACGCAGCAGGCGGTGTTCTCGCGTCAGGGTGTCGATCGCATCCTCGAGTACGCCTTCGAGCTCGCGTCGAAACGTCCGAAGAAGCATTTGACCTCCGCCACCAAGTCGAACGGGATCACGATCACGATGCCGTACTGGGACGAGCGCGTGAAGGCGATGTCGGCGCAGTACCCGTCCGTGCGCGTCGACCAGTACCACATCGACATCCTGTGCGCGAACTTCGTGCTGCATCCGGACTGGTTCGACGTAGTCGTGGGATCGAACCTCTTCGGCGACATCCTTTCGGACCTGGGGCCGGCGGCGACCGGCACCATCGGCATTGCGCCTTCGGCCAACATGAATCCGGAGAAGAAATTCCCGTCGCTCTTCGAGCCGGTGCACGGCTCGGCGCCGGACATCTACGGGAAGAAAATCGCGAATCCGGTCGGCCAGATCTGGGCCGGCGCGATGATGCTCGACCACCTCGGCTGCCCGGAGGCCGGCGCGGCGGTCGTCAAGGCCATCGAGACCGTTCTCCAGGAAGGACCGAAGACGCCGGACCTCGGCGGAAGAGCCGGCACCAAAGACCTCGGCAAGGCGGTCGCCGCGGCGATCTAGTAGGCCGCGACGCAACCGTCGCTGCGCGGGTCCGCTCCGCCCTCCAGCATGCCGCTCGGGTGGCGGATGATCGCACCGGCGTGGCCCATGACCTCGTCGTACTCCCCGAGCACTTCCATCACGTGGCCGCGCCGGGCGAGGTCGGACACCACCCCGGTCGAATAGCGCGACTCGAGCTTGAGGGAATCGCTCGCCTGGCCCCAGGTGCGTCCCAGGAGCCAGCGCGGGGCGGCGACCGCCTGCTGCGGGTCCATGCCGAACAACGCAATGCGCGTGAATACCGCCGCCTGGGTCTGCGGCTGGCCGTCGCCGCCCATCGTGCCGTAGACGATGGTGCGGCCGTCGCGCATCGCCGCGAGCGCCGGATTGAGCGTATGGAACGGCTTGCGCGCGGGCTTGAGGCTGTTCAGTGCGGCGGGATCGAGGGAGAAGCTGCATCCACGGTTCTGCCACGTGATGCCGGTCTCGCCCAGCACGACCCCCGCGCCGAACTCATGGTAGAGGCTCTGGATCATGCTCGCCATGCGGCCGGCGCCGTCCGCGACGCCCATCCAGACGGTGTCGGCCGGCACCTTGCCCCCGCCCCAGCGCGCCGCGCGGCCGCGATCGATGTCCGCCGCCAGCTCCCGGATTCTTCCCGGCTTGAGCAAGCTCCGGACGTCGATCGTCATGTAGGCGGGGTCGGTGACGCAATGGTCGCGCACCGCGAACGCCCGCTTGGTCGCCTCCACCGCGAGATGAATGAAATCGGCGCTCATCGCCCCGACGCTTGCCGTCTCGAGCGTATCGAGCATGCCGAGGATCAGGAGCGAGGCGATGCCCTGCGTCGGCGGCGGCAGGTTATAGATCCGGCCCAGCGAGTGCGGGAGCACGAGCGGCATGACGAGCTTCGCGCGCTGGCGCTCGAGGTCCTCCTGAACGAGCGGACTGCCCGTTGAGGCGAGGTCGCGGCCGATTGCCCTGGCGGTCTCGCCGCGGTAGAAATCGTCGAGCCCCGCCCGGGCGAGGCGCATCAACGTTCGCGCGAGCCGCGGCTGCCGGAAAAGACTCCCGGTCGCCGGGACGCCGCCGTCAGGCAGGAACGTCGCCCGGAATCCCGGCTGGGATTCCAGCTCCCCCCGCTTGGCGGCGGTGGCGAAGGACTGGCTCGCCGTGACCGGGATCCCGTGCTCCGCGTAGTGGACGGCGTCCGCCAGCAGGCGCTTGAGCGGCAGCCGCCCGGCCCACTTGCGGGAAACCGAGTAGGCTAGCCTCCAGCCCGAGACCGTGCCCGCCACCGTATTCGCGGCGGGGCCGCCGCGAAACGGAATGGAGCGGGTGATGCCGCGCTCGGCGTACCAATCGATCGAGGCCGCGCGCGCCGATGCGCCGCAGGCATCGATGCCGCGCGCTCCGCTGTACGGCGTGTGAAACAGCCAGAACGAATCCCCGCCGATCGAGTTCATGTGCGGATAGGCGACGGTGATGGTCGCCGCGGCAGCGATCATTGCCTCGAGCGCGTTGCCGCCCTCCCGCAGCACGTCGAGCGCCGATTGCGCCGCGAGCGCGTGGGGAGCAACCGCCATGCCGCGGCTGCCGCGGACCGGCTGGATCATGCCGGGATTCTACGCGAACCGGCCGCTACCACCCGATGGCTTTAGGCAGCCAGAGCGCGATCTGCGGATAGAAGAAAACGAGCACGACGCCGACAAGCTGCATGCCGATGAAGGGGATCACCCCCAGGTACAGGTGGCGGGTCTTCACCTCCGGCGGCGCCACGCCGCGCAGGAAGAACAGCGCCCAGCCGAACGGCGGCGTGAGAAACGAGGTCTGGAGATTGACGCAGATGAGCATGGCGAGCCATACGATGTTGACGTCCTGCTGCACGAACACCGGCAGGAACAGCGGCACCGCGATGTAGCTGATCTCGATCCACTCGATGAAGAAACCGAGCACGAAGATGAGCAGCATCAGGAACCAGATGTCCGCGTTCACGCCGCCGGGCAGGAACTTGAACATGTCGTGTATCAGGTCCTCCCCGCGCAGGCCCCGGAACGCGAGCGCGAACACCTGCGCGCAGATCAGGATGAACATCACCATCGCGGTGATCTTGGCGGTGGATTGGACGGTCTCCCGGAGCACCCGCAGCGACATGCGCCCGGCGAACGCGGTTACCAGGATCGCGCCGAGCGCGCCCATGGAGGCGGCCTCGGTCGGCGCGGCGACGCCGGCGATGATGGAGCCGAGCACCGAGAGCACGAGCGCGACCGGCGGCAGCACCACCTTGAAAAACCGCGCCCACAGCTCGAGGCGCGGCATCGCATCGCGCTCCTCCTTCGGCACCACGGGCATGAGCTCGGGCCGGACCATCCCGAGAACCACGATGTAGCTGCAATAGAGCCCGGCAAGCATGAGGCCCGGCATCACCGCGGCGGCGAAGAGCGTCCCCACCGAAAGCTGCAGGATGTCGGAGAGCAGGATCAGGATGAGGCTCGGCGGGATGATCTGGCCGAGCGTGCCCGAGGCGCAGATCGCGCCGCATGCCGTGCCCGGATCGTAGCCGCGGCGCAGCAGCGTCGGCAGCGTGAGCAGGCCGAGCGTGATGACGGTGGCGCCGACGATGCCGGTGGTTGCACCCATCAGAACGCCCACGCAGATGATGCCGAGCGCCATGCCGCCCTTGAATCCGCCGGCGAGGTGCCCCACCACGTCGAGCAGATCCTCGGCGAGGCGGGATTTCTCGAGCATCACGCCCATGAAGACGAACAGCGGGACGGCGAGCCACTGGTAATTGCTCACCACGCCGTAGATGCGCGCCGGAATTAGGTTGAAAAGTCCCGCTCCGAAGCCGAGGAAGCCGAAGACGAAGCCCGAGGTGGCGAGCGTGATGGCGACCGGCACGCCCGACAGCAGCAGGACGAAGAACGCCGCCAGCATCAGCAGCGCGAGGATCTCGTTGCCGCTCACGATGCGAACAGGGGGCCCGGGCCCCTTCCGGTAGAAGCGATCGGGGCCTTTCCGAGCCCCCTGTAACCCCCTCCCGGCACCGGGCGGTGCCTCACGATTCGCCTTTCTTCAGCTTCTCGATGGTCCGGAGCGCGTTCGCGATGCCCTGCAGGAAGAGCAGCGCGAATCCGACCGGGATCAGTCCCTTGATGAGGTAGCGGTGCGGGATGCCCCCCGGGTCGGGCGAGCCCTCGTCGATGACGTAGGACTGCTGCACGTAATTGAGCGAGAGCCAGAAGATCAGCACCGACACCGCGACCGTCAGCAGCGCCGACAGCAGGTCCACGGCGAGCTTCGCGCGGGGCGAGAACCTGCCGTAGACGATATCCACCCGCACGTGCTCGTCGTGGCGCAGCGCATAGGACATGCCGAAGAGTATCAGCGGCACCATCAGGTGCCACTCGAGCTCCTGCGCCCACACCGTGCCCGCGCTGAAGGAGTATCGCAGCAGCACGTTGGTCGCCATGAGCAGCACGATGACGAGCGCGATCCACGACGTGCACGCGCCCACCACGTCGATGAAGCGGTCGATGCGGGCGCGCGCGCCGCGGCCCCCGCGCGCGCTCGATTGGAGCTCCGGATCAGGCACCGCGGATCTTGCTGTGGTAGACCGCCTCGCTGTAGCCCGCCCACGCGTCGTACTTGGCCTTGAAGGCGAAATACGAGTCGTGCACCTTCTTCGTCACCGGATCCTTCGCGATGCCCTCCTGCAGCACCTTGCGGGTCGCGGCGCGCAGCGCCTTGATCACCTCGTCCGGGAGCGGGCGCGCGATCACGCCCTGGTTCTTGACGAGGTCCTCCATCGCCTCCGCGTTGGTGCGCTGGCACCAGGCCTCGCTGATGACGTTGGAGGCGGCGCACGCGTTCTCGACGATCGCCTGCAGGTCCCGCGGCAGCTTGCCCCACGCGGCGCGGTTGATCAGCAGCTCGGACACCGTCGCGGTCTCGTGCCAGCCGGTCGTGTAGTAGTTCTTGGCCGCCTTCTGCAGGCCGAGGCGGCGGTCCTGGTACGGCCCCACGAACTCGGCCGCATCGATCACGCCGCGCTCGAGCGCCGGGAAGATCTCGCCCCCGGGCAGGAGCTTCACATCGACCCCCAGCGTGGAATACACCTTGCCGGCGAGGCCCGGGATGCGCATCTTCAGTCCGTTGAAGTCCTTCACCGACTTGATTTCCTTCTTGAACCAGCCGGTCATCTGCACGCCGGTGTTGCCGCAGGGAAACGCGATCATGCCGAAGGGCGCGTAGACCTCGTGCCAGAGCTGGATGCCGCCGCCATCGTAGAGCCAGCCGTTAATGCCCTGGAAGTTGAGCCCGAAGGGCACCGCGGTGAAGTACTGGGCGGCGAAGGTCTTGCCGGTCCAGAAGTAGCTGTTGGCGTGATTCATCTCGACCGTGCCGGCGCGAACGGCGTCGAAGCCCTCGAGCGCCGGGATCAGCTCGCCCGCGCCGTAGACGGTAATCTTGAGACGGCCGTTCGACATCGCCTCGATGCGCCGCGCGAGGTCGGTGGCGCTGCCCGGCCCGTCCATGTAGAACGGCGCGCCCTTGGGATAGGCGCTCGTCATCTTCCAGCTGAACGTCTGCTGCGCGCGGGCAATCATCGGAAAACCCGCGATTGCAGCGCCGGTTGCGGCAACGGCGCCGCCCTTCAGGAATTTTCTGCGGTCTTTGAGCATGGGGGACTCCCTTCTGGTTAGTCGAACGACAAGAGCGCTGGTCACAGTAAACCCAAATCTTCATGGGGCGCAACAACCCGCCGGCTGGACTGATTCCAATCTACTTGCAATGAACGGCAGACAACCATGATTAGAAAATGAAAAGCACGCGTGCCCATCGCGGCATGCATTCCAGCCGCCGCGGCGCCGCACTGGCCTTGCCTCCGACTGCGCACTTTTACTGTGCGGCATGCTCCGTGCTCGTGCCTCACCCCGATCAAAGTAGAATTCGCCTATGCTGCCATCTATGCCGGCCCGCGCCGCGGCCACGCTCGTCACTCTCGCGCGCGAATGACACATGCCCGACTTCCGTAAGGCCTCCCGATGATGTCACAGCGCAGCCTGCTGGTCGCCCTGCTTTGCGCCGCCTGGATACTGCCGGGCCTCATCGGCCGCGACCCGTGGAAGCCGGACGACGCCCACACCTTCGGCGTCGTCTACGAGCTGCTGCGCGGCGGCTCCTGGGTGGTGCCCGCGCTCGCCGGGGAGCCCTTCCTCGAGGATCCGCCGCTGTTCTACCTCACCGCGGCGGTGTTCGCGAAGCTGTTCTCGTTCGCCCTGCCGCTGCACGACGCCGCGCGGCTCGCGACCGGGGCGTGGATGGCGGCCATCTTCGCCTTCACCGCGCTCGCGGGCCGCGAGCTCTACGGCGTGCGCTACGGCGCGGTATCGACGCTGCTGCTGCTCGGCTGCTTCGGCTTCGTCGTGCGCGGCCACCAGCTCATCACCGACAGCGCGCTGCTCGCCGGCTTCGCCATGGCCTATTACGGTTTCGCGCTCGTGCTGCGGCGGCCCGTCCCCGGCGGCTTCTGGATCGGGACCGGCATCGGAGTCGGGTTTCTCGCCGACGGCGTGCTCACGCCGGCGGTGCTGGGAGCGGTCGCGCTGCTGCTGCCGGCGTTCGGCCGCGATTGGCGCAACCGCCGCTACGGCGCGGCGCTGGCGGTGGCCGCCGCGGCCGCCGCGCCGTGGGTCGCGATCTGGCCGGTCCTGCTCTACCAGCATTCGCCGGAGCTCTTCCAGTGGTGGTGGTGGGCCGAGAACCTGTGGTACTACTTCGGCCGGCCGGCCGGCGCGCGGACGGGAATCCTCTATTACCTCGGGATCCTGCCGTGGTACGCCTTTCCGGCGTGGCTGCTCGCGCTGTGGGCGCTGTGGCGCGCCCGCGGCCCGGGACTTGCACGGCCGGCGGTCGTGCTGCCGGTAGTGGGCTTCGTCGTCACGCTCGCGGTTCTCTCCGCCTCCTCCGAAGCGCGCGAGCTCTACGCGCTGCCGCTGCTCGCGCCGCTCGCGCTGCTCGCGGCGGGCGCGCCGGAAACGCTGCGGCGCGGGGCGGCGAACGCGTGGTACTGGTTCAGCGCCATGACGTTCAGCTTCTTCGTGGTGGTCTTCTGGGTCTATTGGAGCGGACTCGAGCTCGGCGTGCCGGCGCGCCTGCACCAGCACCTGCACCGGATACGGCCCGGCTACGCCCCGGGCTTCCGCTGGCTGCCCTTCGTCCTGGGCGTCGCCTACACGCTGTTCTGGTTCGGGGTGCTGGCGTCGTTCCGCAGGAGCACGGTGCGTCCGATCATCGTCTGGGCGGCGGGTATCACGACCATGTGGGCGCTGATCGCCATCCTCTTCATCGGCTGGGCCGACAACGCGAAGAGCTACCGCTCGGTGTTCGTTTCGATGCAGCGGGCGCTGCCGGCGCGCTACGACTGCATGTCGAGCCGCGACCTGGGCGAGTCGCAGCGTGCGTCGCTGCATTACTTCGCGGGCATCATCACCTACCGGGAGGAGGTGTCCGGGCGCCGGCGCTCCTGCGAGCTGCTGCTGGTCCAGGGCCGGCCGCAGGAAGAGATCGCACCGGCCGGGCCGTGGCAGAAAATCTGGGAAGGGTCGCGGCCGCGAGACCGGGACGAGCGCTATCGGCTCTATCGGCGCGTGAAATCGCGCTGATCGATCACCGTTGTCCGGGCGGACGGCGGAGATGCTGTGCCGCAACATTTCTCGACAGAGCGCGGCATCCGGCGTAAACTCAGCGCTCTTCCGGAACGTTGATGCACTCGCAGCACTTCATTTTTTCTTTTTCAATCAGACAGTAAGGAGCGGGACATGGCGAGCGGGCGCGAGGTGGTGGTGCTGTCGGGCGTGCGGACGGCAATCGGCGACTACGGTGGCGCACTGAAGGATTTGGCGCCGACCGAGCTCTCGGCGCAGGTGATCGGCGAGGCGGTCAAGCGGGCGAAGGTCGACGCGAAGGAGATCGGGGCGTGCGTGATCGGCAACGTGATCCACACCGAGGCGCGCGACATGTATTTCTCGCGCGTCGCCGCCCTCAAGGCCGGGCTGCCGCAGGACTCGACCGCGCTCACCGTCAACCGCCTGTGCGGCAGCGGGCTGCAGGCCATCGTTTCCGCGTCGCAGATGATTCAGCTGGGCGACGCCGATATTGCGGTCGGCGGCGGCGCCGAGTCGATGAGCCGCGGCGGCTACCTGATGCCTGCCCTGCGCTGGGGGCAGCGCATGAGCGACGGCGCCGTGATCGACATGATGGTCGGCGCGCTGACCGATCCCTTCGACACCGTGCACATGGGCATCACCGCCGAGAACATCGCCGAGAAGTGGAAGATCTCGCGCGAGCAGCAGGACGAGTTCGCGGTCGAGAGCCACCGCCGCGCGATCAACGCGATCGAGAAGGGCTATTTCAAGGACCAGATCCTGCCGATCGAGCTGAAGACGCGCAAGGGCACCACGCTATTCGATCGCGACGAGCATCCGCGCGCGGACGCGAGCAGGGAAGGCCTCGCCAAGCTGCGCGCGGCCTTCAAGAAGGACGGCTCGGTCACGGCCGGCAATGCCTCGGGCATCAACGACGGCGCGGCCGCCGTGGTCCTGATGGAACGTGCCGCCGCCGAGAAGAAGGGATTGAAGCCGTTGGCGCGGCTCGTCTCCTACGGCATCGCGGGCGTCGATCCCAAGGTCATGGGCATCGGGCCGGTGCCGGCGTCGACCAAGGCGCTCGCCCGGGCCGGCCTCAAGGTGGAGCAGATGGACGTGGTCGAGTCGAACGAGGCGTTCGCGGTGCAGGCGCTCGCCGTCACCTGCGATCTCAAGCTCGACCCGAAGAAGACCAACCCCAATGGCGGCGCGGTCGGGCTCGGCCACCCGATCGGCGCGACCGGGGCGGTGCTCACCGTCAAGGCGCTCTACGAGCTGCAGCGCACGGGAGGCAAGTATGCCCTGGTGACGATGTGCATCGGCGGCGGACAGGGCATCGCGGCCGTCTTCGAAAGGCTGCATTAACCGCCACGACGCCCTGAGAAACGGGGCAAGGGAACGCCGCGCGCGAGCCGCGCGGCGTTCTATTTCCCGGTCGCCTTCTTTCAGAAGACAAACTGCCGCCCGACCGCGGAGGGTACGATGACGTCCTCACCTAGAGCGTTGGTGAGAGCCCGCACTGCGCGCCAGCCGGTGCAGTGGCACGGCACGATGCGCTTGAGATTGAAACCCTGCATATCGCGCACCGTGTCGGGGATAATTTTCTCGACGTCCGCGCCCGAAAGGTGAAAGCCGCCCATTACGGCGTAAAGCGGCACATCTCCGAAGACATTGTGCGCGTCCTTGAGGACGTTGATCACGCCAGCATGGGAGCAGGCCGTGAAAACTGCGATGCCCCTGCCCTTCACGTGCGCGGCGACATAGCGTTCTTCCATGATCCAGGGATCCGGCTCCCACGACCCGTCCGCTGACAGTTTCACTTGCGTGAGTAATCCCTTTTCATACGGCGTGACTCTGGGAATCTCGCCGCTCAGGTAGAACACCTGTCCCAGGATGAGGCGCGCCTCTCCCGAGCTAACGACGGCAGCACCCACCTTCGCGAGCTGGTCCGGCTTCGTGACGTCCTCGAACGGCAGATAGCGCCCGTCGGGAAGACGGAGTGCGCGGCTCACGAACATCCCGTCGTTGACATGGCAGGGCACGGGTTTGCCGCCGTTAGCGGCCGTGACGAGGCGAATGGCTTCAGGCAGGCCTCCACCATGATCCCAGTGACCGTGCGAGAGCACGATTGCGCCGACTTCACCAAACGGGGCCTTCAGGCGGTCGCCGTTGCGCGCGACGGTATACGCTTCCGGACCAGTATCAAACAGCAGAATCTGTATGTCGCTGCCCACGCGCGCGGTAATGACCAGGGAAAGTCCGTGATTGGCACAACAGCGCGCATGACCCGATGAAACCTTGAGTCCCCTGCTCATGAGTACGGCCATATCACCAGTCACGCCCTTGGGCACCGTGGATAAGGGATCAACGACGTTATCTACGAGCACCGTCACTTCGAGCGTATCGACCGTCTTGAGACTACGCGCTACGTTCGCTTGCATGACGCCCTCTTTTCACCTGTGGAGGTTCATATCGCACCGGGCACGCATGAAGTATGCTCTGCTCCTATCAGACTGGTTACTCCAGCGCCGGCGGGCGCGCGCGAGGCGGCTTCAAGCGACGCCCGCTGCCCGCAGCCGGGCAAGCTCGCCGAGGCAGAGGTGCGTAAAGGCGAGCGCCGAAAGGATCGGCGCGAGCAGGTTGACGAGCGGGACGTAGTAGAGCACCGCGAGCGCGAGCCCGAGTGCGTAGAGCCTGCCGCCCGCCGCCTGCACGACGGCGTGGTATTCCCCGGCACTGGCGTGCTCCGCCAGGGCGTCGTAGCGGAACATGCGTTGATTGAACAGCGCCGAAATGAGCGCGGGCAGCAGCAGCGCGCCGATGCCGGTCAGCCACAGCGGCAGGGAGAGCAGCCACAGCACGGCAAACAGGACGATCGAGGTCACCGCGTTCCACGCGCTGCCCGCGAGGGTGCCGCCCCGGCGCCGCTCGAGCCGGGGGTAATCGTGCGCCCCGACCAGCGGGACGATCACCGGCATGGCGAGGATCTCGGTCACCAGCACGGCCACGACGAGCACCAGCGGAGCCAGCAACGCGAACGCCGCGATGCCGCTCGCCCAGATCAGCACCGAGGCGAGGCCCCAATCGTTGAGCCACGTGAGCCAGGGGGTGGTGGCGATCGCTTCCGCCACCCAGCGCGCCCAGTCGTCGGCGAAGGCCCACGCGAGCGCGAGCCATACGGCGATGGCAACGAGCGGCGGCACCAGCGCCAGCGCGAGCACGCGCGGCTCGCGCAGGTCGCGAGCCGCTGCAGCGAGAGCGGCGATCACCGGATGCATGATCGCCTATTCTAGCCGCGGGCGGCGCAGCGCAAAGCGGGTAGAATGCCCGCACGACGCGACGCCAAGCCACCGGAATGCCATTCGCCCGCTCCGCCCTCCCCGCCTGGCAGAAACTCACCGAGCACCAGCGCGCCCAATCGCGCCTGCACCTGCGCGAGCGCTTCGATCGGGATCCCGGGCGATTCGGAAAATTCAGCCTGACGTTCGACGGCATGCTGCTCGACTACTCGAAGCAGCGCATCGAGGAGGAGACGATGCGGCTGCTCGCGGAGCTGGCACGCGAATGCGAGCTCGAGTCCTGGCGCACGCGGATGCTGACGGGCGGCCGCGTCAACGCCAGCGAGGACCGCGCGGCCCTGCACGTCGCGCTGCGCGCGGTGAATCCGGTCCGTTTCGAGGGACGGGACGTGACGCGGGAGGTGGCGGCGGTGCTCGCGGACGTGCGGCGCTTCGCGCGCGGCGTGCGATCGGGCCGCGTCCGCGGCGCGTCCGGGCGCGCGTTCACCGACGTGGTGAACCTCGGCATCGGCGGCTCCGATCTCGGCCCGCGCCTCGCCTGCGACGCCCTGAAGCACTGCTCGCGCTCGGGACCGCGGGTGTACTTCGTATCCAACGTGGACGGCTCGGCAATCGCGGATGCGCTCGCCCGCCTCACGCCCGCCACCACGCTCGTCGTGATTTCGTCGAAGTCTTTCGGCACCCAGGAGACGCTCCTCAACGCCGCCACGGTCCGCGCGTGGCTCGAGCGGGGGTTAAAGGGCAAGGCAGTGCGCCATCTGTGCGCGGTGACCGCGGAACCCGAGCGCGCGGCAGCCTTCGGCCTCGCCGCGGACCGCATCTTCCGCACGTGGGACTGGGTGGGCGGGCGCTATTCGCTGTGCTCGGCGGTGGGGCTGCCCGTCGCGCTCGCGATCGGCATGGAGCGCTTCGACGAGCTGCGCGCGGGCGCGCGCGCGATGGACGAGCATTTCGCCCGGGCGCCGCTGGAGAGGAACCTGCCGGTGGTGATGGGGCTCATCGAAGTGTGGAACGTGAACTTCCTCGGCTGCGGCGCGCGCGCGGTGCTGCCCTACGACGAGCGGCTGCGGTGGCTCCCCGCCTATCTCCAGCAGCTCGAGATGGAATCCTGCGGCAAGTCGGTCACCCGCGACGGCGCCCCGGCCGGCCATGCGACCGCGCCGGTCACCTGGGGCCGCGCGGGAACCGACGGCCAGCACGCCTATTTCCAGATGCTGCATCAGGGAACGCAGGTCGTGCCGGCGGATTTCATCGCCTGCTGCCGCCCGCATCACCGGCTGCGCGGCCACCACCCGGCGCTGCTCGCCAACTACTTCGCGCAGACCGAGGCGCTCGCGCGCGGCATGAACGCAGAGGAAGCCGCGGCAGGCCTGCGCGCGCAGGGGCTGCCGGAGGCCGCCGTGCGCAACCTGCTGCCGCACCGCGTGTTCGACGGCAACCGCCCCAGCACTTCGATCCTGATCGATGAGCTCACCCCGCGCGCGCTCGGAGCGCTGATCGCGCTCTACGAGCACAAGGTATTCGTGCAGTCGGTCATCTGGAATGTGAACGCGTTCGACCAGTGGGGCGTGGAGTTCGGCAAGCACCTCGCCGGGCGCATCCTGCCGGAACTCGAGGCAGCCGCCCCGGTCTCGACCCACGACAGCTCGACCAACGGATTGATCAACGCTTATCTAACCCGCAGGAGAAGGACATGAACGACGAAACGCTGAACATGAGCATCCGCAAGTTCCTGAAGACCGTGGGCGTGAACTCCCAGCTCGCTATCGAGAAGGCGGTGCAAAAGGCGGTCGCGGACGGCCGGCTGAAAGGCAAGGAAGCCTTTCCCGCCGCGATGACGCTCACCGTCGGGAAACTCAACCTCGAGGTGAAGTTCGACGGCGAGATCCGCCTGGAGTGAAACTTCAGCGAGAGGGGTGAGGCGATAGACGAGAGGCGTCACTACAGCGGTTGTTCCCGCCTCTCTCCTCTCCCCTCTCTCCTGTCGCCCTAGAGTTTGAAGAGGTGCTCGCGGTAGTACCTGAGCTCCTCGATCGACTCGTAGATGTCGGCGAGCGCTTCGTGCTTGCCGTGTTTCACGAGCCCGGCCATGATCTCCGGCTTCCACCGCTTCGCGAGCTCCTTCAGGGTGCTCACGTCGAGGTTGCGGTAGAGGAAGTACGCCTCCAGCTGCGGCATGTAGCGCGCGAGGAAGCGGCGGTCCTGGTGCACGGAGTTGCCGCACATCGGAGAGGTCTTCGGCGGCACATGCCCGGCGAGAAAGGCGAGGACGCTGCTCTCGACCTGCGCTTCGGAGTGCGTCGCGGCCTTCACCTTCGCGGTGAGCCCGCTCTTCGCGTGCGTGGCGCGGTTCCAGTCGTCCATCGCCGCGAGCACGGCGTCGGGCTGGTGCACGACCATGACCGGCCCCTCCGCGACGGTGTTCAGCCGGGCGTCGGTCACGACCACCGCAACCTCGAGGATCCGGTCCGAGTCGGGATCGAGCCCGCTCATCTCCATGTCGATCCAGATGAGGTTGTTGGCGTCTTGAGCCATGATTCTTCTTGGGAGGGCAGCGTAAATCGGCGATAATTGTGTCATAGATCGCGCGCTTCCGTCAGAGCCAAATGTCCGCATCCAACGCTTTTGCCGCCGTCTTCGTCGCGGCGCTCGCGCTCGCCACGGCGACGCGGCTGTGGCTCGCCTCGCGCCATCTGAGGCACATCCGCGAGCATCGCGCGCGCGTGCCCGACGCGTTTGCGGACGCGATCAGTCTCGAGGCGCATCAGAAGGCCGCCGATTACACCTGCGCGAGGACCCGTGTCGCGATGGCGGAAGTGGCGTTCAGTGCCGCGGTCCTCGTCGCGCTCACCTTCGGTGGCGCGCTGCAGTGGCTGCACGAAGCCTCCGCGGCGTGGCTGCCGGAAGGCATCGGGCGCGGGCTGCTGCTCCTCGTCCTGGTCGCGGCGCTGATGACAGCGCTCGATCTGCCGTTCGGCCTCTACCGCACGTTCGCCGTCGAGGCCCGCTTCGGCTTCAACAAGATGACGCCCGCGCTCTACTTAATCGATCTCGCCAAGAGCGTCGCGCTCACGGCCGCGTTCGGCCTGCCACTGGCGGCGATCGTGCTGTGGCTGATGGCGAGGGCGGGCGAGTACTGGTGGCTCTACGCCTGGCTCACCTGGGTCGCGTTCAATGCGTTCATGGTGGCGGTCTACCCGACGTGGATCGCGCCCCTCTTCAACCGGTTCTCGCCCATGCAGGATCCCGAGTTGAAGGAGCGCGTCGAGAGGTTGATGGCGCGCTGCGGCTTCAAGGTGAAGGGGTTGATGGTGATGGACGGCTCGCGCCGCAGCACCCACGGCAATGCCTACTTCACCGGGTTCGGGATCTCGAAGCGCATCGTGTTCTTCGACACGCTGCTCGAGCGCCTCAACCCCGGCGAAGTCGAGGCGGTGCTCGCCCACGAGCTGGGTCACTTCAAGCTGCGCCACGTCGTGAAGCGGATGGCGTGGCTCGCGGCGGCAGGCCTCGCCACGCTCTGGCTGCTGGGATGGATCATGCAGCAGCCGTGGTTCTACGAAGGGCTCAACGTGCAGGCGCCCTCGACCGCGATGGCGCTCATCCTGTTCGGCATCGTGCTGCCCCAGTTCACCTTCCTGCTGCAGCCGCTCGGCGCGGCTCTGTCGCGCCGGCACGAGTTCGAGGCCGACCGCTACGCGGCCAGGCACGCCTCGGCGCACGATCTCGTCTCGGCGCTGACCAAGCTCTACCGCGACAACGCCGCGACATTGACGCCCGATCCGCTGCATTCGGTGTTCTACGACTCCCACCCGCCCGCGGTCGCGCGCATTACCCGCCTTCAGAAGGCATGAGGAAGAACCATGGCCAGGACCGTAACCGATCTCGCCTCGGGCAAGTGCAAGCCGTGCGAAGGCGGCGTCGCGCCGTTGCGGGACGACGAGATCCGCAATCTCCTGAAGCAGCTCGACGGCTGGGCCTACGAGAGCGGCCGCATCGTCAAGACCTACGCCTTCAAGAACCACTACCAGGCGATGGCCTTTGCGAACGCCGTCGCCTGGATCTCCCACCGCGAAGATCATCACCCGGACCTGACCGTCGGCTACAGCCAGTGCCGCGTCGAGTACGTGACCCACGCGATCGGCGGGCTCTCGGAAAACGATTTCATCTGCGCCGCCAAGCTCGACCGGCTGTTCGACCTCTAGGCGGCCCGTGACGCGGCGGGCGCTCCCCAGCAAGCCGTTGCAACGCGGGTCGCGGCTGCTGGAGGGACAGATCGTCGCCAGCTTCGGGCGGCGCTACCTGGTAGAGCTCCCCGATGCCTCCACTCTCGACTGCGTGACGAGGGGCAAGCGCGGGCTGCTCGCGAGCGGAGACCGGGTGACGGTCGCGCGCAGCGCGTCCGGCAGGGGCGTCATCGAGGCGGTGGGCCCCCGGAAAACGCTGCTCTACCGTTCGGACCGCGCACGGCAAAAGCTCGTAGCCGCCAACGTCACGCAGATCGTGATCGTGATCGCGCCGGTGCCCGCCTACAGCGAGGATCTCGTGAACCGGTGCCTCGTGGCGGCGGAGCACGGCGGCATGGCCGCGCTCATCGTACTGAACAAATCGGACGTGCCTCAGGCGCAGACGGCGCTGAAGGCGCTCGAGCTCTACCGCAAGCTCGGCTACCGTGTGGTGGCGGTGTCGGCCAAGCGCGACCCCGGTCCCCTGCTGCCGCACCTGAAAGGCGAGACGAGCGTGCTGGTCGGCCAGTCCGGGATGGGCAAGTCGACGATCATCAACGGGCTCATTCCCGCGGCCGCGGTGCGCGTTGCCGAGATTTCGGCCGCGCTCGACTCGGGGCGCCACACCACTACCCACACGCGCCTCTATCACCTCGACGCGCGGAGCCACGTCATCGATTCGCCGGGCATGCAGGTTTTCGGGCTGCATCACCTGGACGGTCCCGCGCTCGAGCACGCCTTCGTCGAGTTCCGGCCGTGGCTCGGGCAGTGCCGCTTCCGCGACTGCCGCCACATGGCCGAGCCCGGATGCGCGATCGCGGACGCGTGCGCCGGGGGGGAAATCAGCGCGCAGCGACTCGAGAGCTATCGCGCGCTCGTTCGCGGGAACCGGCCGTGATCAGGCGGGCCGGTGCAGCACCGGCAGCTCGCGCGTGAATACGCGCCGGCCGCGCTTGAAGCCCATCAGGGGCTGCGCAACGGTTGCGATGACCTCGGCCGGGGTCTTCGCGTTCCAGACCATGAGATCCGCCGGGTTGCCGACCGCGATGCCGTAATCGCGCCGCCGCAGAATACGCGCGGGCCGTTCGCTCACCATCGCAAAGCACTCGGATAGCTCCTCCCCGGTGCACCGCTGCACTACGTTCGCATAGAGGTTCGCGACGCGCACCAGCGAGCAGTCGCCGTAGGGCGTGAAGGCATTGAGCACGTTGTTGGTCGCAATCGAGCAGTTCGCTCCCTGCTCGATCAACGCATTGGCGTCCGCGACGCCCCGGATCACGCTGTGCTCGAGGTGCCGCCCGCTGATAAAGAGGTCGGTGGCCGGCAGCACCGTCACCGCGACCCCGGAGCCGGCGAGCCGCCGGCCGAGCGCCGCCAGCTCCGCCGGCGGCAGGCACGAGTACTTGTTGCCATGGCCGATCGCCACGCGCCCGCCCCAGCCCATGCGGTCGGTAAGGTCGCAAACCAGGTAGATCGCCATGTCGTGCGTCGTGTAGCCGCCGTCGAGATGGATGTCGACGTCCACGTCGTAGTCTTTTGCGAGGGCGAAGATGCGCCGGATCTGCCCGGGGCCGTCGGCGTCGTAGCGCGGCGCGCCCCCGACCACCTGCGCCCCGCGCTTCAACATCGCGACGACGTTCGCGTCCGCCCCGGGGACGCCGGTCCAGCCTTCCTGCAGAAAGACGCAAAGCTGAAGGTCGATCGCCCACGCGCAATCCTTCGCCAGCCGCTCGATCGCCTCGTAGCCGCGCAGGCCGACGTTGGGATCCACCTCGACATGGGTCCGCATATGGGCGACGCCGTTGAGCAGGCACTGCTCGAGCGTCGCGCAGGCGCGCGCGTAGACATCCTCGACCGTGAAGGTGTCCTTGACCGCGGAGGTGCGCTTCATGTGGTCGGTCGCACGCCGGTCCCGCTGCGGCGCGATGCGGTCGATGATCCTCGACTTGTCGAGGTGGAAATGACTCTCCACCAGGCCGGGTGACACGAACCGTCCGCCGGCATCCACGCTCTCGCCATTGCCGGGAATGCGGGGCTCGATGGCGGCGATGCGCCCACCGGCGACCGCGATGTCGACCGTTGCGCCCGCGGCGCCCGCGCTCGCGAGCCGCGCGTTTCGCAGGACAAGCTCAAACGCCACGCCGGCACCCCTCCAGGCTTGCAAGGAATCGTGAGTTTACGTCACCCTGGGTTACAATCGTCCGGGCATGCGCGAAGACATCCAGGACGCAGTCGGGCGCGTCGACCAGCAGCGGCTGTGGGACCGCCACATGGAGATGGCGCGGATCGGCGCCATTCCGGGCAACGGCGTCAACCGCGCGGCGTTCTCGAAGGAGGACGTTGCGGCCCGCAAGCTCCTCCTCTCCTGGGTGCGCCGGCGCAACTTCACCGTGGCGATGGACGCGATCGGCAATCTCTTCATCCGGCGCGCCGGAGCCGATTCCCGCGCCGCGCCGGTGATGACCGGCAGCCACATGGACAGCCAGCCGCGGGGCGGGCGCTTCGACGGCATCTACGGCGTGCTGGCGGGACTGGAGGCGCTCGAAGCGATCGAGGAAGCGGGCGCGACGACTCGTCACCCGATCGAGCTCGTCGCGTGGAGCAACGAGGAAGGCGGGCGCTTTGCCCCCTGCACCATGGGCTCGGCGGTTTACACCGGAGCGAAGCCGCTACCGGATTTACTCGAGGTCAGAGACAACGAGGGCGTGGCGCTCAAGGATGCGCTGGCGCAGACGCTCGCCGCCACGCCCGCGCCCGGGAAGCGTGAACTCAACGCCCCGGCCGCGGCGTACATCGAAACGCATATCGAGCAGGGGCCGCTGCTCGAGCACGAGGGAAAGACCATCGGAATCGTGACCGGCATCCAGGGGCTGCGCTGGTTCAACGTCGAGGTCTTCGGCGAGACCGCGCATGCCGGCACGACACCGGTCGAGGCCCGCAAGGACGCGCTGCGCGAGGCGATCGCAGCCATCAACGCGCTGCACGAGCTGACGCGCGACTCAGCAGGCACGGTGCGCTTCACGGTCGGGCGCATGCTCGTCACGCCGAATTCGCCCAATTCGGTGCCGAGCCACGTTCTCTTCTCGGTGGATGTGCGCCATCCCGACCCGGCGACGATCGCGCGCCTCGGTGATGCGATCGAGCCGACAGTGCGAAACGCCGTGAAGCGGTGTTCGGTCAAGGTTACGCCGACGCTGCACGACGATCCGTGCGCGTTCGATCCCAAGGTGGTGGACTGCGTCGAGCGCGCAGCGCAGGCGCTCAAGCTCCCGCACCGGCGCATGCCTTCAGGCGCGAGTCACGACGCGATGTACATGGCGCGGGTGTGTCCGACCGGCATGATCTTCGTGCCGTGCGAGAAGGGAATCAGCCACAACGAGGCCGAGAACGCGAAGCCCGAGGATCTTGCCGCGGGCGCGCGCGTGCTTACCGTGGCGCTGCTGGAGCTTGCGAACCGGTAGGTAGGTAACCGAGGCCCGGTATTCCTACGCGGCTTCGATGACCTTTTGCAGGTTGTCCACCGATACCGGAACGTTCGCGTACAGGATTTCCGGCGCCGCACCATATTTTGCAGTAACCATGGCTTTCCACTCCGCGGTGTAGCAGGCCTCGGCGTCGGCCTTGCTCTTCCAGAGGTAGATTCCGCCCGCTCGCTCACCCCCCTCGGTGACGAAGTAATGCTTGCGCAACAACCCGGGCTTGCCCAGATACCTCGGCGCGGTGGACTTGAAAACAGCGGCCGCCTCCTCGACGGTCCAGCGCTTCGGCAGTTTGAAGGTCACTATTGAAGCGATCATCGCTCTCTCCTCTTATCCGGTCGGCGACGTGTTGCCCTTGGCTTAACGTGTCGCGCTCACCTGCGCGCGAGACAGCGACGTGATTTGCGCGTCAGTGTGCAGCGCGGGGTTAGGGCGCACGTTCACTTCACATCTTCCAATTTGACCCCCCGTCCAGCACGCAAGCTGCCACGGGCGGACTCAACGCGCTGGAGAAAGCGCGGGTCGTGCTCCAGGCGATAGTCGAACCAGTCGTCCTCTGACTCGAACCCGATCAATACTCCGGCGGGCTTGCCGTGGCGAGTAATGACGATTTCGGCCGTCTCCGCCTCCCGGAGAAAACGCGACAGGTCGTCCTTGATCTCGGACAGAGGTACTTCCTTTACCCGGGGTTTCCGAATTGCGCCAGCCATGATTCAGCCTCCGATTTGGCCACGATCGCCAGCACCTCGACGGTCGAGCCCGAAACGTCATAGA